>JAEEGL014907392.1_pt1 | contig 19578 bp, 16 predicted proteins | sample 9134231 | NCBI WGS metagenome assembly JAEEGL01 (sample SAMN16246548, study PRJNA631951) | gut metagenome | biome: gut microbiome; feature: rumen; material: fiber-attached | host: Bos | place: Iran: Karaj | collected 2018-10 | reverse complement strand
TTCACAGGGAGCAAAATCCGTATATTTGTATCCGAAAATCTCATCGGAAATCTCTCCTGTTAAAAGCACGCGAATGTCGGTTTGCTTTCGAATCTCTTTGCAAATTAAATACATTCCCATGCTGGCTCGAATAGTTGTGATATCAAAGGTTCCAAGAGAAGCAATTACTTCCTCCAAGGAATCTAACACCACCTCTTTGTTGATGATGATTTCGTGATGCTCACTTCCGATATAATCTGCAACTTCTTTTGCATATTTCAAATCGATGGCATCTTCATTCATTCCAATGGCAAAGGTTTTTATAGGTCGCTTCATTTGCTTTTGAGCAATGGCACAAACCAAGGAAGAATCCAAACCGCCGCTTAACAAAAATCCTACAGGTGCATCGGCATCCAATCGCTTTTCCACACCTTTGATCAGTTTCTTTCGAATCTCACCGCACACCGTTTCCAAGTCATCCTGTAAGTATTCCACACGCTTTGCCAAATCCCGGTAACAAATAAATTCACCATTGAAATAATAATGTCCCGGAGGAAACGGCATTACCTTTTTGGAAATCCCCACAAGGTTTTTGGCTTCAGAAGCAAACAAGATGTTTTCTTCTTCATCATAGGCATAAAACAAAGGTCTGATACCTATGGGATCTCTGGCTGCGATAAAGGTATCTTTTTTGCTGTCATAAATCACACAGGCAAATTCCGCATCCAGTCGCTGAAACATCTCCACTCCGTACTGCTCATACAGAGGTAACAAAATTTCACAGTCGCTTTCGCTAACAAATTCATACCCCAAGGCTTCCAATGCTTTTTTCTCTTTTCGAAAGCCATATATTTCCCCGTTGCAGATTACTTTGTTTCCACTTCGTTCAAAGGGCTGCATCCCCTCATCGGAAAGTCCCATAATGGAAAGTCGCTCAAACCCCATTAAACCGTCGCCGGCTTTTTCCACTCTCTGAGCATCCGGCCCACGGGATTGTGTTTGATTAAAATTGGCAACAAAAACCTCCGTTGAAATCGTCTGTTTTGTCATTGCCATAATGGAACACATTCCAATCACTCCTTTCGTCTGGACTTTTTATCGCAAAAGAAAAAGGCACCACAGAATATCTTCTGTGGCGCCTTTGCCATTTCGCTATCAAATTTATATGTCAAATATTATGGGAACGTTAATTAATTGTCAAGAACTTTTTTCAAAAATTTTTAAAAATTATTTTCGGTTCCGTTTTTCCTTTTTACAGGAAATGTGCACGAAGTTCCTCAGCGGATACTGGTGATAAGTAAGCAGGTGCAATATCAAATACGGTCTTTCCGCCAGTTACACCTTCTGCGTTTAAACGGCATACAGCTCTTGCATAAGCAGTCAAAACTGCACCAGTAAATTCCGGATTGGAATCCAAATCCAAACGATATTCAATGACATGTTTGTTTCCGTCAAAACCTGTTTCTCCAGTGTAGATTACGCTTCCACCATGGGGAAGTCCGCTGTGGTTTTTCTGTAATTCTTCAAGAGAAATAAAGTTTACAGTGGTGTCATAATCTGCAAAGTAGTTTGGCATCTCTTTGATTTCTTTTTCGATACGAGCCTTGTCAGCACCCTCTTCCACTACAACATAGCACTCTCTGGTATGCTTTTCTCTGGTGGAAAGTGTAGGGTTTTCGCCACTGCGAACACGCTCCAACGCTTCCGGTACAGGAACGGTGTACTGTCTAGCATCCACTACGCCTTCAATACGACGAATAGCGTCAGAATGTCCCTGGCTAACGCCCTTGCCCCAGAAGGTATAAGCTTCACCCTTAGGCAAAATAGAAGTAGCATATACACGGTTCAAAGAAAACATTCCCGGATCCCAACCACAGGAAATCAAACCAATCTTTCCTGCTTCTTTGGAAGCCTTGTCCACATTTGCAAAATGCTCGGGAATTCTTGCATGAGTGTCAAATGAGTCAATTACATTGTAAAGTGCAGCGTACTTTGGAGTCATTTCCGGAAGATCTGTGGCACTTCCTCCGCAGATTACCAATACGTCAATATCTTCTTTTCCTGTATCCAAATCAGCTGTGCTCTTTACTGTAGCATTGGATTTTACTTTTACAGATGCAGGATCTCTTCTGGTATAAATAGCCACTAGTTCCATATCTTCACTTAAAGTAACAGCCGCTTCCACGCCGCGACCTAAATTTCCGTATCCTAAAATACCTACTTTTATCATAAGTTCCTCCTAAACAAAAAAATTACAATATACGTCAAATATTTCCGACGTATATTGTAATATTTCATTTTAAAAAAATAAAGTACATTCTTATATTTATTTGTATAAAATTAAAATTTATACAATTATTTTGTGATACTCAATATGTCACAATCCGTCCTTTATCGGCTGGCGCCACCGCCTCCAAAAGAGCCGCCTCCACCGGAAAATCCTCCGCCGGAAAAACCGCCTCCGGAGAATCCTCCGCCATAGTATCCGCCTCTTCCGCCGTGGCCTCCACCACCGGGAGACAGAAGTCCTACTAAGATAAATATGGTGATAAACACCGCAAAAGCCAATCCAACGAAAACAGCAACAATGATTTGCATTCCCAAAGAATCGGGATTTTCCACGTACTCAATCTCTGGATACTCTGCATCAGCAAAGGTACCCACAGTTTCTTCTTTTCCATCGCCCCAGCTTTTTTGTGTGGCAACAGAAGAAGGAACGGACTCGCCATACTCTTTGTAAACCTCTTCCAATACAACGGAAAACGTATTGGCTGCAGCACGATTCCATCTGCCGGAATCCTTGTCATTTACCGCGTATTTGTCCAAGATACGACCTGCTGCACCATCGGTGATTGCACCTTCCAAGCCTTCGCCAACTTCCAAGCGAACGTGAGGATCTTCTTCGTCGGTGAGAAACAACAAAAGGATACCATTATCCAGATCATCATCTCCGATTCCCCAATCATTCGCCAAGTCATGAGAGAACTCTTCAAATTCTTTTTCCTGGGTATTGGGAACCGTAACCACAACTACCTGAGCAGAGGTCTTTTTGTATAGACGCACCGCCTCATCATAGATGTAGCGCTCCGTTGTTTCATTTAAAACGCCACTGAAATCCTCTACGAAAAAGTAATCCGTGTGAGGAATTTCCTTGTCCACTACGGTATAGCGATTACTAAAAAAGAAAAGGCAAGAAGCGATCAACCATACCACAAAGAAAACTCCGAGGGCTTGTTTAAAAACATCCCGTAGCTTGTTTTTTAATTTATTTTTTGTCATTCAAAACTAACCTCCGGTACATTCTGGGCAGAGTCTGATGCTTCAAAGAGTTCTGCTTTTTCAAATCCAAACATGTTGGCAAACAATACACCGGGGAATTTTTTAATGGCCTTGTTATAAGAAGCCACAGCCTCGTTGTAACTCTTTCTCGCATAGGAAATTCTGTTTTCCGTACCGGATAATTCATCCATCAAATCCACGTAAACCGTATCCGCTTTTAACTCCGGATAATCTTCTGCAATAGCAACCAATTTGCTAAGAGCAGTGGATACTTCATCATTGGCAGCGGACTTTTCAGACATGGAACCTGCAGCCAAAAGATTTTCTCTGGCCTTGGTAACTTCTGTAAACACTGTTGATTCATGATCTGTATAACCCTTTACGGTACTTACCAGATTGGGAATCAAATCCGCTCTTCTTTGTAACTGAGTGTCAATATTGGCAGCTTCCTCTTCCACCTTGGTCTCCTTGGAAACCAAAGAGTTGTAGCCTCCGATAAACGCTACAAGTAAAACCGCAACTACGGCAATTACCGCAATCCATTCTTTTTTCATATTATTTCCTCCATTTTCTCAAAGGTCCCCCTTTGGGTTTTATAATATCTTACAATACCACATAATCCGGTGCAACTCCCGTCACATCTGTTCTTAAGCGAAAGATACAACCGTCATATTCTCCCGTCTGTCCAATGGCTGCAGAGGTGATATAAAGAGTTTTTAAATCTTCGTCTCCAAAGCAACAGGAAGAAACCTGTGTTGCAGGAAGGAATATTTTTTCTAGGAGTTTTCCTGTTCGTCCATCTCTTTTTTCAATTCGATTTCCACCCCAGATAGCCACCCAAAGATTGTCGTCACTGTCAATGGTCATCCCATCCGGCACCCCATCTTCCACTTGAAAAAGAGGCTTACCTCCGGAAATATCACCTAAACTTTGGTCATAGTCATAGGAAAAGACCATATGCTTTACAGAATCCGAAAAAAAGAAGCGACTTTGATCTTTGCTCCATGCCATACCATTGGCCAGTTTTGTATCTGAAATCCTGCAGCGAATGTTTTCTTTATGATGTAAAAAAAGACCGCCTTCCGGCCCGTGTTCTTCATCCTTTACAATTGCTCCAACCCACAGGCGACCTGCTTTATCTGCCTTGGCATCATTGGATCTCCAATAGTCTTTGTAAACAGACCTCATATCCTGGAAAAGAGAAATCTCCCCCTCTTGAAATCCATAAAGCCCGTCCTCCATGGCAAGCAAAAAGCCATCACTTTCTTTCAAGGGAACTGCTGCTCCAAGAAGCTGTCCCACATCGTAGGAATTCTTTTTTCCTTCTTTTAACGTCCACAATTTTTTTCCCACAATATCCACCCAGGAAAGTCTGTGAAATCTGGAATCGTAGTAGGGACCTTCTCCCAATGTATATCTTTCTTTGTCAAATACTTCTATATTTGCCATAGTTCCCCCTAAAAATTGCTTCCGTTCCAGCCCCAATCTGATACAGGGTGATATGTTACATACACCGCGTTGCCGGGAATTCCAAGTTTTTCTTCAAACAATTCACAGATTTGACCGGTCAGTTTGTCATAAGCTTCTGCAGGTGCATTTCCGTATAAGCTAACAGACACATAGGCACCCTTTTCCAATTTTTTCCCGCCTAACCACAAATCATAAGCATCATCAATTCCCACCATAAGATAGGTTTCCGTCTTATTCAAAGTGGTGATCAAACGACCCAGTTCTGCTTTTAAGTTTTCTTTTTCTTCTCCCGATACGGGAATGGTAATTTTTGAATCAATAAATGGCATAGTAATTCTCCTTTCCAATCATATTCTATACACTATCCTTCCATAATATCCGGTAAAGGAAATGGTATTACATTAGTGGCCTCCCGGACCGCCCATCTGTGGTTGCTGATTCTGCTTCTGTGCCTGTTGATGCACTTGCTGTGGCTTCGCCGGTGCATGGGCTGCACTTTTCATTAGAAAGGTCTTATAAAGCTTGTCACCTACTCCGTCCCGCGCTAATGCAATCAAGGCCTCCTTGTCATTTGCGTGAATCAAATCTTGAAAGCCCAGGCTCTGCTTGATTTGGTCAATTGCCTGCTGCTTCGCCTCCGGCAAAAGCACCGAGGTAATCTTGTCACCCAACTTATTCTTCGATGCTCCGATTGCCTTGTAGTAAATCATCGTCGCCGCCATGTCCTGTACATCTTCTAGGCTCTTGCCTGCTGCATCAATTGTTTCCTGTATGGATGCAAGTTCCCGTTGAATCGTGCCATAAGCATGGTGCTTCAGATGTGCTAGCGGTTCATTGGTGCGATATGCTCCCATCAGACGATTTGCAATCTCACTGCAGTTTCTGGCGGAGGCCACACGACGCTGCTCAATCTGATTAAAAGATTCCTCTACACCATCTTTCTGATCTAATTTGTAATCCACGTAAACGGCGCTTTTCGCATTCAAATCACTTAGGTCGTACACCAGATTTTCCATCTGCTCGGCAGTGGGCTGTTCTCCCTGCTGCAAGCTTGCTTCTAACTGTGCGGTCTTGGTTTTCAGCTCTTTCGCCGCTTTTTTCATATTGCGGAAGTGCACGGAGGACCGCATCAGCATCGGATCTGCTGCATCCAATGCCTGGTAGATGTTCTGCGTGCCTTCATGTATTAGATGAAGCAACTGTGCATTGGTTTTCACTTCTGCTACATTTAACTGTTTCACCTGTTCCTGCATTTGCTGTTCAAATTCTGCTTGTGTTTCTTGGAACACTACCTTTTCGTTCTGTTTCCCAATGACATCTTCCGAAAAAGCTTCTACCCGATTTGCCTTGGTGTACTGAATATCTTTCGCCATTCCCGGATCCTGCGCCTGTTGCTGCACCAATTTCGGTATATCCACCGTAAATGTGTTATGTACGGTAGCAAAAATTGTTTTCTCTTTTGCTAAATCCACCAGCTTCATCGTGTTCCACTCCGCATCTGGCACAACACGAATCTTGCCACTATCAATCCGGGTTTGTATACGAGCCAATCGCTCTTGTGCCGCAAGAATGGATGCTTTACCAATTCCCTGGTCTTTTAAGGTCTGCTCCAAATCTTCCGGAGTCAGGTTACGAAGCTTTTCTGCCATCCGTTCCGACACCATATCAATGGCATCCAATGGTGTTTCCTGTAACATGGACTCATTCGGTTTTGGATTGCGGGCACCGAAGGATAAATCATTATCAATACCGGTCACACCCAAGAACCGCGGTGGATTCTCATCCGAGAACTGATAGAGCATATTGCCGCCGTGGCGGTCCACATTCATACAGATATAGTCGATAATCTGCAATTCCGCCAAACTGCGCAATGCCGGCCCCTGATTGAATACTTCCTCGCCATAGTTTAAGACCGGATCTCCAGCTTTCACCAGGTTCCGATCGATACCTTTTGCCGCTTCTGTAAACACTCCATTTACAATACGGTCTCCTACCTGCATCTGCATGGTTGTGGAACGAGCCAGCAAATCCGGTGTTCCTAGCAAGTCTCCCACTTTACTCATGGCTACATTCCGGCGTTCCACCGAACTACCATCCATCGCCCACAAAGAATCTACATATTCTGCGCGATGTGCGTTGGATGACGATAATTCGGAAGCAACGCTTCGTACCATTTTGAAAAAATCCTTATCATTTCGAAGGGTACCTGCCTGTTGTGGAGTAAAGCCCCAGTCTTCATATGGAAATCTCGTTGAATCAAACACGCGCGTCATTAAGGTATCCGGATCGCTGAGATAATAATTCCGCATGGCTTCCAATTCTTTCGCATACTTCGGATTCTCCTCCACGCGATGGTCAAGGATACGGTTTACCGCGTGTCTTCTATCTAAGAGATTGGATTCGGTAAAAAATCCGCGCATGGTCTGCTGCTCTTGTTGAAACTCCAACGGAATACGACGGCTCATAAAGCCGCCCACCCGATGGATGGTTTCATTTGGTGCAATGGTGATGCGCATAGTCTCCGGAGATTTGATACCATAGCGATCCACCGGAATACCGTCTTTCATCATTCCATTACCGATTGGCTTGGCGATGGCTACCTTTTGTGCATCATTCTCATTCCGTACGTTCGGTTTTATTCCCAAAATCTTATCAGCTCTTCTTTTTAAATTCTGTTCAACCTCATGGTACTGGTCTCTTTTCTTTAAATAACTGCCCAAATTGGCAAATGCACGGAACTGATTATCTTCTTTGATGAACTGTTGTAGCTGATAATTGCTCCACTCCTCTTTTTTAATAACACGCAGATAATCCTGATCCAGTTTTCCGTTCTCCACATTGGCATAGTGATCCATACCTCTCCGAATTTCCTGCTGCATCATTTCTGTTCTATCCCATGCCGCATCGATTTCTGCTTGAGAAAGTCCATAACCGGACAATGTGAAACTTAATGTATCTTTTGTCATGGTAAGCACTTTAATTGCCATCTCTTCTCCGATAACCATCATCTGTGCAGGGGCTACCCATTTATTACCTACATCAACAAACGTTCTATAAGCCTCCTGGACACCAAATGATAAGTCATTATCGATTCCTGTAATCTTTACTAATTTATTGGTATACGGGTCAAAATTTAAAATGAAATTTCCGGGATGACGATCTACGTTACCGCAAATATAATCAATGACTTGAATTCCAGCGATATCATCAAATATATCCGGATTATCAAAGTTATCTATGGTATAGTCTTTAATCTGTTCCTCTCCCCACTTGATATGAATGGGATCCACACCGGGTGCTTTTTCCATAAAGGTTCCTGCGATTGCTTTACCATCCTTCATCACCACCATCGGCCGAGCGTTGGCAAGCAAATCCGGCTTCCCTAGAAAAGCAGACACGGAACTCATAGCAGCATTACGCTTATCGATATTGACACCCTCAGGAAGTCCAAGCCAATGCCCGGCATCCGTATAGCAATTCTTCGTCAATATAAGCGGTTGAATCTTTTGGCTTATGGTCTCCGTAAACTGAAGAAAATCCTCCCTGGATGCCAGATTATCCAACACATCTGTCGGTAAATGGAATGAATTGCCCAAACGCTCCTTATACTGGTTCTTTGCATCTTCTCTTATTTCGTCAGTCGACATGCCCTGATTGTCATCATCAATCTGATCTTGAAGAGGCTCGAATCCATATCGCATTAGTTCCCTGTCTGACGCATTTCGTATTGCGTCCAAAATCGGTTTGTAATCTGGGAACTGCTCTGTTAGATCCCGAACAGCCTGTTGTAAATTCTTCTTCGTATCGACATAATTTGTTTCTGTAAAGAATCCTTCCACAGTAGTTCCATCATCCGTCTCGATTGTAAGGGGAATACGGTTACTCATATGTCCGCTACTAATTTCAAACTCTTGATTGCCAACATCTACCGTCAGAGTCCTTGCATTCGCGATAACCTCCGGTAACGTAATACCGGCTTTCACATCTACCACTTCAAGCGCTGTCATATCCTGATTGGCCAGGGTAAGCACTTCGGTAGCAATCGCTGCCATCTGTTGTCCCACCGGGCCTTCTCCACCGCCTGCAAGAGCTGCTCCCTCACGCTGCACCTGACGGTATGCATCTCTTAATTCGCCTAGATTGGCATCTGTTATGGTCGGATAGATACCTTGTTCATTTTGCGTATACAAGGCATCGGTTCTTTCCGCTAAGGTATGTAACGCATTCAAAAAAGACACATACTGTTCTACCTGCTCCTGACCGGTGGTTAAGTCTCCAACCTGTGCCATAATCTTAAAAATCTTTTTTCGCATTTCAGTTAATTCAAAAGCCATACATCTTCTCCTCTACATTGCCGCCAATACATTCAATAAATAGGTCAGAATCTCCATGGTTACCTGCTTTGCTGCTATAAATAACACCCTGCACCTTCACATAAGGTTGCAATTATTTTTAGTGAAAGCCCGGGCCACTCACCTGTGGTCCCCCCTGCTTTGGAAGTTGGTTATTATTTTGCTGCCGCTGCCGTGGCTGTTGCTGCCGTGTCCTTTCTGCATGCTTATAGCTCATATAACTATGATAGTAATTCCGTTGTGCATCCGAGGCCCGCTGGTTCAACTCCATATTGCGGGCGATTTTTTTAAATACCGGATCCTGTTCAATTTTTCTGGCGCCTTCTTGTATATTGTCATAGGACAGTGCTTCCTGCATATTGAACTCTCCCAGTTTCTTGCCATACATCTGACGCACGTTCTCAAGATACAACAACTCCGCGAGATGATGGGGATGTCGTACAACGTTAGCAAGCATCAATTCATTAACGTTCTCTAGCAACTCATCCGGTGACTTCTCCTTTGCATTCTGTAGCGTATGCGTGATCACGGCACGCCGAATATTATCCGCAAAAGCATATCCCAATTCTGCTGCCTGAAGGCGTTTCAACTCCGTATGATTCGGTGCTTTACCGTTCAGGGCACCCATCTTATACTCTGCATAATACGTGGCCCGCTGTTCCACCATGTTAGCGGCTCCTATCAGCTCAAACGCCTGGTCCAATTCCAGCTCCCCGCTGCGATCCAAGTCTTTTTGATATTGATTGAACAGCTCCTCCGTTTCCATCACTGTTTCCTTATAGGCTTTATATTCCTGGGATGATTTCATCAATAGCGGATCTGCCCCTCGTACCGCTTGCTTTAAATTCCTGATTTCGGTGCTACAATGGGCTAGCAATCCCTGGTGCTTTTCTAACTCATTCGTTACGGCCCAATCTGTGACAGTACAGGAATTGTGCAACACCTCCCCAATGGCAACGACTGTATCATGTTTCAATTCCTGCTTGCCCACACTTTGTGCAACCTTGTTTAACCACTCGCTTGCATGTTCCGTGGTATCCAGATAGGCATCAATCTTTTCTATTTTTTCTCCTACCCCTTCAAGGCTACTTAATCGCTTATGCAATCTCCTCAAGAAAACCCGGCGTTCTTCCCATGTATATGCTTCGCTTCGAATCACCTTCATGGCCTCCTGAAAGGGTTTTTCGAGCTTACTGCTTTGTAATAGTTTTCCGGTCTCCTTACGGATTGCTTCAATGGAAAAATGGACTTTTCCCAAGTCGTCTTTTCTCACGTTGTTCTTTAAGTATTCTTCCACCCGTGCGATGTACGCGTTCTTATTGTTGACGACTAACACATCATCCAAGGTTGGCATCGGGAACTGTTTGAGTAAATCCCCCTGCAGGTATGTGCCATTTAGGATTGTAGAAGCCGATTGCACGCAATGTTCCAATCGTTCCTCTTCTGTTTTTCCTTCCTTGGTGATCGGGAAAAACACATACTTGGCATTCCCTACCAAACGTTCTAAGTAATCCGAATAGGCACTGGCAAATGCATGGGAGTACGCATCAATCGTTTCCCGATTTTCGGCTTCCTTATCCGGCTCAGGATCTTTGAGCATAAGCCCTGTCTGATTCACAAGTTCCATCGTTCCAATCGTATACTCGTGTTGTATCATGTATTTTTTAACGTCTTCTGCAGCACTTTGAAAATAATCAGAAATATCGTTATATGTCGTATCTTCCTTGATCTCTTTCACTAAGGCTTCCAAATCTGCTACTAATTGCTGAGCGTCCCCGTTCTTACTTACGTCCACTTTCAGAGCATCCGCCCATGCAAGGCAAATTTCTTTCACTTGCTCTGCTGTAGAGACTTTTTTTCGAAACACCTTCAATTTGTTTAAGTAGTTATTTTTCGCATACGTATCTACTACATTGACAATCTTGATGTCTTTGATTTCATAATTCGTACTATCCGACATAATCACTTTCCTTTTCCATACCTTAGTGTTTAAGACATTTTTTCTTTAAAAAATGCCACTTCATCATCATTGATTTCTTTTGCTTCTTCTAAATTCATGTTTACATGACACACATGTCCCATGTATGTTTTCTCAGGAGTTCCGTAGCATTTCCACTTTGCCTCCACCCCTTTGGACTGTAAAAAGTCACACATAGGCTTGGCATTTTCCTTTAGAAAATCATATTCGGAAGTCATGATATAGCAAGGGGGATAATTGGATGTGATATGTCCCAAAACATCATTCATTTCCCCGTATTTTTCAATATCATTCCCCATGTAATCCTTCATCAAATCTCTGGTGAATTTATTGAGCTTTTCCCCTTCTTTTTCAGGAAGGGAATACATTCCACAATTTAATCCAGCCCCTTTAATGCAAAATCCCTTTGGCACTTCAAAAGGAAACAGGGAAGCATACTCCTTATTTGCATAAATGGCCATATACTGGCTGATCATCTGTGCTCCGGCAGAATCGCCTACCACGAAGACATTGTCCACATCCATATGGTACTTCTCTGCATTTTCCACCATCCAGCTCATTACCATATTCACCTCTGTAAGCTGGGTAGGATATTTATACTTTGGTGCCAAATGATAATTGAAGTTAATAAAAACAAAGCCTTTAGAAGCTAGATATGCTCCATAATGCTGATATATCTCCTTTGTACCGTAAACATATCCGCCTCCATGATAACTAACAATTACGGGAAGGGCATTTGCAGTTCCCTTTGGAAAATACACATCCAAATTGTTGTAGATATCACTATTTCCCGCGTAATTAATATCTCGAATGGCCTCTATATCCTCGGGAAAAACCAAATTCGCATCCCGCTTTTTATCGGATTTCCCAGCCATTAAACCAAACATAATTCCTGAAATTGACATTTCATCCTCCTTTATTTATAAAATGAGGACGGAAGAACCGTCCCCTATTCTGGCATTCCCAGATAATACCCCTGGAAAAGATCCGCGCCTAATATTTTCATTGTGTCAAACTCAGCCTCTGTTTCAATACCTTCGGCTACCACCCTCATGCCTCTTTCATGAAAGGTGTCTATCATTTCCTTTAACTGCGTTTGTCGAATCTTGTCCAAATCAATATCTTTCAATAATGTGCGATCGATTTTAACAATATCCGGTTTTGCGGCTTCTATTGCATCAAAGTTACTGATACCTGTTCCAAAATCATCAATTGCAATTAAATTATCATTTATGTCAGCAAACTCTCGCTTGGTCTTTGCAATCTCAACAGACAATTCCGGATACTCCAAAGTTTCCAGCATCATTGCTGTTTTATCATCTCCAAAGTAATCAATATAAGCCTGCACTTCATCTCTGGTGAAAATCTGATTGGGGAAAGTATTTACGGATAGAATCTCCTTGTATCCCCGCATAAAATACGCCTGTGTAGCTCCAAATAGAGTAGCTACCTCCAGAATATGAAGCTTCTCTTCCTTTTGATACTTTTCTATCAACTCTGTTACATCCATATCCTGTGGTCGCATCAATGCTTCTCTGGCAAACACCGTCTTCCCATCAGGATAAAAAATAGACTGAAACACATAATTTATTTTTAATTCAGATAACGCATCCAAAATATCCTTGGACAATGGTAAATCGTCAAAATAAATCATATTAAAACTCACCTAATTTAATCGTTCGAAATTATTTGTACGGCTTATTATATCAAATTATAGAATATAGTCTACAGTTACATTTTCCTTAAATAACAATAGTGAGAATATTTAACCCAAAACTGTTTTGATATTTCATTTCCTTTGCACTTCCCGCAATCAATCGTAAGCCGATATTGTGCATAATATCCTTAGGATCAAAGAGTTCCACTGCTTCCCTGGGATTAAAGGCAGGGCAATCGTCCTTTATGGTAAGGATATAGGAGTCGTTTAGATAGGTAAAACTCATATCAATATGATGGGTTTTCTTCTCTTCAAAGCCATGCTTAATAATATTGGTAATCCACTCTTCTACGCACAAAGCAGCCTTGTTTGCTGTGGTTGAGCTACTTTTGTGAGCATCGCAAAAATCAGACACAGCTAAAGAAGCTTTCATAGCCTCCTCCACATTGTGAATGGTCATATCCATCCGATCCTCGGCATTCACCCCAAACCCTGGAGGGAAGCACATCATTTCCTCTCCACTTCTAGGGAAGTGACCATTTTTTACAATAATGAATCCAAAGATGATCAAACATAACAGTACGCCGCTACCAATCTGAGCAATCCAAACGCCCGGCATTCCTATGGCAGGAATCAGTATAGCACACAATAACACCATCCCAATAATTCCATCAAAAAGTGCGGAAAATCGTACAAAGCCCTCGTTCTTTCCGAAACAATGTATGTAATTGGTAAATCCCACTATAATTGCACTGAAGGGACAGGAAATAGGAAACAGGAAAAATCCAAGGCTGGTCATAGCATATACCGGTGCCGTAGGGTCATGGAAATAAATATTGGTAAGCGGAATGCACAGCGCCATATAGACTATGGAAGCAACTGAAACAAGCAAGATTCCTCTTTTAAAGAACACACGCATAAGGGATGTCAGGCTTTCCTTGTCCTCCTCTCCCGTATACACACTGGCAAGCATAATCATGGCTGAGGTAACCCCTGCTGATACCGACCAATATAAATTTCCAAATGACATAATTGCAGAAAAAGCGGAAAGGCCGTCTGCTCCCACATTGTCTCGAATCAGATAGTTTATGATTACGAATCGCAATAAAATACAAAATTGTGTAATTGCTGCCGGAAGACCATTTTTTAAAATATCAATCAAATCGCTCCATTGTACCGCTGACATTGAAAATCGAATGATGGCTTTTCCCGTCAAATAGTACGTAAACTGAATTAGGAAAAATACTCCATTGCTGATAGAGGTGGCAAGTCCCAAGCCGAAAAATCCCATTCCTGCAACTGCAATAAACAACCAGTTAAAGAAAACGTTGGCAACCAACATTCCTCCAATGGCTATATAGGTCAACTTTTCCTTGTGTTCAATCTGTAAAAAGGCAGTTAGCTGTGTCCCCAACATTAAGGGAATCAGTCCTATTACAAATCCTCGAATATAGGATGACAATTCTACAACATATGCTCCGTCGGCTCCCAATAAAGCTGCCACAGATTCCGGAAACAATTCACAAACGAAAATCAAAACTGCCGTTATGACTGTTACAAAAAACACGTCAATGGTAAAGATACTCTTACTCCTCTCCACCATATGTTTTCCCAGGTACTTTCCGCACATGATTTGAGCTCCACCTGAAAAAAGCACATTAATGGAATTGATCAAATTCAAAACCGGGAAAAACAGTCCTACTACCGCCATGGCCTCCGGGCCAATTAAATTGCCAACGAAGGCGCTGTCAATAATATTATTCACCCCGGAAATAATCACCAGTACAATCTGAATAGGAAGTAGACGCATATAGAGTCTTCCTATCATCTTGTCATCATGTGTATTCATAAAACTCCCCCTAAAACACTTTCAATTATAACTAGAACATGCTATTCATGTACCGGTCTAATGCCATGAAACGGCGTTGCGATTAAGCCAGTCCACCGCATCAAACACTTCTTCAAAACATCTTTTGTACCCATGCTTATAGCAGGTCAACAGTGGCACATCTATCGTCTTGGCACGTTTGTTCCATGCTCTTTCATCGCAGAACACTGTATTTTTGTCTTCCATTTTACTTTTTGTAAATAAAACTTTTGGATATGGAAGTTCCAAAAAACGAGCGATCAGATTCTCATCATATCCCAGGTCCCACTCAGTCGCAATTGCCATACATTTGTTAAAATCCATCCGCTTACTCCTGCGCTTCCAAGCCTCCATAGCTTCTTTGCAAGAGGTGTAATGCATACAGTAAAGTCTGATATCTCCCACTCCGATTACAGGGTAAGGAGCTTTGCCTTCTTCAACATAATCCTCCATAATGGGAAACGGCTCCAATTCAATCATGTACTTTTGGGGATTTTCGGCAAGCTTTATATAGCTCTCCCCTTCCATATACATATCAACCGTTGGAGACTGAAACTGTAATCCCAACATATGATAGATGACGCCACCTACACAGATTTGAGAAATCAGAGAAAACCGATCACTCCTTAGTCGCTTCTGCATATGCTTTTCATGTAAAATCCGAAGCGGATTCATGTAAACCGAACAATAATCATCTGGCGCCATGTTATTCTTGCGTTGTTTTTTATTATTCACTTTTCTCTCCCCCTATAATGTCTAAAGTGAACTTTTCATAGCGAATCATTCTGATTTTAAACTTTCTTATAATGTTTAATCTTACCATATCACAGCGAAAAACACACTTTCTTCACAGAATTACTATTTTTTCAACACAATTAGCTGATATATTGTAACCATCAAATGAAACACTCCTCAAACAACATATGTTTCAGATGATAAATATTTTTTTCATATTACTCTCCCCTTTAAAGCACCAGCCACAGATGGTTGGTGTTTTTTAATAGTCATCCCAGAACTCTTCATTATCCATAAAATCGTCCCAAGCATCTTCTTCATCCTCGAATTCATCTTTATAGTCATAATAGTACTGTTCAATGTCATGGTCTGAAGGATCTGTCTTGTCATAATAACTATCACTGCTATTAGAAGATTCTTGATTTAAATCGGAAGAACTTCCGGATGACGAAGACGAACTCCTTTCTGAAGCAGACGAATTTTCAGAAGAATGCTGATTCAAATTATTTTGAATAATGAAATAACGTATTTCTTCCGAAATCTGCTGTCCTTCCCGTTCCTCCATATCCGATTTATCTTGACCGGTCAGCATCCTTGAGGTGTCAAACTCCGGATAGGGATTTTCAGTCTCTAAATCGGACAAAACATACACTCCTTCATCCGCATTCATAATACACCGGAAAGAATAGTCTTCTTTTTTACTGGAGCTCAACTTATCCAAGGACGCTACCAGGCGAAACTCACTATCAGATACATAGAATAAATCGTATGTATAGACCATAGTGCCGTAAGCTCTGTTTTCCAACATATCACCATTTAAAAATACCATTCGAATGGTATTGTAATCAGAAAAATACATGGCTGTAGCTTCTCCATCAACAGGAAAATACTGCTTTTCCAATTCCATCTTTGTAGTATTAATCAGAGACTCTTGTCTCTCTTTTTCTTCTGCTGTCTTTTCAGCCTCGAAATGAGCAAAAATTCCCAATCCTACAACGACTGCAATGATGAAAAAAGCTATCATTCCATTCCGTCTTTTCATAATCCACTCCTCAAAACCATGGTTTTCAAAATACATTAAAATATGAGCTTCCGTCCTGCATGGACAGAAGCTCTTTTGTTCCTTTGTAACTTATCTTTCTTCCTTTGCTTTCCGAAGCAGCTATATGGATTTAAGTGCTTCTTCTGCCGTCTTCTTTAGATATCGAATCACCTCAACGGGATATTCACCAACCGCTGTTTCTCCAGTAACCATCACGGATGATGCCCCATCCAAAATAGCATTATAAATATCGCTTACTTCCGCTCTGGTGGGCACCTTGGAATGTTCCATAGAAGAAAGCATTTGGGTTACCACCATAAAAGATTTTCCCCAATCCTGGCACTGCTTTGCTATTCGTTTTTGAGCCTTTGGCAATTCCCAAAGAGGCATACTGTTTCCCAAGTCTCCTCTTGCAATTATAATTTCATCACAGGCATCCATAAAAGATGAGATATTCGCCATCCCATCTTTGTTTTCAATCTTTGCAAAGATTTTAAAATCAGAGCAGCCATTTTCATCCAGTATGCCTCTTACCTCTAGCAGGTCTTCTCTACTTCGAACGAAAGGTTGCATCACTCCATATATACCAAGGTCCTTGGCAGTTTTTATGTTCGCCACATCTTCATTTGTCATAGCCGGCAAATCAACCTTAGCATCCTTTAGCGCAATGCTTTTTCTTGATGTAAGAATGCCACCTCGTCGTACCTTCGCCTCTGCACCGATCTCATAGATTTTTTCTACTGTAACAAGGATTTTACCGTCATCTAATAAAACATCCATCCCCGGCTTTAGATGAGGTAATACCTCTTCGGGAATATCAATTCTGCGATTTTTAGGAATCCCCATTCCACTGTTATCAGAAAGTTCCACTTTGTCTTTGCAAAGATCAACTGTATCTCCTTCATTTAATGCTATGGGAGATTCGACACGACCAATTCGCAGTTCCGGTCCCTGCATATCAATCAGAATCTTTGGCGAAACCTTGCACTTATCTGCCGCAGAATGAATCATGTTAATTTTTTCTATACAATCACAGAGTGCTACATGAGAAAGATTAATCCGAATCCCGGTCATGCCCTCTGCAAACATTTTCTCCAAAGTGCTCTCATCCGAGCAACTTGGTCCTAAAGTTCCGTATATATCTATCATATTTTGTCCTTGTTTTATACTTTTTATTCCCCTTGCAATATTTTCATCAACCTTTTCGTTGTAATTGCATTTCCCAATAAAATAAATAGTATCCCCGGTAAAGCAAGGCAACAAATCGCCGGTATCGTTGCATCTTCTCTATTCCAGTATTTTAAAATCTCTTGAAACATCATTACTTCCGGTATTTCCATAATAATGTGCAAAAGTCCTAACACTAAAAGAGTCTTTCCAAAGATTATCTGAGACAATTTCCAAATATCCGGTGCCGACTTTGCCAGCTTTCCATCATAGTGGGGCCACCTGTAAGACTCCCTGTTTTCCCAGGATAGCGGTAACTTCCATGAAAGTAACCCACACACAATCATCATTATTGAAAACACACTTGGCAAAATAAAAAATGCCATACTTCCTCCATTACTTAACCTATAGTTTTCGTGACTCCTATTGCGACATATCTATCATCTATAGTATTTCTTCGGGAACTTATCCTTTCCCAATTGCCATAAATATCGATCCAATTTAAACATAAATCCATTATTTATTATTTCCATATTAATTGCAACCTTCCTCCCTTCTATATTCCTAAACACCTAGTATTTCTTAATGTTATATGGTATTTTTTTATAAGGAGTGTATACATTATAAGGAGGCGCAAAATGATAATGGGATTTATTATATGGAGTCTGGTTGCTCTACTTTTCGTTGGAATCGGAATCTCAACATATCGAGCAAAAGATGCGGTAGGTTTTTTCACCTTTGTGGAACCACCCAAAGTAAACGATGTAAAAAAGTATAACCACTCTGTGGCCATACTGTGGTTTGCATTTACCATTCTTTACGAAGTTCTGGGCATTCCCTTTCTTTTTTTAGAACAGAATTCCCCATATTTTATATTAACCATTTTGGGAACCTTTGCTTTAATCATCGCTCTGATTATCATATACATTCGAATTTCAATAAAGTATAAAGCTTAAGCGGATAACACAAGCGAATAAACAGTGCGAATAAAACACAGTTATTCATAAAAAAGACGGGTGATACGATCTGTACCCAGAATCTCAGGCACAGATCATTATCCCCGTCATATTTTTTTATACATCGAAATCTCATCAATCCATCTTCCATCATCCAAATGAAATGCATCCGGAAGACAACCACTTTCCTCGAATCCCATTTTTTTGTAGAGGCTTCTGGCTGCCACGTTGTCCGCCAGAACCCCTAGTTCCACACACTGATATCCGGCTTCTTTTGCGAAAGCAAGCCCACGCTCCATTAAAAGAGTTCCAAGACCATAGCCATGATACTCTTTCAAAACTCCCAGTCCCATAGCACAACGATGATCTGTTTTTCTGCTTTTTCCCTGAGTTCGAATCGCAATATTTCCTATGATTTTATCTTCATCAAAAATTGAAATCATGGCTTGGCGCTCGTCATCAAAAAGAATCTTCTGACGCTCCCGTTCTGCTTCAATACTTTTATCCGAAAGGTCCACCTCATCTTCATATCTAGACATAAAATGGGTTTCTCCTGTCACCTGTTTCATAAACTTTAAAAACTGCTCTGCTTCCTTTGGTCCAATAGTGGATATTTTTAGTTCTTTTCCGTTCTTACATAAATATTTTTCCGAAACCATTCTTATTTCCTCATACTCTTTTTTCTTCATACTTTTTCCTAATCAAAATCACGCAAATAACAAGGCCGATGGGGAATCCAATTCCCGCCAAAACACCAGCCTGCAGATTATCTCCGGCTCCTTGGGAAACACTTCCAATAATCGCAGGTCCTACTGAGCCGCCCAAGTCTCCGGCCAAAGCCAATAACGCAAACATCGCTGTTCCGCCAGTTGGAATCACTTTGGACGAGATACTAATAGAACCGGGCCACATAATTCCCACAGAAAAACCACAGGCCGCACAACCTACCAAGCCCATAATAGGCGCATGAGACAACGCCGCCAACAAATAACACCCCAAACAAAGCACGCCGGACGCAATCATAAAATTGGACAAACCCACTATCTCACCATACTTTCCATAAAGTGTTCGCCTGATTCCCATAAACACCGCAAAC
>JAEEGL012537881.1_pt1 | contig 19578 bp, 14 predicted proteins | sample 9134231 | NCBI WGS metagenome assembly JAEEGL01 (sample SAMN16246548, study PRJNA631951) | gut metagenome | biome: gut microbiome; feature: rumen; material: fiber-attached | host: Bos | place: Iran: Karaj | collected 2018-10 | reverse complement strand
GTTAATCATTTTGATTCCGTCTGCAATTGATTTTGCATCCTTTGCGTCCTTTGCAGCGTCAATTGTACGGTCAAAATTATCAAGACTATCAAGCAGGTCTGCCAGAGGTCCGGCATTTGCTTAGTGGTAAGGATCCTGCTTTTCTTTCATCATGCGCTTGCGGTAGTTGTCAAAGTCCGCAGCACGGCGCAAGAGCTGATCTTTAAGGTCAGCGTTCTCTTTTTCAAGGGCAGCAATGCGCTCTTCAGGAGTCTGTTCCTTTTTCTCATCTGCAGCATCAGCAGCCTGTGGTTCAGCAGTTTCTTCCTGAGAAGTTGCTTTCTCTACCTTAGATTCGGCCCCTGAGCCTGTCGAAGGGTCAGCTTGTTCTGTTTTCTCTTCAGCCATTAGTTTTCCACCATGAAAAATATTTTCTATCTTTAAAATTACTAATTTTGAGTGTTAAACGTCAATATTTTTTTGAAAAATTTATGAAAAATTTGGAATACTTCGCAGTGTATGATAAAGAAGCTATTGAATCAGCTTGGTAAGTGCTTCGTTGAGCTTTTTGAAGGAAGAATTGTTAGGATTTATTGCAACTACCTGGCGCAGATAGTACTGAGCCTTGCGGTAGTCTTGTTTTGCATAATAAAGCTCGTAAAGGCGGAAAAGAGCATCGCTGTTACGAGGATTTGAGATAAGACTTGAGCGGAGATCTGCCAGAGCCTTTTCTTCGGTCAACTGGAGATAACTTCTTCTATAATAAAGGTTACTTTTTACCTTTGGAGAAGCACTGCCCATAAGGGAATCAATATATTTTACAACTGCATCACGGTTTCCCACTTTACTGTAGGCAAGAATATAAGATTCAAGCAGAACTTCATCTGAAGGATTAGCTTCGTATTTTGTTTTAACATATTCGTAAGCTTCGTTATTTTTACCAAGCTTAAGACATACCCTTACATATTTTTCTACAACAGCGGTGCTTACATTTCCAGAAGCAATCAGATTTTTGCTTGCAGTATAAGCTTCCTTCCAGTTTTCACGCTGAATAAGACCATCTAAGGCATAAGTCATTGCTTCCTGATTTCCAGGCTTTTTCTCAAGAACACGGGCAGCAAGCTCATCAGCATATTTTCCGGCAACAGGAGAATCTGTTTCAGAAGAAATACGCGCTGCAAACATAAGGGCATCTACATTATCCGGATACATCTGAATTGCTTTTTCTACAGTTTCAGAAGCAGCGGCTGTATTCTTACTCCAGTCAAGCTGAACACGGGCTCGAAGAACAAGATAATCTATAGAAGAACTGTCCTGACGTGCATAAACATCCAGAAGAGAAACGGCATGAATATAATCTTTCTTTTCTACAAGGATTTTTGCACGAAAAAGAAGGAATTCCAGATCATTAGGAGTCTGCTGCAAAACTCTCGCAACATAAAGCTCTGCAGAATCATAATCGCCGGCATCAAAGGCAATGTAGGCATTCTGCTTTAAAACTGCAATATCATTTCCAGTATTTTCTATTGAATTCAATATCTGCGAAGCTTCTGCAAGCTTACCGTTGTTTCTAAGTATACGTGAATAGGCAAGATTGATTTCTGTAGTTTTTGGAGAAGCGGCATAAGCCAGAGCCATATATTTTTCTGCATTCTCAAAGCCGCGTTTACGCTCATAGACCTTTGCCATAAGAAAATTGGCAAGCACAGAATCTTCCTGAAGCTCAAGCGCAGCCTTTAGAGAAGTTTCACAAGGCTCAAGCACAGAAATATCTGAGGTGTTATTCATAATTACAAGGGCTGGCAGTAAAGTAGTAAGAAAATCTACATTTCCGGTGCTGGAATCAAATACACCCTGCTTTACCGAACTTATGGCACCTGTATACGGGTTATCATCTGTAACAACAGGAACTTCCCAGTTTATTTTCTCTGATGGCCACACCAGCTTCATGATTTCTGCAGAAACAACGGCAAGAACCTTTTCGGTATCATCAAACTCGAGGCTTTTTTTGCGCATAAGAGACATTGCTTCACGCAGAGATTCCGGACTACCGTTCTGAACTCCCTTCAAAATTGCAGGATCAATTTTTGAAAAGAATTCTCTCTGATTTTTACCTGCAGGAAGCTTAATTGAATATGAAGTATCGTCTATTACTTCTGCAACTGCAGCTGCTTCTGGCTCTGCTTCTACAACAACTGGATCCGGTTCTTTCTGTTTAGATTTCTTCTTCTTTTTTGAGGCAGAAAAAGCCGGACTGCTTAATAATAAAGCAGCCATAAGCATGAGAATTCCTGTTTTTCCCCAAAAAGTTTTAATCAACTTCTATTCCCGATTACTCGTCTTCATCTTCCATCACTGTGGATACTTCTTCATCTGCAAATATTCCGGTCTCCTCATCTGAGAAAACAAGTTCCTTATGCTTTTGTTGCAGCAGGAAAAAAAGAATTAAAAAAACAGCAATAAGCAGCATAAAAAGAGGTCCGAGTGTACTTGCAACAGTCCTAAAGGACAGTTTTATAATTCCAAAAGAAAAAAGTGAATACCAGCAGCCCATACCAAAAAGTGTAAAAGAAGGAATAAGGTATCCGAACTTTAAAACATTATACTTCCATTTTCCGGCAATGAACCAGAGAATTCCTGCTGAAACACCAAGCAGCGGCCACATTTCGTGTAATGCAAAAGAGAAAAAGGTATAGGTTACAAGGTAAATCAGGCTCCAGCACAGATATAAAAGACCCATAAAGAAATGAAAGAATTTCTTGGTAACCTTTAATGCAATAATAAGAGTAGCAATTCCAATTCCTGCCTGTGCTACAATAAAAATAATGTTTAAGATATTAACTGGTCTGGAAACAGGATGTACTAAAGCAATGCCCGCACAGCCTAAAGTAAAAAGAATTCCAAAAACTATAAGGAAATAAATTGATTTTATATTTTTTTGCGTATTCATAGATACCGTTCCCCTATAAAATATAACACTCAATTACAATCAAAATGCGATTGATTCCCAGTTTTTTCCTATAATACTAGTAAAAAGTAATCTTTACAATAACAAATCTCTATGATAAATTCAAAAATATGAAATTAAAAAGAAATTTTACAATTGTTCTATATATATTACTATTTATTACGATTATTTTATTTTCGGCCTGTAAAAACTCTAAAACAAGCAAAAATACAAAAAAATCAGAAGCGCTTCAGAATCATCAGCAGGAGCTTCAGACCCTTTTAGATTCTCAAACCTTTAACGGAAAGCAAAAATATTCACTTATAAAACAGATTGCAGATACCCTGCGAAGCGAAAAAGACTATCAGGGACTGATTCTTTTCCTTACAGACTGGGTAGATCAGAATCCGGATGATATGTACAACTCATACTGGCTTTTGATGACTGCAGACGCATACCTTGCACAGGGAGAAGAGCCTGTTGCAGAATATTATTTTGACCGCATTTTGCAGCAGTGTCCTGACCTTCTTATAAAGGGTAATTCAGCACACTTTATCTGTTTGCAAAAGCTGATTCAGATCAGTAAAACTCCTTCTCACAGAATCAAGTATTTTAACGAGCTGATAAGCCGCTTTCCTCAGAATGTAAACACAACAGAGCTTTATCTTCGCCTTGCCCTGGAATATCAGAACGACAGCCAGTGGTCTCAGGCACTTAAAACCTACTCTCTCTTCCTTGAACAGCCGGATGCTACTACAATTCAGATTCCGGGAGAGCCTGATGCTTACAAAAATGCCCGCCACCTTGTAGATTTCAACAATTCTTCTAAAGACTGGACTTTTGAGAGCCTTTCTGCACTTGAAGAAGCCGTTAAAAAGGCTATCCGCAATTACGACTGGCGCTCTCTTGATAAATATAAGGCTAAGGTAAACTTTTTCTCTATGTCCTGGAAGCAGGACGAAAACGATGCCAACGCTCAGGAAGAGTTCTCTATGTACTCATGGATGCGTGGTAAGAGAATCCGCTATAACGATACTCTGGACGAAGCTTCTAACCCTAACGAAGCTTACCTCAGAACCTGGGGCTGGAACTCTTATGTACCGGTATGGTATCTGTATTTCCGAAAGGTTGACTTCCCGCTTGATCCGGATATTCACGGAAACTGGGAATGGGCCGGAATTTACCTTGGAAATAAGCTGTAATGAAAAAACTTCTCATCTTTTTTGCTGCACTGATTATTTCTGCCTCCATGTTTGCTGAAGATGCGGTGGTTGAGGCCCTCGAAACTACCGGTAGCCCGGCCGCAGAACCTCTAGCTGATGATGATGCAGCCCCCCTCTCCTTCACCGAAGAGCCTATGGAAGAAGAGGTAGTTGAAGACGAAGCCTTCCTCGAGCTTTTAAAAACTGCCCTTATTCCCGAGCTTCATCCGCTTGATAAAGAAAACGGAGCTCCACCGGAGCACATCGCAATATCATTTATTTCAGACGAAGAAATTGCAAAACCACAGGTAGAAGCCTTCCGCAAAATGTATCTTTCGCCAAAATGGAGCGCCCTGCTCCGGGGCTACCTTGAAAGTGCAATGGAATACCGACTTTATGTACGAAAGGCCGTTTCCGACAAACAGATGCCGGAGATGCTTGAATACCTTCCGGTTGTAGAATCAAATTACAAAACAAATGCAAAAAGCCGCTCGGGCGCAATAGGAATGTGGCAGTTTATGGCAAACAGCGTATGGCCCTTCCTTACACTCAACGACTTTGTAGACGAACGTCTTGACCCGTGGAAATCTACAGATGCGGCACTGCGAAAGCTTACAGACAACTACAATATTTTTAACGACTGGCTGCTTGCAATCGGTGCCTACAACTGTGGCGTTGGAGCTATGAACCGCGCCATAAAAAGAGCCGGCGGTGTAAAAGACTTCTGGTACCTTGCAGAAAACGGATACCTTTCAAAGCAGACTGCAGAATATGTTCCAAAGCTTATCGCCATAACAGACCTCGCAATTAACAGTGAATATTACGGTATAGACATTCCAGACCACAAGGAAGAATACGAGCTCCTCGAAAATGAAAAAAACGGGAACTTTGATTATCTTACCGTACATAAAGCCTATTCTATAAATCAGCTGGCGCAGGAAATGCGCATGGATGCAGCAACCCTCAAAAGACTTAATCCGTCTTACACAATGGGAATGACACATCCGTCAAAGGCAAGTGAAATCCGCCTGCCGCTTGGAATGAAGCAATCTGCAGAGGACGCACTAGCAAACCTCAAGCCGGTAGATTTCCCGCTTAAGTATACGGTTGTAGCAGGAGATTCTCTCTGGTCTATTTCCCGAAAGTATAAAACCACTGTAAGTGCCATCTGCGAGCTCAACGGCATTAAAGAAAACGCAATCCTCAAAATTGGAAAAATACTTTATATTCCTTCAAAATAAGCCGATTAATAATTGATAAACCGTCATCCCGAACTTAGGGAGCGGCACTGCGAAGCAGGGCAAAAACAGTCCAGTGAACTGTTTTTAGCGAGTCTCCGAGCAGCTATGCCGCGAAGGTTCAGCATGACGACTTTTATGGAGTACGACATGTCAATTAAAAAGAAGCTGTTTATTCTGATTCTCACCTGTACTTTTTTATCATCAGTTTCCGCACAGACAAGGCAGCAGTATGACACAAAAATAGAAGCCGTAAGCTCTATCAACTGGATAACAAAGGAATTTGTTACAAATATTTCTCTGGATGCAAACAAGGCCAATATTCAGATGCCTTCGGGAAAAAAGGTAGCCTCTGCATACATCAAATCTAAAATGCTCCCGTTGATTCAGCCTCCCCTGCTCTCACTTTTTGAGAACTCGGAAAATGATTTGTCGGAAGCCGTAATAAACGATGACCTCACCCTGGATCAGGTATACAGCTTTATAATGAGCGGTCATAAAACTCCAGATGTATTTTCTAAAGACCTCAAATATTTGAATACTACAAATACTACAAATATAAATGATATCGGGAAGCAGCTTGTAAGACACAACTATCCGTTTAATCCGCAAAAGCCTATTGAATCAGTTCCTTCTCGAGCCTTCAGCGGAATTATAATTGATGCCCGCGGAGCCTTCCCTGTTCACGGCGAATATGTAAAGAGCGAAGTTTATGCCTGCTTCTTCCCCCAGATCTGGGATGATCAGATGAACAGCATTTACGAAAAGAATATAGTTTCTCCAGCAATTGTTACAGAAAAAGGTCTCGCCGGTTACCATTATTCAGATGATGTTGCAGACTACGAAGACCGTGTTGGTTCAGATCCGCTTTACATCAAGGCTTCACAGGTTTACGGACGTAACCGCACAGACCCTATCATCAAGCATCGCGATGCCCTTAAGATTCTTACCGTACCGGAAAACATTAAGCTTTTACAGGAAGGTAAGGTTGTAATTCTTCTCGACAAGAAAAACCTGATTTACGATATCAGCGTACCGGAAAAAACTCCATCTTATTACGTAAAATACAATGCCGTAAAGCAGTACTTCTATGAAAATAAAATTCCAGGCGTTACAATTTCTGACACAAGCCTTGGATTTATGTTCGATGTAAACCTCCGCTTCTACCCAGACTCACCAGAGCTTTTACCTGATGAAAAAGGCCGCATTGAGCTGATTGCAGAACGCCTCAAAGAGATTCTCGAAGATGAAGGTTATTCAATTTTGATTGAAGGTCATACCGCAGATGTAGGTAAACCTGTTGGTCAGTTGAACCTTTCTATTGAGCGAACCAGAACCGTTATGAATGCGCTTATTAAGGAAGGTCTGGACGAAAAGATTTTCACTTATAAGGGCTTTGGCGGCACAATGCCTATAGCTGATAATGATACGGAAGCTGGCCGTGCTCAGAACCGCCGCGTTCGCATTATTGCCCGTCCAAGAGCAACCTATATACAGCGCGACTGGAATTAGTCTTTTACGCCTTCAAGAAGTTCTTCTTTATTCTCTTTTTTCTGATTCTTTTTTTCGCGCTTTTCTATGTACATTAAAGCATCGGCTTCGCTTAAAAGAGGAGTGATGTTGTAGCCCATTTTGTGAGACGGGTATGGTACAAAGCCCATACTGATAGAAAGCGTAAAGCCCTGTTCATTTCCGCCAGACCAGATACGGCAGTCGGTATTTATCTGTTCGCGGATTTTTCTTAAAGCATCCTTCGTAAGACCAGGACTGATAATTGCAAACTCATCACCACCAATGCGTGCAATAATATCATTTGAACGGAAGTTACTTCTTAAAATAATTGACTCTGCAAGAATCGCACGGTCACCCGCTTCGTGCCCGTAAACGTCGTTGATTTTTTTGAGTCCATCCATATCGCAGTAAATTACCATTCCGCTCTGCCCCATTGCTTTTGCAAACTTAAGGGTAGTTTCACCAAAGGAATAAAGACCGCGTCTGTTGTAAAGACCGGTAAGTTCGTCTGTACTTGCAATAAGGTCAAGCTCGTCAATCTTTTTACGAACACGAGAGGTTTCATTATGCGCAAGCGACATAGAATAAACCGAAGCAATTGTAGAAGAAAGCAGCTTTACAAATAAGTCATAAATAATACAGTCGTAGTTACCCGGGCGGATAACAATATAACCGTACTGAAGCGTACTGTGATAAATAGAAAAGACCATTACTCCATCTGAAGTAATCTGAAGCACTCCGTCAGGAAGCATTTTTTCTTTTGGATTACATTTAATCTGTCTTCTTTCTTCGTTTGAATCAAAGCCTGTAATATCATCAAAGCCCGCAAAAAGATGCGCCTGCTTTGGAAGATGGAAGTAATCAAACGGAGTTGCCATTTCTATAGGCTTTTCGTAAAGCACAATTGCACAACCGGTAATTCCAAAGGAACGAACATCATCGTTAATTCTTTTACACAGCTGATCATATGTCATGTCCGACTGCATTTCTGTATAGAAGGAAGTTGTCTGATAGAATTCGCCCTTTTTTCTGTACCACTCTGTACCAGTGCTGGTTCTTAAATATTTTTTAGTATCTTCAGATTCAAATTCAAAATTTCTTGCATGAGGAGCTGATTTATTATAAGGCACTCGTCGTGTAGATTCCCTCATTATCGGAATAGCAGTCATAACCGAAAGCTTATCGGCAGGCTTTCCGTTTATTTCTTTAATCAGGTTCATTCCGGCAAGATAGCCCTGCCCTTCAAAATTCTGTTTGATTGTTGTAAGTGTTGGAATACAGGTATCTGCATTGTTAAGATTGTCAAAGCCCACAACTACAATATCATCCGGAACCTTTCTGCCAATTTCGTTACAGAAATCCATTGCAGCAAAGGCCATTTCATCGTTCATACAGATGAGAGCATCATAATCAAAAACACTCGTTACCTTATAAACTGCACGCAGGTCTTCAAGAGCAGGTCCATAGCTTAATACAGATTTCCAGACAGTAATTTCTTCCTCTGGAATATTATGCTTAGCAAGAATTGTCTTGATATTTTTAATGCGGTTCTTTACTTCGGTAGAATTTCCTCGAACTCCAAGAATAGCAAACTTATGACAACGCTGTCTGGTTACCAGTTCTTCTATAATCGACTCATAAGCCTCATGGTTATCAACTACAACTGAAGGAATGCCTGGAATTTCCATGGAAATATTAGCAAGCGGAAGAGGCTTAAATGATTTTATATATGATGCGGCTTCGGTTTTATTATAGGTATGCATGATGGTACCGGAAATAAAAATAGCACCATCCAGATTTTTTGAGGAAACAAAAGATGAAACTGCTACGTTCTGATAGTCAAAGGCACCACTTATATCCTGAAGGCGCCCGATAGAAAACACAACCAGCTCGGCGGATTTTTCCTGACAGGCAAGTGAAACACCCCTGATAATCCGCTCCGCATATTCGGAAACTACATAGTCAATTATAAGCCCTATTCGCATACTCTCTCTTACCAGTAAATCGTTTTAAATAATTATTTTTAAATATACTAACAAATACTTTATGGGCTTCGTTAATTATAATTGATAAAGTCTGATTTGTCATTATAAAAAAAAATTTATCAGTCTTTTATGATTTCAAGCGATTTAGCCTGATATTGAGGAAGAAACTTCTTTTTTGTACCCGTAGCAAACTGGACTTCTATTACAAATTCGCCTGTGTTGTTGTAAGCAGAAATGACTACACCCTCGCCGTAATCATCATGATAAACATGTGTGCCTTTTTTCCATTTTGAAGCAAGCTCCGAAGCTCCATCTTCCTCAGAAGAGCCTGCAAAAGCAGAAGCATCGCGACCAAACTGACCGTATGGAGAGGTCTTTTTTACTGAAAAACCGAATGGAACCTGGCCTATTACTGTAAACGCTTCTGCTGCTTCCTTTATAAAAGGACTTGGACGCATAAAATCCCAGCGGCCATACAGACAGCGCTTTGCAGTTGAAGTAATGTAAAGCTCGTCTCGGGCACGGGTAATTCCAACATAGAAAAGACGGCGTTCTTCTTCGAGCTCTGCCCCGTTTTTTTCCATACGAGGGAAAACACCTTCTTCGAGCCCGGTAATAATAACGCGGTTGTACTCCAGACCTTTTGTATTATGAAGGGTTATGAGGGTAACTGCATCATCGCCAACAGCCTGATTTTCTGCATCGAGAGTACGATCCAGATTAATTGCATCCAGGAACTGCAAAAGACCTTCCATTGTACATTTGTACGGAACTGCAGTATTAACAAGCTCCTGAAGGTTCTGTACACGAGTTGTTCCTTCAATTTCATCGCCCGCCTTATGGTATTCATCCAGACCTGAATCGCGGATAACCCGTTCTACAAAATCAGAAAGATTTTTATTTTCGTCAAAGCAGCCAGCAAGCGTATCGAATAGCTTAATAAAACCTGCCGCGCCCTCACCTGCTTTTTTTGAAAGACTATCTTTATGAGTTTTAAGGTTTTCAAGTAAATCAGAATAAACCGGAACTCCTTCTGGATTTACAGCAAAGGCTGTTTCCATCAGCTTGTCCTGAGTTTTTTCGCCGATTCCACGCGGAGGTTTATTGATTATTCTGCGGAAAGAGATTTCGTCCTTATGGTTTGCGCAGAACGAAATATAGGAAAGTGCATCTTTTATTTCTTCGCGCTCGTAGAATTTCAGGGAGCCTACAACAACATACGGAATCTTCCTGTGAAGGAATTCTTTTTCAAAACCAAGCGACTGGGCATTTGTACGGTAAAGAATTGCCCAGTCAGAATATTTAGCCCCGCTCTCCAGCGATTTGAGTACAAGATCTGCCGTAAACTTTGCTTCTGCATTCTGATCCGGCAAGAAGGCCAGCACAGGTTTACCACCGTCTCCGCGGTCTGCAACAAGAGTTTTTTCAAGGCTTCCGTGATGATTCTTTTTTACAACAAGACCTGCTGCATTTAGAATACTTGCGGTAGAACGGTAATTGCGCTCAAGCTTTATAATTTCGGTACCCGGAAACTTTTCCGGGAAGGTAAGAATGTTTTCTACCTCGGCACCACGGAACTTATAGATTGACTGGTCATCATCACCGACAACACAGACATAAGTGTCGCTTCCCTGCTTTACACCAGAAAGGTTCTGCAGCAATTTGTATTGGGCAATGTTTGAGTCCTGATACTCATCAACCATAATTACCTTAAAACGGTTGTGAATATAATCTGTAATATCAGGATATGCGTCCAGAATCTGAACCGGCAGCATGATTAAATCCCCAAAATCTGCATTACCGGTTGCACGTAAGCGTTTTTGATATTTGGAATAAATATCATTTAAATCAAACTCGCTGCCGATTATACCTAAATCATCATCCGGTGTAAGACAATAATCCTTGCAGAGAGAAATCTGATGAGCTGCTGTACGAACCTCTTTTGTAGAAAGCGAAGGTTCAGCCTTTTTAATCAGAGTTGCCATGTCATCATCGTCATAAACAGAAAAGGTTGGCTCTACCCCACCGTGTTCCGCAAACTTTCTAAGGAACCAGGAACCAAAAGAGTGAAAGGTCTGAATTTTTGCATCAGAAGCACGCTGGTCAATTGCAACGGCACGCTCACGCATTTCGTTAGCGGCTTTTTTAGTAAAGGTAACCGAAAGAATACTCCACGGGTCTATATTCTTTTCCTTGATGAGATACGCAATTTTAGTTGTGATAACGCGGGTTTTGCCAGAGCCGGCACCTGCGAGAATTAAAAGTGGAGAGCCTTCGTGTACAACGGCGGCTCTCTGCTGTTCATTCAGGGCATCGAGATAGTTACTGTCGGGCATGCTTTTTTACTTTTTCTTTATAGAGTTCTTTATCTGCTTCGGAAAGCAGCTGCTTTAACACACTTGATTTCTGAAGATCTACAGCACCAAGACTTATAGAAAGTGTAAATGGAAGCTGATTTTCTATAGAAACCTTTTTGCAGAGCATATCAATTTTAAGACGAGTATGCTCTACATAACCGATTTTCATTCCAAGTGCAACAACACCAAACTCATCTCCACTAAGACGGCCAACTACATCTGAAGAACGGAAGATGTCTTTAAGAACACGGGCCTGAAGCATAATTGCCTTGTCGCCCATTTCGTGTCCCCATGTATCGTTGATTTTTTTGAGGCCATCCATATCAGCAAAGAAAATTACACCCGAGGTATCTGTTTCCTGCAAAAGGTCGAGGGCTGCCTGTCCCTGCTCTATAAAGCCGCGTCGGTTAAGAATACCGGTAAGCTCATCCATGCGGGACTGAAGTGCAAGGTCTGTATTTTCGCGCTCGAGGTTGCGGCCCTCCTGAATCTTACTTGTGTAATCATAGGCTTGTGCGACCGCATTCATAATGATTTTGAGGTACACATTATAGTCAGCAAATTTGTTTTCCTTTATACGGCAAAGCATATATCCGTAATTTGCTTCACCAATAAATATAGGATTCAAAAGGAATATTCCGCTTACATCTCCCATTGAACGGGCAGAGAAAATTTTCTTATGGGGATCTACAAAAAGGCCCGGGCGAAATATTTCAGTTTTCTTGGAATCAGTGTAGTACATGTGAAGCTCAACTGCATCCGGCATAACAAATTCCTGTTCAGAATCTATAAGCTGTACATCCTTAAAGAAATGAACAGCCATGCCGCCAAGAGCACATTCCTGAGCAATAAACTTAAGGCTGAAGAACATCTGCTTAAGTGTATTAAAACCGCGGATTGTATCTATAAGGGTAACTATTGTATTCTTTTCATTCAGCGCATTTACAAACTGCATTACGCCGTCATTCTTTTCATTAAGATCGGAACAGATTTCTCCATCCACATTCTTGTATATAGGCATTGAACGGTCCATACCAATACAACCACAGGATTGGCGGAATTTTGTAACAAGCGGATTCAAAAGAACCTTTTTCATTTTTTCACCGTTCAAAACACGGTCGGCAATTTCGGCAGCTTCATAACCCTGACTGTAAATATCCTGATTGATTGTTGAAAGCTTTGGAGTAACAATACTTGCAACAATTGCATCGTCAAAGCCAACTACCTTTACATCCTGCGGAACACGTACACCTATTTCTTCAAAGGCACGGATACAACCGGATGCCATCATATCATTTGCACAGACAATAGCATCGAAAGGAATATCATTTTTTGATTTAAAACGAGCAATTATTTCATCGTGAGCCTTAAAGTCTGTAAAATTTCCATCGTAAACCATTTCCGGATAGAAGGTAAGCTTACAGGCATCCAGAGCGGCTGTAAAGGCATCGTAGCGCTCAAGGGCTTCTTTAGATCTTGTTTCGTTTGCAGAAAAAAAAGCTATTTTTTTACAGTCGTGTTCTCGCTTAAGGTGATTTACAACGTCTTTAATGCTTTTTCGGCAATCAGCCTGAATTACGTAGCTGTTTTTTGTCTGAGGGTCTAGAGCAATAGAAATAACTGGACGTGGCTCATATCCCTTAAGAATTTCACGAAGGCGGTCTTCCTCCATCTGGGAAGCATAAAGACCACTTACACAGATTACTGCATCTACTTCTTTTGCTTTAGCATATTCAAAGCCTGTACAATACTGATAGTCAAAAGCTCCCTGATTTACACCGGGAATACGGGTCTGTATGATGACTACTTTGGCTTCTTTGCCACGAAAATAGTCTGCAATACCGCTTAAAACATCAAGACTGTATTCAATTGTAAATGTCGGAATTAATACTGCAATAACTTTCATTCTATTAGTCCGATTTAATAAGTATACACTAGAAAATGAATTTGCGCTCGTTTTTTTCACTCTTTTTGCGATAAATTTTTATAAAGGCTGAATCCAGGTCTACACCGGTGCTTGCAAGTATTTTTACGCTTACAACTGCGCCCGGAACTACTGCAGAAACGGCTGATTTGTCATCGAGCTCGTAGCGGATTACTACAGAACCGTCTACCTCCGGCGCCTGGAACCAGGCACGACCGATTGCAAGGCCTTCGTTTGAGGTCTCGATGTTCGAGTTCTCTGCATCGCCGCCGGTGTCTATTATTTCTTCAACCAGAACATTGAGCTCCTTGCCTACGTAACGCTGCAGGTGGTCTGCCGTTATGGCTGTCTGGAGTTCTTCGAGGCGGGCTGCGCGGGCTTTCGCGGTTCGGGCTGGAACACGGCCCTTCATGCTGTATGCAGGGGTGTCTTCTTCGCGGCTGTAAGGGAAGCAGCCCGACCAGTCCGGTGCAATTTCTTCGAGGAAGTGCGCGGTGTTGTCGGCCGCCTCGTCTGTTTCCCCTGGAAAGCCGGTAAGGAAGGTTGTGCGGAGGACAGCGCCCTTTAATTCGCGGCGGATTTTCTTTACGAGAGCAGCATATTGTTTGTATGAGCCGGTGCGGTTCATTGCCAGAATGATTTTGTCGTCTCCGCTTTGGAACGGAATGTCGAAATATGGAAGAATATGAGCCGAACCTTTGATAGCTTCAATTATATCAGCTGAAAAATGATCCGGATGAATATAAAGCGGGCGTACAATAAAGTCGCCTTTAATTGCATCTATTTTTTTGAGTAAGGCAGCAAGAGAGGTCTTTGTATCTGTACCATAAGCAGCAAGATCCTGCCCTATCAGATTGATTTCGTAAATGCCGTCTTTTATAAGCTGTTTGATTTCCTTAAGGATTTCTGCTTCTGAACGGCTTCTAAGCTCACCCCTGATAAGAGGAATTGCACAGAACGAACAGTGATTTGAACAGCCCTCTGTAATTTTTACAAAAGCGCTGCCCGGAAAATTAAAGATTACAGGACGTTCACCACCGCATACGCCCTTCTGCGGGAAGATTTCTGCACCGCGCTTCTTTTTTACGCCGTCCATAAAATCAGCTATTTTAGAAAGGTCACCGTTACCAAATACACCATCAAGCTCAGGCATCTGCTCTATCAGCTGGCCAGCATAACGTTCAGCGAGGCAGCCGGTAAGAATTAATTTTGCGTCCGGGTACGCTTTTTTAACGTCGTAAACAGCTTCAATTGATTCTTTTTTTGCTGACTGAATAAAACCGCAGGAATTAATGAGAATAAAATCTGCTTCGCTGGCATTAATGGTAAACTCATAACCGCGCTCCATCAAAAAGCCCGCAATGAGTTCACCATCGGTCTGGTTTTTTGCACAACCGTGCTGATCTATAAAGAATTTCATATTTAGTCTAGTTCGATTACGACGAGCTTGTACTTACCGTCGGTATCTTTAATCCACTTGATATCTTCTACGAAAATCTGACCGGCAGCACCAATATCAAGATCGAAAGACTTAGAATCTGCAATAATAGTAATTTTTACAGTATTGAAGTTAGACATCCACAGACGAATACCGTTACGAGGAGTTGCTGTAAACAGGTCACCGCGTGCAAAGTAAGATTCAACAGACTGAGAATTGTCCACACGGTCGCGGAACAGACAAGGTCCGCGGAAGCTTGCATTAACTGTGAACGGATAAGCACGGTTATCCTCGTGAATAACCTTATATGGATGTGAAGACTTAACCTCTGAAGCAAACGGAATTTCATCTGCGGCAACAACGGCAGTAGTTTCAACTGCAACACCATGTCTCAAAAGAATACTTACTTCTGCACCACGGCTTTCGTCGGTAGAAGAAATATCTGAAACATACACAATCATATCTGAGGCATTGTCGCCGTTTATATCAAGTTCAGATTCTTCTGCAAGCTCAATGTAATAAACTCCTGAAGGAGTATCAATTCCAAATGCAGAAAGTGTATCGCGTACTGTAAGAATGATTTTTCCGTCATTTTCTGTAGGAATAAAAAGCTGATCTCCCTTGTAAACGCGCTGTGTAAACTTCTTGTCTGTAAGCTCATACTGGCGGTTTCTGACTCCGCTTGAAACTACTACTCCGTCTTCGGTCTTATTCTTCTTTTTAACATTGATAAGCACAAGAACTGTTATTACAACTGCAACAAGGAGTACAGACGGAATAATGATTGCCGGTAAAAAGTAACGTGGTTTATGTGGCTCATAAAGTCCCTGCGGAAGCGGAGACTCCTGAATCTGTTTATTTCTATAAAGCTTAAGAATGAATTCTGAATCAAGTTCAAGATAATCAGCATAATTTTTAAGGAAGCCGATCATGTAAGCATCGCCAGGGAAAACTGAATTATCCTCTGCTTCGAGACCTGCCAGATATCTTTTTTCTATAGAGATTTCACGGCTTGCACGGTCTAAATCCAATTCCTTAGATTCGCGGGTTGTTCTTAAAAGTTCTCCGTAACTTTCCATATTTCATTACTCCGTGAACAAGAAATTATTGTAGTTGTTGGCTGAAGAAGGCGCATCGTAAACAAAACGCTGTTCTGAAAGATCCTGATTCAGCACATAATCAAAGAAGTCAAAAACAAACTCTTCGCCCTTAGGAGTTACTGCTTCTATACGGCGGATAAGCTTTGTTTCGTTATTAATTGCAAGCTTGATATAACGGAAGGCTTCTGATGCACTTTTTCTTGTAAGAATAAGCTTTACAACCATTTCATCTGAGCCTTCTTCAAGAGGTTCTGCATTCTGGCCTGTTTCGTAGGCAACTGTGTAATAGCGGGACATAAGCGAGAGTCCCTGTGGGGTTGAAAGATTTGTAGCACTTCCGGCTGAACCAGGAGTTACCTGCTGCTGAAGTACTGCCTCTGCAGGCTCTTTGATATAAATAGTAAGAATATCGCCATTAAAGCAGATTACCTGCTCTTCCGGATTTGTATAGTCCATTCTCACAAGATTAGGAGCCTTAAAAGAAAGCTTTCCTCTCGACTCGTTCTTTTCTATCTTTATTTCAAAATCAACTTCATAGTCTTTGATTGTGCCGTAATATTCAGAAATTGTCTTAAAGTAGGCACTAGCGGTTGTAATGTTCTGCGCAAATGCTGCTGCAAAAATAAAAAGTGCACAGAAAGAAAGAATTATCTTTTTCATATCTGTATATTATAACGTGAAAACACGTTATCGTCTACTTGTATAAAATTCAGGCTCATATAAAAAAATATGAGCGGCTCCCGCTGTCCCTGGGGCGCAAACATGCTCGCTTTCCCTTTTTTAATTTTCTGTCTTCTTAGTACGACTTTTTCGTGTTTTTACGTTATCATCTTCCGCTTTCTTTGCGGGTTTAGCCGCGCCGGCGGTCTTTCCTGCCTTTTCGGTTAGTTCTTTGCAGTGAGCTTCGCCCTTTACTATTTCGTAGAACTCTTTACCGTCCATTGTTTCAATTTCAACCAGACGGTTAGCAATATAATCCAGAAGCTCCTTATGCTTTGAAAGCAGCTTTACAACATAGTTGTAGCGCTCGTTCATAATGCGGGCAATTTCTTCATCAATATAATTCTGAGACTGCTCACTGAACTCACGGATGAGGTTTGCGTCACCGCCGCGGTTTCCGAGTACGCCCTTACCAAGTGTCATGTTCTTGAACTTGTCTGACATACCAAAGTCGGTAATCATGCGCTTTACAATGTCTGTTGCGCGGGCAATATCATTTGAAGCACCGGTAGAAATGTCGCCGAGAATAACCTGCTCTGCAGCACGGCCTCCAAGAAGGCTGTCTACCTCGTCTATCATATCCTTGCGGGTCTGAATGAACTTTTCCTCACCCTCTTCGCGGTACTGTGTAAATCCGCCTACTCCATGGCTGCGAGGTACTACTGTAATCTTATTTACAGGCTCGTGGTCCGGATTAAAGGCTGCAACAAGTGCGTGACCTGTTTCGTGAACAGATACAAGACGCATCTGCTTTTTATTATCCTTACGGCTCTTTTTCTTAAGACCAATGCTAACCTTATCTATAGCATCGTTGAAATCTTCCATTGTTACCTTCTTGCGGCCATTTCGTACTGCAAGAAGAGCAGCTTCGTTTACTACGTTTGCAAGATCTGCACCGGCAAAGCCTGTAGTTCCGTGAGCAACTGACTCAAAATCAACATCCTTATCAAGTTTTACGTTCTTTGCATGGATGCGGAGAATCTCCTCGCGGCCCTTTACATCAGGCTTTTCTACAGGAACCTGACGGTCAAAACGGCCAGGGCGGAGAATTGCAGGGTCAAGAACGTCTACACGGTTGGTTGCGGCAAGCACAATCAAGCCTTTTTCGTTATCAAAGCCATCCATTTCAACAAGGAGCTGATTGAGGGTCTGTTCGCGCTCGTCGTTACTACTGAATCCGTTTGCACGGCTCTTTGCGAGGGCATCAATTTCATCAATAAATACAATACAAGGAGCTTTTTCGCGTGCCTGTTTGAACAAATCACGAACGCGCGAAGCACCAACTCCGACAAACATTTCTACGAAGTCTGAACCGGAAATACTGAAGAATGGAACTCCAGCCTCACCTGCAACTGCGCGGGCAAGCAGAGTCTTACCGGTACCAGGGTCACCAACAAGCAGAACTCCCTTAGGAATTTTACCACCGATATCTGTATATTTTTTTGGAGACTTGAGGAAATCAACTACTTCTACAAGCTCTTCCTTAGCCTCATCAACACCAGCAACATCTGTAAAGCGGGTTTTGATTTTACCCTCTTCTACTACCTTTGCACGTGAATTACCAACGCTGAAAATGCTGCCGATTCCACCGCCGCCATTTCCGCCACCCATTCTTCTAAAGAGGAAGAAATACATGAGGAAAATCAGCCCGAACGGCACAATAAGGTTCAAAAGCAGCTGGAGGAACCAGTTATTCTGCTTTGCGGCAAATTTATAATGAATATTGTTTTCTTCAAGGAAATCGAGGAAGCTCTGTGTAAGAACTGCCGCTGTTTTGTACTGGGTAACTGATTTAGCTGACGGCACATTAAAGAGCTTAAGGCCCTTTCCGCCATCTACATCAGTTTCAAGCACTGCTCCATAACCAATAAAATAGCTGTCGCTGATTACAACAGACTTAATTTCTCCACGTTCGATTTTTGTCTTGAAATCAGAAAAATCAATTAAATCATCATTTTTTGGGAAAATGAAAAACTCTGCCATTGCCACAGCAAAAAGGGTTAGAAGCAGAATCGGCCAGAACGGTACCTTTTTCTTTCCGTTCTTATTTTTTTTATCTTTGTCTTTATCGTCGTTATTCTGTGGTCCTGGAAACTTAAAAAACTTATATGGATCGTTTTCGTCGTTCTGTGGTCTGTTTTCGTCGTTCTGATTTTCTGCCATGTGCGTATCCTGAGTAAAAATCGTTTGTTACTATAAATATAGTAAAGATGGAGCAATTTTTCCACTAAATTCGGATTTATTAAAAAAAATAACAAAAAAGATAAAAAAAATCCTAAAGTATAATTTCAGAAGTCCGAAAATCAGAGAAGAATACCCGCATTATACGCGGAATTTCGGAATTCAAGGAGGAAAGCCAATGGGTTACCAGAACGCTTATGCTGCATATCAGAAAACTAACGTAAATACCGCAAGTCAGGGACGTCTTGTTGTTTTACTTTATGAGGGTGCCGTAAAGCATCTTAAAGCAGCTATTAATTTGTTTGATGAAAACGACAAATTAAAGGCCGGAGACATTGAACAGTTTGGAATTCATCTGCAAAAAACACAGGCAATTATAACCGAGCTTCAGGTTTCACTGGACATGGAAAAAGGCGGCGACATTGCACGCAATCTTATGTCTTTATATGTTTATTTTAATGAAGAATTGATGGATGCGACTATCAGCCATAATAAGCAAAAAATTGAGTTTGTACTCAAAATGGTTGATGGTCTTGCTGAATCCTGGAGAACAATTGCAAGCAGTACAGCAAATGCACCTGCTGCAAAGGTTGCTAGTACATTGAATATTGTGGGTTAAACGAGGGGAAAAATATGGCAGAAATCACACAGGAAGAATTAAACGAACGCGTAGCAATCTTACGCCGCTTTAGAACTCTTTTGGAAGAACAGCGCGGTAAATTCCGTGAATATCTTACAGTTCTGGAAAAACAGCAGGATTCTATTACCTCTGAAAATCCGGAAAATCTTCTTGCACATACAGAGCTTGAACAGCAGGTAGTTAAGAACATCGCAAATCTTCAGAAGGTGATTGTGCCAATGGCAAAGATGTATCACGCAGGAAATAACCCTGGCGCTTCTACTGCAGAAGATGCTGAAATTACAAAGATTCAGAATGATTTAAGTGATTTGCAGGAAAGAGTGCTTAAGCAGAACGCAATTAACCGCGATCTGCT
>JAEEGL010294701.1_pt1 | contig 19578 bp, 15 predicted proteins | sample 9134231 | NCBI WGS metagenome assembly JAEEGL01 (sample SAMN16246548, study PRJNA631951) | gut metagenome | biome: gut microbiome; feature: rumen; material: fiber-attached | host: Bos | place: Iran: Karaj | collected 2018-10 | reverse complement strand
TCTGAACGATAAAATAACGAACAATCTAACCAACATCCTCCCCATAGAGGGGGAGGTGCCCGAAGGGCGGAGAGGGTCTTCTCTCCGTGCCCTCAATGGAGCACATGCGACCTCTGAGAACTCTAAACAAATCAGAGTATTAAGAAAAAACTCTGTGCTCTCCGTGGCTCCGTGGGGGGATAAAATTCAACCGTACAGGTCAAAATAAGCAGCAGGAATTTTCTTTCGAAAGTTCCTGCTGCAATTATTTGATGTTGTCACGTTCCATTCACTATGTTTCTCCTTCTTCCGATGTGGTTGTAGTCACGTTTGGCGACCAAGAACATCTGTGGAAAACCATGAGGGAACTATACGAAGTCTTGTAAAAAAGTAATGGGATTTATAGCTTTACTTTCTTTGTAGTACCGTCGGACATGCGGAGTATGTTGATGCCTCGTTGCATCTCAGATAGTTTTACTCCACCTGTTGTATAGATGCCGATGACGTCTGGCTCGTTTGTCGTGTCAACGGATTCGACAGATGTCGTGAAATCATCGTTACCGAGTCGCATACGTGCAGAAGATGTATTGCCGAGGTATTCGAGACGGAAGTTGTCGGCAGCAAACCAGTCGCCTGAGCATGTAGCGAAACGCTTGACGCCAAGGTTGACGAATGAGTTTGCATTTACGTAGAATGTGAGAGAGTAGTTGTGCAACTGACCGTCAAAGTTGGTTGCTGGCTGGTGTACTTCTCCGTTAGGATTTGATACGTATGCATAGAGTCCTACCTGATTTGAACCGCCTCCGCGATAAAGCATGTCGCATGAGAGGCGGTAAGTGCCCTCTGGCAGATTTCTTACCTGCTGATAGTAGTCGAAAGCCATGCGTGATGGTGTGTAGTGCCATACCTCAAGCATTGTGTTGCCTGTAGATGTGGTGTACTGACCATTGCCTGAACCAAATGAACCGTACAGACTCCAGCCTGATGGCATTGTGTGAGTATTGGCGTTGTTGACAATCTCAGGATTGGCAAGATAGCTTGTCACGTCAATAGGATTGTCTGGTGATGCTGAAGAACCTGTGCCACCTGTTCCTGCAACGCTCTGAACCTCGCTCTGTGAGAGAGCATAGTTGTAGATGCGTACATCGTCGATAAGTCCACGGAACATTGGGTCAACTACGAACTGGCTACGTCCGAGATAGTTGCACACGCCTGCCACGTCGCTTGGACGGAGAGTGATGTTTGAACTGCTTGCGACAGCTTGTCCGTCAACATATACTACTACTCTGCCGCTTCTGATGGTAACAGCCACATGCTTCCATGTATTTGTTGCAAGAGCAGATGAAGCATTGAATGTCTGAACCGTTCCATTAGCTTTAATCTCGAATGTGAGTTTGCCGTTCACGTTGCTTGGAGTGAGGAAGAAGTAAGCATCCTCGCCATTACCGAAGTCGAAGATACGTTGCCAAGCGTTTCCTCCGTCCCATCTTACCCAACTACAGAATGTCATTTCCTGCATATTGCTAATCTGGTAAGGGAGTAGGGCGTATGTGCTGCCGTTGAATGACAGAGCCTTGCCGTTATGTCCGTTGGCGTAGCCTGCATTGGTAGCCGCACCCATCATGTTGGCTGTTGCATCTGATGTGTTGTTGTCGAATGAATAGCTTGCCACGAGTCCCTGACTGCCGTTTGTGATGGCATTGACTGTAGATGAGGTGGAACTGATGTTACTGCTCTTGTCAATTGCCTTAATCTTGTATGAATAGCGCACGCCCTGAACTGCTGTGTTATCCACGTATGTAGTACCTTTCACGGCACGTGCTATTGTGTTCCAGTCATTCTGTCCGTATGTGGCACGGAGTATTGTGTAGCCGTTGAGGTCAGAATTGTTGTTTGCATTCCATGTAAGCCTGATGGCAGCAAGGAGTCCTGTTGCAGACAATCCCGTAGGAGTTGATGGAGCAGTACGGTCAGCCACGATGCTTGGGTCTGCTAACTTCCACTTCTGTGAGTTGGCACGTGTGAGAGTGCGTTGTACAACAGTTGAGCCGTTAGCACCGTCAAGTACGAGGTTGCTGTAACGGTTGTGGATATAATAGCATCCGTTGCCAGCATACTCAAACCACCATTGTTCACAACCGCTTCCGCCACCAGGGTAGATGATTACCTGCTTACCCTCGTCAAAGCTCCAGTCGAGGTCGTCAAGGTAGAATGTGGCAGGTTGGTTCTGATTGGCAAGAGTGATATACTCGTAGCTGAAGTCGCCACCATTGTTATGAGGCAGATGCTGTACCTTCCATGCCTGACGCACATCGTTTGCCGCACTTGTGGTGAGCGTGACATTATACGCTCCGATTGATGTGTTGCTGCCCACGCCTGTGAGTACCTTACCGTTAGCCACATTGACTATCTGCCATGTTCCTGCAACAGGTGAAGGCTGAACGTCCTCTCCACTCTGAATCTTGATTACACCCTCAGCATTACGCTGCTGTGCTGTTCCGTAACTGCCGTTAGGGTCGGCAGGCATATCAACGAAGTAGGCACGTGTAGGTCCGTAGCCGTCATAATAGACATCACGGTCACGGCTCACGAAACCGAAGCTGCTCTGCTTTGCCTGACGTTCGCTTGCACCGACGAAGGCTTCTGTCACTCCGTCCTGAGTGTTACGATAGACGCTGGCTGCCATGAAGGCATCATCATTCTCGGCGTATGCAAGACGATAGCCGTTACCATCGCTTGCACGGCAGAACTGTGAACGTGTGTGCTCTGCTGTTCCCCACCATATACCATTGTTGAGACCATAGTTTGCACCTACCATTGCTTCCATGGTGTTGTGGAGTTCGTCTTCTGTCACAACCTTGCCAGCTGCCTTGACACGCTGGAAGAAGGACTTGAAGTCGGCAAACGAACCTGCCAACTGGTGCGTGTTACCCTCGTCGGCATACGTCTGTGTTGCACTGAACCATCCCCATGCCTCGCTACAGTTGAGCGTACTACCAGTCATCAGTCGCTTGCCATTGAACCATGAGTCGTTCCTTGCAGCACGACAGATATTGTTGAGGTCATTCTTGCTTCCATGTCCCCAACCATAGTCAGGTTCGTTAAATGGAGCTACACTAACGACAGGATAGCCATGGCTCTCCACATACTTGCCTGTAGCCTTCATGAGGTTTACCCAGTTGGTTGCGTTTGCACCATTGGAGTACATAGGTGCAACCGTATATCCGCCTCCGTTGATAGGCTTAGGGTCGCTGTTGAGACATACCCCAGGAGTAGTACCTAATAAGTCCACGATGCGCAGACGCTCGTTGAGGTCAACGAGGTGGTCGTTGCTGAGTGACGTGCCGTTGAGCGCATACGTTGGCTGGAAAGACACACGCACGAGGCTGATGTTGTTGTTGAACAGATTCATGTAGTTACGTCCCTGCAGCATGTTAGCCTCGCTAATCCATGCACAGTCGAGCCCCCAGTTAATCTTAGGCATACGTTCGCCCGTTCCGTTGAAGTTGAAGAACAATGTACGTGCAGGAATACTGCGTGCTTCAAGATAGTCACTTGAATTCGCAACCGTCTGTGCTGACGCTGTGCCAGCACTTGAGCCTATGACGATACCCATTGCCATAGCTCCAATAGTAGATTTCTTCATTAGTTTGGTTTTGGTTAGTTGATTGATAGTATTTCCAGTTTTGCAATACTGGTTAATGTTCATTAGCTGTGCCAAAGATATTGACAATTCATATAACCACAAAATATATCAGAGATTATTTGTACTTCAGGACACAAAATTGCGACCTGTACGGTTGTAGTTTTGCACAAAGGTGCATATTAGAAAAACAGTCAAGAAACAGAACAAAAACAAGAAAAACATGTTTTTTTTGATTTTATTTGGTTTTTCCCATGTTTTTCTAACTGGCCGCACTACGGCAAAAAAACAACATATATCTTCAACCGTACAGGACACAAAATTGTATAGGATGTTCTCACTAACCATGAAAAAGGATTTAAACCATATTCCTATGAGATAGTCTTAATGTCGGCTGAAGGATAAAAACTGATGCCGATGGCTTGGACAAGACATTTGAGACTAACCGGGTTGGTTCTATATAATTAGATGCCATCCTTATTATATCAACTAACGTTTTTAATATCAAAAATTATGAAAAAGTTTATTCTTATGGTGATGGTTGCTTTTGCAACCGTAGGTGCTTATGCACAGTTCAACTTCAACCCTGAAGACATGGCAAAACGACAGGCAGACAACCTGAAGGAGACTTGTGCCCTCTCACAGGAGCAGTATGACAAGGTACTCAGCCTCTATCTTGACAATGGCAAGAAGATGCAGGCAGAGCGTGACTCTATACAGAAGGCTGGCGGCGACCCACGTGGCAACATGGAGTCTTTCCGTGCACGTCAGGAGAAGACTAACGCTGAACTCAAGAAGATTCTTACTGAGGAGCAGTACGCTAAGTACGAGGAGGCTCAGAAGAAGTTGAGAGAGCGTTTCGGCAGAGGTCAGGGACGTCCAAGAAGACAGTAAGGGTTTCTGTAATTAGGGAATTAAGATTTTTGGAGTGAAAAGTGAATAGTGAAAAGTGAAAAATCCATTTTACTCTATCGCAGAATAATTGGCGATCAACTATCAATCACTTCCATGCAGTCGGTGGGACCGCATCGCATAGTTCCCTATTCCTAATTAGAATCATTATATCACAAATGAGGGGCAGTTGTCGTTCAGGCAACTGCCCCCTTTTTTTGGGGTGGCGTAATCCTTAATGACAATCATGACAATGACAATCATGACAAGCACTTCATAATCCTATCGCCAATGCTTGAGCTGGGAGAGGTGGAAGTCGTAGAGCTTGCGGCGCTCGGCATCGGACTGATTGTCGGGGTTGGGCATGTGGCTGAGGAGAAAGTCGAGCAGGGAGTCTTTGTCCTTGTAGGCGAACTGGCCATCGGCGTAGCACCATTTGCAATAGTCCTCGTTGAACGTGCCATCAGATTCGCGGCTGATCATCGAGTCGTCCGAAAGGGGCATTCCGCAGCATTGACAATAAAGGGTCTGCGGTGAACCGAGCAGGGTGTTGATGGATATGCCGAACTCTTTGGAGAGAACCTTGAGTTGTTCGGTACTTGGCAATGTCTCGCCATTCTCCCAGCGGCTGACGGCTTGACGGGTGACATGAAGGCGCTCGGCAAACTGTTCTTGCGTCATGTTGTTGTTCTCGCGTAGGCGGTTGATGATTTCTTTTGTCTCCATAATATAAATTGTTTGATGTTTTTGACGGTGCAAAGATATTGCAAAAATCTATGCTTGTCAAGAAACAGAAAGTTGCGTTTTCTTAAATTGTGTTAATCTGGAAGGCAAACGTTTTCAACCTAATCTGGATGGAAAGCCCCCTCCTGCTCGATGGTGGGCAAGGGCTGGGAGGGGGCAGTCCTTCTTCTTTTATGCGCACGCAGTTGCACCGAGTGCTCCGGCTATTGCGCTGAGGATGGCAATCGCAAGCTTGATGACTGCATCCCACTTTGATTTAGTTTCTGGTTTCATAGATGTGAGTTTTAAGTTTTTGAGTTTTTGAGTTTTTGAGTTTTTAAGTTTTTGAGTTTGTGAGTTTTTAGGTTTTTAAGTTTTTGAGTTTTTTTAGTTCTTTAGTTTTTGAGTTTGTGAGTTTTTTAGTTCTCGCGGAAAAGGTTAAACACAGAGGGCACGGAGGTCTCGGAGTTTATTCTCAGAGGGTCTCTGCGTCCTCTGTGTTCTCTGCGTTTAGAATCCGCCTTCGTCACCGCCTCCGCTTGGATTGGTGTCTGGGTTCGGCGTTGGGTCTGGCGTAGTGCCTCCGTTCTCGTTGTCCTCGATGTCGGCATCGTCGGACGAGGTGACGCGCTTGACGAGGTTGCCGTGGCGGTCGTAGCAGGTGATGCTGACGGATGTCTCTGCAAGCTCCTTCTTGATGTCGCTGTTAGGCGTGAAGATTACCCTGCGGCTGGTGATGAGGTCGGCTCCTACCTTGTTCACGTCGCTGACGGATGTGGAACGGAGTCCGAAACGCATGGAGCCGAGACCCGGTACGGCTACGGAGTGTCCCTCTGTTGCCCATGCCTTGATGACTTCGCCGATGGCGCACCATGCGGCGTTGATTGCACCACGGTTGATGCCGCTGCGTAGTGCAGCCTCCTGAATGACCTTGGCATCGGTAAGTCTGCCGTAGAGGTCTGCCTGAAGCACGTAGGCGTACTTCTCCTGTCCCTTCTCGAAGGATACGTTGCGCTCGATGGCCTTTACCTTGATTGACATATTTGTGTGTGATTTTTACTTCCTCCAGATGCTGCAATTGTTGCATCATGAGGTAACAATATGGTGTGTGTTTTTATCAACAATGCAAAGGTACGAATAATGTTTTAATTTTCCAAGAAAAATCCGAATTATTTTTGCACTTTAGCGTAAAAATGTGGTGGAATTTTCTACTTGTGTGGTTGGAAGCATTGATTTTTATCTGTGTCCTCTGCGTTTAAGAATAATTTTTAATTTTTAATTTTTAATTATTAATTTAACACACGTTGTCATCATTGTCATTGTCGTGATTGTCATTAAGGATTTGAAAAGTATTTTTCGGTTCATATAATAATAATATTTTAAAATATTATTATTATATGGCTTGATTTTCCCCCTCGCAAAACGTTAATGACAATCATGACAATGACAATCATGACAAGACATAATGAATGAAAAATTCAAAATTCAAAATTATGCCTTCCGGAGAAGAGCCATGACGAATGGAGTAACTCCTCAATCACTGTCCTTTGGGGCAAGGAGGGGGACTTTTCTAAAAAAAATATTCGTTTCATGTTGTGTGTTGAAACTTTTTCGTAACTTTGGAAGCTGAAAGATACCATGCAATATTATGAGGCTTAGCCTTGAAATTTGCTATTATATTTGAACAACATATAAAGTAACACGATAATGAAGCAAACTGTTTTACCACGTCCTTTCATTTACAGAGAGCGTGAGGACATTGACGAGTTCTTGGACGAAAGCAAGTTGTGGAGAGACTTGTACGATGTCTTCCTGCAAGTAAGGGATAATGTTTATCATCTGAAAGTTCCTGCTGTAAAGATGTTCAATGAAGTACGCTACCAGTGTGTACGTCTTATGCTTGACAAGCACCCCGAAGAAGATATTTGGAGTAATTATCTGAATAATGCCAAGGATACTCTTGGTTGGCGTTATGCAAGTGATTTGTGCTTCTCAATGGTATATGCAGTGCTTTCGGTGTTGAAAGATCCGCCTTGTCATGTTCAACGTTTCTGCAAGATTCTAAGTGATGGCAAATTCAAGGACGAAGAGGCGTATTTCCCTCATTTTGCGGGTCTGGTTAGACTGCAAAAGATATTGAATAATTCGTATGAAATTGATTTGACTCCATGTCCTGAGAGACCCCAAAAAATCAGAGATGCAATTATGGTCTTTCCGACAGGAAAAGAATTTTATGTTTATGACGCAATTTGGTGGAAGGAGCAGACGCATGACTTTGACCAAGATTATATCCGTTTCATAATTGACCAGTGGCAGTCAAAAGAAGACAAATTGGAAATGTTGTCTGTAATTGAAGAAAATTTTAATGAAATTGTTGATAGTGAGCGTGGTTTGTACGACATATTTTAAGCTTCAAATTTTTATATTATGAGAGCAAACGAACAATTCTTTGAAGATTTACGTAACGAGATAAATAATAGCGTTACTTCAATTGATACTCAATTAAACGATGATTCTGTATCAAGGATATTTGCTGATTGTGGTTGGAATTTGAAGGATGAAAAAGTAAAGAATGCTATTGCTGTTTTTGAAAGTATCATTGACGAAAAAGAAGCAAAAATCGAGTATTTGGAATCACAGCTAAGAACAGCTTCTTCTGAGAAAACAGCAATCAATAATAGCTTAAATAAATTAAATGTGATTCATGAGGCGTATGATTGCATTGAGGGACAAAATAAGATTGAAAAGACAATGAGTCAGACTAACGCTGATGGATTTAATGAAATAATGCAAAAGCTCGAAGATGCGGAACAGCGTGAAAGTGAATTGCGTAACGCTGTTGATGAGCTTAAAAAACAACAGCAAATGTCTGGCAACGTTGAACGTCTTCCAATGGAAAAATTTCTCGAATATGCAGAGGATTTTCCTTCTACACAAAACAAAGAAGCAAAAACAATAAAGGAAGCACTTATTTCCTTATATGACATAAAAAGAATCTCTACGGAAGACTTGGATCGTTGGAAGAAATTAGGTATGAAAGAAACTCCTGTAATGGCAGTCAATGCTAACGAGGGTAGTTTGGTGCAAGTAACACAGGATGCTATTTATAATAAATGATCTTGTCAATATTAAGATCGCTAATAAGATGCTATGATACAGATAAATGCAGCAGAGGGCTGTGTGGTCAATGTGACCGACAAGCCGATATACAATGTCATTGGGTGTGGCAACAACATCCAGTATAACATAGATGGTGACAAGACGCGCAAGCATACGGATGACGTAGAGGTGCATGAGGAAGTGTGTAATCAAACTGTCACACGTGGTCCCGGTAAACAGTTTCTATTCGTCGGCGACAAACCGACAGAGGAAAACATTACTGTTCGCAACCGGGAGAAAGACAGGTTTATACGCTATCTGTCCGAACACAAGATGGGTAGCCGTCAACTTGTGTGTGACAAAAAGGACACACTTAATGATATTGTCACTTGCTTCTTGACTGTATGGATGGAAAAGGGTATCACATCCTCTTCTCCTTCGGGAGGAGCAGTCTTTCGCTTCTTGACAGATGAATGTGGTATGAAGAGTACCGTCACGGAACGTTCATACAGCAATGAAATTAAAGAGCGAATAAAGAACAAGGACTATGATGTAAGGACAATGCAAGATGTCAGAAAATGTTTTAACGAATAAATAGACAATGGCAAACAAGACATTCAATATTTACTGTGACGAAAGTTGTCATCTGGAACATGATCACAAAAGATTCATGTTTATCGGCAACGTAAGCTGCGCTTTTCCACAAGTGAAGAGGCATGCAATGCGCATCAAGGAACTGAAGAAGAAGTACAATTTCTATGCAGAAATAAAATGGACAAACGTATCAATGTCCAAGTTTGAGTTCTACATGGAACTTGTGGAGTATTTCTTTGATACTGATTTAAGGTTCAATGCAGTACGTGTTAACAAGGAAATGTTCAATGCAGAAGAACAGTCATACGATGACTTTTATTACAAAATGTACTATCAGTTATTGAACTACAAGGTTGATACGACCAATTCCTACAACGTGTATCTGGATATTAAAGATACATGGTCAAGCTATAAGGTTAAGCGACTGGAAGAGATCCTGAATACAAAATACGGCGTATTCAGGAAGGTGCAGAGTATCCGTTCGGACGAAAGCATCCTGCTGCAACTTGCGGATTTTCTTATAGGCGCATTGGCATACGATGTAAATGTTGAGTATAAAGCCAATCCTGCCAAAGTGAAGATTCTTGATGCTGTAAAGCGTCATGTTCCAGATAATTGTCTGAAACAAATGGAAAGTCAGGAAATATTCGATTTAATCTTTATAAATCTAAAATAATGTTCAACCTGCTGAAAAAATACAACGAGTTACTGGAGGTAGATATGATGTCTCCAGAGCAAAGGACACGCTCTTTACGTGGCGTTTTCAACCGTGACATTCAAGACAACAGGAATTTCTGTTTTCATGAAAAGAAAATCTTTCCAACGCCACAGGAAGGCATGGACAAGATGGAACTGCTGTTTGACCACCTCACCAGGAAAGTTGTTGACGAGAGCACAAGACATCGGGAATACGACCGTGAGCGCAGCATTCGTCTGCATTGGATAAAGCATCATACAGAACATGCTGAGGAAGAAGGAAACAATAACGTATTGTTTTTTTCTACAGTCAAAGGACGTGAAAAACGTACGTACATTTATGACCAGGCCGAAAGATACGTCATCGTACTTGAACCTAAGGAAACAAAAAGAACTGATGAAGCAGGCGTGGAATACACCCATCATTACTATTATCTGCTCACAGCATACAAGCTTGAAGGCAAGGACGACAAGCGTAATAAGATAGAAAGATTATTCAATAAAAAGCACTCAGTTGTGCTATAAAAAAGCAAAGGACGCATGGTATCTTGACCAGACGTCCTTCGATTTCCTTCCGTCAAATGATGGATGAACTCGCTGCAAAGATAGTTACATTATTTGAATCTGACAAATTTTATTGCCCAAACTTATCTTTTCAAGTGAATATTTATTGATTTTTTCATTCACCTGAGATTTTTTCATTATCGTTTATTTGCTACAAACTGTGGGGCATCCTTGTTGGAGGGTGCCCCATTGCTTGGGTGAACATAAATTATTCACCCAATGCACCTCAACAGTTCCTTTCTACCTTTGCATCGTCGGAAGGACAGAACGGCGGCACGTTGCCGCATACCTGTATTCCATACAGGTACTTGCATCAGTCATTCTTCCTGATGCAAGAGTTAAGAGTTAAAAATTAAAAGTTAAAAATTTGAGATTACTTGTATGCGGTGTTGCTTATATGAACTTCCAACTACCCGACTCAACTTTTAACTGTTAACTCTTAATTGTTAACTCCTGTATGGAATACTCTTGCATCAGGAAGAATGACTGATGCAAGTGTTCTTTTCCCCTTCCGCAAGAATGATTATGAAAGGTATATTCAAGGTAGTGCATCAGGGCGAGGCATTCAGCGTGCAGAGCCAGAAGGCAGAGGGTGGACAGGTGATGAAGTGCAACATCGTGCTTCAGGAACTCGGAGGCAGGTATGAGGACCAGTATGTGGCTGCCCTGCTCGGCAACGATGCTACATGCAGGTACGACTCGGGGCTTGTGGCTGCTTCACTTCGCTTCACCACCCGTGACTACAACGGGGCAACGTATCAGGACATACTCGTGACGGAGATACATAAAATTTAGGACCCGCCACAGTCCTCAAGACCCACCCCAGCCCTCCCTCCAGGGAGGGAGGCAGCCTCGCGGAAAAGTTAAAAGTTAAAAGTTAAAAATTAACGCCCTCCCACTAGTAACTACTTCCCTCCATTTAGGGAGGGGCAGGGGAGGGTCCGGTCTTATTTTTATGACAAGAGGTATCAGAAACAACAATCCGCTCAATATCCGTCATGGCAAGAGTCAGTGGACGGGAATGAGCAAGGTGCAGACGGACAAGACGTTCGTTCAGTTCACCAGCCGTGTGTACGGCTATCGTGCAGCATTCATCATCCTGCGCAACTACATCAGCCGTGGCAAGGACACCATCGGCAAGATTATCGCCAAGTGGGCACCAAGTGCTGACGGCAACAATACTCAGGTGTACATCAGATACGTAAGCCGCTCCACGGGCATCGGCGCCAGCCACCCTCTCCGCATCGACGACAAGGACGCCCTCATCGCCATCGTACAGAGCATGGCACACATGGAGAGCGGAATAATCGAGGAGAGAAGCGTAATTGAACAAGGGTATGAGGTCCCACCCCAGCCCTCAAGACCCACCCCAGCCCTCCCTCCAGGGAGGGGGACAGCGCCATTCGGAGTTAAAAATTAAAAGTTAAAAATTAACGCCCTCCCACTAGGTAACTACTCCCCTCCATTTAGGGAGGGGCAGGGGGAGGGTCCTCACTTGATGAAGCACTGAAGGAGGATTTTCCATGGTAAAGCGCGCAACAATCCTGAAGTCTTCTTCTTGCTAACAAATCAAGTAAATATGAATAATGTATATGAAAGCGTTGACAATCAGGTCAACATCGAGAACCAGAATAATATTCACGACTGTAACCACGTACAGCTTGGCGGACAGGCGTTCTATGACGAGAGCCGCTACTTCATGTTTACACCCGATGAGCCTGTGGCAGGACGGGTGAACCGTTTCAGAGGACTCGGCATTGCACAGCAGATGCCTGACGGCACGTTCGACTTCGTCCGCAAGCCTCATGTACGTCCGCAGTCGGTACTCATCCGAAAGCTTGCGCACGGCAGGGCAAGCCACACCAAGGATAATGCCATACAGCTTACTCTCAAGGTGTTCTGCAACGAGGGCGTGAACATCAGCGATGCCATCCGCTCGGAGGCTCTCATCGCCTCTGACGCAATAAGAGAATATCAGTTGAGGAGATAAACGGTCCAGGATTATTATGAGTTGCAATTTAATTACCATACAGGGCGGCAGGAAGGTGGCACGCCCGATTACCTCAGAAGAGGAATACAGACACCTTCGTAATAGTGCAGTGCAGCAGGCAAACCTGCGTCAGGTGCGTTCAGGTAACAAGAAGGCAAAGATGCGACTGGTGCAGTTCAACTACTCGGGACACTATCCTGAGGGCGTGGTGAAGGGCACGAAGCTGCCAAGCCACGCTTTCGGATTCGACCTTGACGACAAGGAGGACTTTGAACGTGCTGCTGCCATGCTGCTTGCTTCGCCTGAGACATACGGCCTTCTGATGCTGGAACGCTCTGCCACTCAGGGCGGCCATGCGGTGCTGAAGCGTGAGGCAGGCAAGACCATACTCGAGAATCAGGTACGCATTGCCACGATGCTGCAATGCGAGATGGACACTAACGCTCACGACATCAACCGTGTCTATTTCACCACGTCGGCTGACAAGCACGACCTGCTCTACGTCTCGCCTGAGCTCTTTACCGACACGTACGACGAGGCAGAGGTGCTTGCCGAAGCCAATGCGCTGGAGCAGCGTGAGAGGTACGGACAGGAGGAACTGCCACAGGGTGCCCATGCCGCTGACAAGCACTACAGGCCTTGGACAGCGCATGAGGACAGGACAGAGGCAAAGGCAGGTGATGCGGTAACGGAAGCGGCAGCACCAGTGGGTCTCAGCTACCTCGGCATTCCCTACACGTCAATCGTGGCAAAGTGGTGGGAGATGTACAACGACGGACAGGAACCCGTGAAGTCCAACCGTGACATGCTGACCTTTGAACTCGCCGTCAACCTGCGCCACATAGCCGGATTCGACCGCAACCTCCTGGACAGCATCATCCCTTGTTACGACGGTTTCCCGCACGACCAGAAGATGAAGTGCATCGACTCTGCCCTCAGCGAGAAGCGCACGCAGATGCCGCGCCGTCTGAAGGATGTGCTTGCCGCCCTGCGTCAGGACATTCTCAAGGGCGAACTCGTGACGGATACCGATGCCGTAGCCGCACTCGACCAAGCCAGTGCACAGGACGAACTCTACCACTACGACCGTCTGCCCGTGATGCCGCAGGGCGTGTGCGACTCGGTGGATGCCGCTGGTCACACACTCGCCATGCCTACGCTGATAGCCATTGCACCAGCCATAGGAGCGCTGGCAACAGGCGTGAAGCTCGATGTACACGGCAAGGCAAGAGGACTCAACCTCTGCTCGTTCATCGTGGGCGAATTTGCCTCTGGCAAGGGACAAATGGACGACATCATCGCTGCATGGATGACCGAGTTGCAGGTGCAGGCGGACATCTACACGCAGCAGGAGGAAGAGTGGGCGGCAAAGACGAAGCGCATGAAGTCGGGCAAGGCTCCCGAACAGCCTAAGTTCCCGGTACGTATGCTGACACTCAACAACACGGTGGCGAACATTGCCGAGCGACTTGCCAACACGCAGGGCAAGCACTCCTTCTCCTTCACCCCGGAAGCCGACAACGTGGCACTGAAGTGGAAGCAGTCGGTGAGCGACTTCTCCGTCATGCTCCGACAGGCGTACGACGAGGCTCGCTACGACCGTGAGGCGAAGAGTGCCGAGGCAGTCAGGGTACACATACAGAAGCTGTTGTGGAACGTGACGATGTGCGGTACGCAGGATGCGCTCTACAGGGTGATAACCAACTACACCGACGGACTCCTCTCACGAATAGCCATCGCACGCACGCCCGACAACACCTTCGCTCCTCTGGCTGACAATCCCGCACAGCTGACCGACATGCAGTCGGAGCGCATACAGCAGGTGGCGCATCTCCTGCCGCTGATGCAGGGCACCGTGGTACTGCCCGAACTGGAGGAGAGAGGCCGCCGCTGGCTTGAGACCATACGCATGGAGGCGATGAAGAACGACGACCGTGTGCTGGCACGTCAGCGAATGCGCGGATGCGTCAATGCACAGCGCATCACCACCGCCCTGTGGTTGCCCAAGGTGGCGGAGACGCTCATCACGAAGTACGGAATGTCGGGAGCGGAAATGAGGCTCAGCCAGAACCCTCAGCTATGGGTGGAGATGCTCCGCGGACAGCAGACGGACGAGATGTTGCAGCTCTTCGACATCATTGCCGACTATCTGCTTGACAACGACCTCTACTATTTCCGTGAGCGTATCGAGGCTGCCTACGAGGGCAAGAACTACCACGGCAACGCTGCTTCGATGCGAGGTCGCAAGGGCAGGAACGACAGCATCTTCAGTCGTCTCTCTCCCGACTTCACCTTTGAGCAGGCCGTCCAGCAGTCGATAGCAGTGAAGGGTGCTGCCGCCACTCGCAACTCCGTGCACCAGATGCTGAAGAACTGGAAGAATCAGGGATTGATAAGGGACGGGGAGGACGGACGGTACATTAAAAACTAAGGCCCCCTTTAACTCCCTGACGAACGGAGTCAATTCAAATTAGGAACTAAGCGAAGCGGTCTCACTGACCGAAGGGAAGTAATTAGGAACTGTTTGCCATTCGTATAAGTGAAAAGTGAAGAGTGAAAAGTGAAAAATATATTTTACTCTGTTCACCATGCTTTTCCCCGAAGGCTTAATTTTGAATTACTGCCCTACGGTCAGTGAGACCGCTTCGCTAAGTTCTGAATTTTGAATTCGGGTCCTTGTCACCATTGTCATTGTCATGATTGTCATTAAGGATTTATAACGAAAAAGAGCGATTGACACGCGGATGTTGTGTCAATCGCTCTTTGTTATTTGATTGTGCAGGTCTGCTTATGCAACCTTGTTGAGTTTCTTGATGATTGAGAAGATGAAGAGAGCTGCAACGAGACAGATGACCATGAGTGTGCCCCATACGATGTAGAGGTCCTTGCCCCAGAGGTAGCCAGGAATCTGTACGAGGAAGTTACCGATGGCTGTTGATACGAACCATCCACCCATCATCATACCCTTGTACTTTGGAGGAGCTACCTTTGTCACGAATGAGATTCCGATAGGTGAGAGGAGAAGCTCTGCGAATGTGAGTACGAGGTATGTGTTGACAAGGAGGTTTGGACTTACATCTGCCATGTGGAGGTTGTTGCCTGCTGCATCATATTCTGGTGCAGGAAGACCAAGTGAACCCATTGTCATGAGGAGGTATGCTCCTGCTGCCACGAGCATTCCGAGACCAATCTTGACTGGTGCCTTTGGTTCCTTGCCCTTCTTGCCAAGCCAGCTGAAGAGAGCGATGCTTACAGGAGTGAGCATTACGACGAAGCATGCGTTGAACTGCTGGAAGATAGGTGCGCTTACCTTTGTCTCTGCAGGAAGGTTTGTATAGTTCCAGTAGAGATAAGCGAGTGGAAGCAATATGAGTGCTGCTCCGATACCTTTCTCCTTTGATGTCTTACCCTGGAAGAGAGAGAATGCACCAAAGACGATGAAGATACAAGCCACAAGGTTTGTAACGTCAAACATCATGGCTTGTGCGCCTGTAGATGATGTGGCAGTATAGTCACGTGCAAAGAATGTGAGAGTAAGACCGTTCTGGTGGAATGCCATCCAGAAGAATATTACTACGGCAAATACGAGGCAGAGGCAGATGATGCGCTCTGTTGTCTCTGCAGGAGTAAGCTCGTCTGCAACGGCCTTGGCAGTGTCCTTTGCATCCTTCTTTGCAGATGTGATGACCTGTGCAAATGTTGACTTACCGAGATAGTAGATGAGGATGGATGCTATGAGTGATGCACATGCCACACCGAAAGCGTAGTGATAAGAATCAGCCTCGCTTACGCCAAGTGAGTTCTGTGCCCATTCCATAATCTTGATTGCTGCTGTAGGAGCGAACATGGCACCGATGTTGATTGCCATGTAGAAGAGGGAGAATCCTGCATCGCGCTTGTCAGCATAGTTTGGGTCATTATAGAGGTCACCTACCATTACCTGAAGGTTTCCCTTGAAGAGACCTGTACCAAGACTGACAAGGAGAAGTGCTCCTGCCATTGCGATGATAGCGAATGAATCCTTTCCAAGTGGCATAGCGAGTAACACATAGCCAATGAACATTATAAAGATTCCGATTGTTACCATCTTACTGTAACCAAATTTATCTGCTAATATACCTCCAAAAAGTGGGAGGAAATATACGAGCATAAGGAAACTTGAGAAAATAGTACTTGTCAATTTCTCGTCAAAAGCGAAGTTCGCTTGTAGAAAGAGGGTAAATACGGCGAGCATCGTGTAGTAACCGAAGCGTTCGCCTGTATTTGCCAAGGCTAAGGTCCAAAGACCTTTTGGCTGTCCTTCGAACATAGGTTAAAAAGTTTTTAAGTTATGAATATTGGTTGTTAATTATCTGTTGTGAGTCGTGAGTCATGATTTTTACTTGATATTTGGCTTCTGGAGACCGTAGCCCTTCTTCTTGTCTTCGAGAAGAAGGAGGAAAGAAATGATAATCGCAACTGCTCCAAAGCCAGCAAAGATCGTCATGGACTCTGTGTAGTCAATAATGCCTGATGCGTCTGTGTTCTTGTCGTTTACAGAACCAATCCACATTGGAACCATGGAGAGACCGATGTTCTGAATGTAGAAGATAACTGCGTATGCTGTTCCGAGAAGCTTCATTGGAATAATCTTTGGAACGGATGGCCACATGGCTGATGGCACAAGACCGAATGCAATACCGAGCACAATCATAACAGCAATGGCAAGAAGCCAGGAGTTGATTGGAAGTGCAAATATTACGTGAACTATTGTAAGAAGAATAGAACCGATAATCATGAGTGTTGCACCCTTGCCGTGCTTGTCATATATTCCTCCGAAGAATGGAGTGAGGAATATTGTTCCGAATGGGAGCATGGCAGGAATAAGACCTGCAACCTCTGCATCTACTCCATACTTGAATACCATAAGTTTTGTGGCAAACTTAAGGAATGGGAATACTCCTGCGTAGAACATGAGGCAAAGGAGTGTGATGTACCAGAATCCCTTGTTGAGGAAGAGTACACCAAGGTCGCTGAACTTAAAGCCTTCTTCACTTTCGCCTTCTGTTGCGGCTGCTGCTGCATCTTCCTTCTTGTCCATCACGTTGTAAACGATGAATGAAATCATACCGATGCAGAGACAAGCAGCACCAAGTCCTACAGACGCGCTAACACCACCAAATGCTTTTGCTATTGGAAGGGCTGCTCCAAGGGCAACGGCTGTACCGATACGAGCAAGTGCAACCTGAAGTCCCATCGCAAGAGCAAGCTCATGACCTGTGAACCACTTAACGATTACCTTACTAACAGTGATACCTGCAATTTCGCATCCTACACCATAGATGGCAAAGCCGAGTGCAGCGTATGCTACCTGTACCTGTACATCTCCACCGAAAGGAACCCACATTGTTCCTTCGAAATGGTTTGCAACTGCCCACCACTTGATGAGTGCGCCTGCAAACATGAGAGCTGTAGAGAGTACACCTGTGAAACGGATACCGAATTTATCAAGAATGATTCCTCCAAAGAAAAGGAGGAGGAGATACACATTCATGAGTCCGTATGCTCCTGAGAAGAATCCGTACTCAGATGATGTCCATCCAAGTCCCATTCCGTTCTCTGAACCTGCAGCTGCTGTGAGCAGTGGCTCAAGTGGAGACATTACGTCTGTGAAGAAGTATCCGAACATCATTGTTACAGATACTATGATGAGCGCTGTCCAACGCATAGCTGGAGAGTCGCTAAGCTTCTTTTGAATTTTTTCTGACATTTTTTGTTAAAGGTTTAGGTGTATAGAGTGCCGAATCCGACACTCTATGTTATTTTTTATTTTACATATTTATCCAACCAGTTGAAGTATCTTCTCTGCCAGAGAATACCGTTCTGTGGCTTGAGTACCCAGTGGTTCTCGTCTGGGAAACAGAGGAACTCGGCAGGGATGCCACGGAGACGTGCTGCGTTGAAGGCAGACATTGCCTGTGATGTCACGATGCGGTAGTCCTTCTCACCCTGAATACAGAGGATTGGTGTGTCCCACTTGTCAACGAAACGGTGAGGTGAGTTCTCGAATGTCTTAGGATGACCGTTCCAGAATGCGCCACCCATATCCCAGTTAGCAAACCACATCTCTTCTGTCTCAAGGTACTGCTGCTCAATATTGAAGATACCATCATGTGCGATGAATGCCTTGAAACGCTTGTTGTGGTGACCTGCAAGCCAGTAAACGGAATATCCTCCGAAGCTTGCACCTACACATCCGAGACGATTCTTGTCAACGTATGGAAGGTTGTTGGCTGCATCGTCAATTGCAGAGAGATAATCGTCCATACATTGACCTCCGTAATTGAGCGAAATCTCTTCGTTCCACTCGTGACCGAATCCAGGGAGACCACGACGGTTAGGTGCTACGACCACATAGCCGTTGGCTGCCATAATCATCATGTTCCAGCGGAATGACCAGAACTGGCTCACAGGACTCTGAGGACCGCCCTCGCAGAAGAGGAGGGTAGGGTACTTCTTTGTCTTGTCGAAGTTAGGAGGAAGGACAATCCATGAGAGGATTGACTTTCCGTCTGTTGCCTTTGTCCAGTGTGGCTCAACCTTTCCGAAGTCGATATTGTCGAAGAAATATTTGTTCTCATTTGTGAGACGCTTTGCGCTACCATCCTTTGTGCTTACAATATAGAGGTCAGTAGGCTCGCACATTGACTGGCGTCCGCAGAGGAGGTTCTTGCCAAAGAGCTGTACGCTTGTGAAGTCGTACTGTCCTTCGGTAATCTTCTTGCTTGCACCTGTCTTTACGTCAGCTGAATAGACGTGGATTTCTCCGTGCCATACTCCGTTGAAGTAAATCTTCTTGCTGTCTGCACTCCATGTGAATGACTCCACGTTGCTGTCGAAGTCGGCTGCAAGCTGACGGCAGTTGCCTGTCTTGAGGTCCATGATGATGAGACGGTTGATGTCGCTCTCATATCCATCCTGACGCATGCTCTGCCAAGCGATGTACTTGCCGTCAGGTGAGAATGAAGGGTTGATGTCGTAACCTGCGAATGTCATTCCGCCTACGACTGGAGCCTCTGTGTTCACCTTCTGGTCCTTGAGTGACTCTGTGTAGTCAACGGCTGGGCGTACGTAACCCTCTGGCTTGCAGATGTTCTTTGCCTTGCCTGTGGCTACGTCGTAGAGGTAGATGTCAGCATCTGTTGAACAAGCGTAGTCACGTCCTTCGAGCTTGCGGCAAGTGTAAGCGATTGTCTTGCTGTCTGTGCTCCATGCAAGTTGCTCAATTCCGCCGAAAGGCTTCATAGGGCACTCGTAAGGCTCACCCTCAAGGATGTCCTTCACGTTTGTTACGGCTGTACCGTCGAAGTCAGCCACGTAAGAATGTGGGATGTTCTCCACCCACTCGTCCCAATGGCGA
>JAEEGL012142501.1_pt1 | contig 19579 bp, 12 predicted proteins | sample 9134231 | NCBI WGS metagenome assembly JAEEGL01 (sample SAMN16246548, study PRJNA631951) | gut metagenome | biome: gut microbiome; feature: rumen; material: fiber-attached | host: Bos | place: Iran: Karaj | collected 2018-10 | reverse complement strand
GGAGGTAGCATCATGACACTGGTAATCCTTTTAGTACTGTTATTCATCTTCTCGAAGCCAACAACAAAACTTGGGATCTTCAGCATCATAGAAGACTTCTTTAAGTGGGTCGGGAAGTACAAGTAAAGCACGATCAAAAGCACCGCACTTCGTGCTTTGGTGCTTTGGGCTAATTCTAAAAGACTGCACCAAAGTATCATTCAAAGTATCAAAATGATCCTTTGAAAACAGTTCTGTTACATTCGGCAAAGATATTCGCACATTCGCTTGCCACGATAAATTCTGTTATAATGCAAATATATGGTTGGAGGCTAATCATGAACGAACTTGCTATGAGAGATATCAATAGTGTATTTGTTTCAGATGATACTCTGAAGTGTATTCAAGCGCCTCTTGGCAGCCTTTCTCAGTATATTTTTCAAGCCAAGAAAAACGAGTTGGCTAACACCAGCAAGAATCTAACCAACAAGATTATTTCTTCGTCTCCTGGATTAACAGAAGCTGTTAAGTCTCTTGGAAAAGAAGAAAAACTACGATTGGTATTCTCAGACGAAGTAAAGCAGAAGATTGCCGATGGAACATATCATCTTATGACTGTTAAGGATGAGAGTAATGCTTTCAGAGCAATAGCTGTTGATGCCAAAGGAAAAACTCGCGAAATAGGGAAAGTTGCTTTTGATGAAGTAACAAAGAACGCTGACCCTACATCAATGGCTGTTGCTATGCAGGGGATGGCAATCCAACAACAGCTTCAGGAGATTTCCGAACAACTAGAGCAAATCTGCTCTGAAATAAAGGATGTTCTCATGGGGCAACATAACGACAGATTAGCTCTCTATTATGCGGGAGAGATGCTGATAAAGGAATCTCTTGCAGTCAATAATGAACAATTACGAGGTCAACTTGAATGCTCAGCAATGCACTCCTTATCTGAAGGATGCTCATCACTGCAAGTTTCACTAATGTATGACATTAAATCTCTTTTTGACAAATACGACGAGGCTCACAGAAAGCTCAAGATGACATCACGCGAAATTGAAGATAAGATCTTTGTCATTAAATCTTCGTTTGAAACAATCCATAAATGTGTTTATCTGAAAGCAGCGGTCTATTACAGTCATGGAGAGTACAGTGCACTTGCGGTTCTTCTTAATTCTTACAAAGCATTTCTTGAGGAGACACTGGATTCAAAGACTGAGAATCTCCTATACAATCACGATAAAAGCGAGAAAAAACTTAGTGGTATTTGGAAAACGAGAGCTGTTATCTTCCCACAACAAATAGAAGCCTTAAGTGCGAAGATCTCCTCACATGAAGCATATCTTGAAATTGATCAAGGAGGATTGGGAAATGAGAATTAGCAAATGTCCTACTTGTAAAACCAAAATTGTAGGAATCGCAACTGAGTGTCCGATCTGTCGCAAGAAGTTTATGTGCAAGTGCGGAAAAGAACTTGACGATAACAAGTATAGTAGATGCCCACTCTGCCGGACAAAATCAAAAGAAAAAGCTAAGAAAGTAGCAAAAGGCGCTGGTGCTGTTCTTGCAGTTATAGGAACTGCTGCTGGAGCTGCAGCTGCAAATAACAAAAAGAACAATTCTAAATAGGGGAAAGGTATGTAACACTGTTACAAACACCTATTTTCAGCGAGACCTCCATTTTTCCAGATCTTCAAGAAATGATAATTTATTAACATCGAGACCCCCTTCAATGTGACATAACTGAAGGACATAGGCCTTCTCTTCTGGCTCTACACAACCGGAATCTCGAAGCAACCATCCTTTACGCTCGTGAATCCGATGCCTACTTTTCCACTGACTAAAAGAACTGATTGCCGCGATCCGATATAAAAGCTCTGAAATCCTATAGCCAGCTTTCCATCAATCCCGAATTCAATCGCGCATGGAACAAGGTATTGAGGCAGGACTTCTTCCAGCAAATCATTCTTTGATCTGGTGACATGCCGGAAATAGGGAATGAATCGGCCACATGCTGCACGTTTTGCCATTTCAGTCCAGTGATACTTCTCTCGATAGATGGTCTCAAAACCAAGCTTGATCAGAAGCCTTTCTTGCTGATCAGCCGGATGACAATGGAGATACAAGTCACATACATGCTCGTCATCCCAACTGATAAATCCGGAAAAACAACCAATATCTTTTGTATATGTGCAAACACACCCATCGCATACTACTATCTTTGAGCCATCCATATGTCTTCTCCTCCTGAACCTAATTTGCCAACAGTATATATCCCAAGGAGAGTTATTGCATCAAAGGAAAGGAAGAAAAATCTTCAAATATAACTGCAAGTTACATTATCTCGAAAATATGGTAAAGATTATGATTTTGATGCATATTTACTCATAGTACAATTCGCATACTTCAATAATCTATGATCTTGAAAAGCCTCCCCCTATATGATCTAATAAAGTTATCAATGTAGAAAGCAGGAAACAGTTATGGCTTTGCAGAATTACTCGATACAACCGATGAAAACTTTTTTGTCCGAAAAGTACTGTATTCCTAGCTACCAGCGAGAGTATTCATGGGAAAAAGATGAAGTATCGGATTTTATTCGTGATCTTGATGAAACAAGATATGATACTGAACGTTTCCACTTTTTTGGTCAAGTCGTAGTCCATAATGAAGATGATAAGACAAAGTTTATTATCGATGGACAACAAAGAACAACCACTTCCATGATTTTTTTGAGAACACTTCAGATATTCTATTCTGACCTTTTTTTCAAAAACCCCTCTTTAAAGAGTGCTAATAAGAAAAGCTTTAGTATCGATGGTTTTTTAGGCGAATACTCCGACGAAGAAAAGAATCTGCATCTAACTATGAATGATCCAGACAACGACTATTACATCAAAGATGTTATTCTCGCCAAAGCGCCTTCCAGCAGCAAGGCAAAAAAGAAATCCTGTGAGCGCATTAGGGTTGCGTTTTCCATGATATATAAGCATATAAGCGAAGGCTTGGATCAATGCTCTGACGATTCCGACCGCTTAAAACTGCTCAATTCATATTATGATGTGTTCACAGAAAACTTTAAGGTAATGTACATGGAAGCAACAAAGCTCGAGGAAGCTTTTGTAATCTTTGAAACACTTAATGCTAGAGGCAAGGATCTCGAGACTGCAGATCTTCTGAAGAATTTTATTTTCAGCAAATCCAGTGACATTTCCGATTCACAAAAAAAATGGAACTCTATGATCGCTAAATTAGACAGGGTGGATCCAACTACCTATATTCGACATTATTGGAATTCGTCTCGAAGCTTTATAAGAGAAAAAGGGCTGTACCGAGCTATCGTTAATGGTGTCAAAAAGCCCAAAGACGCTGAAGAGTTTCTCGAAGAATTAGACAAGTATGCGCAGTGCTATCATGATATGTGCCGTCCCGATGATTGCGTTGAGTTTACGAACAAAAAGCTGATCCAATCCTTAAAAAACATCAAAATTCTGAAGGCGAGAACTTTTTATCCGGTTATTCTCGCGATGAAACAAGCAAAGGAAAAATACTCTGAAAGTGATATATATAAAGTTACGTCATGCATTGAAACATACGTTTTCAGGAATTTTACAATATGCGGCAGAGTTGCTAACTCTGGAGAGACTTTTTTGTCATCTATCGCATTGCGTATCTACGATGATTTGAATTCTGTTGATCTGATTTGTTCCGCCATAAAGACAGAAACAATCTCTGATGCTGAGTTCAAGGGCATGTTCGAAGTCTGGAGTGGAAACAGCAGCAACAAAGAAGCTATACGTTACATTTTCCGTAAGCTAAATAAATACTTGGACCCTCACTCGGAGATCGATCTTGATAATTCTGAGGTTCATATTGAGCATGTCATGCCTGTCAGCAATGAAAAATGGAATGTTCCAGAGGATATTCACCAAGACTATCTATGGCGATTAGGAAATCTGACCCTGCTGAATTGGAAGATTAACGAAGATATCGGAAATGACGTATTTGGAAAAAAGATTTCCGAGTATAAGAAATCAAAGATCTTATTGAACGAATCGTTGGTGAAGGATAGTAACGGAAATGATCGCACTGATTGGAATGTACCCCAAGATATCACAAACCGGCAGACTTGGCTTGCACAGTTAGCAATTAACGTTTGGACAAAATAAAAAGTTACGTTAATGGCTGAATATCAAGGCACAATTGTGCGAATCCAATTACGGCCTCCATTTATGATCAAGCTTTCTTCTGTCTTTAATAAACTGTTTTGCAGCAAGAATTGCATGTTCAACAAATAGGTTTAAATCATCATCCACCTTATAAATCCGATTGTTCGACGCATCAATACCAGACATTGCGTACATACCATGCCATCCATTTTGTTTATATGATGCCCCACCATTAACCATATGGATAAATTCGGGCATATTCAAGAAAACGCCATCCAATGTGATTGCTACAGACCAAAAAAGGCCTTCCATCGCGTTGTTTGAAAAGTTAACATCACGACCGACTCGATCTCGAATGCTCGTTTTAGATTGAATACAACCAAATACATGTGTTTCGCCGTGTATGGTTTGAATAGCATATAAATCAAAATCTTTTCCCCAAGCTCGAAGGCCTTCGATGTCTTCAGCTGTATTGGAAAGATTCTTTTCCTTGATCATTTGAGTTAATTCTGATTGAAGAATAAAGCGAATCTCGTTTTCCTTGAGTCTTTCGTTATCTATGTTAGAGATATAACGTTCAAATGAATGTCCACTTGTTTTAATCCAACTCTGGTGAGCGGACAAACATCGTTTCATAACTGCCTCCTGCATTTCGGGAGAAATATCAAATTCTGACAGATTGGCTACATTCAGCTTGTGAATCAAGCCAATTTGTTCCCATATCTCTTTTTCAGAAACAGCAGGGGAAAACTTTAAGAGCGCCGAAACCAATGTTTCGTCAAGAGCCTTCCTTTGAGCCCGCAGTCTGGCATTCATTAACTCCGCTTTCGAATAAAGGTTGGTCACTAAATACTCTCTTTTAAACGTATCACCATAGACACGAATAATGAAATCATGGTAGTTTTCGTCTGCCATAACTATTCTCCTTGTAATAGTTCGCTTATCTTTTTGCCCCATGCATATGCCAGCAAAGGAGGAACAGCATCCCCGATTTGTTCGTATTTATCCTGTATATCATTGTGAAGGTGCGGTGTAATATATGGACCGCCGCAAAAATCATACGAATCTGGAAAGGATTGTAACCTCGCACATTCACGCACTGTTAATGCACGATTATATGTCGGATGAACAAATTCATCCAAACAATGGCTGGTAACGGTGGGAGACGGCTGGTTAGAAACAAGCCTGTAATTCCGTTTGATAAACATCTTTTGGGGCAAAACCCTCTTTTTTTGCAATGAATCCCGTTCTTCTCCGATATATCGTTCAAAAAGATCTTTCAAACTTTCTCCCTGCTTAAGAAGCTTGAACCTCTCAATAGTGCATTCTCTATGTTTCATTGGCATCTGATAAGATAATTTCGTCGAATCACCCTCTCGATGCCAAAAATCGTTATTCTTCATTAAAAGAGAGTAATCCGATTCTTTACCTGTGTACTGTGTTTTCTCTCTGTTTGTATTTGGAATAACATTTGGCAATCCCGCTAGAGCATCTTTAACGCTGATTTCCTGTGAATCGCCGACAGGGAAACTCAGTTTGATCTTTTTGTCTTTGGCTGCCAAAACGAAATAACGCTTGCGTCTCTGCGGAACACCAAATTCTGTTGCATTCAGAACCACTTCGATGTAATTAGTATATCCAGCTTCCGAGAGTTCCTTCTTAAGCACATCAACGATCAGTGTTTTCGATCCTTTTTCAACAGTTTTAGTTGTAATAGCGGGGACATTCTCAAACAAAATCATCTTAGCCTTAGCTATTTCAGCAATTCGAATTCCTTCTCGAAATAAGAACTGTCGATCATCGTAAAACGATCTTGAAGTGTTACCAGCTGTTGAAAAGGTTTCACAAGGCATTCCTGATGTAACCAAATCAACACCTTCTTGGGGAATGAAGGGAAGAATTTCGTCCGCTGTAACTTTTCTAATATCCGAATGAATAACATGCACTTCCGGATGATTCGCAGAATAAGTATCCACACAACTAGCTATATACTCTATAGCAACTCGGGTTTCAAAGCCGGCAGCATGCAAACCGGTGCATATACCCCCTGGACCCGCAAAACAATCAATATGTGTTAATGCCATATATTCCTCACATTATTATCTTTTTCTACATTTTACCATTTATTTGAATAGGAAGATATTAAATCGTTTTCAACAAATCAAAAGTCATATACATCAACAATGTGCCGATCCGCCTAAACTCGATCCTTCATATGCTCGATCACTGCATCCTCTATTTCCCTAACACACGACATTGTATCTTTTTTTATTTCGTCTCCCCAAAAGCGCAGGACCCTCCAGCCCAAATGCATCAAATCCCGATTATTCTCCTCATCCCGTTCCATATTTCTTTCAATCTTTTCAATCCAGAATGTGGAATTATTCCCTTTGAGTAATCGGGATTTTAGTTCTGGCCAATCTTTTCCGTGAAAAAATTCACTGTCGCAAAAGATAGCGATTTTATACTTTGTAAGAACAATATCTGGTTTTCCAGGCAATTCCTTATAATTCTTTCTGTATCCATATCCTCTTCTATGCAGTTCCTGACATAATAAAATCTCTATGGTCGTGTTCTTACTGCGAATACGACTCATATTTGTATGCCTTTGTTCTTTAGTCAATCGATCCATAAAAATCTTATCTCGATGTCGGATTATGAAGCAGAATCATAAATCGCTCTTTATATACTTGCAGTTAAGCTCTGTCGCTAATTCTTTCATTGGGTTCTTAGTAGAAGGCTCAATCTCAAATGACTTTAATACTTGAATACTGTCAGATTTACTGAGACTACTTACTACAGATAAGAATAATCTTGCTCTTGATGATCCCACATAAAAGAGTCTCGAATCAGGGCTGGTAAGTGATTTTACATCAACATCAACTATAATAACAGCATCTGATTCAAGGCCTTTAAACCTCCTACAAGAAACAAATCTATGTTTCTGTTTATACAGGCCGAACTTCACCAGATGAGAAAGCAGAGATGTTTCTTCAGTTTTGCACGTTAGAATTGTAATGTCACTGATTCCCATTTCCTCATACTCTGCAACTATTCTATCAACGATATTCTCCACGCCAATTGAATCGCTAGAATAATACATTTTGGGGACACTTCCTTTAACACAACCATCTATAAGTCTGATTCGTTTCTGGTGAATCGGTTTCATGGAGGTTGTTGCTATATTCTCTGTGTTTCTACAGTTTTTGTATAGCGTTAACTTACAATCAGCACCAGCAATAAAATCAGGCACCGTATCTCCTTGCACAAACTGAAGACTATCGTAGAAAACATAAAAGGTTTTCTTTTCCTCAGGATCATCCATTATGATTAACTCTATCAAGGATAGTATTTCATTTTCCTCTATAGCATTTTGACCAAAATCCTGTCCTTCGTCGATTACTACATGCATATATGGGAAGTCGCAATTAACATAATATTCTTCAAGAATACTCTTAACCCTTTTATAGTCTGCAGTAGGAGAGCCACAAAGCTTACATGCAAATCCATCTATCGTATAGTAATCAATTAAACTGTGTTTGTTATTCTCAGAGATATAATCATGTAAGAGTTTGTTATAGCATAAGAACAAAACGCGTTCTCCCAGATCCGCGTGCCGTCGCGCTTTTTCCAACGCTATCATAGTTTTTCCGGTTCCGGCCACACCCTGAATGACGGCCGTCCTCTGTTCTGTTAGATAATTTAGCACGTTCTTTTGCTCATTTAACATTTTTAGGAAAACATGTTTCTTCAAATCATTTTCCATAGAATACGATGGAACCAGATCAAAAGTCGGACACAGCACTTGTTTTAAAAGCACATCGGAATCATTAACAGAAAGCTGCGTTTCTTTGCCGCTTGGAATAGTTTGGGAAAACACTTTCTCAATAGCGGGAAGGGGATTCTCTAGATCTTCTTTTGTTAGGGTAGCATCCTTCAAAGCTTCAGGTGGTAACGCTATTGAATTAAACTCTTCGCAGGTTATGCTAGGGAACCATACCGCGTGTAAAAGCTTACATCTTTCTACCAGTCGTTTATGTGGACTGTTTAAGATATAATCACGAAGCTTCCATTTGTTTCTTCTTGCTTGATTATACGGACCATCATGAGACATTTTGATTCCACTGCCATACAACCATTCGCCATCTGCATATTTGACATGGCCTGCTTTAGCTTCGAGACAGATTATTCCCTTTTGTCTATTATAGATAACAAAGTCTGTTTCGCTCTCAGATATAGTGGAACCGTTCATAGTAATAAGAGAAAAGGAATGGAATACATAGTAGTCATCTGGCAATGCTTCTAAAGAGTGAAACATAACGTCCTCTAAACTGCCTGCAGCGAATTGTTTAGGAGTACTGGGAATCATATTAGCCATATTACACCTCGATAAGCTGAATAAACTGATTAATATCATCATCACTCATATCTTCAACACAAAAGAAATTCCACTCGTCATTTCTGATTAAGGCATCCTCAAAAATAGAATTCTTCGTAATCATAACCACTTTTTTTGTTCTCCATAGCAAAACGGCCTTTCCGCTTAGATTCTTCCCATTAACGTCAACTACCAAATTGGGTTTGTAGATTGGCTTTTCATACAGAGAATCATCTTTGCTCATTTTAGCTTTTATCCGGTCTATATATTCAATCGACTCAATATCATCTTCAATATATTCCCAAATATATGCATATGATTCGTCAGATAAATCAATCCCGTCTGAGTAGCGAACAGATGATTTTGAAGGCAAATCAGGGAAACGCCTATGAATAGTGATGGGGCTACCTTTAAACTCACCAATAATACGCGAATACACTTTGGGCAAAGCCTTTCTTACTGATAAGTCAGATATGGCTATGGATTCATTAGGAATCTGTTCATTATAGGGCATCCACATTGCAGGATAGAAATATAACTGTCTTTTTATTCCTGATTTGACCACATAGTATTTTCCACCCGACTTTTCTAACGAAATGCTCAGATCCTCATCATTATTAATGATTTCGCATAATGGCCTGAATAGTTTTTCGCTCTCAGATTCGGACAATTCGTCAGGTAATTTTTCATTAATACACCAATTCAGCACGTCAATTGCAGCATGGCGATCCATTTTGCCCTGATACCGCTGATTACCAAAGTGATTCAAACACTTGTGGCAGGTCGTTTCACACGTGCATTTTTCCAGAAAAGACTTAGTACTATCAAATAGTTCCTTTGACTGATCGGCAATTAAAGCACAGTATCCTGCGCCGCTGGACAAGCTATCAAACAAGAAAACATCAAGGTATGTAGTAGAATTATCATATCGAATGCGATAACCGCTTCTTATTTCGTCGAATTCTATCTCAAGCAATCGACTTGCACACAACACAAGTGCTTCTGACAAGGTAACTGCAGCTTGGGAAATCCAATAATCATCAAATGATGTATTAACAACATGATTAGGCAATGCAAATTGATAAACTACCATATCAGTTCCCACGTCTGTTCCTATAAAAACAGACATGGGGTCATGGAAACAATGCCGGCCATTTGCAGGGTTTCTGAATGGCTTGTCAATGTCATTAAATGCACCAGTATCACTTATATCAGCAGATACAGCTGCACCACACTTTCTACAAACAAGAAAACCAACGTTTTTGACGCCCTTGTTTATTACCAACAACTTTTGGTCTGCTCGTTTTGAATACATCACATTTTTAAATCCTTGAATGCCTGTCATAGGATCATTTGGGGTTGCAGCGTAACAAGGGTTCTCGGCGTATGATGGTTCATTGTCGGCATCAGTGTCAGATAGATGCGTTCCATTTATTGGAGCAAACCCCCATGGCTTAACAAGATCCTTTGATTGAATGTCCTGTTGTCCGCAGAAAGGACATCTGTTATTACGTGGCAGCTCTGTGCTAAACCATTGACATGCTTTGTTCTTACACAAATATAGGCGACTAACATACTCTCTACTCTCTAGATACTTTTTAGCCGGATTGTTTCCTTTTCCGCACATCTTTTTGGCATGATAACTATATAAGCCGCCTGACTTGTATGTTTTCTTATTTACGACAAGTGTTCTACCCGGAGCATATTCAGTAATAGCTAAATCAAGTGATCGTTCTGGTTTCTCCTTTATCGCGCTTCCATCCGGTTCTTCAATATAGAATCCGACAACATCTTTTGGGAACGAATAGGTTGGCATTACGCCTTCTTGATACATTACATCAAGTACAGTAGAAGGCTTTGATCTATCATCCATATACTTTTCAGGAAAATCATCTAGTTTCTTCTGTATTTTGCTAAGCAAGGATCTCAAATCAGCCTTGTAATTTTGCAGACAATCCTCCATCCCTTGAGGAATAAGACTCGTTTTTTCTTTTTCGTCGAACTCCTGCTGATTTAAATAAACTGAAAAATCTTCAAAAAATTCATTAAAAAATGTTTCGATATCTACTGAATCTAAACTTGTATCTCGGCTAAGGAAATAATCATTTAGCATAACCATATTTAAGTGCCGCTTAACAAGTTTTGTATTATTGCTATCAATCCAAGGCATGCTGGGTTGACCGGAGATTATTTCTTGAGGATGAATAAAATAGTAGTTATCATGAGGGCCATCGTCTATATATGTCACTATTGTTGACACTGAAGCACTCTTTCTACCGGCTCTACCAGCTCTCTGTTGATAGTTCTCACGTTTCGGAGGTATATTACGCAGCCCAACAGCAGTCAATGAACCTATATCAATGCCAACCTCCATGGTTGTTGTACAGCTCAAAACATCTACTGGTTTGGCGTTATCGCTAGGGAACACATTTTGAAACTGCATCTCGAATTGTTCGGTTGTCGAATACATTTTACTATTAACTTGATCTTTATGAGAAAGTTGAGCCGTATGTTCTTCAGCGTTTATACCAGTTATTATCTCATCTTCTTTATGATTGATAGCGTTTAATACAGGGTTTCTCCAAAAAGACACACCCTCTATTGCCTTATCATCCAGCTTGACAACATCAGATTTTGTACATCTATAACACCTTCCGCCAATACCACTGTGCGAAATAACCTTGCACCTCGGACAGATAACCCATTCAGACTCAGGATATGGGGCGTAAACTAAAGAAACCATTGAAGGGTTGATATAATATCTCTCGCCAACAAGATTTGTAGTATAATTTAAAAAAGCTTTTCCCAACAGGACCATTTGTTCATCACTTAGCCCAGTCTTTTCTTTAATCAAGTTTCTTAATTGTTTCTTTATGATGGTTTTGGCGTCAATTCCCCAGCGCCGATCTCGCGAAGCCGCAGTTTTTCTATAATCTTCCATGTTAGGATCTACGCCATACGCATAACGTGATCTTAATACCTCACTAACCCAAGCAGAATATACTTCTATCACTTGTTCTTTCGTTAGCTGTATTCCATTTTGGTTCAGTTCATACACCAGTCGCTTAGTAGTTTTTTCTGTTGGTTTAATCCAACATAATGCGGCATCACTTAATGAACGGTAAGAGTGGCAGATTTGAATTAGAAGCTGAACATAGAATTGTGACGGAACAGGCTTTAACACTTTTTCCAGGTCATTAAAATCCACCTCCTCCTGCATGTATTCACAAGCTTTTTCTTCTTTTTCATATTTATAAACATGTTCGTTTATTGATACTTCATCATCTCCATAGAAAAAACGCAATCCGTTGACAGCGGCAATCTTAACAATGAATGGGTAAAGGAGATTCATGCTTGGCTCACTGTTGTTTCTCAGCGACCACTCTTGAAGTTCTTTAGCGGCAATAGTAAGAGCTTTTTTCATAGCATCTTCATCTGCAGATTTAGTCAAGTCTCGTGCTAGTCTTGCAGCCTTCTGTCTGCTGTCCGAAAACAACAGAACTTTCCGCCCTTGATTTGGTATTCTGCGTTTATCCTCTTGGCTAAACAATCGCGGAGGCTGTGTATTTAATTGTTCCGAAACAAGGTTAAAGAAAGGCTCATTTCCTTTTGTCGAAAAATTTGTTATTTCTAAACGTTCTCTAAAGCATCTTGGGCACAGTTTAAAAACCAAGTCGGTATTATCCTCTGGGACATAATATGCCACATGCAGACAATGTGGATCATCTGACTTCGTATCATCTGTATACAAGCGTCCGGAAATACAATTAAGCCATCCGGTCCTAACTCGTAAACCTGATGCTCCCATTTGATCCCTATCAAGAATCTCATCTGAAGCCAGCAGATAGAAAACAATCTCTTTCAAATCATCATTATCAGTTCCTCTTTCACTCCAAATATACGTGTTTCCATCAGCATACTTGGCTTCTACATAACCTCGAATAAACAGAGCACCACAAGAACGATCATTCAACAATTCAAATACTTTTCCACCACAAGAACAAACGTCAACTTCTTTGTCAAGATATATCTTACCTAATGGTAAGTGATTGTTTTCGCGAGCTCCCTTGCAGGAACAGTTAGGATTGGTGCAAGCGTACAATCCCTGTAACCCTCTAAACATTAAGTGAAGTCTTGCCGGGAAAAGCACTCTACCATCTTTTTTGGCCAATGGTGCTATTGCTAGAAGTATTGTTGCTGCCTTGATTGCATCGCTAGTGTCATCATTCGGGAAGGCAATCTTTGAGAGTTCTTCGAGCTTGGTAGCATTTCCTCTGCATTTTTTTATCATTGCTACAACCGGGGCATTTTTAACAAGCATATTGTATAGCCAGATTTCGACATCACTATCTTTCTGGAAATCCACGGAATCATATGTATACCCCATGCAATCCGCAAACTTTTGCAATTCTTTGTTCCTTATTTCCTTTTCGGATACTACGGCATCAATACTAATATCTAGAATTCTTGAAGCGGGGTAATTAATTAACCCATTTTCAGAAAGGATCTCTTCTGTGCCACGAACAATCTCGAAATCATCACCCGCTGTCTTTCCACTTAAGGCTTTTGCAAATGATTGGATTTTGCTATCATCATATGTTGGTACGCTCGCTGTTGTCAAAATAAACTGGAATCTATCTCTTCCGACTCCAAGCCTGTGCATTAGTCTTCGGATTAAGAGCGCGACTTCTCCTCCCGCAGAACCACGATACATGTGTGCTTCATCAATAACAATAAGGAGTTTATTCTTCTCGCTCTTCTTTAACCATTCACGTGTTTTTTCCCATATTGTTTTTTCAATTGGTCGAATCAACATATACTCCAACATAGAATAGTTCGTAACAAGTATATCCGGACAATTGTTTTGCATTTCCTTTCTTGTCATAAGCTCAGCATCTGAAGGGTTTGTTTTATGTATGCCTTTTTTTAATCCGGCTACAAACCCAGAAAGATCAACTTTTGCCGGATATTTATTGATTCTCTTAAGTCCAACCTTAGTTGATTCAGCACAACTGAGCAAATTGAACTCAATGGTTTCAGCAAGTTTTTTATCTTCTTTATCGCTCTCATCTCCAGAATACGGAGTGCGTCCAGTATACATTCCGAATTGTGGACGCCGAGCATTTACAGATGTAAAGATACTTTCAAAACATCCTTCATCGTCGCCAATCATTTTCCTTAGTCTGCCAATTTGATCAGATACGAGTGCATTCATAGGATATAACATCAGGGCTCTTACCCCCCGCTGTCCCCATGTCTCTGGACTCATATATGCTTCCTGAAACAGTTTGCCCGCTATAGGCCACATAAAGCACTCTGTTTTACCAGATCCAGTTCCTGTAGCCACCAACAAATCTTTATTGAGGTAGTATGATTCTAATGCTTTTATCTGGTGTGTGTACGGATTTCGAAAAACACCAAGATTGGCATTAATCATTTTTTCGTAAAATGATTTCATGTAATCGGGGAGAATAGATGATGGAATCTCGAAAATGCCGTTTGCTTCTTCCTTATATGCTGGATTGGCTTCAATAAATGGTTCCTGACTCAAACTTAAATTCTGTTCCAGATCAGATTTGCAAGCATCTAACAAATCGATGTTCTTTCCAAGATATACTGTCTTGACATAATCCAGCATTTTTCTTCGTAATGCTTCATACGTATTCTCAACACTATACTTATCCATATTTATGCATCCTCCACCTTTAGATTTAAACATGTTGCTATTTTACAAACAATCACATTCATTTCGTTAATCACGACATACCTTTGTTTTCGATTGCTCAAGTTGTCAAGTGGCCACGATATATATCTTAAAAGAGCCTCCTCTTGAGGTGGTAATTTCGAATAAAATTCCCAGATAGTATGCTTCATACAACTTATCCTTTTTGCTGTGTAAGGTTTACCATAAATAGCTTTTATACCATAAAGTATGCGTTGAGCATCTCTAAAATTTTCTTCATCTGAAAACAATGATAATCTTGAAGTGAACATTCGGTTCTCAATAAAGCGCGCAATCTTGTATGTTGGTTTTCCGAACGACGAAGGTTTTCTAATAACACAATAATCTGAAGGCAAATCTTTACTATGTGTAATCCAGCAACTAGATAATACTCCTTTTTTCATCGGATCAAAAAACTCATAGTCACTAGGTTCTTCGACACTCTCTAGTTTCATCCTGGCGTAATACTTTTTCGCGAAGTCGCTGGCAGATACTTCAGGCATTCCAAATAGTTTTGTTATTCCAAACGCTTTCTTCTGATATTGACTGTTTTTAGAAACTATACTGCTTAACCCTGAAGTAACAAAAGGAGACTTTAAATCATTAAACCCAATTAGAATTGAATGTTCATTGCTTTCAAAATCACAAAGAGATGGATTAGATATGCTCATCCTTCCATCAAACCCAGCATCAACAATATCTGTTGATCTCGCTAGTGTGTCTCTGATACTATTTGCGGGGTTGTAATCATCCGAATAGAAGTATTCTGACAAATAGTCGTTAATGGAGATATAATTGGATATCAATTCTTCTATCCTTCGATGCATTTTGTTTTTTGTTATATTACCTTGGATACAATTGCATTCATGTTCCTCATCTGTGGCCGCGAAAAAACGTGCCCAAATGCCTATGGCTGAATATACCAAACGCGAGATGAATTGTTTTTCAGATTCATCTTTGTAAGGGTTAATGTTTAAATCATCAGATATTCTAGTATAGACACTATGCATATAATAACTCTTTAGAATAAATACTTAACTTTGATATCGTCATCCAATATGCCGACTATTTGTTCAAAAGTGGTTTCGGACATACCTTTTTTATATGCAGATATAAATCGAACCAGAATTGAACTTATGAATAATTTGATTCTATCCTCATCGAGGATTTTATTGTCAACTATGTATGTAAAGATGCGAAGCATTTGCTCAATTGCTGCAAAACCCAAGCCACATTTAACAAACGATTCTTTAATCATAGGAATCAAGAATTCGTTTTCGATAGTCATATCACAAAGAATACCTTTATAATCTATTCGCTGCTTTACAATCTCTTCAGAACGTTGAATTCTGTTGTTGTAATACACATCATGATTGATAAATATAGAGTAATCCCAGATTGACTTGGAAAGAATTGAAATGTTCTCAACTGCATCCAGCGAAAAAACGAGTATCTTGTCAGCTAATGCTCTGCAAAGAGAAAAATATAAGTTTTCAACACAATTATCCAATACTCCATTAATCAGAATTACATTTGCTTGTATCCCTCTCATATCGCACAGGATTTTTTTCAAATTAGGTTTAGAGGAAAAGATATTGGCTATAGCAGCATCAGATCCATCTATAGAATTGCTAATAGCATCAGCGAACCTTTTTGAAACAGTTCCAGATACCACATAATGATGGTGATAATTACCTTTAGTTAAAACCAACCGGCCCAACAAAGTGGCTATATCAGAATCGAATCCTTGCGTTCTTAGATTCCTTGCTAGAACCCTCTCAGCAAGAGAGACATCTTCCGTAGATTTAACATCTTCCGGAGAATCAAAAAGATGGACCTCATAATCATCATCAGATGTGGTAACATCATTCCTGTTGATCGAATTCAGCACTATTGATTCAGCAATTCTTGTACTAACATCCGAGTCAAAGTCTATCAGAATCTGCTTTGTTATTTTACTTAAAGCTTTGCTGTTATCTTCAAGCTTCATCACATCTGATTCGAGTTTCTCTATTCTTTTCTCTTTTTGTACGATTAACTGCTGGTTTGTTTCTATATCTTTTTCCAGAAGGTTAATGGTAGACTCAAGCTCTTCTTTCTTCTCATTTGCGTTTGAAAGCCACTTTTTTTCTGCGACCGCTTCAAATCTGGAACAAACTTCCTCATTTTTAAGTAAAATGTTAAGAATGATATCATCCAATTTGTCGCTACCCAAAAACTCCTTTGTCATCATTTCCTCATATTGGGGGAGATTCTTCTCAACGTAATCATAGTCGTACCCAGACTTTTCATAAAAACTCCTTAATTCGTCTTGTGATGAAAGAGCCTTGGCTAACGCTTCTCTAATACTGCTAATCTGGCCCTTGGTGAAACTATAATTCTTATCGTTATTCTTCAAATATCTCCCTATAAAAACAGATATATAATCTGAGAACTCATGCAAATAGAATATACCATCCATGTCTGGAAGTTCTTCCCGATTATAGAAATATCTGACTGGAGCTAACTTATCTTCTTCTGTATAAAACTTGTGTGACTCAGTGCTGAAAACACTAGTTCTTGGAATTACATACTGTTCTAGATAATGAATACAGTGCTCGATGTCACTTAGATTCTTTTCAAAATACCGTTTATTTCCGGACGATCTCAGCATTTTTAGGCTGCATTTAAGGGCATAATAGTTTTCATCATCCAGATCAATTACAAGCAAGAAATTATCCGCGCATCCTTTCGGCAAATCAATGCCTTCTCTAATTGCTTTTTGAACTTCACGAGGATTGGGATTAATATATTTTTTGTCGATGACCACTTCATAGAAGAGACTTCCAACTTTGTATTTTGAAGATTCTGTTCCAGCATCTTGTCTAAACCACCAAGTACGTAAAACAGGCTTATACAACTCTAATTCATCAATAAAGCGCACAAATTTAGGGTTGTTTATTGAATCATCAGTTTGAAAATCAATCGGATTTAGCGTTCCATCAATATAATCAGCTATCCTAAACAATGACTTTTTCGGCGCTTCAGCTCCCCCAAATCGATGGTAAACATATGGTATGCATAGAGAGATTCGTTTATCCATATTTACATCCTTCCTCTTAATGAACTGTCAAAAAAATCCAGATTCTTTACGATAGCTTTATGATCAATGTTTCCAACGGCAGCAGCCCGAAGATATACCAGATCCTTGCTTGTCATTTCTTTTCGAACCAGAATGCTTCGATAATTGGTCTCACCATCAGTTTTTACTGGAGATATAGGTTTAATAGTTTCCCGTTCAAACACTGTGGATCCATATGCTGAGTATACAATCAGTTTGTCACTTCTGGATATAGATATTTTAATAGTGCTTTCATCCTTCGATACCCAGCATAGTCTATCCTCACCATTCATCGATATAATACGAATCAAAGCAGGGAAATCGGCCTGTATTGATAAACTTAATTGCCTGCTTGACAAGTGCAATACGTCTTGGGGATTCTTGTTTTCGGTCACAGAAACGCCTACCTCAGAGAAATGCGGCTGCAATTCACGTCTGCATAAGTATTGAATGTTCCCGTTATAAACTCGATCAACCGATAAGGGAAGCTCATTATTCGCCAAGGCAATACAAACAATACCTTTACTTGAAATAGAGTCAACTTTTTCATAACCGGGGGCCGAGTTGCAGTATTTGTATAGTGATGGGCTATCGTTCGGACTAACAACTCTTAGATAAGTATTTTCGGTTTCTTGCGAAAAGATAAATCGGCCATCTTCTTGAAAACAAGGAGGCCAGATTGGCGAGATAACAGATTCGCTCTGAAGAAGGTTTACCTTATAGCGTTTTCTTAAGTATTTCGCCAAATCCTGTATCTCATAATCCGAGGCACGTCTCGAATCTACGGAAAAAGAATAAACTTTCAAACCATATTTGATTAGAATGCCTTTCTTTTCACACTTTACAAATCTGTTGAAATTATAAAACTCAACCTTTTTTCCGACCAGCAAGTACTCCTTGTCACATATGATTGATCCTAATTCGCGCACTCTTCTGCCAATCGCTCCACTGTAAGTAAAAAAACTATTATCCAACCAAGTGTCAGAATGATCAGTCCAAATCTTATTTATTTCATTGGGAGTTCCCTTAGAATATATGACTTTACAACAAGCGTTATCCGATATCCTTTCGTTCAGATAAATAATTGTCATACCTGAAACGCTAAAATTCTCACGGTTTATGTAGTGAAAGGAGTTTCGGCTCCCTCCAACCATTAGCGAAAAAGAAGAGTGCTTATTCTCTGCATCTATAAGTGTTTGAGGTTTAAGCGAAGGAAAACCAACTCCCAGGGAAAATGCCCCATCATTTCTCTGGCAGATAAATAGGGGAAGTCCCATTTTTTCATATACGTTTCTAGTAACATAATTGACCCTTTTTTCGCAGTCAAGAGACTCAGGGGTCTTCTTTAAATGGCTGAAATGACCCGATCTGACAAGAGTAACATTTTCCAAACATTCAACACAAATGAACCTTCCTGTTTTTGCAGGAATAGTTTGGCCAGTCCAGGCTGTAACCTCTATCTGTTTTCCTCTAGCATAGTTATCTAAAGCACGCCTCAATTCCCACACCCTCCATGCTTTATCTCTTCAACATCAATCATACTTTGCCTCAATATCGGAACAAGAATCAAGCTCCATGGAAAACTCTTCTTATATTATATAATATTTATGCGTAATCTTCATTTCGGAATTGACGAATCATATTGATTACGTTTGTCTCATCTGAATAAGGTGTAAAAATCATATTTCCTCCTTAATGCTCCTCATGAAGAGCTTGCACATATCGGCTTCCGCTGTATAGGCCATTGCGTATAAGGTTTTTATTGTCGGATTCGGATTTTTGCGGTTTACTATTCTGCTTATCATGGCTGGTTGGATGTCTGTCGCTGCAAATACTTCCACTTGTTTTATTTGCTTGCTATACCGTATGACAAGAGATCGAAAAAGAAATAATAAGCACAAATGAAATTGCCCCCGTGAATCCATTTTCAGGAATCACGGGGGCATCATCGTCTTCCGAGGGATTCATTTATTGAGATTACATCCCCATTCCAACTTCGGACGCCTGCTGCGGACCGACGCAGGCGAGCTTGAGGCTTTGGGACTGGGGATCGTACTCGTAGACATTGTCAGACAAGCGATCCTCGGGCCTTACGGCCTCGATGTTGACCTGCTGGACCATACGGGCAAGATCCTGAAGATCCATCTCATGGTCGGCAACCGCGGACTTCGGCATGATCAGAACCTCATCCACGGAGGAGGGGAGAACGTAGACCTCGCCGAACTTGGCGG
>JAEEGL010867325.1_pt1 | contig 19579 bp, 25 predicted proteins | sample 9134231 | NCBI WGS metagenome assembly JAEEGL01 (sample SAMN16246548, study PRJNA631951) | gut metagenome | biome: gut microbiome; feature: rumen; material: fiber-attached | host: Bos | place: Iran: Karaj | collected 2018-10 | reverse complement strand
GCTAAAGATTTAGGTACTGGTAAAGAACAATCAATTACAATTAGTAATTCATCTAACTTATCAGATGATGAAATTGATAAAATGGTTAAAGAAGCTGAAGCTAATAAAGAAGCTGATGAAAAACGTAAAAACGAAGCAGATGCTCGAAATGAAGCTGACTCAATGATCTTCCAAACTGAAAAATCTATTAAAGATTTAGGTGATAAAGTTGCAGAAGATGATAAGAAGAAAGCTGAAGAGGAAATTGCTGATCTTAAAAAAGCCTTAGAAGGTGATGATGTTGATGACATCAAAGCTAAGACTGAAAAATTAAAAGAAACTGCAATGGCAATGGCTACTAAAGTTTATGAAGAAGCTGCTAAAGCAAATCAAGCAAATAATGCTGAAGCTACTGAAACTAAAGAAGCATCTAAAGACGATGGTGTTGAAGAAGCTTCATACGAAGAAAAATAAAATAAAGTACTAAAAAGGTTCTAGCAATCCTAGGACCTTACTTTTAGTTAGTAAGGACTGTTATGAAAAAATATAATTCACGTGGGGAAGTAGAAGAAAAATATAAATGGGATTTAACGGAATTCTTTAAAGATGAAAAAGATTTTGATACTAGTTATCAAAAATGTTCGTCAATGATTAAAGAATTAAACCAATATAAAGGAAAGCTAAAAAATCCAGAAGTATTAAAAGAATTCCTTGATCAAGAATTTACGATGGTTGCATTGTTATACCGTCTAGCGGTATATACTTATATTATTAATGATCAAGAATTAGGTAATAGCAAGAGTATTGCGGCTAAACAAAAAGCGGATAATTTAATGAGTGCAGCTGATATCGCTACTAGTTTCTTTTCACCAGAAATATTAGCATTTTCTGATTCTGAATACGAGGCAATTATTAACAATGAATTGTTAAAAGATTATCATAAACTTATTAATGAAGTATATCGTTTTAAAAAACACATATTGCCAGAAAAAGAAGAGGCAATTATTAGTGAGTTAATTAATGCTACCAACAATTATGAAGATATGAGTTCCGAAATGGTTAACTCAGAACATAATTATGGAACAGTTAATATTGATGGTGAGAAGGTTCAAGTAACTCAAACTAATTTCCGTTATTTACTACGTAATCCTGATGAAAAGATTCGTAAAGCAGTTCGTAAAAAAATATTATCTAAAATGGGTGAATATGACGTATCTGCTGCTAGCATTCTAAACGGGTATGTTAAAACATCTTTAACTAATGCTAGATTACATCATTATGAAGATGTTTTAGATGAAGTGTTATTTGGTTTAGAATTACCAAAAGATTTATATAATATCTTAATTAAAAATGTTGAAGCTCGTACTAGTTCGCTTCAAAACTATTATCAGGTTTTTAAAACCGCTTTAAAACTTAATGAATTAAAAGCATCTGATTTATATTTAGAAATTAGTAAGAGTGATAAAGAATATACTGTTGAAGAAACTCAAGAATTACTTTTAAAAGCGTTGAAACCATTAGGTGATGAATATATTAAGCAATTTAAAGCTCTTTTTGATAAACGTTGTATTGATTATATGGGATATCCTGGTAAAAAATCTGGTGGTTATTCTATGTCAACATTTGATACCAATAGTCGTATTCTAATGAGCTTTAATGGTGATTTTGAATCCGTAACTACTATTGCTCATGAAGGTGGACATGCTGTTAATTTTAGATATATTAATGATAATAACCCAATGCCTTATCGTGAACCATCAACATTAGTGTGTGAAATTGCTTCATTAACTAATGAATGTTTATTATCGCATTATGTTTTAAATAATGGTTCTAATCTTGAAGAAAAAATTACGGGGATTAATAATTTAATAAATTTGGTATTATCTAATTTATTTGGAGCCGTTCGAGAAGGAACACTTGAAGTTAATTTTTATAATCATGTTAAAAAAGGTAATGCAATTACTGCTGATTATATGAATAAAATGTGTAATAAGAGTCATAAGAAATACTATGGTAATGTAGTTAAACAAGATAAGTATTCTAAATATACATGGATTAATCGTAGTCACTACTTTAATAATTATTACTTATTTAGTTATGCCTTTTCCGTTTTAGCAGCATTAAATATTTCTAAAGAGATTATTGCTGGCAATAAGGAAATGTTAGATAAGTATTTAAAATTCTTAAAATGTGGTAGTGATACTACGGTTTTAGAAACATACCAAGTTTTAGGTTTTGATTTAACTAATGATGATTTCTATCAAAATGCAATTGATTATTTTGATGAAGTTGTTAATGATTTATCAAAGTTAATTGATGAAAGGAAGTAAAACATGGCAAGTGATAAGAAAGATTACTATGAAACGTTAGGAGTTTCTAAAACTGCTAGCGATGATGAAATAAAAAGTGCTTTTCGTAAATTAGCTAAAAAATATCATCCGGATAATAAGAGTACCGGTGATGAAAAAAAGTTTAAGGAAGTTGGAGAGGCTTATGCCGTTTTAAGTGACGCTAATAAACGTAAGCAATATGATCAATTTGGTCATGCGGCTTTCGATGGAGCATCTGGTGGCGGTTATGGTGGTGCCGGTGGATTTAGTGGATTCTCTACAGAAGATATTGATCTTGAAAGTATTTTTAGAGATTTCTTTGGTGGTAATCCATTTGGCAGTAGCAGTCGTAGTTCATCTCGTTCAAGTCGTGGTGAAGATACTTTAGTTCGTATTAACCTAGATTTTGAGGAAGCTATTGCAGGTTGCAAGAAAAGTATTACATTAAGTTTGAATGAAACTTGTAAGAAGTGTAATGGCGCTGGTGGTTTTGATCCTATAACATGTAAAACATGTGGTGGTACGGGTCGTATTATTATCGAACAACGTTCTTTATTTGGTGTATACCAAACCCAATCTGTATGTCGTGATTGTATGGGAACTGGTAAAGTATTTAAAGAAACTTGTTCTGATTGTCATGGTACTGGTTTAATTAAAGAAAATAAAGAAATTGTAGTAACAGTTCCAGCTGGAGTAGATACTGGTTATCAACTTCGTATTAGTGGTAAAGGTGCTGCTGGTAAGAATGGTGGACCAAATGGCGATATTTATTTAGAATTTAATGTTAAGCCACATGAATTATTTGTAAGACAAGAAGAAGACATTTATCTAGAGGTTCCATTAACTATCACTGAAGCCATTTTAGGTTGTAAGAAGATTGTTCCAACTATTTATAATAATATTGAAGTTGATGTTGCCCCTGGTACCCAAAACGGTACTAAGGTTCGAATTAAAGGTAAGGGAGTTGTGATTCCTAATACCTCTCGTAAAGGTGATATGTACATTATCTACAATGTTATTATTCCTAATAAACTAAGTAGTAAAGAAAAATCATTAGTTAAAGAATTAGAAACTCTTGATTTAGAAAATGCTTCAGAATTTAAAAAATTTAAAAAATATGTCAAATAAAATGCCAAAATAGTCAAAGTTTTTTGACTATTTTTTATTTATTTCTTATACTTAAGATAGGAAGGAATGGTTGATATGAAGACAAAATATCAAATAACATTATTTGTATTAGCCGTTCTAATTGCGTGTGCAACTTTTATTGAAGTGCGTTATCAAAAATTTTTACATGTTCAAGAATTGGGTGACAGTATTGTTTTAGTAGATGAAAATCTATCAATTAACTATCTAACTGGTAACCATGTACGTGGTTCTGGAACCATCAAAGTTCATTTTTCGGTAACCAATGTTAGTAATAAAGATACTAATTATTTTATTAGTTTAGAGAATATTAATAACATTACTGATAATTTAAATTATTCATTAAAGAGTAGTAATAATACTAATAATGTAGATTATCAACCAATTAAAGCTAGTGATGTCATCATTGGTAATAATATTGTAATTAAACCAGGGGAATCAATTGGTTATGATTTATTTATTAATAATGCAAGTAATATTGATATGCAACTTAAAGTGGGTTATGAAAAAGATTATATCAATTTATTACGTGACTTAATCTTTAGTAATAGTACTAATATAGTAAAGAACAGCAGTAGTCTTGGTGACAGTTATTACTTCAGTGGAAGTTCTAATGATAACTATGTTTTAATTAATGACATAATGTTCCAAATTATTAAAATCAATAGCGATAATACTATTCGTTTAATTACGACTGAAAGTATTGGTAATAGCGTGTTTTTAAATAATAATTATGTTGCTTTTTTAGATTATAATAGTTCCAATATTAATACTTTCTTAGCAGAGTACTATCAAGCTAATTATCAAAGCTTTGATAGCATTATTGAAAATAATAATTATTATAGTGATGTAAGTATTTATAACACGATTAATGATACAGCTTACTTTAATAATTATAATAATTTAGTAAATAATAATATTGTTGAAGAATATAATAATCCATATGTGAAAAAGATTGGGTTATTAAGTGCTTTTGATTATGCCATGATTAATGGTGCTGAGAACTTCTTAAAACGTGATAATACGGAATACTATACTAGCACTTATGCTTATCAAAGACTTGGTAGTTTTCCTAATATTGTAACTATTAAAAATGGTGAGTTAAACTATGAAACTACTAGTGATAATGAATTAGCAATCTACCCGGTTATTAATTTAAATAAAGATGTTTTTGCAATTGGATCTGGAACGATTAATAATCCATATAAAATTGTATATGAAAAATAATTACCAATTGGTAATTATTTTTTTATATGGTTAATTCCCCTAATTTAATTAATTCTACTACTGCGTTAGCGCGTCCTTTAACACCTAGTTTTTGCATTACATTTGATATATGATTTCTTACGGTTTTTTCACTGATGTTTAACTTATTACCAATTTCTTTGGTAGTTTTATTTTGAATTAATTCCGTAAATATTTCTAATTCGCGTTTTGATAGAATGCTACTATGCATGAAAAAGCCTCACTTTCTAATATAATTTATGTAAGGCTTAAATGATTGGTGCTATTTTTTAAATTTAACGGTTATGTATTTTTGAACTTCATATTTATTTTGAACCTCATTAATAATATTATTAGCTAATTCTTTACTATGTTCATCACTAGCAACGGTGATGTTTATTTTGTCACCAACAATTTTAACATAACTATTTAAATTAAACTTTTCTTTAATAAGTTTTTCTAATTCCATTTCTTTACCTTTATTTAGATTTAACTCTTTTAAAGTTTCATAAGCTTCATTTTTTTCTAAAACACTAGCTTCAGAATTATTAATAGTAGTTTGTAAATCTTCCATCGTTTTTAATAATTTTTCATCATCAGTAACACGAAGCGATACTAAATAACTATTTTCTACAGTATTAATTGTGGGCTTTTCGGTTTCTTTTAAGATGGTTAAATCTTCAAATTTAGTATCTTTCATGGTTAGATAATAAACACTTAATACTAGAATTAAACTAAATAGGGTGATAAACCATAGATTTTGTTTTTTGATCATAACATTCTCCTTTAATTTGATGCTTTTACCAAAAATTATGCTTTTTTAAAAAAAATATTCCTAAAAAAAAGGAAAAGAGGGGGTCAACCGATAATATAATAGTAGAAGGGAAAATTAAAGGATGAAAAAAGTAATTCAAAATGATATCTATGATTGTGGTATTTGTTCATTAAAAGCTATTCTAAATTATTATCATGGTGATGTTCCATTAGAAGTTTTAAGATACGATACTTATACGGATTGTGGTGGAACGGATATGTATCATTTATTAAATGCTGCTAAGAAATATGGCCTTGATGGATATGGTAAGAAGGTTTTAATTGATGAACTTAATGATTTACCATTACCAGTAATATGTCATACAGTTATTAATAATAGTTATGAGCATTTTATGGTAATTGAAAAGTTAGATAATAATTATGTTTATTTAATGGATCCCCAAGTTGGTAATGTAAAAAAACGTAGAAATGAATTTGCAGATATTTTTACTGGTAAAGTGTTGGTGTTGCATCCGGTAAGTAAGCTAAAAGTATTCGAACCTAAAAAATCTTTATTTAAGGTTATTGTTGATTTGATTATTGAAGAAAAAAACTTATTAATAAAATTAATTACTGTTACCTTTATAATTTCATTATTAACTATTTTGTACTCATTGTTTTTTAAGACAATGCTTAATGATAATATAATCATAAATATGCCTCAACTTATTAAATTAGCAATTTTTTATAGTGGTTTATTGTTTTTAATTATGTTTTTTTCTTTTTATAAAGATTATTATTTGAGCTTTCTTAGTAAAAACGTTGATGCCTTTATCAAAGATACTTTTATTAAACACATCTTTTATTTACCTTCGTATTCGATTAAATCCCGTAACCCAGGCGAAATCCTAACCCGGCTTAATGAATTAAATAATTATAAAACGTTATTAACGGATTATGTTGTTAATTTGTTGTTAGATATGATAACCGTTATATTTACCGGCATCGTGCTATTTATCATTAACTGGCGATTAATGTTTTTATTAGTGTTAATGATTATCTTTTATTTATTATTTAGTTTAATAGTAAATAAATACATTAAAAAAGCAATCGATGAAGTTTTAACTTGTGAAACTGAGTTTAATTCAAATTTAATTGAAAATGTCGAGAATCTTGACTCCCTCAAATATCTTCATTTAGAAGAAAAAAATTATTATGAAAACGCCAAACTAAATTCAAAGATGATCTATGCCAATTTCAAGTTTGAATTAAATCTTCACAAGATAACGCTAATCAAAAATGTTATTCATGAATTTGGATTATTCTTGATTAATGTATTAGGTATTTATCTAATTTATCAGCAACAATTATCGTTTATTAATCTGATAACTTTTAACATGATTGTTGTTTATTTTAAAGAACCAATTAAAAGTTATATTGATGCTTTACCAAAGATTAGTTATATTAACAGTTCTTATCAAAAACTAAGTGAGTTTTTTCAAATCAAAGATGAATCTTTTACTAATCAAGCTAATCTTTTAGATTATGGTGATATTAGTTTTAGAAACGTGGCGATTACTTATGATGGAATTAATAAAGTGATTGATCATGTTAGCTTTAATCTAAAAAAAGATAGTAAGGTATTAATTAAAGGTAAGAGTGGTAGCGGTAAAAGTAGTTTATGCAAAGCATTATATCGTTTAAATGATAATTATGATGGAGATATTCTAATTAATAATCAAAATATTAAAGATATTGATTTAAATATAATTAGAAGTAATATTGGATATCTAGGTCAGAAGGAAGGATTATTTTCTGATACTATTTATAATAATATTGTGATGCATCGTAGCGTAAGCGATTTGGAATTTAAAAGGGTTTGTGAAATCTGTCATATCGATGAAATATTAAATAATAAACCTCTTCGTTATCAAACAATGCTTTATGAAGGTGGTAAGAATTTAAGTGGTGGGGAACGCCAACGCATTTTATTAGCACGTATTCTTCTAAAATATCCAGATATTCTAATACTGGATGAAGCATTATCAGAATTAAATATTAATTTAGAAAAGCAAATTCTTAATAATCTAAAAACTTATTTAAATAACCGTATTTTAATATATATATCGCATCGTCAATTAGACAATTTATTTGATAAGGTGGTTTATTTAAATGAAGGTTAAGGTAGCAAGTATTTATCATTTACGAAGACTTAAAGCTCCCCATATTATATATCTTATATTAATTACAATTATTTTTATGGCCCTTAATATATTAGTAATTAATAAAAGGATAATAATTATTCATAAAGAACATGTCTTAGTAAATAATCAAGAATTTGTTTTAAAAGCTAATATTAAAGAATTTGCTAATGTTAAGGTTGTTAAAAAGAGTAAGGTTAAAGACGGGTATAAATATCGAATAGCCAATGATTTAGAAGGTTATATTGAAATTAAATATTATAGTAAAGTTAATCTTTTTAAATTGTTACAAATATAATAGAAAGGATAGTTTTTAAATGTTAACAAATGAAGAGCTTTTAAACACAACTGGTGGAATCACCAAGTGGGGTATTATTGGAATTGCTACTGCTGGTCTTGTTGCGTTTGCAATCGGATTTGTTGATGGGTTTACCAGAAAACTAAAATGTAATAAATAATGACAAGAGAAGAGTTATTAAATGTTCGTGGTGGCGCTGTTTCAGCATCATTAATTAATGCGGTAGTTCGTGGTTTTAGTTTAGTAGTATTATTAGGCCAATATGCTGGTAGTGCAGTTCGTAGAATGACTAAAAAGAATTATTGTTAATTATAAAAGTGCTATTTGTAATAGCACTTTTTTATGTCAAAGTTACTTAAATATCATTGTTTTTTAACCCATAAAGTTATATACTTATGAATGAGGAGCTTAGATATGAATGATGTAGTAATTCCCACCCACATTGCGATCATAATGGATGGCAATCGAAGATGGGCAAAAGAAAAAGGGCTTCCTTCATTGAAAGGACATCAAGCCGGACTTGAAAATTTAAAGAAAATTAGTAAATTTATTTTTAATAAAGGAGTTAAATGTTTAAGTGTTTTTGCTTTTTCTACAGAAAATTTTAAACGTAGTGAAGAAGAAGTTAAATATTTAATGGATATGGTAGTAAGAGAGATACCAAAGTTAATTAAAGATTTTAATAAAAATAATATTAGAGTAGTTATTTCAGGACGTAAAGATCGTTTAAGAAATGATGTTTTAAAAGTATTAGAAGATTGTGCTAACTCAACGAACAGTAATAGTAATGGTACTTTAAATATCTGTCTTAACTATGGTGGATCTCAAGAAATTGTTGATGCTTGTAAAAAAGTTGCAGTTGATTTTAAAGATAACAAACTTAATCTTGATGATTTAGATGAAACAAGTTTTTACAATTATCTATATAGTGATCTACCACCAGTTGATTTAATGATACGTACTAGTGGGGAATGTCGTATTAGTAACTTTATGTTATTTCAACTTGCTTATGCTGAAATGTATTTTACTAATACCTATTTTCCAGATTTTAATGAAGACTGTCTTGAAGCTGCATTAGCAAGCTTTAATCAAAGAAATCGTCGTTTTGGAGGAAATAACAATGAAGCAAAAAGTAATTAGTGGTATTATTGCTATTATTATACTAGTAGCATTATTAATAATTGGAGGCACTCCACTTTATATTGGAATTGTTTTATTAAGCTTACAAGCTTATCGTGAATTAATTAATTTAAAATCGTTTAATAGTGTTCCATTTTTAATTAAAATATTTGGAGCAATAGTAACGTTATTATTAGTTGTTAGTTCAGCTTATAATAATTCCTTGATTTTTGGATTATCATATAAAGCTTTAGCAGTATTAACGCTAGTTTGTATCTGTCCAACCTTATTTATTAAAGAGTACAAAATAATGGATGCTTTAATGTTATTTGGTGGTATTATCTTTATTAGTTTAGGATTTAGTTGTTTAATTTTAACTATTAGTTATAGTCGATTAATGTTTACTTATTTAGTTTTAATTACTATTATTACAGATACTTTTGCAATGTTCTTTGGAATGCTTATTGGTAAACATAAGTTAATTCCAAGAGTATCACCAAATAAGACGATTGAAGGTAGTGTTTGTGGAAGTTTACTTGCTACCGTTATTGCCGTTATTTTTTATGCTAATTTAATCGGTAATGCTAAATTATATCTTATAATACCAATAACTTTATTATTAAGTATTATTGGTCAAATTGGAGATTTAATATTTAGTCTTGTTAAACGAGAAAATGAAATCAAAGATTTTTCTAATGTAATTCCAGGTCATGGTGGAGTCCTTGATCGTTTAGATAGTATTATATTAGTTGTTATTGCCTTTGTTTTATTCTTCTCTGTTATTTAAAAGGAGGAAATATAATGATTTTATATAATACCTTAACTAAGAAAAAGGAAGAAATAATTCCAAATAATCCTGGTATAATAAATATGTATACTTGTGGTCCAACCGTATACCATTATGCTCATATTGGTAATTTACGTACTTATATTTCTGAGGATGTTTTGGAAAAAGCTTTAAACTTTATTGGTTATAAGGTTAATCGTGTTATGAATATCACTGATGTTGGACATCTAGTGGGTGATGGCGATTCTGGTGAAGATAAAATGTTAGTTGCATCACAACGTGAACATAAAAGTGCTTATGAAATTGCTAAGTTTTATACTGATGCCTTTAAAAGTGATTGTGATAAGTTAAACATTAAATGGCCAGAAACCGTTTCACCAGCAACTGATAATATTGCCGAATATATTAAAGTTATTTCTAAATTATTAGAAACTGGTTATGCTTATAGTAGTGAAGGTAATATTTATTTTGATACTTCTAAGTTTAGTAACTATTATGAATTATCTGGTCGTAATCCAGAAGATTTATTAGTGGCTGTTCGTGAAGATATTGAAAATGACCATGCTAAGAAAAACCCATTTGATTTTGGTTTATGGTTTACAAATTCTAAATTTAATAATCAAGAAATGCAATGGGATAGTCCATTTGGTCGTGGTTATCCGGGATGGCATATTGAATGTTCATGTATTGCTATGAAATATTTAGGTGAATACTTAGATATCCATTGTGGTGCTGAAGATGCCATTTTCCCACATCATACTAACGAGATTGCTCAATCTGAAAGTTATTTAGGTCATAAATGGTGTAATTATTGGGTTCATTTAGGTTTCTTAAATGATCAAAGTGGTAAGATGAGTAAATCTAAAGGAGAATTCTTAACCGTATCTTTATTACAAGAAAAAGGTTACAACCCATTAGATTATCGTTATTTATGTTTAAACTCTTACTATCATAATAGTTTAACATTCTCATTTGATATTTTAGATGGTGCTCGAAATGCCTATACTAAATTATTAAATAAAACTAGAAGTTTAACTGATGATGGTGAAGTTAAAGGTTATGAAGAATACATTAATAAATTTAAAGAAGCTATTGAAAATGATTTAAATACTTCAATGATGATTACAATTCTTTATGATGTATTAAAAGATAAAGATTTAACTGATGCTACTAAAAAATATTTAGTAGGAGAATTTGATAAAGTGTTATCACTTGATTTATTAAAAGTTGAAGATAATGCTGTAAGTGATGAATTAGTTAATGAAATTAATGAAAAAATTCGTTTACGTAACGAAGCAAAAGCTAATAAAGATTATGCAACTTCTGATGCAATTCGTGATGAATTATTAAGTAAAGGAATAAAATTAATAGATACAAGAGAAGGAACAACTTTCGAATTGATTAAATAAAAGGAGGAACAACATGATAATAGTTAGAATATTATTACTAATTTTGATATTAGGAATAATTATTTTAGTTCATGAGTTTGGTCATTTCTTCTTTGCTAAATTGTTTAATGTTCATATTTATGAATTTTCAATTGGTATGGGTCCAGTTATTTTTACTCATAAAGGCAAAGACGGAATTAATTATAATCTTCGTGCTTTCCCAATTGGTGGCTTTGTTGCGATGGCTGGAGAAGTATATGAAGATGATAAAAAAGTCGATAAATCCCGTAATTTATGTAATCGCCCGTGGATTCAACGCTTGATTATTATGGTTGCTGGAGTAACTAACAACTTTATTTTAGCAATCATTATTCTATTTGTAATTGGAACCTTCTTTGGTGGTTCGATTACTAAACCGGTAGTTAATGATGTAGTTGAAGGTTATCCCGCTTATGATAGTGGTTTAAAGAAAGGTGATACGATTACCGAGATTAATGGTTATCATATTACAAACTGGGATAAAGCTCAAATTGTTTTATTATTTAAAGATAAAGACAATGAATATGTATTTAAAGTAAAAGATAAAGACGGTAAAAAACATACTATTAAAATTACTCCAAAGGTTGAAAAAGATCAAGATGGTAATAAAGTAAATAAGTTTGGAATCGAAGTAAAAAATACCCCAAAATATGGCTTTGTTAATGGTATCAAATATGCCTTCTTAAAATTTGTATCTTTATATGAAACTATGTTCTTAACTATCTTTGGTTTATTTACTCGTAAGATTTCAATTAATGCTTTATCTGGACCAGTCGGTATGTATAAAGTAGTGGGGGAATCATTAAAATATGGGTTCATCAATATTATTTATTTAACGGCTTTCTTAAGTATCAATGTGGGATTTATTAATATTTTACCATTCCCAGCATTTGATGGTGGTCATGTCTTATTTATGATTATTGAAAAGATTAAAGGAAGCCCAGTAAATCAAAAATTAGAGAATACAATTCATACGATTGGTTTCTTTATTCTTTTAGCATTAATGCTATATATCACAGTACTAGATATATTCCGATTATTTTAAAAGTGCGTAAGCACTTTTTTATTTTTTTAGCAACTTTTATTTTGACTTTCATCATAAAGTATAGTAAACTTTAATTAGAGTATGGAGATGTTAAAAACATGAATAATAATCGTCTTATTTTAAAATACTGTCGTAATTTTCATAAAATCGTTAACTTCGAATACTATGAAGATGATTTTATTTCTGAAAAACTAATTAACATTTATCGTGACTTTATTTTTAAAGTTGATGTTAAAAATGAAGATGATTTAAAGAAAGCAGTTAAATTAGATTATGTTGTTAGTCGTTACATTGATGATTATTTATTCCGTAAAAATATGAAAACTCAACTACTTGCGGTTCGAATTAGAAAAACTTGTGATAATGTATTAAAAGCAATAGTTGATAGCATTATTCATATCTTTGTTAAATATCAAGAAGAAACAACTCGTAAAATATACATTTCAAAGTGGATTTAATTCACTTTTTTTGTGGTAATAATTAAAATGATTTGGTAAAATATAAATAGAATAAAGGGTGATAACATGAAGAAAGCTAATGGTTTTATATCAATGTCTTTGATTTATGCTTTTTTTGTTGTATTTATTGCTATTATGTTTTTACTATTACAAAATTTTGCTAATGATCGTATTTTAAACGCTCGTATATCATCAGATATTATTGAAAATCAAGATGTAAATACTAGTTTATCATGTAGTTATAAAGTTAATGATTTAATATTAAATAAATCACTTACTTTTAATTTATTGGAAGATAATGATGCCTCTAATAGTTATAGTACTAGTACTCTTAGCGGTAGTGTTAAATTAAGTTGTCCTGGCTTTTATCAAGTAACAGTTTATTCTCGTAAAGGGGAAGATTCTGATGTTGGTACTTATACCGGTGGTAAAGGTGGTAAAGTAACTGCTATATTGTATTTTGATTCCCAAATAGTTTTACAATACTATGTTGGTTCTCAAACTTATATCCGTATGTTTGAAGACAATGCTTATATTGATCCAATTTATACAACCAAAGGTGCTGATGCTACTAGTAGTGCTAATGGCGGTAATGGGGATCGTGTTTATTTAAGTCGTAATTATATTTTAGAACCAACTATTGGATATAATACTAATAAAAAATCATTGGTTCAAATCAAGTATTTAGGTAAGGATCTAACATAAAATTGCTTGATTATCATAATTGTTAGTGCTATAATACATTATAGTTGATTTGAAGGGAGGGAAATATATGACAAAAGTTGAAGTAACTAATGGTAATATTGATGGCGCTTTAAAACGTTTTAAAGTCAAAGTTGCTCGTAGTGGTGTCCCTTCTGAATTAAAGAAAAGAAAACATTATGAAAAACCCGGAGTAAGAAGAAGAGAAGCAAAAAAAGAAATGATTCGTAATGCTCGTCGTGCTGCTCGCAAAAATCGTTAATTAGACTCGTTTGAGTCTTTTTTTATGTCTTGTTAAATATACTTAATTAGGTGATAACAATTGCAAATAATCAAAGGTATAAAAAAGTCCTTACAAGATGTGGAAGCCTTAGTTAATATTTATCAAAAGGAAATAATTATTAATCATCCCCTTAACTTAATAAATGTTTCTGATACTAATATCAAAGGGTATTATGATAGTTATATAGTTGATATCTATGGAAATAACTTAGTAGTTTCAGAATTAACAAATATTACTAAAATCAGTGGAAAGATTATTAAAGTTATTTATGAATCAAAGTAAATATTTAATTAAAGTAATTACTAGTGAATTAGAATTTATTACTAAAGTTAATTATTACCACATTAAGATTAAACGCATTAAGAATAACATATTTTTAATTAATCAAAATGATTACCATAAACTAACTAGTTATTTCCCTAATATAGAATTATTAATTATTAAAGATTACTCCGTTAAAGGGTTAATTAAGACCATTAAGAATAAAATATTTATAATTATCCTTTTATCATTATTCGGAATTAGTTATTTTTTAATAACCAATCTTATTATAAGAATTGATATTAATACTAATGATTTAGAATTAAAAAATAATATTAAAGTTAGTTTAAAGAATAATGATATTAAACCATTTTCTTTTAAAAAACGGTTTTCAGAATTAAACACTATTAGAAATGATTTATTAACTGAGTATCAAGCTGATGTTGAATGGTTAGAAATTAAAAATATTGGAATGACCTATCAAGTTTCCTTAGTTAAACGTATTAAAAATGATCCTAAAGTAAATAATGAATATTGTAATGTATATGCTAAAAAAGAAGGCTTAATAACGAGGGCGATATATAATCATGGAGAATTATTAGTTAATCAAAATAATCTGGTAAAAAAAGGGGATTTGTTAATTAGTGGAAATATTTTATTAAACGATGAAGTTAAGGCTCAAGTTTGTGCCAGTGGTAAAGTGTATGCCGAAGTATGGTATACCATCAGTTTAAAAATTCCAAGAATTGAAGAAGATAAAATCATTAGTAAGAAAAAGAAATACAATCTATATTATGGTGATTATAATTTATTAAATCATCAATTTAAAACTTATGATGTCACTATCATAAAAAAAATAAAAGATATTAAACTAGTTAGAGAAGATAAAATAACTTATCAAAAGCGAACCTTAAGTGAAGCAGAATTATTAGCAAAAGCTGATCAAATTATAAAAAATAAACTGGATATAAATTTGAACAAAGATTATGACATTATTAGTCAAAAAGTTTTGAAAAAATCACTAAATGATAGTACAATGGATATAGTGGTATTTATAAGCGTAGAAGAGAATATTGCTAATCAAATTATAGAAATGAAGGAATGAGTATGTTTTTAGAAACAATTCGTACTGCATATGAAAATGCCTGGCCAAGAATAGTGATATTTTTATCAATTGTGGTATTAATTCGTACGATATATTTACTAACCAATCATAAAAAAATTGTTATTCATGAAGAAATATTAAATTTTATTTTCTTAGTTTATTTATTAATGTTATATGAATTATTAACTAGTACGGAATCAATTAGTTATGGAATTAACTTAGTACCATTTAAAGAAATAACCAGATATCCATTTATGAGTAACTTATTTGTTCTAAATGTTTTAGGTAATATTGTTATTTTTATTCCTTTTGGTTTATTTGTATCGCGTCATTGCAAACTAAAAAACATTATGTATATTTTTATGATATCTGCAATGTCTAGTTTTATTATTGAATATGTTCAATTAAAAATTGGCCGTGCGTTTGATATTGATGACATTATTTTAAACGTTATTGGAGGCTTACTAGGTTACTTAATTTATACTGGATTAGTTAGCATTAAGAAACATATGCCAAAATTTTTAGATAATAATTTATTTTATGGTATAATAGCAATTGTTTTGCTATTAGGAATTAGTTATTTATTCTTTCATTACATAGGATTCGGGTGGTTTTAATGAATAATTATGATATTATTGATAACTTTGGTTACACTGAAGATTATAGTTATTTAAATCGTGTTATTGAAAGTACTTTAAAACATGAAAATGTTTCTAATGCTGTTTTTTCAATCGTTTTTGTTGATGAAAAAACTATTCAAGAAATGAATCGTGATTATCGTGGTATTGATCGTGTTACGGATGTAATATCATTTGCATTTGAAGATAATGAAAAAGTGCGTTATAATACAATTCGGGTTTTAGGAGATATTTATATATGTATTCCTAGAATGAAAGAACAAGCAGTTAGTTATGGTCATAGTGAAAAAAGGGAGTTAGCTTTCTTAACGGTTCATGGGTTATTACATTTACTAGGTTATGATCATCAAACTGAAGATGAAGAAAAAATTATGTTTGGATTACAGGAGTTGATTTTAGATGGCGAAAATATCAAGAGATGAAATTAAGAAAAAAGGAATTGGACGTTTCTTACGTACTTTTAAATTTTCATATGAAGGTTTAAAGTATGCATATGCTAATGAACAAAGTATGTTAACACATTTAATTCTTACCATTATTACTGTTATTATTGGATTTGTTTTCCATATAACATTATATGAATGGTTAATTATTGCAATTTGTTTAACAGTTATTTTAGCATTCGAATTAATCAATACAGCTATTGAAGCTACAGTTGATTTAATTACTTTGGAAATTAATCCACTTGCTAAGATTGCTAAAGACTGTGGTAGTGCTGCAACAGGGGTTACCTCAATTATGGCCGCAATTATTATTATCATCATTTTCTTACCATATATTATTGCATTATTTTAGAGGGTTGTAATGAAGAGTGGTTTTATAAGTATTATTGGTAGACCCAATGTTGGTAAATCAACCCTTTTAAATCAAATAATTAATGAACATGTAGCGATAACTTCTAATAAAGCGGGAACAACAAGAAATATTATTGAAGGTATTTATAATGAAGAAAATACCCAAATTGTTTTTGTTGATACTCCTGGTATTCATAAACCAATTACAAAATTAGGGAAAGTATTAAACAAACAAGCTTCATCATTAACTAAAGATGTTGATGCAATTTTATTTGTTGTTGATGCTTATAGTGGTGTTGGTACTGGTGATAAGTACATTTTAGATACATTAGATAAAGATATTCCAGTTATTTTAGTATTAAATAAAATTGATTTATTAAATGAAGCAGCTTTATTAAAATTAATTACGGAAGTTAAAGATCTTTATCCATTTAGCGAAATTGTTCCAATTAGTGCTAAAACTAAAGATAATATTGCCCACTTAATTGAAGTAGTAAAATTATATTTAAAAGATAATGTTAAGTATTTTGATGATGGTTATTTTACTAGTAGTTCAAAATACTTTATGGTATCCGAATATGTTCGCGAAAAGTTATTAGAAAGAACGGAAGATGAAATACCTCATAGTATAACTTGTGTTACAACCAAGTTTGAAGAAGAAAAGAATATAATTAATATTAATGTTGATATTATTGTTGATCGTGATAGTTTGAAGAAAATTATTATTGGTAAAAACGGATCACGATTAAAAGAAGTAGGTATCTACGCTAGAAAAGATATGGAAGAACTTTTAGGTAAGAAAGTCTATCTTGAATTATATGTTAAAACTATTAAAAACTGGCGTGATAAAGAAAGATACTTTAATGAACTAGGATTTAAAGATTTCTAAAAATGCATAATATTTTCATAATTATCACAATATAATATTGTAAGGAGATAATTATGACAAAACAAGAAGCATGGGAAATGTTTAAAAAGACTGGCAAAATTGATTACTATTTAGAATATAAACGTAAGAAGTAGGTTAAAATGATTAGTAAAGTAGAAGGTTTTATAATGAGTGAGGTTCCCTATGGTGACACCTCAAAGATAATAAATGTTTTAACTAAAGAACATGGCTTAATTGGGATCATATGTAAGGGTAGTAAAAGCTTAAAAAGTAAGAATCGTGCTACTACTTTAAGATTCACTTATGCCATATTCAATATTTATTATAAAGAAAATAAACTTTCTACATTAATTGATGCTGAGATAATTGATAACTTAATTAATATTAAAAATGATATTGTTTTAATTAGTTATTTAAACTATTTAACCGAATTAACTAATCAAGTAATTAAACAAGGTGACGAAAAAGAAATCTATGCCATTTTTATAAATGCTATTTTATTAATTGATAAAGGCTTTAATCCAATGGTGGTTACTAATATTGTTGAGGTTAAATACTTGGAATACTTAGGAGTATTTATAAACCTAGATACTTGTTCAAAGTGTGGCAGTAACAAAGATATTGTTACGATTAGCTTTAATGATGGTGGTTTGATTTGTAAAAAGTGTTATCAAAATGAAGAAATAGTGGATCTAAAAATTGTGCGAATTTTAAGAAATTATTTATATGTTGATTTAGAAAAAATATCGAAAATTGATATTGATAATAACCTGGTTAAGAAGATAAATTTATTTTTAGATTTATATTATGAACAATACACAGGTTTATATTTACAAAGTAAGAAATTTTTAAAAAATATGACTGATTAACTAACTACGAAAATAGTTAGTTTTTTTTAGTATTTTGTGATAAAATAAATGAGTGAGGTGGGGTTTATGAAATATTTTATTAGCTCACGTGGTAAAAATTCTTTAACGTATAATTTTCTTAAAGCTGTCGATACACTTGGTAACGATGTTTATACGGATTATGAAACATTAGTAAATAATTATGAACAATTTAATCGTATGATTAAAGAAAATACATGTCCAAAATGTAATAACAAGACGGTTATTGAAGGAAATGCAGATGGTACTGTGGAAGAAAAAGTATGCCCAGTATGTCATGGTAAAAAACATTTTTTAATTACATTAATTACTGACTCTTAACACGAAGATGTTGTTTTTGATGATGATTTTATGGAACGCTTAGCAGTAATTTATGTTGGTAATCCTAAACGAATCGATGAATATATTTCTGATGAATGTAATTATGTATATATTAATGTTAGTGATCCTACAAGTAATCGGGGGTACGAATATCATCTTACATCAGCAAATATGAAAGATGTATTAGGTTTAAAATTAACAAAAGAAGGGAAAGATAAATATGGCAAAAAACATGGAAGAATTAGTTAATTATTGTAAACAATATGGATATATTTTCCAAGGTTCAGAGATTTATGGTGGTCTTGCAAATACTTGGGATTACGGACCATTAGGTTCAAGATTAAAAAACACAATTAAAGATTGTTGGCGTAAAAGATTCATTCAACAACGTAATAACGCTTATGAAGTAGATGCTGATATTTTAATGCATCCACGCGTTTGGGAAGCATCAGGACATGTTCAATCATTTTCTGATCCATTAGCTGATTGTAAAGAATGTAAGACTCGCCATCGTATTGATAACTTAATTAATGATTATTCAAACTCTTCAATTGGTGATGCGATGAGCCAAGAAGAAATGATGAATTATATTAAAGAAAATAAAGTACCATGTCCAAAATGTGGTAAGTCTAATTTCACTGATATTCGTCAATTCAACTTAATGTTTGAAACTAATCGTGGTGTTATTAAAGATGATAAGAGTGTAGTTTATTTAAGACCAGAAAATGCTCAAGGTGAATATGTAAACTTCTTAAATGTTCAAAGAACAATGCGTGCTAAATTACCATTTAGTATTGGTCAAATTGGTAAAGCCTTCCGAAACGAAATTACTCCAGGTAACTTTACCTTTAGAACTATTGAATTTGAACAAATGGAATATCAAACTTTCTGCAAAGAAGGCGATGATGAAGCATTATATGCTTACTTTAAAG
>JAEEGL011016018.1_pt1 | contig 19581 bp, 18 predicted proteins | sample 9134231 | NCBI WGS metagenome assembly JAEEGL01 (sample SAMN16246548, study PRJNA631951) | gut metagenome | biome: gut microbiome; feature: rumen; material: fiber-attached | host: Bos | place: Iran: Karaj | collected 2018-10 | reverse complement strand
CTTGTTTTTTGCAATTAATTCCTTATATACTCCGATGGGAGAAGATCCTGTGGGAAGTCCCAGCACGAAGGGTCTGTCTTCCTTGTGAGCGTTTATCTTAGCTGCGATATAGTCAGCTGCCCACTTGCACATCTTATCATAATTGTCCTGAATTACTACTCTCATTTTTGTCCTCCTGTTATTATGCTAAATGGCCTTTTGCCTCAATTACACCTATCACTTCGTCTACGTATTTCTCGCAGATTTCTTCACTGCCTGCTTCAACCATGACACGGATAACAGGTTCAGTGCCGGACTCACGTACCAGGATCCTTCCGGTATCTCCCAGAGTTTTGCCTACGCGTTCAACTGCTGCCTGAACGTCGGGGTCGTTCTGTGCTGCCGGTTTGGATTTAACGCGAACGTTCTTAAGTACCTGAGGATAAAATACCACAGGCTCAGCCAGCTTGCTCATGGGCTTTTCCTTGGCAAGCATTACTTCCATCATCTTAAGAGACGTAAGGATGCCGTCACCGGTAGTTGCGTACTTGGTGAAGATGATATGTCCGGACTGCTCTCCGCCGATGCGGTTTCCGGTCTCTACCATGTTCTCGTAAACGTATTTATCTCCTACCTTGGTCTTGTCATATTCGATACCTACTTTATCCAGCGCCTTGTAAAGGCCGAAGTTGGACATTACTGTGGTAACGACTTTGTTGTTGACCAGTTTGTCTCTTTCCTTCATGTAAAGACCATAGATATAAAGGATATGGTCTCCTGTTATGACATTGCCCTTTTCATCTACACAAAGGCATCTGTCAGCATCTCCGTCATAGGCAAAGCCCACGTCGAGATTGTTTTCAACTACGAATTTCTGAAGGTGTTCGATATGTGTTGAACCGCAGTCTGTATTGATGTTATATCCATCGGGTTCAGCGTTTATAACATAAGTCTTGGCTCCGATGGCATCGAATACGCTCTTGGCAATCTGCCATGCAGCGCCGTTAGCGCAGTCAAGGCCGACTCTGACTCCCTTGAAGCTGTATTTTGAAAGTCCGATAAGATAACCGATGTAACGATTCCTTCCGGATGAATAATCCACGGTCCTGCCGATGGCTTCTCTCTCAGCTACAGGTACTTCGATCTTTCCGTCGATATAATCTTCGATGCGAAGAAGCGTTTCCTCATCCATCTTCTCTCCGTTGAAGTTTACAATCTTGATACCGTTATCGTAGTACGGATTGTGAGAAGCAGAAATCATGATACCACAGTCGAAATCATCAACTCTTGTGATGTAGGAAACTGAAGGTGTGGTCGTAACGTGCATGATATATGCGTCTGCTCCCGATGCAACCAGTCCTGTGCAAAGTGCAGATTCAAACATATAACTTGAACGTCTGGTATCCTTTCCGATGAGAACCTTAGCCTTCTTGCCGATTCTTGCTCCATAATACCAGCCTAAAAAACGGCCGATCTTGATGGCATGCTCGTAATTAAGGCCTTTGTTGGCTTCGCCTCTGAAGCCGTCTGTTCCAAAATATTTGCCCATAGTATTTACCTCTATTAAAAAGTGTATAATATTTCGTGTTTTCCAATTTAAACAACTAAAATATTATACACTATATTGTGTCAGGTGTCAATTTTCAGCGCAAAAAATGTACGAAAAAATATACAATCTTAATCCATCAGCGTTGAAAATATCTGATATGCTGTCTTAAGCTCGTCATGGACAAGAGATCCGTTCTCAACGCGTATAAGGTCCTCCATTATAACCTTGGCGCCTTGGGCCTCTGTTTCCTTAAGATCGATTTCCACCTTGTATTTATTTTCCTTCGTCCTGTACCTTTCAGATATCTCCGAAGATACTGTGCCGCTGTTTGCCAGCACCAGGTCCACCCTCCGGTGTCCCAGATACTTATTCAGAACCTTGATGTGATCGCTCACCGAGTATCCATCCGTCTCTCCAGGCTGCGATACGATATTTGAAACGTACATAATAGGCGCTCTGGCCTTAGAAAGAGCCTCCAGAACTGCCGGTGCCAGCAAATGCGGGATTATACTCGTATAAAGGCTTCCGGGGCTAAGAATTATCATGTCTGAGTCAAGGACTTTCTCTACTATCTCCGGATTAACTTTTATAGGGTGATCATAGGTCAGATATTCAATGTTTCTGATATTATGACCTACTGCGACCTCGCCGACAAAAAGTCTGTTCCTTCCATGGCCGATAAGTTCGACCTTCTCCTCGGTAAGCGGAAGCACCGTTCCCTTGACCCTAAGAAGTCCCGACATATATTTGGACGCCTCACTCAGGTTGCCCTTAAGGTCTATGAGAGCCGCAAGGAGGACGTTTCTTACGGGGTGGTTGTACAGGGATCCGGATTTCTCAAATCTATATTTAAGAAGTCTTATAAAGTCCTCATCCACATTGGCCATGGCAAGGAGCACCTTTCCCAGGTCACCGACTGCAGGGATATCCAGTTCTTCCTTTAAAACACCCGTACTTGAACCGTCATCTGATACGGCGATGACAGCAGTTACGTCTACGGGAAACAGTTTGAGTCCTGAAAGTATGTTTGAAATTCCCGTGCCGCCGCCGAAGATGACTACCTTTTTCATCGAGCCCTTTTCATCATCATTACGGTAGTTGCTAAAAGATGTCGTCTCACGTTTCTCGCTTATGAGCTCGTCTGCGTCGCACTCAAGAAAGATAGCTATCTTCTCCAAGATAAGTCTGGACAGTTTCTCACCCTTAGCAATCTTAGCTATGGTTCTTGAAGAGATGCCCAGTTCCTTTGTAAGATCAGACTTGTTGAGACCCTTTTCTAAGAGTTTCCTTTCAAGTCCTTCGTATGTAAACATTTTAACCTCCGATGTTGTTTCGCACTATATATCTTTACTTATTATACATTTATTTATGTATAATGTAAAGATATTTTATCCCGCTAAATTGTATATGTAAAGATTTATTTAGTTTTTTTACATTTCAAGGCGCAAAAAACTCCGGTCTGGCAGTTGCATAAACCGGAGTTTATATTTTTTGCGCATCCTATATTTCTACAGGATCATCCTTAGTCAGTTCAGTATATTTAACGATCTCCTCGTCGTCAGACAACTCATCCGAAGTGAGGAAAACGCCCTCCCCTGTGGCATAGATCAATCCGTCGTCATCATAGATCTCGCCTTCAACGAAGCGTTTTCTTCCTTCGATTTTTGTAATCTTTGCGGAAGCAAAATATCTCTCCCCCACCTTGACTGGTTTTAGATAGGTATATTTAACCGTACCCGTAAATACAGGCGTGTACTTGAGTCCGAGGACATATTCTCTCGTATGGTTTGAATAACCCAGCACCTCGTCAAGGATAGATGCGATGATTCCGCCATGGGCCAGCATATTATGGCCTTCATGCCATCTTTTAAGGATAAAAGTCGTACCGCTCAGTCCTCCTTCAAGCACATACATGTTGCATCCTACAGAAGCAGGATTATGGGGTCCGGTAACGATACCCCTTCCGTTATGACTATATTTCGCTATTACTTTTAACTTGTTTCTTTGAATTCTTTTTTCGATCATTTTTTATTAATGTTTTTTGCGGGCAGCAGGAAACGAAGGCCTGCAAAGCCAGCTACCAATAATACTAAGATTCTTCTGGTTTTCATAAAAAATGCCCTTACATGAAATGTACTTTTTACCAAATTATAACATTTTATTAGTATACATCTTATTGATATTATTATCAAATAAAAATTTCCCTTCTGACGCAATTTTTTGGATCATTGCAAAGAAAAAGCTCCCCTTTCGGGGAGCAAATTTTATCACTTATTACATTGTGAGCAGTCCGCCAATCTCTACAAACAGAGGTGCGAATACTACTGCTACGATGGTCATAAGTTTGATAAGGATATTGATGGAAGGACCGGATGTATCCTTGAAAGGATCGCCAACGGTATCTCCGATGACGCCTGCAGCGTGGGTTTCTGAACCCTTGCCGCCAAAGTGTCCTTCTTCAATATATTTCTTCGCGTTATCCCATGCGCCGCCTGCGTTTGCCATCATGATGGCAAGGAGTACGCCGGCTGCGATTGCTCCTGCGAGCATTCCGCCGAGAGCCTCAGCTCCGAGGAGGATTCCTACTGCGAGAGGAGCAACGATAGCGAGAAGTGCAGGAAGTACCATCTCATGAAGAGCAGCCTTCGTGGAGATGTCAACGCATCTAGCATAATCAGGCTTGGAAGTTCCTTCCATAATGCCTGCGTCTGCTCTAAACTGACGTCTTACTTCTTCAATCATCTGGTTAGCTGCCTTACCTACTGAATTCATGGTCATGGCACTGAACAGGAACGGAAGCATAGCTCCGATGAACAGTCCGATAACTGCAATAGGATCAAGCAGATCTATGGCTGTAATCTGGGATACTGTAGCGTATGATACCAGAAGAGCCAAAGCTGTAAGAGCTGCAGAACCGATAGCGAAACCTTTACCAATAGCAGCTGTGGTGTTTCCTACAGCGTCAAGCTTATCGGTGATTTCACGAACTTCTTCAGGAAGTTCGGACATCTCTGCGATACCGCCTGCGTTATCAGATACAGGACCATAAGCGTCAACTGCTACGGTCATACCTGTTGTAGAAAGCATACCTACCGCTGCAAGAGCGATTCCGTATACGCCTGCAAATCTATAAGCTACGAATACTGCTACGCAGATGAAAACGATGGGCCATAAAGTTGAAAGCATTCCTACGCCAAGTCCGGAAATGATAGTTGTAGCAGCTCCGGTCTGTGACTGTTCTGCAATTTTCTTTACGTGCTTGTAATCACCGGAAGTGTAGATTTCAGTAATCTTTCCAATTGCTATTCCGCAGATAAGACCTGCGCAGATAGCCCATGCATAGGTGTAATCACCGAGCATCTGCTTGGAAAGAATGATAACTGCTACTATAACGATGATACCGCTTACATAAGTACCCATGTTCAGCGCTGCAGCAGGGTTGCCGCCTTCTCTGCCTCTTACCAGCATGATGCCGATAATGGAAGCAAGGATTCCGATAGCGGAAATGATAAGCGGGAAAATAGCTGCTGTAGCTTCTGTGAAGGTTGCTGTCTCAGCTGCAGTGTTAACTGCAACTGCCGCAAGAGTTACTGCGGAGATAATGGAGCCTACATAGGATTCGAAAAGGTCTGATCCCATACCTGCAACGTCGCCTACGTTGTCACCAACGTTATCAGCGATAACTGCCGGGTTACGGGGGTCATCTTCAGGAATGCCTGCCTCGACTTTACCAACAAGGTCTGCTCCAACGTCAGCAGCTTTGGTATAGATACCACCGCCTACACGTCCGAAGAGAGCCATTGAAGATGCGCCAAGTCCGAAACCTGTAACACATTCAACAACCGTTGCCAGATCAAGGATGCACATAATGGCACCAAGCCCGAGAAGTCCAAGGCCGGATACACAAAGACCCATAACTGAACCCGATCTGAAGGCGATCTTTAAGGCCTTGTTCATTCCGCTGTCTTTTGCCGCTGCTGCGGTTCTGACATTACCTAAAGTTGCTACGTTCATTCCGAAAAATCCGGCGAGAACTGAGAGAAGCGCTCCGCATACATAAAGTATTGCGGTCTTAAGACTGATTGCGAATGCGATGAGAGCGAAAAGCACAACGATTACGATGATCATTGTCCTGTATTCTCTCTTAAGGAATGCAAACGCACCCTCTCTTATGAAGCCGGAGATCTCAGCCATTCTTTCTGTTCCTACATCAGCTTTTCTGATCCATGCAGCGAGACAAAATGCTACAAACAGACCAATCGCCGCTGCTATAACAGCAAATACCTGCGTCATAAGATTAACCTCCTAATTATTGAAACAGAGTTACGGTTACAAGAGAAACTACGATGAAAAGAACAGCGCATACTACGGTAACCTTCTCAAGGAGAGCTTCATAACCTTTGCTCTTTTTCTTACCTAATAATTGTTCTGCGCCTCCTGCGATGGATCCGGAAAGTCCTGCGGAATTACCGGGCTGAAGGAGTACGCTGGCGATAAGAACCAAACTGCAGATCGCGAGTACGATCATTAAAAATATTTTCATTAACTAACCTCCTAATTAGCCTCTGCTACGTTAACTTCAAAAGTATAACATAAGAGATTTTATAAATCAAGATAAAAAATAACAGTTTTTATTTGTTTACCTCAATAAATTTGCTAAAAATCAATAATAGCCATGAATTTGTCCGGATCAAGGGATGCCCCTCCTACGAGAGCCCCGTCTATTTCGGGCATATCCATTATGTCTGAAATATTTTCCGGTTTGACGGAACCGCCATACTGGATGATCATTTCATCAGCGGTTTCCTCATCATAGAGTTCTATAAGCATTTCCCTTATAAAGGCACACATCTCACCGGCCTGTTCAGGTGTAGCCACACGTCCGGTGCCTATAGCCCAGATAGGTTCATATGCTATAACGCATCTTCTGGCATCGCAGGCTGGTATTCCATCAAAGGCTCCGATAAGCTGTTTCTTAACATGCTCATTCTGTGTGCCCTCTACCCTTATCTCTTCGGCTTCTCCAACACAGATAATCGGTCTTAATCCTTCTTCAAGAAGCGCCTTGGCCTTCATGTTTACGATTTCATCTGTCTCGAAGAAATACTGACGTCTTTCGCTGTGGCCAACTATCGAGAAGCTGCACCCTAAGGCTTTTATCATGGCTATGGACGTTTCTCCCGTATACGCTCCTTCTTTGGCAAAGTGTACGTTTTGCGCTCCAAGCATGATGTTACTGCCCTTTAAAGAAGCCACACAAGCTTCAAGGTCTGCTGCAGGTGCTAAAATAAGCGCCTGCACATCAGTATCTTTATATATCTCCTTGAACCTTTCGCAAAAAACTCTCGCCTCATCTGGCGTTTTATACATCTTCCAGTTTCCGGCAATAAGTGGAATTCTCATTTTAGTCTACCTCTTTATATAATGCTTAGGCGCCGGATGGTCCGGCGCCGAATTTAACATATTATCAATCGCAGAACTGCTTAAGATACTTAAGGGTTCTGATAAGCTGGCAGGTATAGCTCATCTCGTTGTCATACCATGCAACTACACGTACTTCAAAGATATGTGTACCGCACTGCTGTGCAAGAGTCTGAGTCGCATCGAAAAGCGAACCATAGGTCATTCCGATGATGTCGGAAGATACGAGTTCTTCTTCGGTGTATCCAAAGGATTCGTCTGCAGCAGCTTTCATAGCCTCGTTGATACCTTCTACGGAAACAGTATCCGTCATATCCTTAAGGGTAGCATCGAGAATGGTGATGGAGCCCGAAGGTACGGGTACTCTCTGTGCGGATCCGATGAGCTTGCCGTCCAGTTCAGGTATAACAAGGCCGATGGCTTTGGCAGCACCTGTGGAGTTAGGTACGATATTGATCGCGCCTGCCCTGGCTCTCCTCAGGTCTCCCTTTTTGTGAGGACCGTCAAGGATCATCTGATCACCCGTATAAGCATGGATGGTCGTCATGAATCCGGTACGAAGTTCTCTGTAGTTGTTAAGAGCCTTGGCCATAGGTGCCAGACAGTTAGTTGTGCATGATGCTCCGGATACGATGTTGTCTTCCTTGGTAAGTGTTTCATGGTTTACACCGTAAACGATGGTCTTGAGATCGTTTCCAGCAGGAGCTGAGATAAGTACTTTCTTAGCACCGGCATCGATGTGAGCCTGTGATTTTGCTTTGGATGTGTAGAATCCAGTGCACTCAAGAACTACGTCTATGTCCAGTTCCTTCCATGGGCAGTTGTGTGCATCTGCTTCTTTATATACGGGAATGTTCGTTCCGTCTACAGTGATGGATTTGTCATCCCACTCTACGTTATGTCCCTTGTATGCTCCCTGCACTGAGTCATACTTCAGAAGATGTGCCAGCATGGCAGGTTCTGTCAGATCGTTTATAGCTGCAACTTCGATATCAGGATCATCAAATACCTGTCTGAAAGCGAGTCTTCCGATTCTACCAAATCCATTTATCGCTACTGTAATCATTCTTATGTCCTCCTTATTTGTCTTCTATTACTGCTATTCCCGGAAGCTCCTTGCCCTCAAGGAATTCGAGGGAAGCGCCGCCGCCGGTCGAAATATGTGTCATCTTATCTGCAAAGCCGAACTGCTCCACGGCGGCGGCTGAGTCTCCTCCTCCGATAACCGTAACAGCATCAAGCCCAGCAAGTATTTCTGCCATAGCCTTGGTACCCGTTGCGAAGTTCGGCATTTCGAACACGCCCATGGGTCCGTTCCAGACTACGGTTTTGGCCGTTTCAAGAACAGCCTTATATGCCTTAACCGTTTCAGGTCCGATGTCCAGTCCCATCATGTCTTCAGGGATCTCATCAACGAAACATGTTTTGGTCTCAGAATCATTATTGAATTCCTTTGCACAAACCGTATCAACGGGAAGCATCATCTTAACTCCCTTCTCTTCGGCCTTCTCAAGAAGTTCAGCAGCTAAATCGATATTGGGTTCATCCAGGATAGACTTGCCTATCTCACAGCCCTGTGACTTGAAGAATGTGTAGGCCATGCCGCCTCCGATAAGGAGCGCATCAACTTTGTTAAGAAGGTTTTCTATGACTTTGATCTTGTCACCTACCTTGGATCCACCCATAATGGCTACGAATGGTCTTTCAGGATTCTCCACAGCCTGTCCCAGGAATTTAACTTCCTTTTCAATGAGGAAACCCGAAACGCAAGGTATGTAGTCTGCGCATCCTGCGGTGGAAGCATGTGCTCTGTGAGCTGTTCCAAAAGCATCGTTTACGAAAACATCGCCCAAAGACGCGAGTTCCTTTGCATAATCAGGCCCATTTTTGGTTTCTTCTTTTCTGTAACGAAGGTTTTCGAGGAGCATAACTTCTCCGTCTTTTAATTCACCGGCTAAAGCCTTGACCTCATCGTCAACTACCACAGGGCTCGGGATGAATTTTACCGGTTTACCAAGTAATTCCGAAAGTCTGTCTGCTACAGGCTTTAAACTGAACTCCGGCTTAGGTTCACCTTCAGGTCTTCCGAGATGTGACATGAGAATGACTTTAGCTCCTTCGGATACGAGATATTCAATAGTAGGCATAGCTGCTCTTATTCTCGTGTCATCGGAAATGGAACCTTCCTTAAGAGGAACATTAAAGTCCACTCTGACTAAAGCTCTCTTACCTCTCCACTCTACGTCTTTGACCGTTTTTTTCATTTGGATTTCCTCCTGAATAATAATATATTACTAGTAACGTCTTCTCTTTGAAGACGACAAAATATCCATGCTCTCTCTATATTTTGCAACCGTTCTTCGTGATATTTCAATGCCCTTTCTAGATAGGATTTCAACCATGTCCTGATCGGAACAGGGTTTCTTGGGATCTTCATTTTCAACGATCTCGCGGATGAATTTTTTGATGGAGTTGGAACTCAATCCATCTCCGTTGGTTCCGCCTACACCAGATGAGAAAAAGTACTTTATTTCAAAAACTCCTCTCGGCGTCTGGATGTATTTGCCATTTATTGAACGGCTCACCGTGGATTCGTGAACTCCTACCACGTCAGCGATCTGTTTCAATGTCATCGGTTTCAGGTATTTATCGCCCTTGTCAAGGAATTCCTTCTGATGGTCGATAACAGCCTTTGCAACCTTGTATATGGTCTGTTTTCTCTGCTCGATGGATTTGATAAGCCAAAGGGCTGAATTGTATTTATCGCTTAAATATTTCTGTACTTCCTCATCTTCCTTATGAGTCTTAGCCAGATTCACATAGAAGGCATTTACCATAAGATGCGGTATCGCTCCTTCGTTGTTAAGGATCTCATAGTTATCATCCGCCTTCTCAACGATTACATCCGGAACTACGTATTTAACCGATTCGCCGGAAGAATAAGCGCTTCCCGGTTTAGGATCCAGCGTGCGAATGAGGTCCGCTGCGGCTTGTACCTGGCTTACCGTAAGCCCGGTGGATTTAGAGATATGCTGTATGCGGTTCTCTCCAAGATCCTTAAGATGATTCTTTATAATATATTCGACGCTTTCATCGTTCAAGTCCTTTGACTTAAGCTGGATCAGAAGGCATTCTTCCAGGCTTCTCGCTCCAACTCCCGCAGGCTCAAAGCCCTGGATGACTTCAAGTATGCGTTCAACATCTGAGCTTTTGACATGAAAGATACTGGCCACATCATCGATATCAGCCGTAAGATATCCGTTTTCGTCTATGGCTTCGACCAGGTATCGTCCGATCCTATGTTCACAATCCTTAAGATCTGAAAAAATAAGCTGACTTAAGAGTTGATCTTCCAGAGTCTCCTCCTTGGAAGTATATTGATCAAAAGGAACAACATCATCGTTGGAAACTCTATGCTCCCACTGACGGTAGCTGATATCGTCATATTCAGCTTCTACTACCTTCTCTCTGAGATCGAAATCAGCTTTTTCGGCTTCCTTTTGAAGTATCTCTTCCGATTTGGAACGGTCCTGCTCAGTTTCTTTAACCTTTGAAGAATCTCTGCGCATCTCATAATAATCCATCTCAAGCAGCGGATTTTCAATGAGTTCCTTGGAGACATACTCTTCCAGTTCCTGAGAATTATACTGCAGGATCTGTATAGCCTGAATGAGTTCAGGCGTCATGGTAAGCTTTTGAGCCTGTTCAATTGTCAGATCATATCCTAGTCTCATAGCAAATATTATACCAAATCAGCCTGATTTCTTCAAGATATAAAAAAATCTTATTGAGTGTCAAAATCGCACATTTTAAAAGCCCGCGCCATATGGCGCGGGTCAAAGTTAATTTACTGTAAATCTGTTAATCCTCAATCTCAAGAATCTTACCTTCTTTGATTTCGGCAAAGCGTTTTATCTTCTGAGTTGTCGTCTTGATAAACGGTCCGTCCTTGATTTCAAGGTCTTTGATCGCTTTATAGTTGGTGGTCTTTTTGTTGATTTCTCTTATATCATGCATTATGAGGCGATAGATTTCACCCGTGGACACGTCTCCAAAGAGTTCCTTGATTCGGTCGTAGTTCGGTATAACTCTTGCGGTTACGATGAGTTCCTTCTCACCCTGAACTTCTTTGCCGTAAACCATGGACTCGGATATCACGTCTACATCTCCCAAAAGAAGTTCAAGTTCCTCAGGATAAATATTTTTACCATTCTGGGTGACTATAACGTTTTTGATACGTCCCGTTATGTAAACGAAATTGTCGCTGTCCACTCTTCCGATATCTCCTGAGTGGAACCAGCGTCTTCCATTCTCGTCCACTTCAATTACGTCGTTTGTAGCTTCTTCGTCCTCATAATAGCCAAGCATAAGAGTATCAGTGGATATTACCAGTTCGCCTTCGCCCTTTTCATCGGGATTATCAACGCGGATCTTTCCATTAAGGATTACCTTTCCTGCAGATCCTACTCTTGTATCATATTCAGGTGTTACTGCAGATATGGGGCAAGTTTCAGTTAAGCCGTAGCCTTGCAAAAATATTACGCCCAGATCTGTAAACCACTGACCTACCTTGGGATCTATGGGAGCTGCAGCAGAAACCACATATTTCAGACGTCCTCCAATACCTTCGTAAATCTCCTTGAAGATTTTTTTCTTAATATCTATACCAATGGTTTGAAGAGCGTTGGAAGTCTGCATCATATAGGTGACTGCTTTTTCTTTTTTGCTCTTCTTAATGGAACGCATGATGGTCGAATATATATGCTCTATAAGAAGAGGTACGGCTATGATAATCGAAGGTCTCGTCTCTTTAAGGTTGTCGGAGATGTAACGGAGTCCCTGGCATACGGCGATGGACGAACCATAACCGAAAGCCAGAAGGAATCCGATGGATGACTCATAGGTATGATGCAAAGGAAGTACAGAGAAGAATCTGTCATTCTCGCTGATCTTTACATAGGCAGAAACGGCATTTATATTGTTGGCAAGCTGTCTCGATGCAGCCATGACGCCTTTCGCCGAAGCTGTTGTTCCTGATGTAAAGAACAAAGCCCTGAATTCATCCGGATCTGTATCTATATCTATATATGATCTGTCTCCGTTTGCGACCATAACGCGGCCTTCCATGAGAAGATTATCAAAACCTACGTAAGTGTATTCGTCTTCAGCTTCTGAGAGTTTGATTTCAGGTTCTGCTTCGCTCTTCATTTCAACAAAACACTTTACAGTTTTAAGTTTGCCCTTCTCTATAAGTTTTTCAAACTTTCCTTTAAGCTTTGGTGAGAAGATTACGCAAGCTGCCCTCGCTCGGTTTATGGTAAGCTCTATTTCATTCTCCGGGAGTTCCTTATCGAGGGGTACGGCGATGCCAGCACCGCATAAGGCCGTGACATATGAGACGTACCAGTCATACTGGTTTTCACCAATGATAACGATTGGCTCTCCCTCTTTAATATATTCATTGATGAGAACCGTACCCAGGGCATTGACGTCTTTCATAAATTCGCCGTACGTATGCTCAGTCCAGTGTTTGTCTTTGGGTTTATCCTTATCAAGAATAAATAGCTTATTCTTGTATTTCTCAGTACCGTATCTTACCAGTTCCTTAACGCTGGCGTAATGGGATTCATCGTAATGATCTGCGGTACGGATAACCGGAGGTATATTAGCCACATATTTTTCAAAATCAACCTTAAGTTCCTCGATACGGTCAAGGTAATCGAGTTTGAGTTTGGGTATTTTGATCTTTGGAAGCTTACGAATATCGTTCAGCCTGTTAATGAATCTTTTTTCTTTCTTTGCCATTGAACATTACCTCCTTGCCATCTGGAAGCATTTCCTTCGTTATCCGCTATTATGATCTAATATAGATCAAAAATTTATGCATTTCTGCCGCAGCAGTTCTTGTATTTCTTGCCTGAGCCACACGGACAGGGATCGTTTCTGCCGGGTTTCTTCTCTACATGTACGATTTTGGAACGCTTATAATCCTTTGCGATGGATGCCAGCTTGTCCTCATCAAATACATTGAGCCATTCTTCCAGAGTATAAAGATAATCTGCATCCGCCTTGAGCATATTGAAGAACAACTTTTCATAGTTGATGTCAAAGGAAACTTCGCTGTCTTCAGTTACCTTTTTAAGGTCAATTTCCTCGTTAAGTGATGAGTTGATACCATCCATGAATCCCATAAAAATTTCAGGCTTAGCTTCGAATTTCTCTACCAGCTCACTGAACTTGCCTTCAAATTTCTCAGGGTAGTTTGCAAGAATATGCTGATAAACTTTTTTCTCTGTTCCTGCATATTCAGTCCAGAATTCTTCAAAGGTTGCTTCTGTCTGATTCTCTGTCAGATCCTGCCATTTCTTAAATAATGTCATAAATTTTCTCCTTGTATAATTAACTTTCTTTTCTTTTCTTTTCTATTTTACGAGCGATATTACATCGCCTACAATAGCTGAGCCTGTAGGAAGCGCGCCGGCTCCCTTACCATAAAACATTGTCTCACCGACCATATCTCCAACTACATAGACTGCATTGAACTCATTGGAAACACCGGCAAGAGGATGGCTCTTGGGAATACCTTCAGGTTTAACTGAGCATTTAATGCTGCCGTCTTCTTTAAGAGTAGCATGGGCGATAAGTTTGATCTTTTCACCTTTCATCTCAGCTTCACCTATATCAAGCTGTGTCAGATGTCTGATACCGCAGCGAGGGATATCCATCGGAGGGATATATTTGTCGAAGAGGAGCGCGATCAGGATGCTTAATTTGTTAGCAGCATCAATGCCGTCTACGTCCGCTGTGGGATCCTTCTCTGCAAAGCCCTTCTCCTGAGCATCTTTAAGGACGTCTTCATAGGATGCTCCGTCTTCAGTCATCTTTGTGAGTATGTAGTTGGTGGTGCCGTTTACAATACCCATAACTTCAAGGAATCTGTTGCCCTGAAGCTGTCCTTTGATAGCCGTGAGAACCGGGATACCTCCACCTACGGATGCTTCGAAAAGAATCTTCACGCCATTCTCAGAAGCGGTTTGGTTCAGTTCTTCCCAGGAATTAGCTATGGCTGCCTTATTAGCTGATACCACATGCTTACCCGCTTTAAGAGCGCCAAGCATGAAACTCGTAGAGGGTTCTATGCCTCCCAATGTCTCTATGACACAGCCGATCTCAGGATCATTGTATATATCTTCAATGTTATCCGTATAAAGTTCATCGGGAATGTCTTCTCTGTGTCTGAGATCAAGGATACGCGTTACCTTGATGTCGCACCCCGTCCTCTTTTCGATTATGTCATGGTTTTTTAAAAGGATATCATAGGCGCCGCCTCCGACTATTCCGCAGCCAAGGATCGCAACGTTAAGATTCTTCATATCGTGTCCTCCGATAAATATAATTCGTAATATAATATTTTACTCTTTTTTAGGTGTACATGCAAGTGCGCAAGTAACTTATGATATGCCGCAAACGTATCCGGCTCTTCTCCAGGTTTCTTTAGACTTCTCAAAAGCGATTCTCGGGTAATTATCCTGGGCAACATGGATAATGCCACATGATATAAATCCCAGTTTTTCAGCCAGATTTCTCATGACGATATTGTCCTCCATGGTATCTATTCTTAAATGTCCCCCGCTTTTTTCAAAGGCCCAGTCCAGGATGTATTCGCCGGTCCCCTTTATGGTACCATCACCTGCCATCCTGTGTATAACGGCATAGGGACTGTCATCCAGCCACTCTCCATCTTTAATATCAAAATACGTCGGATCTGGTCCCCATATAAAGGCAAAGGCTGCAATTACCCTTCCACCGTGTTCCACCACAAAGCCGGTCCCCTCCTCGATGTCCTGCTGAACTCTCTCAGCTCTTGGCCATTTTGTGGGTCCCCACTGATTGGGATTGCCATGTTTCGACATGAATTCCCGTGCGTATTCATATATGGACATTACGGAATCAAAGTCCGTCTGTACCATCCTTCTGATCTCCATTTTTGCCTCCGCTATATACTTCAGAAAGGAATTCCCTGATATATCCAGAATATGCATTTCTATCGGTAAAGACTGAGTAAGCGTGGCTCGCTCCATCCACCAATCTTAAATCTCTCAAACCCTCTGTCTGAGTTACCATCATTTCGCTGTGGTAAGAAGGTATGAACATATCGTTCTTCCCATGTATGAAAAGAATGGGAATGCGGTTACCCTCAAGACTTTCGCAGGGTTTCATGTCCTTCAGGGAAACCTTGTAACGAAGTTTAATGAAGAATCCCGCAAACTCAACCAATCCACCCGGCAATCTATTTGTTTTCATTATATCCTTCAGTACCTTTGATATATCACTGAAGGGACAATCCGCTACGACAAAGTCTATCTCCGGCTGATAATTAAGAACCGCAATAGATGTAGCCGCGCCAAGAGACTCCCCATGGATGCCAATTCTTTTCACGTTTTCAAAGCGTTTCCTGGTATCCTTTATGAGATCTCTTAAGTCCTTTCTTTCCCTTAAGGTATATGTGCAAATGGACGGCTCGTTTTCTCCGTGTCCTCTTAGGTCATATATCACGACGTTAAAACCCTGATCCAGATAAATGCCCGCATATTTAAGGGAGCCGATTCTGTTATCCGTATATCCATGGGTAATGATCACATAGTCGTTGGTCTTAAGAGGATTCACCAGAAGCTGCACGTGCAGTTCGTAGCCATCAAAGCTATTTACCGTGTATGACATTTTCTCAATGGTATCATACCAGCTGATGTCCAGTCTCTCTTCCTGCCATGCTCTGGCTTGCTCCAAGGTCTGCGGACGTACCTTCATAACGTATGATGATAGGAAAAAGCCCAGGCCGATAGCTATGGCTGCTATTGCAATTATTACTATTAAAGCGATTTTCATCAAATTTCCCTTTCGTTGTATGTAATGTTTACTGCATTTATTCTTTTATAACTGACCAGGCTTCAATCAGCTTGTCCAGGGTCCATTGAGCATTAGCCGGGCTGGTTGAAGGAAGGCATATTGCCTTGATTCCGATTTCAGGCTCAATGTACTTTACATATAATTCGTATGACTTTTTGCCATTGCAATAGATTCTTTCTATACTCGCATTATCCAGTATAACTCTTAAATCATTGGCTTTGGCATTTCTAATGCTGGAATCAGAAGAGCCAACTATTTCACAGCTTGCTATGGAGTCCCATAAAGCGAGACCGCTTTTTATGATGAGATCACGCTTCTCTTCTATTGTTACAGGTACATGTTTATCAAATATATTGGAAATAACCTTCCAGAACCTGTTCTGAGGATGCCCATAGAAGAAATTCTGCTCCCTGGATTTGACCGAGGGAAAGGATCCAAGTATCAATACCCTGCTTTCTCTGCTGTACAAAGGGCCAAAGGGATGCTTTATTTCTCTGGGTTCTGCATTATCAGTAATTGGATTTTTTGCGCTTGATTGGTTAACCATATTTATTATATCGTCATCTGCTCTGATCTAAAACCACGTTCTAAATATTATACCATAAAATGGCGCTGTTTACTGTGTTTTTTCTGTAAAGATATGCTCTTTCCTTCTTGATTACTGTCACTTGCTGGTTTAAAATAGCATTTGGGCCTTGCGGTCCATCTGAATAAGGAAAGGAAATCGATATGAGTTTACATATAGTATTCGTACAACCGGAGATACCTCCTAACACGGGAAACATAGCACGTACCTGCGCTGCCACAGACTCCGTACTGCATTTGGTAAAACCTCTTGGGTTCTCCATAGACGATAAGGCTTTGAAACGTGCAGGTCTTGACTATTGGCCTTATGTAGACGTCAGGGTTCACGAGTCCCTGGAGGATTTCATGAAAGTTTACGGTCCTGAGGGATCAGATCCTCACAGACTGTTTCTCGCGACTACCAAGGGAGGACATTTCTATACGGAATTTCAGTATAAGGATGAAGACATGTTTCTGTTCGGCCGCGAGACCGCAGGACTTCCAAGGGATTTCATAAAGGAGCATGAAGAAAGCGCCATCAGGATCCCCATGAGCGAATCCACCCGATTAAGAAGTTTCAATCTCGCCAATTCGGCTAATATCATATTATTTGAGGCCCTGAGACAGCTGGGCTTCCCCGGACTTAAGTAATAAAACCCCTCGTCGTGGGGTTTTAATTATTCTGTAAAGAAGCAGGCGTCTCCATAGGAGAAGAACTGATATCTTTCCCTGACCGCTTCATTGTACGCTTCTATTACTCCATCTCTTTCATAGAGTGCGCTCACAAGCATGAGCAAGGTGGATTTCGGCAGATGGAAGTTAGTTATGAGCTCATTCACGATTTTAAACTTATATCCCGGATAGATGAATATGCCTGTACTTCCTCCGCCCGAAGGTACGATGTAGTGTCCGTCGGATTCAATTGCAGCCGACTCCACTGTTCTCGTGGATGTGGTCCCTACAGATATGATCCTTCCACCTCTTTTTTTGGTTTCATTTATGATGGAAGCTGCGTTCTCATCGATATAGTACTCTTCGAAGTGCATATGATGATCTTCGACCTTTTTTGCAGTCACCGGCCTGAAGGTGCCGATACCCACATGTAAAGTTACATAAGCAAGGCTCACGCCCTTCTCTTCTGCTTTAGCCAATAGTTCCTTGGTAAAGTGCAGACCTGCAGTCGGAGCCGCAACAGAACCTTCGATCTTTGAATAAACGGTCTGATAACGGTCCTTATCTTCTGGGTTATTTGCTCTTGCTATATATGGCGGAAGCGGCATCTGGCCTATCTCTTCCAGTCTCTCCATAAAAATACCATCGTATTTGAATTCAACTATTCTGGTTCCGCCTTCTGAATAGCCGACTATCTCAGCGCGAAGAAGTTTGCCATCGGGATAATGAGATTCCGTTCCGCATGGAGCGATACCGGAGAACACAACACTGTCTCCTACCTTAAGGCGCTTGCCCGGTTTAACCAGGGTCTCCCATCTGTCTGATAAAGCTGTCCCCGTAAAGGCTCCGTCCGTGCCGGCTACTCCCACTTTATCATTGCTGCCTTCAGCGGGAAGTCTTTTGCTAAGAAGAAACTCAACCTTAGCGCCGGTGCCTTCCTTAACTCCATAGAGTCTTGCAGGCAATACCTTGCTGTTATTGAGCACAAGGCAGTCGCCGGGTTTCAGATAATCAATGATATCATAGAAATGTTTATGCTCTATACTGTGATCCTTCATATGTATTACCATCAATCGGCATTCATCACGCTTCTTTGAAGGCACCTGAGCTATCAGCTCTTCAGGTAAATTGTAATCAAAATCTTTTACTTCCATATAAACTCCGATAAAAGCGGCCCTTAGGGCCGCATATATTATTCCATTTCAAGCTGTACTTCATCCATATTGGATGGATATTCAAGACCGAAGTGCCTGTAGCCCTCGCGGCTTACCATTCTTCCCTTCTGAGTCCTGTAAAGGAGTCCTGACTGGATCAGGAAGGGTTCGTTTACGTCTTCAAGAGTGACCTTTTCCTCTCCCAGGGATGCTGCAATAGTATCTATTCCAACGGGACCGCCGCCGAAACGCTCGATAATGGTGAGGATTATATCTCTGTCCAGTTTCTCAAGACCCAGTTCGTCTACTCCCAGCGCATCAAGGCCTTCTCTTGTTATATCCAGGTCTATGTTACCATTTCCCTTGACCTGAGAGAAGTCTCTGATTCTCTTAAGCATACGGTTGGCCACACGAGGCGTCCCTCTGGATCGCTTAGCCATTTCATCGAGAGAGTCTTCATCTATACCTACGTTAAGAAGTGATGCTGATCGTCTCAGTATCTTCTTTAACTCATCGGGAGTGTAAAGTTCAAACTTGCCTATAACTCCGAAACGGTCTCTTAAAGGAGCTGAAAGAGAACCAGCTCTCGTAGTGGCTCCTATCAGAGTAAATCTTGCAAGATCAAGTCTGATGGATCTGGCAGAGGGGCCCTTGCCTATAATTATATCAAGAGCATAGTCTTCCATAGCCGAGTACAGAACTTCTTCAACAGAACGATTAAGCCTGTGGATCTCGTCTATGAAAAGAACGTCGTTGTCATTGAGATTTGTAAGGATCGCGGCCAGATCTCCTGCGCGCCCTATGGCGGGACCAGAAGTGATCTTGATATCTACTCCCAGTTCATTGGCGATTATTCCTGCAAGAGTGGTCTTGCCAAGACCGGGAGGACCGTAAAAAAGTACGTGATCCAGGGGATCATGTCTTAATTTGGCAGCCTCTATAAATATCTTAAGGTTGTCTTTGACTCCCTGCTGACCGATGTAGTCATCGAGAGTCTGAGGCCTTAACCCTGCTTCCTGTCTTACTTCACCTATATATGAATTTGTAGATGTTATCCTGTCTTCCATTTTTATCTTCTAAGATTTCCCCAAAATTCCCCTGTATTACTTTAGAACAGACTTCTCAAAGCTTTCTTTATGTATTCTTCAGAAGTAAGTCCCTCGTCTCCAACAGCCGATACGGCTTTAAAGGCTTCTGCCCGTGCATAGCCAAGAGAGATCAAGGCTGATATTGCCTCTGATCTGGCGTCATCGGCGGCGGATTCGTTTCCTTGAGACAGAGTGATTTCTCCATTCTCAAGATCGAAATCTGCTCCTCCGACTTTATCTTTAAGCT
>JAEEGL016325758.1_pt1 | contig 19583 bp, 10 predicted proteins | sample 9134231 | NCBI WGS metagenome assembly JAEEGL01 (sample SAMN16246548, study PRJNA631951) | gut metagenome | biome: gut microbiome; feature: rumen; material: fiber-attached | host: Bos | place: Iran: Karaj | collected 2018-10 | reverse complement strand
TCAGGAATAACCTCGTCATAGTAGCCATTGGCAATACGCTTTGCCGAATCGGTAAGCATGAGCAGGGGGAGTAGCTGGCGATGGATGATAATGCGGCAGAGCAGGAACAGCACCAGAAGGCCAACAATGGCGATGGCCATCATATAGTAGCGCAGGTTGTTGTGGTCGCCGAAGATGTCATCCTTGGGATAGATGATGCCTACGCTCCATGATTGATTGCTCAATGCGCGGCCAGGAACGGAAATACGTGTGAAGGGTTTATAGAACACATAGTAGTCAATACCGTTCAGGCGAAAGGGCTTGTAGCCCGTTTCTCCGCTCACCATGGCTTTCGCGGCCTCTTCAACGGAAGGGTCGGCCCCATGCTCCATCTGGGTGAATACGGTCTGGTGAAAGAGCTTGTTGCTGTCGGGGTGTACGATAAACGAGCCGTCTTCGTCGAGCAACGTGCAGTAGGAGTTGTCCGACGGCTTAGCAGACAGGATGATACGTGAAAGCAAACTGAGCGACACATCAACTCCTATGATACCCACGGGCTTGCTGTCCCTGCCGTTGCCTGGTATGGGTATACAGAATGTGGTCACTGTCATTGTATTTCTATCTTCTTCAGGGAGATTATGATAGGTTATCTCGGAAAGGGGCTTCATCCATTCTGCCTGGCCCGTCGCCATGGGTTCAAGGAACCACTCCTGCTCCGTGTATGGGCTGTCTCCGAATTGTGTAGCCCGTACAATCTTCTCCTCCCCATCAGAATTGGGAATTCGTTCCCGGCGGTAATAAGCCATGAAGTTTTCACCTTCCTTGAAATAGCCGGGCTCGAAAGCAATGGCACAGCCCACAATAAAGGGGTTCGTCTCCACCAGCTGGCGGCTATAGGTAATTATCTTCTCCTTGTCGTTCAGTCGGGGAAGCATGTGGAAATAGATATTGCCCGCCGACTGCTCCACGCTCAGCAGGATGTTGTCGATACGCTGCACGGTGGCATCCAGCGTCTGAGAAGCCTTCTCCAGAGCCTCTTCCTTCAGTGCTTTGCGAGCGTAAAACAACATCACAAAGAGCGATGCTAAAAGTAGTATCGCCATAGACGATACCACTATCAGACTAAGCCGAACTGATAAGGTCTTTCGGATGATTTTAGGCAATCGTAGCATATCGACAGCAAAATTAAGCAAATTTGGCGGAACGGCAATATCTTAACCCACAAAAAAAGTTAAATCTATCTTCCGGGTCTATCGCCTTATGTCATAGCGGAAGGAACTGAACATCGCTTTGCCTCCTTCGACAGGTGCTGTGGTGTAGCAGAAAAGACCTATTCGTGAGCCTTTCCAGTAGCCCATACGAAGTGGAAATGGCTTCCCTACTGGGGTGAAACGATGTCCGTCGATGCTGGTGGCCAGCTGGTGGAAGTTGTGGTCGCTGTCGATGGTGACGCGCAGGTATACGGTCTTTTTGGCGCAACGGCCAAGTAGGGTGCGCTGTCCGTCTTGTTCCAGATAAAAGAAGAGTTTGCCGTCCTTGTGGCAGATGCCCACACCCATGAACTGTTTGCCCGTGCATAGCAGACCGGCGTGGTCACCGTCGCGAAGGGTAGAGCCGTCGATAGTGACGGTGGCCTCGCTCTCGTAGCCTACTGTCTTCTGTGTCAGCATGTTATGGCTGGTCTTCAGATTGTCGGCGGGCAGGGCGTGGAGGGTCAGCCAGCCGCTCCGCTCACTGAGGCTCCAGGCAGAGGGGACTGGGTTATGGTTCCATTGCCAGACGGGGGAGAGGGGGGCGGCCTCTTTAGTCTCTGTAGTTTCTATAGCCTCTATAGCTTCTATAGTACCTATAGTTTTCAAAGGCTTTTCCCAGACCGCCACTGGCTCGCCGATGCCATTACCGTCGATGTCGACGCCGATGAGGGGCCAGTCATCTTTCCATCGTGCGGGCTGAAGGTGTACTACGCGACCACGGGGATGCGTCTCCTGAAAGTGAAAGAACCACCAGGTACTGTCTGTGGCCTCAACAAGAGCCCCCTGGTGCGGGCCGTTGACGTTGGTGCTGCCCTGTTCCAGCACCACACGCTTCTCGTATGGACCGTAGATGCTGCGTGAGCGCAGTACTGTCTGCCAACCGGTGCCGACACCGCCTTCGGGAATGATGAGGTAGTAATAGCCGTGACGTTTCATGATTTTCGTGCCCTCAGCCACGGGACCAGTGTAGACCGTCACGCCGTCGTCAAGCAACTGTCTGCCGTCGACACTCATGCGGTGGATGATGATAGGGCCGGCACCATACTGGCTGCGCCCCAGATAGGCCTGTCCGTCATCATCCCAGAAGGGGCACGGGTCTTCCCATTTCTCCACGGCCTTGACGCAGTGCAACGGACTCCACGGGCCACGGACATTGCGAGCCGTAGACATGAAGAGTCCCTCGTCGGGCGTACAGAAAAAGATGTAGAAAAGTCCGTCGTGGTGGCGTATAGCCGGTGCCCATGAGCCACCGCCGTAGTGCTCGTTGGTGTCCCAGCCGGGGTAGTCGAAGCGGTCGTATACTTGACTGACCACTTGCCAGTTCACCAGGTCGCTGGACTCCAGCACCTGCATGCCCAGGAAGTGGAAGTCGGAGGCCACCATATAATATTTGTCATCCACCCGGATGACATCGGGATCGCTGAAGTCGGCGTTCAGCACCGGGTTCTTGTACGTGCCGTTCAGCTGGTCGCCCCAGTCCAGTGGCTGTTGTGCCTGTGAGGCATCGATTACCAACAAGGCGAGTATCGCAGTGAAGAGTTTATTTGCAATCATGCAGCAAAAATACACTTTTCCTGAAAATAATGCAAGTAATTACGGAAAAAGTTGTACTTTTGCAGCATGATTAGACGATTATTTAACATTTTGCTGACGGGAATGTTGTGTGCAACCGCGTCGGCCAGTGATTACAACATTGTGGACTTTGGTGCAAAGAATGACACGACGGTGCTCAGCACTGAGGCCATCCAGAAAGCCATTGACCACTGTTCGGTGCAGGGTGGCGGACGTGTGGTGGTGCCTTCGGGCATGTATAAGACGGGGACGCTAGTGCTGCGCAGCCATGTGGACTTGCACCTAGAGACGGGGGCAACGCTCTATGGGAGCACCCGTCTGGAGGACTACCGCCCGATGAAGACCAGCTACGTGTCACTGCGCACATGGGGCGAGACCGTGCAACTTATCTTCGCCGATAGTGTACAGGACGTACATATCAGCGGTCACGGCACCATCGACGGGCGCGGTTCGGCCTTCAAGAAACTCTCGTGGAACGACGAGGGCATCACCCGCCCACACCTGTTGCGCTTCATCCAAAGTCAGGACATTAGCATCTGCGACGTGACGCTGCGCAACAGTGGTTGCTGGATGCAGCACTATCTGGCTTGCGACCGCCTGCAGATACGTGGCATCAAGGTCTTTAACCGCAACAACTACAACAACGACGCCCTCGACCTGGACGGCTGTCACGACGTCAGCGTCAGCGACATGATGGCCGACAGCGACGACGATGCCATCACACTGAAGTCTACCTCGCCGCGTTTCTGCGAGAACATCGTCATCCACGACTGCATTGTCAGTAGCCACTGCAACGGCATCAAGCTCGGCACGGAGACCAACGGCGGCTTCCGCAATATCAATATCTCGAACTGCATTGTAAAACCCTCCGCAGACCAGACGACGCAGTTCTTCGGCGACTCGCTGAAGCGTGGCACGTCGGCCATATCCCTGGAGATTGTAGATGGTGGCGTACTGGAGAACGTCCATGTGTCTGACATTGTGGCCGAGGGCACTGAGTCGCCCATCTTCATCCGTCTGGGCAACCGTGCCCGTGGCTATGCTAAGGACGTTCCTGTGAATAGGGTAGGGCATATCCAAGGTGTGCATCTCTCTAATATCACGGTGAACGGAGCCGGACGAACGGGGTGTAGCATCACCGGTCTGCCTGGCCATCCCGTCGAGGACATCTGGCTTTCGGACATCACCATCCATCAGCAGGGCGGTTGTCAGAACGTTGACATTCCTTCTGACGAAAAGGAAAAAGACTACCCCGAGGCTACGATGTGGGGCACGCTTCCCGCCAAGGGATTCTTCGTGCGACATGCCCGCAATGTCCATTTCAGCAACGTCATCATCACCACCACTCTGCCCGACCAGCGGCCGGAATATGTCAAGGTGGATGTGGAATAACGGATATTTGGACGAAAACTATCAAATACCGACGTGATTTTAACAAATACCGTCGGTATTTTTGTGAATACCGACGTGATTTTATCAAATACCGACGGTATTTTAACTTTGCAACGAACCTTTCTGTCAACTAGAACGGAGCTTCCCCATACTTTCCACGTAGCTTTTTCATACTCTCCCCGTAGCTTCATCTCCTGGGCTGCCGTGGAAAGGTTAAAAAACAATAAACTACGGGCGAAAAGTCAGTGACTGCTTACTGCGTTACACAGAAAAGCCGTACCTTTGCACCCGATATTCAAGGGGTGTCCGCTCTGTTGGGCGGGCTGAGATAATACCCTCAAACGAACCTGATGCGGATAATACCGACGAAGGGATGAAAAAACAAGTGCAATGAAAAGACTTATTCTCCTGTCGGCAATGGCTGCCACTGTGGCTGCCCATGCCGAAACCATCGACACGCTGAAGGTCTACAACCTACAGAACGTGCAGGTGGTGTCGACTCGTGCGTCGAAAAGTACTCCCGTGGCTCATACCGACATGACCGCGGAACAGTTGAAAACCGTTAACTATGGTCAGGACGTGCCCTACCTCATGTCGCTGACGCCCTCGGTGACGATGACCAGCGACGCCGGCAACGGCATCGGCTACACCTCGCTTCGCGTGCGCGGTACCGACCCCTCGCGCATTAACATCACCGCCAACGGCATCCCGATGAACGATGCAGAGAGCTCCACCGTATTCTGGGTGAACATGGGCGACTTCGCCTCCAGCGTGCAGTCCATGCAGATACAACGCGGTGTAGGTACGTCGACCAACGGTGCCGGAGCCTTCGGTGCCACGCTTAACATGCAGACCGAGAACATCGGCCTGAAGCCTTTCGTGGGCGTGGACCTCAGCGGCGGCTCCTACTATAGCCATAAGGAGACCGTGCGTTTTGGCACAGGACTGGGTGACGGAGGCCACTGGGGACTGCAGGGCCGTCTGTCGAACATCGGGTCGAAGGGCTACCTCGACCGTGCCTCGACGAAACTCAACAGCTATCTGCTGCAGGGTGGTTACTTCGGCGACAATACCGTGGTGAAGTTCATCACCTGGAATGGCGAGGAGGAGACCTACCATGCCTGGAACTACACGTCGAAGTACGAGCAGAGCCTCTATGGCCGCACCTACAACTCATGCGGACTGATGACCACCGACGAGCAGGGCAATCCCACATCCTATTATAAGGACCAGACCGACAACTACCACCAGCAAAACTACCAGCTGCTCTGGAACCAGCGGCTGGGGCGGCTGCTTAGTACCAACGTGGGCCTGCACTACACCAAGGGCCAGGGCTACTACCAGCAGTATCAGGATCAGGGCACGCAGATGCTCTACGGCAAGTCGTGGAAGACCTTCGGCATGAGCGTCGACGACACCGTGGTAGAAGACCTGGTGGACCAGCAGAAGATGGACAACGACTTCTACGGCGTGGTGGCCTCGCTCAACTACGACAACCGCCGCAACCTGCAGGCTATCATCGGCGGCGGGTGGAACCGCTACTCGGGCGACCAGTTCGGACATATCGTATGGACCAAGCCCAACATCCCGACCACCGTGCCCGAGCCCGCCTCGCTGTCGCCCGACTTCGAATACTACCGCAACCACGCCCGCAAGACCGACTTCAACGTTTATGGCAAGGCCACCTACGAGTTTATGAGGGGGCTCAATGCCTTTGCCGACCTGCAGTACCGCCACGTAGGCTATAAGTTGCAGGATCCCACGGTGATGTATGGCGTAAACCGCGACAAGCGCTACGTCATAGACAACCACTACAATTTCTTCAACCCCAAGTTGGGCCTCAATTACGACATCACGCCGCAACATAAGGTCTATGCCTCCTATGCCATCGGCCATAAGGAGCCTGTGCGCAACAACTTCATGCAGCAGATAGCGAACCCCGACCGTGCCGATGTGGTGGCCAAGGCCGAACGGCTGAACGACCTGGAGGGCGGCTATAAGTTCCAGAGTCCCCGCTTCTCGGCCGGTGCCAATATCTACTGGATGAACTACAAAGACCAACTCGTGCTGACCGGCGAACTCAACGCCATCGGCGAGGCGCTAACCAAGAACCTCGACAAGAGTTACCGCCTGGGCGTGGAGGTGGAGGCTGCGTGGCAACCGCTGCACTGGCTCCGCTGGGACGCCAACGCCACCTGGAGCCGCAACCGCGTGAAGGACATGGTGGTGACGCTGACCGACGGCACCAACGTCAACCTGGGCGACCAGCCGCTGGCCTTCTCGCCAAGCCTCATCCTGAACAATATCCTCACCCTCACCTGTCAGGGTCTCAAGGCATCGGTGCAGAGCCAGTATGTCAGCGACCAGTACCTTACCAACACGGGCTTCAGCGACATGGAGTGCCAGGATGCCAACGGCAACACGACCTACGAGACGCTGCTGCTGAAGAAGCACTTCGCCACCAACCTCGACCTGTCGTACACCTTCACCCTGCTGCCGCTGGACATCCGGCAATGCGTCGTTGGCCTCACGCTGTACAACATCTTCTCGGCCAAGTTCGACAACAACGGCTGGGCGGCACCACAACTGGTCAGCGACGGCGGCAAGGTCAAGGCTGTCAACCAGTGGGGCGTGCGCGACAGCGGCGCTGCCGGCTTCGCACCCTCGGCTCCGTTTAATGTGATGGCCCATTTGTCGGTGGAATTCTAACAATAAGTAGTATGATTTTACGCTTCGCGCCTTTAAAAAAACAAAATAAAACAAAATAAAACAAGAAAAAACAAGAAAAAACAATTGTGGTTTTATTTGGTTTTATTTTGTTTTTTATCAGGCCGCTTGCGGTATATTTGTAGCCGTTCGATATTTTAAAGGAAAGGAAAGTAGGAGATGGTGGAATATATATTGTTAAATTGGCTGGAGATCCTGACCACGGTGCTCGGGCTCATCTATATCTGGCTTGAATACCGGGCCAGCATCTGGCTGTGGCTCTTCGGCATCGTCATGCCCGCGTTGCAGATATACCTGTACTGGAGCCACGGGCTCTATGCCTTCTCGGCTCTGGCCTGCTACTATACCGTCGCCGCCCTCTATGGCCTGGCCGTGTGGAAGTTTAAGAAGACGCGCAAGAGCCGCCAGCCGCTGCCTATCATCTATATGCCCCGGCGGTTCTACCTGCCCGTGGCCAGTGCCGCCCTCGTGCTTTGGGCCGTCACCTATTATATATTAATAAGGTATACCGACTCTGCCCTGCCTGTGCTTGAGTCTTTTACCTACGCCGTGTCGTATGTCGGCCTGTGGGCTTTGGCCCGCAAGTTTGTGGAGCAGTGGCTTTTCTGGATAGTGGCCAATGCCGTCAGTTGCATCATCTATGCGCAGACCGCCCTGCCTTACTATGTCTTCCTTTACGGCCTGTACAACGTCATCGCCGTGGCCGGCTATTTCAAGTGGAAGCGGATGGCGAAAGTGAAGTTTTTTCTTGTTTTTTCTTGTTTTATTTTGTTTTTCTAAGGGCGCGAAGCGTATAGTCATAATATGAGATTACTAAAGGAGTTAAAGAATGAGAGAAGAATTTGATGCAGTAATAGTGGCCGATGGCGATTTTCCCACCCATCCCATTCCGTTGGGCATCCTCAGTCGTACCCGTTTCGTGGTTTGTTGCGACGGTGCCATCCGAAACCTGTCCAACTTCCGTGATAACCCGTGTGAAACGGTGGCCAATACTTCTGTGGCCGTGGTGGGTGACGGCGACAGCGTGCCCGATGCCTACCGTCACCTCCTTATACAAGTCACCGAGCAGGAGGACAACGACCTGACCAAGGCCACCCGCTACTGCCTCGACCGCCTCTCTACCTGCCGTCCCGTCTCTACCTGCCGTCCCGCCTCTGCCTGCCGTCCAGTATGTGGCGATGTCATCGCCACCCCCGCCCCCCTGCGCATAGCCTACCTCGGCTGCACCGGCCGGCGCGAGGACCACACCCTAGGCAATATCTCCCTCCTGATGCGCTATTACCGCGATATGGCCGTCGAGGGTGTGATGTTTACCGACCACGGCTTCTTCACCCCCGCCCAGGGTCTGCGCACCTTCGTCTCGGAGCCCCGCCAGCAGGTCAGCATCTTCAACTTCGGCTGCACCAGCATCCAGTCCGAAGGCCTCCGCTGGAACAGTTACGCCTATAAAGAATGGTGGCAAGGCACCCTCAACGAGGCGCTTGACACCACCTTCACCCTCCGTTCCGACGGCTTCTACATGGTATACCAGACCTACGACACTAAGCAAGGATAAACATAAAAAAAGCAACAAAATGCAAAGGAATTTAATACAAACGTTTCTTTTTTTATCTTAAATGTCGCAACGGGGCTTTATGTAACACTTTTTACACTTATTCCTTCGCTCCTATCCGTAATTATTTGTAACTTTGCAGCCACTTTCCGTAACTTGGAAGCGAAATTACGATATTATGGTAACGAATATTTTAGCAACAGCAGCACTGGTTATCAACGAATTGATGGCCGCCAATGTAGGCGAGGTGATGAGTCCCGCCACCAATTTCGACAGTTGGATAGAACTATATAACCCCGGTGACAAGCCTGTCAACCTGGCCGGGATGTACCTGAGCAACGACCCCGCCAACCCACAGCGGTGGCAGATGCCGGCAGATATTGGCAGCGTGCCTGCCAAGGGTTTCAAGGTGGTGTGGCTTGGCTCCAGCGAGATCCTCACTACGCAGGCCCCGTTTAAACTCGACTGCGACGGCGGCACCATCTGCCTGAGCGATGCCGGCGGCACGCTTATTGCCAGCGAGACCTATCCCGCCGCCAAGAGCCGCACAGCATGGGCACGCAAAGCCGACGGCACAGGTGCGTGGGGCTGGACGGCCACGGCCACGCCCGGCGACAGCAACGCGGCCGCCGTCTTTGCCGACCAGCGCCTGGAGGCTCCCGTGGTCAGCACGGGCAGTTGCCTGTTCAACGGCTCCCTGCAGGTCAGCGTCGCCATTCCCGAGGGTGCCCGGCTGATGTACACCACCGACGGCAGCGTGCCCACGGCTCCGGTAGCCGAGGTGTCGCAGCCTATACCTGACTGGACCGACTATGTCGTCAATGGCGACAGCGAGGGACCCGATGCCGTGAGTCTTATCAGTCGCGATGCCGACGGCGACGGCGATGCCTACCGTATTGTTGAAGGCATAGGCTACAACAACTCGCGCGGCATCCGCGTGCATGCCACTGCCACCGCACAGAACGACCACGACGCACAACTCTTTGTCTACACACCCGGCCATATCTGGCGCTCGGGCGAGAAATACCGCTTCCACATGAGGGTGAGGGCCGACAAGCCCGCATGCATCACCGTGCAGACACACACCACCCCGCACAACTATATCTATTGGAGTATCCTCGACGGCAGTTACAACGTCACCACCGAGTGGATGGAGATTGACTACGAGGGAGCCATCACCGACGATCAGGTTGGCAAGCAAGGCGGCGGCTGGTGGGGCGGCGAGGAAACCGTGAAGGACATGCAGACTATCGCCTTCAACCTGAACGTTGACCGCAAGAACAACAACTATTATTTCGACGATGTGTCGTGGGAACTCTTTACCGGCGACCCGATGGTGGGCGGCGACGTGGCCAAGGAAAGCACCGACGGACAGTTTATCTTCTCGAAGACCACCAACCTTTGCGTGCGCCTCTTCAAGGAGGGCTACCTGCCCAGCGTACCCGTCACCCGCAGTTATATCAAGACCAACAACAGTTATACCCTGCCCATTATCAGCATCGTAGGCGACAAGAGTTATTTCACCGACCCGAAGAGCGGCATCGACTGCGATGGCGACGGCACCAACGGCAAGACCGGCAACGGACAGGACTGGCCCAGGAACTACAACCAGCCGTGGGACCGCCCCGTGAACTTCAGCCTCCTGAGTCCCGAGGGCGAGATGCTGTTCAACCAGGACGTGAACATCAGCGTCAGCGGCGGATGGACACGCTCGCAGCGCTACCGCTCGTTCAAACTCAAGAGCAACAAGGTGTTCGACGGCTTAAACCGCTTCGACTACTCGTTCTTTGAGCAAAAACCCTATATCCGCAACAAGACGCTGCTCGTGCGCAACGGCGGCAATGACGTGTGGACTCATAACGCCCGCTTCATAGACCCTGCCCTGGAGACCATCATCCAGCGCTCGGGCCTCGACCTTGACGTGCAGTCGTGCCAGCCCGTGATAGAATATGTGAACGGCGAACTGCGCGGCGTGCTCAACCTGCGTGAGCCCAACAACGACAAGTTTGCATACGCTAACTGGGGCTACGACGACGAGGAACTGGATGCCTTTGAGAACTTCGAGATGAAAAACGGCGACAGCCAAGTCATCGACCGCATCTTCGAACTGGGCAAGCACATCAACGATGCCGGGGCCTACGACGAACTGAAGACCCTGCTCGACATCGATGAGTTCACCAACTACATGGCCGTCACCATCTTCCTCAACAACAACGACTGGCCCGACAACAATATCAAGGCCTATCGCAGCCAGAACGACGGGCGCTACCGCTTCGTATCCTTCGACCTCGACTATGCCTTCGGACTGATGGGCGCGGGCGACAACGACCCGTTCGCACGCCTGAACGAGTTCAAATACATGGACTTTATCACGTTCTTCTTCAACCTGCTCGGTCACAGTGAGTACCGCCATAAGTTCATCGACACCTTCTGCATCGTGGCGGGTAGCGTGTTTGAGCCAACACGGGCAGATGCCATCGTCGACGAACTGCTGGCCGAGGTGCAGCCCATGTGTCAGTTGATGAAGCAACAGGGCATCAATGACGGCCACGACCCCGACCGCGCCGCCAATACTATCAAATCGAAACTCAATGGCCGTTCCGACAAACTGACCAACTATTTGAAGCAGTGTGCAGAGATGAAACTCAGCAGCACCACCCGCCAGAGCGTCACCCTGAGCAGCGACACCGAGGGTGCCGCCATCCTCATCAACGGCATCGCCATACCCAACACCCAACACCCAACATTCAACACCCAACTCTTCAAAGGCCACCTCTTCGCCCCCGTACAACTGGAGGCCAAGGCACCTGCCGGCTACACCTTCGCCGGTTGGAAAAAGGGCAGCAGCATCGTCTCTACCGACCCTGTCTACACCCTCCCCACAGGCAGCACCGTCAGCCTCACCGCCACGTTCCGTGTAAGCGGCGGCTCCGTCGTCGCCCCAGTCCGCATCAACGAGGTAAGCGCCGACAACGGCATCTACGTCAACGAATTCTTCAAGCGCAACGACTGGGTGGAACTCTACAACACCACCGATGCCGACATCGACGTGGCTGGCATGTATCTCAGCGATAATCCCGACAAGCCACAGAAGTACCAGATAACGAGTGGCTCCCAGGCATCTACCATCATTTCCGCCCACGGCTACCTCATCATCTGGTGCGACAAACTGGAGCCCGAGTCACAACTGCACGCCTCCTTCAAACTGGATGCCGACGGCGACGAACTGCTGCTCACCGCCGCTGACCAGTCGTGGACTGACTACTTCACCTACGGTCCCATGAAGTCTGACGAGACCGCCGGCCGCTATCCCGACGGCACCGACGAGGTCATCACCATGAACGTGCCCACTATCGCCCGTCCCAACATCACCTCGTCATACGCCCTCCCCATCGAGCAGCCCTCTGTTGATGGCATCAGCGAGTTGATGGCCGCCGCATCATCGCTCACCGTCCGCTACGAGGCAGGCCAACTGATAGTCAGTACCAACACCCAACCCCCAACCCCCAACCCCCAACACCTAACACCCAACATCCACGTAACTGTCACAAACATGGCTGGTCAGCGTATCGACGACCTCGCCGCCACGCTCAACTCCGGCTATGCCCAGATACCTCTCACTCGATTGCCTGCCGGTGCCTACGTAGCCGTCATCACCGACACCCACGGCCAAAAAGCCCTCTGCAAGTTCGTCTGCCAATAGACAAGGCGTTGGAAATCTGAAAAAAACATAAATCCCGCAAAGTTCCTTACCGAACATTTGCGGGATTTATGTTTTATTATTATCTTTGCATTGCGCAAAATGCGTAACGCATTTTGCGCAATAAACAAAAAGCATTCCGACTATGGCAAAAGAAAAGAAAAAACTTGGGAACCCCTTTATTTACGAGGGTTACGAGGGACCTGTCTATTTCTGTAATCGAACAGAGGAAACAGAAAACGTCATAGCAGACCTGAAAAACGGCCGCAATCTGACGCTCGTTTCACCACGTAAAATAGGAAAAACAGGGTTAATTCACCATGTATTCCACACCATCAAGGCGCAGCAGAAAGATGCCGTATGCATCTATGTGGACATCTTCCATACCCAGAACCAGCATGACTTTGTACAGACACTGGGAAAGGCCATCGTGAGCGAACGGCTCTTGGATTCGCGTGGAGCCATCGAGAAAGTCCTCGCTTTCTTCAGTTCATGGCGACCCACGGTAAGCCTTGACCCACTGACGGGCAGCCCGACCGTGAGCGTGAGCATTGAGCGCAGTATGGCAGAACCCACGCTGAAGAGTATCTTCGACTATCTGAAGGACAGCGACAAGGAGGTGTATGTAGCCATAGATGAATTTCAGGCTATTGCCGACTACCCTGAGAAGGGCATGGAAGCACTGCTGCGCTCGTATATACAGTTTATGCACCATGTGCATTTCATCTTCGCCGGCAGCCGGCAGCACCTGATGTACGAAATCTTCTTTTCGCCAAAGCGTCCTTTCTACAACAGCACTACTCTGATGAGCCTCGAGCCGCTGCACGAGGAGATATACTACGCTTTTGCCTCGCGTTTGTTTCAGGAGAAAAAAGGCTCCTTCTCACCAGAAGTGTTTCACGAACTATACAACCTGTTTGAAGGCCATACATGGTATATGCAGACCGTGTTGAACCGTCTTTACGACTGTCAGCGGCACGTGACAGACGTCGGCCAGGTACATGAGGCCGTCAACGATGTGCTGAAACTCAAGCGCGACCTCTACGACAGCCTGCAGATATTTCTCACCAACAACCAGTTCGACCTGCTGAAGGCTATTGCCCGCGAGCGGTGTGTAGAGCAGCCCTTGGCCGGCGAGTTCATTGGCAGGCATCAGTTAGGCAGTGCCAGCAGTGTGAAGAGAGCCCTGCAAATGCTTTTGGAAAAAGACCTTGTATATCATTCCAAACAGGGATATGTGGTCTACGACAAGTTTGCAGACTTGTGGCTCCGCCGTATGTTTGGCACTCTTACTTAGGAATTAATCATTGCCCAATCAGTCTCTTGGTCTGGTAGAAACCCTGACCGCTGACGGTGAAGATGATCTCACCCTTTACACGGGGGAGGCTGACCACCGTAGCGCCGTGGAAGGTACGAGAGCCTAAGAGACGACCGTCGGCGGTATAGACACGCAGGGTATACTCACGGGCGCGGGCTGGCACGGGGCCTGCCCCTACATTCTTCACGGCAACGATGAAGAGGCCGTCGCGGGTCTGGCGCACGGTGAGAGACTGTTCATCGAGGGTTGAAGATTGAAGATTGGTGGGCATATAGGGCAGGACGGTGGGCTCCTTCGGCATGGTGGCATCGGCCAGGGCGAAATCGCTCTCGTAGGCACCCAGGTCGGGAGCCTCCCCAGCATATTCGATGGCAGGGATGACGATGTTGGCGGCGGTATATTTCTCAGCGTTGGCCTCTACCATTACGCCGGCATCAACATATTGCGAGCCCGTCTCTAAACTGATGTGGGCGTAGTCCACCTCGGGCAGGGTGCCGTCGTCCTGTCGCGGGCCGATGAGTTGCTCTGGCTGGCTCATGGCCATGAAACATTCGGGGGCGGCCTTCCAGTCGCAGGCCTCTTCCTTTGAGGCCACGGTCACCTCGAAGCGTCCCCATGTGCCGCGCTTGCCGCCGTCGCTCTCGCTCTTGTCTGTCGTCAGGCGGTCGTTGATGGCTATGCTGTTCTGAATCTCGCAGATGCTGCCTGATGCCAGGTCCTCGTAGATGCGGTAACTGTACGACTTGCCGCCCACGTCGGTCTGGCCAATGCCCGTGCAGTTGTTCATAATGATGTCGCCGCTGTTGTGGTTCTGGTCGAAGCCCTTGTTCAGGTTACGCACGGCCATGCAGCGGTTCAGGATGACGTTCATGCGTCCCTGGTCGCTGCCCATCTTGAAGCCGTTGCCGTTGCCGCTGGTGGCACTGCCGTTCATGATGCCGTTCTCGTAGGCCAGGCAATACTCCATGATGATGGTCTTGTTGTCCTCGAAGCCGCCCGTCTTCTTGAAGAACACGTCGTAGCCGTCGTCCGAGTTGTTCCAGGCACGGCAGCCGAAGAAATAGTTGCCGTCGCCCACGCTGATCTTCGGTGCAAAACCGTCGGCATCGCCGTCGTCCTCGTCTTTGTTCTCGTAGGCATCGCAGTTGATGACGTAGTTGTAGGCACCCAGGTTTTTCATCTGCAGGCCAGTATCGCCGTTGCGGTAGAAGTTACACTGCTCGATGATATTGTCGTGGCCGTCCTGTGTGCGGGCCAGTATGTCGCTGGCCGAGCCGCCCGTGGGTTTGTTGCGCTCTATGAGCATACCGTTGTCCGAGGCGTTGGTGATGTCAATCTTATAGAAGTGCCAGTAACTGCTGGTCAGGCGCACACCCTGGTAGGGGTTGTCCGAGTGCTTGTGGTAGGGCATGCCGCTGAAGTCGAGCACGGCACGGCCACCGTAGGCGAAGACCTGGATGGGAGCCTCGGGTGTGCCGTTATGGTTGTCAATATTGATGCGCTTGTCGTAGACGTAGGTGCCGGCCTTCATCCAGATGCGGTCGCCAGGCTGGGCAATGTTGATAGCCTTCTGCAGGTCGAAGAAGGGCTTTGCCTCCGAGCCGTCGGCAATGGTGTCGTCGCCGTCGGGCGAGCACCATATCTCGTCGCCCACAATCTCATCGGGGCGCTCCTCCACCTTGTCGGTCTCTACGGTGAGCATCTCGCCGTAGGCGGTGCCCTTGGCGGTGGTTGCATACGCGCGTATATAATAAGTGGTAGAGGGTTGTAGGGTGAGGGTAACGGTGAATTTGGCCTTCGGTTCAAGGGCGATTCTCTGCGGGGAAACCGCAGAGCACTCTGCAAACTCGATGCCCACCTCTATGAGGTCGAGGCCGCCGTCATCGGTGACCACGCCGCCGGCCTTATAGCGCGAGCCGCTCTTGGTTACCTCGGTGGTCTGCACCACGGGCATGGTGGCCTCGGCGGTCTGGAACGAGCGCACGTCGCCGTAGGCATAGCCGGCGTTTGAGAGGGCATAGGCACGGTAGTAGACCGTCTGGCTGGCCTTCAAGCCGGTGATAAGGGCAGAGAAATCGCCCTCGGCGGGCGTCTCCGTTTCTATCTGGTTGTCGGCGAGGGTAGGGGTGAGACCCGATGCTGACGCATCGGGCACGGCGGCTACCCAGACGAAGCCGGTCTCCAGGATGGGCTGGTCGCCGGCATCGAGCACCTCGCCGGTGAGCAAGGCGGTGTTCTTCGTGATGTCGGTGGCCTCGCCGGTGGCAACCTGGGCGGGCGTGCCGTAGGCCTGGGCATAGACGGCGAGGTTGTCGATGTCGGCATCGCCGCTGCCGTCATTGGCTATCTTGATGCGGTTCACCTCCAGGTCGTTGATGGCGAGGGTGAAGTTGTTGTTGCCGTCGCTGCTTTGCGTCACCGCCGTCCAGGTATTGCCGCCGTCCTTCGAGGTGTAGCAAGTCACTTTGTCGCCTTTGCGCGGGCCGTAGTAAGTGACCCTCTTTACGCCGTAGAGCAGCACGGGGGTGATGACGTAGGAGCCATTCTTCGGCAGACGGAGGTTTTTCGTCGAGCCGTTGGCGTTGTATTTGCTGTTGGTCGAGACGTAGGCGTTGTAGTATATCCACTCGCCCTGTCCGGGAACGTCGAACGTCAGTTCCTCATTGGCATCCTTGCCCGTCTCATCGGGATAGGTACTCTGGTCTTCAAAGTCCTGCACGAAATAGGCGCCGTCCTCACCGATGGCCCACGTCAGCATTGGCCTGCAAGCAAGTGCCAGCATGAGCGGCACCAGCCAGAACAATTTTCTTTTCATCATTGTCTTAATCTGTTTTAGTTTGTTTCGTTTGTTTGTTTCGTTTGTTTGTTTCGTTTGTTTGTTTCGTTTGTTTGTTTCGTTTGTATTGTCGTTTGTTTTTTGTTTGATTTTTGTTTGCCTTCGTCTGTTTCGGGCGCAAAAGTACAAAATATTTTTAATATTCTTCGTTTTTTCTTAATTTTTTTGTTGTTTTATCCTAATAGAGTTGTTTTTAGCTTCATTATTTATGATAATTGACATCATACGCGTATCTTGGAACAAATGGAACTGAACACAAAGACACAAAGACACGAAGGGCTATGCAGACTCCGAAAGACACAAAGGTATATTACTTTATGTCTAGAAGCCTTTGTGTCTTTGTGTCTTTGTGTCTTTGTGTTCCATTAAATAACATCCCAAGTTATTATTTTATCATTACTAAATTAAATTTTGGCCAGAATTTTCAGAATTTTGGCCAAAATTTATTGCAAGCCATAATCCAAACACGCAGACTCTGCACCACTTTCTTGTGCCAAAAGGGTGAAAAAACTTTAAAAAAGGCGGCATAACGACGGCTGTCTCTATATTATTGTGTACCTTTGCATACACCAACTATGTGTTAATGAAATACGATTACTGATGACTACTACGATTGCAAATCCCATCTACGATGTGGCGTTCAAGTACCTCATGGAGGACGAACGCGTTGTGAAGATTCTGCTTACTGCTATGCTCCGGAAGCAGGTGGTGAGCGTTGAGACGCGCCGCAACGAGGTCATCAACGTGGAGCGTGAGCCCATCTCAGTGTTCCGCCTCGACTATAGTGCGGTGGTGCGCGAGGATGACGGGCGCGAGGAGCACATACTCATAGAGTTGCAGAAGACCGACCTGCCCACCGACCTGCTGCGCTTCCGCCAGTATCTCGGCACCCAGTATCTCAGCAAGGAGAACATGGTAGGCCCCGAGAAGCACCAGCACGCCTTGCCGATGGTGGCTATATACCTTCTGGGGCATCGAGTGGGAACTATCGAGGAACCGGTGCTCTATGTCAGCCATAAGGCTGAGGACTACGACGGCAACGAGGTGAAGCAAGGCCTGCCCGACCCCTTCGTCGAGAGCCTCACACACAGCAGCATCATCGTGCAGATACCGCTGCTCCACGGAAAGGTGCGCAACCATGTCGAGCATATACTCAGCGTCTTCGACCAGGCACGGCAGGACAGTCAGCGTCCCTACCTCATCAATATCGACGAGGCCGACTATGCCAACGACGAAGAGCTGAAACTGATTGTCGACCGCCTGAGGGCTGCCGGTGCCACGAAGGAGATGCGCGAGCGGATGAACATGGAAGACCTGATGCTACGCGATTACGAAAACCTCGGCATAGAAATCCTGAGGCAGAAAAAACAACTGCAAGAGAACGAGAAACAACTGCAAGAGAAGAACGAACAACTGCAAGAGAAGAACGAACAACTGCAAGAGAAGAACGAACAACTGCAAGAGCAGAGCGAACAACTGCGCAAGTCTGTGCTATTGCTACGAAAGGCGGCTCTCACCGACGAGGACATTGCCGAGCATCTGGGCATGAGCATCGATGTCGTGAGACAGATGTTTTAAGACAAGACAAGGTCCCTACTTTACTGCACTATTTTGCGCCGAAAAGAAAAAAATGGTTAAAAATGACGGTGACACGGCGGCAGTCTCTATATTATTGTGTAACTTTGTCGCCGAAAACTACTCTACTATACTCTACAACGTAGACAATAATATTTTCACACTATAACTATATTTTAAAACAAAAGAAAATGAAAAAATTATTTACTTTATTGACGCTACTGCTGGGAATTGGCAGCGGGGCGTGGGCAGATGAGGCCGTACTCTATTATGCTGGAACCAGTGGAAACTCTATTATTGTTAATGGTTTTACAATAACTATTACCGGTAATGATAGTAAAAGTTGGACAAATGGTAACGGTGATATTTCTTACGGTGGAACTACTTATAAAACCCTGAAGAATTCTAATGGTGCACAAAACACTATTACTTGTCCTGATGGCAAAGTCGCTACAAAAATTGTATTTTATGCCACTTCTAATGCTGATGCCGCTGGTAAACTTTCCGAGTTTGACGGTACAACTTGCAGTGACGAAGTAAGTTCATTAAAGGATTATTCGAATCCTACAATTATAGAAAAGACAATTGCCAGCAAGGATGCGTTTACCTTTACTTTCTCCACAAAGCAAGTTTGTTTCATCGCTGTTGTAACTTACGAAGATGCAGTTTCTGATGAACCTTCATTGAAAGTTTTGGGAGAAAAAAGCATGACTTTGGCTTTGACACCCAGTGCTACCACTAAATCCGGTACATTCACGCTGAAAGGAGCCAATTTGACAAACGGAACTTACAATCTTACCACACCTTCTGTTACAGGACTTACAGTGTCACCAACCAGTTTCACTGTGTCAGAGGGTGCAGTGGAACAGGTGTTCACGGTTTCTTATTCTTCTACCACGGATGTAGCACAGAATACTGTTATTATTTCAGCTGCTGTTGGTGAGTTAAGTGATCAGGTAGAAGTAACTTATAGTGCTCATATAACTCCTTATGAATTGACAGCTGTAAGTGCCGCCACTACTTGGGATTTTAGTAAGATTACTGTTAATACTTCCAGCGAACGTTATGGTGATAATGGCATTAAACTGACTGCCGAAACATCGCCTGCTTACACAGATGAAATAGTTTACGAGAACTATAACGGTTCTGACTTCACAATTGCTTCTGGCTTCGATGGCACGACAATGGCTTTCACAGGTCAGTATCCTATCCGAAACAACAACATGTGTCAGGCAGGTACGTTACACTTTAAGACCACTGTTCCTGGTGTGATTACTGTGAAATTTAGCGATACCGGTAGCAGCGCCAGTGCAACTGCTACTCCCCGTTATCTCATTGTGAATGGGTGTCAGACTCAGTATTGGACTTCTCGTCCTACTTCTGGAAGTTCGAAATCGAATGACACAAAGACTTCTGGTGATATTTATGTGCCTGCAGGCGACGTGACAATCACCGGCTCACAAGCTATCTGTATGTATATTGTGACCTTTACTCCCACATCAGAGATTCCCACCACAACTGTTACCGTAAGTGACAAGGGTTATCGTACGTTTGCCAGTAAGTATCCTCTTGACTTTTCAACACCTGTCTCTGGCTTGAAAGTTTATAAGGCTACGTTGACTGAAAATATTGTGTCATTCTCTGAGGTGACAACCGCTGTTCCTGCTGGTGAAGGTTTG
>JAEEGL016236417.1_pt1 | contig 19583 bp, 14 predicted proteins | sample 9134231 | NCBI WGS metagenome assembly JAEEGL01 (sample SAMN16246548, study PRJNA631951) | gut metagenome | biome: gut microbiome; feature: rumen; material: fiber-attached | host: Bos | place: Iran: Karaj | collected 2018-10 | reverse complement strand
AGGCTCTTATACCCAGAGATAAGGAGTTGTTTTACGGCGCAAGAACAATTGGATGGGCACTTATGGTCTTCAGTTTTCTTTTGATAGCCGGTGTGGGCGTAATCTCCATATGGGACGGATTCAGATGTGATTTCACTTTTTGGCAGTTCTTTTTCAGATTTGTATTCATATTCTCTGTTTATAAGATTTATGACATGATCTGTTTTGATTATTTTCTGCTCATGAAATATCACTTTTTCCAGTTCTATTTTCCGGAAGTAGAGAAAGTATATACAGGCAGAAAATACGGATATAACCTTAAGAGTCAGCTGTTAAAACTGCTTGTCATATTTCCGACAGCTTCAGGAATTGCTGCGTGGATCTGTACTTTATTTGTTTAAGAAAGAGGATGTTTTAAATTGATTAAATTGACACAACCGTAGGCCTGTATTCAAGGCCGTGTTTTGCAAAGACATGCTTGTAGATGTGATGTCTGATATATATTTATCCTCTTGTGAGGGCTTTCGGGTGGTGCAATATGCACGCATGAAGGCCCGTTTTTTTATTGAATTTTGCGGTGAATACGGAAAAGGTTTTCGTATGATATTATCAATTTTATAGTAATTTTATGTGTGTTTTTCACAAAACACGGTATAATACTATTATAAAATGCGTTATAAACATTTTGGGCTTTTAACATTTGTTTTTTGGGGATAATGCAATGCAATCTTTGGTTACAGTAATCATTCCTGTATATAACAATCTGAAAACCTTAAAAAAATGTGTTAATTCTGTACTTTCTCAGACTTATTCCAATCTTGAGATCATTCTGGTGGATGACGGTTCAAATGATTCATCCGAAAATCTCTGTGATAAATATATGGAAGCAGATTCCAGGATCAGTGTATTTCACACCGCGAACGAAGGAGTTGCTTCCGCAAGAAATCTCGGCATAAAGGAAGCAAAGGGAAAATATATCGCTTTTATAGATGCTGACGATCATATTGATCCCGAATATATAGAAAAGCTCGTATCCGAAATTGAAAAAGAAAACTGCGTAATGGCAATGTGCAATGCATACGATGTCAGAGAAGATGATTTCTCGAAGCGTATTTTTTCAAAAACCGGAAAATGTTCTGTAAAGGAATTTCTGGAGGATACATTTTACTGCAGAGCAGAAGGCGGAACCTGTTGGGGCAAGATATACAGAACCTCTGATATCAAATATCTGTTTCGTGGTTATAACTACTGCGAGGATGCATTTTTTGTCGTTGAGTATTTATTGGGATGTAAGGGATATGTTTCGATTATCCCTGAATATCTTTACTATTATGTGAGACGTGAGGACAGTATAACCGGAGCCAAGAAGATACCGGATCTTGCCGATGCATTGTATGCAAGCGAGGGTATCAGGGATTTATGCATTGATAAATTTCCGAAATTTACAAAATCCGCAAATGCTTTTTTGGTGAACAATGCTTTTTTTGTGTATTTAAATTCTTGTCATGATCAGGGACCGGAGGGTGAAGGTCTGAGAGAAAAAGCAGCGGATGTTGTCAGAAAATATCGGTTAAGAACATTGCTTAGTCATAAAACAACCTTCAAAACAAAAATGGCATGCCGAATATCTTTTGTTTCTTACGGGTTATTGTCTTACCTATATGGCAGGATTTGTTGAAGGTACTGTTTTGAAAATGGATAAAGTTTTGATCTCGGTTATAACCGTATGTCTCAATGCGGAAAAAGAAATTGAATATACTATAGAATCCGTACTTGATCAAAACTTTTCGGACTATGAATATCTGATCATAGACGGTGGTTCGACAGATTCTACGCTTGGTATTGCGGAAGAATATGCCTGTCGCTTTGCCGGAAAAAACATCTCTTATCAAATCATTTCCCAAAAAGATAACGGAATATACGATGCAATGAATAAGGCAGCCGGATACGCAACCGGTGAGTGGATCATATATTTAAATGCAGGGGATGCCCTGTTTGATGAAAATGTTTTGAGCATTTATTCGTCGGAAGTTTCTGACGGAGTGGATGTTATTTATGGCGATGCAGTTTTGAAGGACGCTGAGAAATATAAACTGTTAAAAGCTAAAAATGTTGAGGATTATGCATGTTGCAATCCCATATGTCATCAGGCTTCCATGGTCAGAAGTGAGATTGTTCGGATTTTTTTGTTTGATACAGACTATAAGATCGCATCGGATTTTGATCTGTTTTTGCGAATATATCTATCGGGTAAATACGGATTCAAGAAATCGGATGAGGTTCTATGCATTTATCAGATGTGCGGTATCAGCAGTATATGCGTTCGGGAGAGAGAGAAGGAGTTTGATCTGTCTCGTAAGAAAAACGGACTTAAAAGAGTTATCTTTCCCAATATACTGATATTTAAAAACTGTCTGATCTATGAAATCAGGAAAACAGCTATAAAGATTCTTGGGAGTAAATTCTATTCGGAAAAACGCGGATGGTATTCGGACAGATTTATGGCTGCAGGTTTAGGAGAAGCGGATGCGTGAAATAAGCATTATCGTACCTGTATATAATAAAAAAAATACGATTAAAAATGCTGTAAGCTCCGTATTGAATCAGACATTTGAAGATTTTGAACTTCTTTTGATAGATGACGGTTCTACGGACGGCAGCAGCTTAATATGTGATGAGCTGGCAGCCGGAGATCAAAGAGTCAGGGTTATTCATACGGATAACCGCGGAGTCAGCGCTGCCAGGAATACCGGACTTGAAAATGCTGCGGGGAAATATATAAGTTTTATTGACGCGGATGACCAAATTGATAAAACATTCCTTGAAAAACTCCATGATTCAATGACTGAAAACAGTGCGGATCTGGCAGTGTGCGATTATTACGAGATCAGAAAAGGCAGGAAGACTGTTCACTCATATGGAAATCTTAATACCGGTGATAAAGTCTTTGAATATATAAGAGAAGATCTGTTATGCATCTTATGGAATAAATTGTTCGTAAGAGAGAAGATAAAGCATTTATTTGATGAGAGTATTTCAAACTGTGAAGACAGTATATTCTGTATCAGATATTATCTGGACAATGATCCGAAGATCGCATTTGTAAATGAAACTTTATACGGATACATTGTATGCGGAGACGGGCTTTCATCCACATATAATGATGGGGCGTTTGAAGGAATTAATAAGCTTCTGTCCGTTAACGGAAAGCTTTTAGGGCGGATAGAAGATGATTCTCTGAAAGCATTGGCAAGACATCATATATGCAGGGTTTATTATTACGGCACTTATACCTATGTGTTTGAAAATCTGAGTATGAAACCGTTTGATGTTGATGTTTTATCTGTCATTGGATGTATAACTCGTGATGATAACTATCGTAAAATAATAAGATTTGTTCTTGCGTATCCGTTCAGGGATGCAAAAGCAGAGAAAAATTCCATTGCAGAATCTCTTATCATTATCTTTTCTCTCTTGAGAATGAAAAGATCGATATACCTGTTATCTAAGATAAAAAATGTTTGGAAAAGATAGTAAGACACTTGTAAGTATAATAATTCCCGTATACAACGCAGAAGATTATCTTGAGGAATCTCTGCGTTCTGTTTTGAACCAATCTTATAAGAATCTGGAAATAATCTGTGTTGATGACGGTTCTACAGATGAAAGTCCCGCTTTGCTTCAGAAGCTCAAACAATCCGATCCGAGAGTAAAAGTTATAAGAGTAGAAAACGGTGGCGCGGGTGTGGCCAGAAATCGCGGGATGGAAGAGGCAAAGGGAGATTATATCTATTTTTTTGATGCCGATGATGTTCTGAATAAAAATATGATCCGGACTTTGGTGAGGACAGCAATCAAACACGATACGGATATTGTGTTGTTCGGATATTATAAGTTTGACAAAGCAAATAAGATACATGTTGATTTCTCACCTAAAACATTAAAGGTGCCGCTGAATAAGGCAGTTGCTCCCGGTGACATAGCGGACAGATTGTTTCAGGCAGACCACGGAATGCCCTGGAATAAGTTCTATAATCTGGGTTTCCTGCGTGACTCCGGAGTGAAGTTTCAGGCTTTAAAAAATACAAATGATGAGTTTTTCTCCCGTATAACCACGGTCAGTGCTGGGCGTATATTATTCCTTCAGAAAGATTTTATAGGTTACCGGGTTGGAAATAAAAGCAGCCTTCGGGGAAATGCGGGTAAAAATGTTCTTGACTGTACCCGTGCAATGTATGCAATTCATGATGAACTTAAAGAAAGAGGAGTATTTGATAAGTATTCGGATACATATAAGAAACTCGTGGGTTATGTCATCATGCTTAAGCTGCGTGCAATAGATGATAAGGACGCGTTTAATGATCTTGCCTCTGAGATAACCGGAAAAACAATAAAGTATTGCGAAATGGATGAAGATCATCTTGAGGAATGTTATAAGGCTGCATACAGAGCTTTGATCTCGGGTGATTTTGCAAATGTCAAATCTGAGCTGGAAAGAATAAAGTGATACTGCCGGGCGGAGTAATCTATAAATGAAAGTCGGAATTCTTACATATCACAGATCGGTAAATTACGGAGCATATTTGCAGGCTTATTGTCTGCAAAAATTGTTGTCCGAAAGAACCGGATATGATGTTGAAATAATAGATTATGATTCGAAATCGGCTGCGGATTATTATAAGGGCCAGTTTTTTCACCGCGGCGTGCGCGGAATGATCTATAACATCAGAAGACATTTGATGTTTACGGATTTTCGTAGAAACCTTCCTCTGTCTAAAGATTCACTTGTGACGGATGATATAGATGCTTTCAATGAATTCATTGAAAACAGATACGATCTGATCGTTGTCGGAAGCGATGAAGTGTGGAATGTGAGTGGATTCAGACCTTTTCCAAATGCGTATTGGCTTCCGAAAACAAAGGGCGTCAGGAAGGTTACATATGCGATATCCGGCAGAAACAGAATCTGCGATCTTACTGATGATACGAAAGATAAAATAAAAAAATATATTGATGAATTTGAATTTATAACCGTCAGGGATGGCATATCCAAGAAATTGATAGACGGATTTCTTCCGGAAGGGAAGGAATCATCCGTTGTCTGTGATCCCACAATGGCTTACGATTTTTCATTTGACAGAGAAGTGGGACGCAGATTGATCCGGGAGAAATTTCATGTTGATCCCGGCAAAAAAGTGATCACGATAATGGATTCCACCGGAGATATTATCAGAAATCTGAACGAAGATATTGATGTTCGGTTTATATCTCTTTATTCATATTATCCGGGATTAAAAAATAATCCGAATATAAAACCTGAAGAATGGGTACAGATCATTGCGGCTTCGGATGGTCTTATCACCGCTTTTTATCATGGCATGTGCATAGCATTAAGCAGTAATACTCCGTTCCTTTTCTGTGAAGAAAGAGATATTGAATCGAATGAGTTCAGTAAAGGGTATGATCTTCTTCACAGATATGAAATGGAAGATCATTATATCCGGTGTTCCGATTCGGGACTGAGAACCACGGAAAATGATTTTATAAAAAAAATTAAGTCCGGATTATGCAAGGAAGATTTTGACGGAATTAGGAAAGCTGAGAAGGCTAAGTTTGATATCTTTGTTGAGTACCTGAAAGCATGAAAAAAACCGAGATTCAAAATACACTTGTCAGTTTAATCTGCCAGGTGATCATAGTTGTGCTTGCAATGGTCATTCCAAGACTCGTAATGATCAATTACGGATCGGATACCAACGGATTGACCAATGCAGTTACACAGATATATACATATATGGCACTTCTTGCAGCCGGAATAGGGCAGGCTACTCAGAATGCTTTATATAAATATTTGTCTGATGAAGACAGGCATGGTATTTCCCGTATCATGTCCATCGCAAGAAGATATTACAAAAAGATTTCCGTCATATATGCCGTAACAGTTCTTATTGTTTCTGCAATATTACCTTTTGTCTTTAAAACAGAAGTCTCGGGATGGGTGGTTTCTTTATATGTCATATTTGGCGGCGCGACTTCTCTTATCTCTTTTTATTTCACATCTCTATGGACTGTTTTTCTGAATGCAAACGGAAAGAGTTACATTACAAATTTAATTTCTTTGCTCGGTAAAGTACTTCTGTATGCAGTTATAATCGTTTTATCGCTTGGAAAAGTGAATATTGCGATCATACAGATAGGATGTTTTCTTGTGGCCTTGATCCCGCTTGCTTTTTACTGCTTTTATATGAAGAGGCATTATTCGTGGATCGATTACAGGTCTGCGGATGTTAATGATATACTTCCCGACAGAAAAGCATATGTAATTACCGAAGTGGCATGGACGGTTTTTTCATCATCCGATATGATCATTCTTTCGATTGCTGTTTCGACTAAGATGGCAAGTGTATATGCAACATATAATATGATCTTTGTCGCATTGGAGACGATGCTTAACGGTGTTTATTACAGCGTCAAATATCTTCTCGGAATTACATATCATGATAAAAGAGAAGAGTATGAAAAGCTTCACGATACATTCAATTCTGTTTTCGTCGGAAGCTCGGTTGCTCTTTTGTCTGTTTGCTATCTGCTGATCATTCCTTTTATTAAGATGTATACCCAAGGCGTAACGGATATAAACTATATTTGGACCTGGCTTCCTCTCGGTTTTTGTCTGGTGAAACTGTTATCAAGAAGCCGTATGGTTGCAGGAAATCTTACCGGAATTGCCGGATATGCCAAGCAGGTCAGTTATGTTTCGCTCCTTGAGGCTGTGATAAATATTGCTTTATCTGTAATTCTTGTTGGTGAATTCGGAATTTACGGTGTTCTGTATGCAACTGTCATAGCTCTTTTGGTTAAATTGATATACGTCAATTATCTTGCTGACAGGAAGATATTGAACAGAAAAGCTTTTGGAACTGTTATATTACTTTCCGGTAATTATATAGTGTTTGCGGTGACAGTATTCCTTCAATATATAAAACCGATTGAGGTGCGGAGTTATCTTGAATTTCTTCTGTATGGAATCGGATTAATGTGTATATACGCTGTTATTGTTTTTGTGATGAATATAATTGTCAACAAGTCATTTAGGGGATATGTAGTTAAACTAATGAAAAAACATTCCGCATCAAGGGCCTGATGGATATAAGAGCATTAGATGGAAAAATGAAATATGGAATCATTGAATTTGGGGAAGGAAGCAATAAGCTTTCTTCTGATTTCAGATACATTTTTGCGGACAGGTTGAATCTTGGAGAAATTGTTTCGCTGAATTTAGGCGGTGATCTTCAGGAGAATGAATATGATGCTTATATTTGCTGCACTTATGATAGAAAACAGGCAGCCGCTAAATTGCATGCTTTAGGACTTGAGTATCAAAAAGATTATTATTTTGCGGATGATTTCTTTTGTCTGCTTGATGATTGGAAAGAGCAGAAAATCGCGTATAAGGCTTATTCCGGAAAAGTAACGGATACTCTTAAAGCTGTTTTATTCGGATATACTGCAAAGCATGGGATAATCCTTCCGGAAGATCCTCACAGGGATGCTTTGGCAAAAGGGCATAAAATGAGAACCGGCAGCGTAGCGGTTCAAAGACTGGTTCATGCACTGTATTTGATTCCTGCCATGATTGAAACATTTCCGCAGATCTTTGCTCGTGGAAATGATTATAAAAACTATGATCATATCAGCTTTTTGAATGCATCCGATGCAGTGAGATTTAAACAGGATCACCCTTCGGCAGAAGGAAAAGTGATCACTGTAGAGGAACTTAAGTCACATACCATGGCGTCATCATATATGAGGGCTGTTTATTATGACAGAAGGCAAAACAGCTGCGCATGTGACATGCCTTTTAATACTTTATGGATTGGAAGAAACGGTACCACGAGGCTCTGTGACTGCCCGGATTATCTGGATATCAGCTGCGGAAACATCGGAGTAACAAATACATCAGACGTTTGGGATTCTCCGTTGGCAAAGATTATCAGATTGTCCGTGATAAACAATACATACACTTTCTGTTCACGTAAGACCTGCGGAAAGCTTTCGGAAGGCAAAGAGCAGACAGCTTTGCTTGACAGACGTTCCGTCCCGGAAAATGATCATCCGGGTATTCTGAATATCGCCAACGATTATGTATGTAATCTTCATTGCCCGTCATGCAGAAAATGTATTTATACGAAAAATGATTCCGGCGAGCAGCTTGCAATCGATTCATGTATAGATGCCATAATTAATTCGGGCTGGCTCGAGAAGGCAGATAAATTACTTATCGGAGGCGGCGGAGAAGTTTTCCTTTCGAAGAATTATAAAAAGCTTTTGTATGGTGGAAGTGATAAGAGAAGCAGTGTCATCATCATGACTAACGGTACTCTTTTTATGAGGAGCGAATGGGAAAAGCTTGAAGGTAAGTACGAGCATATAGGTTTTATGGTATCCGTTGATGCCGCTTCGAAGGGAACTTATGAGAAGGTGAGGTGCGGCGGAAACTTTGATAATCTGATGAAGAATATGGATTATCTTTCAGAACTTCGTAAGAAGAATAAAGTCAGCAGTGTCAAAGTAATAATGATTGTTCAGAAAGCCAATTATAAAGAAATTCCGGAATTTATCAGATGGGCTAAAGAGAAAGGTTTTGACGGGGTTAACCTCTCTCATATAAGAAATTGGGGCACATTCGAGGACGGATATTTCTATGAAGAAGTGTCCATGTTTGATAAGTCGGGAGAGATGAAATCCGAATTGTCTGCTATACTGAAAGAACCGATTTGTAACGATCCCATAGTGCATATGAGCTGGGATATCAGAATGGAGTGATAGTATGAAAAAATTTGTTAAAGGTGCAAATCCGTACATGCCTCTCTGGGAGCATGTTCCCGACGGAGAGCCCAGAGTGTTTGAACACGAGGGTGAAAAGAGAGTCTATGTCTATGGTTCACATGATATTGAAAGAGAGCAGTACTGCGGAAGAAACTATGTGGTATGGTCTGCTCCCGTAGATGATCTTACTGACTGGAAGTGTCACGGAGTAGCTTACGAGACACATTACGATTCCATCCTATATGCTCCGGATGTGGTAAAGCGCGGAGACACATATTATATGTACGCTGCAGAGCGGAAGGGAAGTCTTGTTGTAGTGGCAAGTTCCAAGACTCCCTGGGGACCTTTTGAAAATCCCGTAGAAACAAAACTTGGTTTTGATCCAGGAGTACTTGTGGATGATGATAACAAAGTATATGCATACTGGGGAGGCTGTGCTGCACCCTGTTATATAGCGGAACTTGAAGAGGATATGGCTACCATTAAAGAGGGAACGCTTGTAGAGAATCCCATGGGTCATTCCACCTGTCCCTGGGATCCCAAAGATGACGGACATATCTCACTCATCGATGCATTTTTTGAAGCATCGAGTCCCAGAAAAGTACTCGGCAAATACGTCTACATTTATTCAAAGAGATATGAGAGGCCGGTGCCTGAACTTGGAGTATTTGAGCCCTGCAACGGTTTCCTTTCATACAAATTCAGTGATACTCCTTTCGGACCTTTCCGTGACGGAGGAGACTTCAGTTTTAACGGAGGCGAGATATTAAAAGACTCCGAAGGTCTCGGAACCATGACCTATCAGTGGGGCAATAACCACGGATCTATCATGGAGATAAACGGAAAGTGGTATGTTTTCTATCACCGCCAGACCGGACTTAACGAGTATTCCAGACAGGCTATGATAGAACCGGTTGATGTAGCTCTTGGAACGGACGAAAAGCTTTATATCGGAGATATTAAGTATTTAAACGGAGAGCCCGTATCTTCGAAGCCTGTTGAGATGACATCTCAGGGAGCTCAGATAAACGGTATAGATGCATATCTGTGGATATCCGCAGGATATACCTGCCATATCTACGGAAGTAAAAAGAGAGCATATGTAAAACCCGGATACGATGAAAAAGAAGATATCTCTACCCCGGTAATGGATATCACTTCCGGAACAACCGTAGGATTCAGATATCTTCAGTTCGGAACAGTTCCTCCCCAAAAAGTTACCGCACATCTTACGGATGCTGAAAGCGTTAAGGTTCTTGTGAGACTTGATTCTTATAAGGGACGCATTATTGCCGAACTTGACTTTGATGGTAATTCTAAGGAGGCTTCTTCAGGTCTTTTGACCGGAATTATAGGCAGGCATGCGGTTTATTTTGAATTTGTATCGGAGAACTCCGATAAGAACTTCGGCTTTGACAGATTTACTTTTGACCGCTGAAAACAGAATAATAAACAGGCAAATCGGCATCGGAAAAAACACCTTCCGATGCCGTTTTTTTTATTGTATAACGAGCATTATAAGCATATAATTATTGTGAAGAAATTTTCGATATATCACCATGTCAGGACATCATTAAGACTGTTTGAATCCGGGAGGATAATAGAGCATGAAAAAGATGATCTGCCTCATTTTAGCCATAAGCCTGATTGCATCACTGACTGCCTGCAACGGCAGGAATACGGAACAAATATCGGAAGGATTCGTACCTGCTCTGGACATAAATACATCCTGCAGCATAACCGTGGTAGGCAGCTACGATAATTTTGAGGCACTTGAGGCCGAATTTGACAGATTCCGTGAGATATATCCGAATGTTCAGCTCAGTTATACGAAGCTTGATGACTATAACAATATTTTGGGAACTGTGCTTGAAGGGGATGATGCTCCCAATATTTTCTTTTCTTATACATGGATGATCGGTAATGAAAAATATGATTCCGTATTTGCTCATACCGAGGATCTTTCTGACGCGGCTCTGGGTTTTGATCTCAGCTGCATACGTCCGGGGCTTATAGCCCATGATTCGGCCGGATGTGTGATGACGGTACCGGTTTTCTCCAGAAGTTATGGCATGCTTGTAAACAACGATCTGTTTGAAAAAGAAGGGCTTACTGTTCCGGCTACTTGGACGGAGCTTATTGAAGTGTGTGAAGAGTTCAGGCAAAGGGGGTATTCCAGCCCGATGATGGGATTCAGCCGGAATTCATCCAGCTGTTTTATGTACACGGTAGCTTATCCTCTTTTTGTAGCTTCTCTGGCACAAAATCCCGATGCGCTTTCCGCAGCAAACAATCTGGAACCTTCTGCCGGAGAATATATGCGTCCGGCACTGGAAAAGGCTTTGCAGCTGGTTCAAAACGGATGTATTGATCTTGATGAGTGTGACAAGATCGAGGACAACTATACTCAGGTAATACTTCGCTTTTTTGAGGGTGATGTACCTATGATGATCTGTGCCGGTGATACCGTTTCCGGTACCCGTAAAAGAGAAAGCCAGTCAGAGGCATTCACCGCATCTCCGTTCACCTACACATTTGCTCCGATTCCCATGACGGATGAGGGAGGATATTTTATTGACAGTCCTTCCATAGAATTTTCTGTTAACAAAGACTGCGATGATCTTGATATGACTAATGAGTTCATGCGCTTTCTGATCACTACAGGTGAGCTTGAGCAGATGGCTTCGGTGAAACGGCTTATAACTCCTACCACGGATTTGTCCCTCGATTCGTTATATGCTCCTTTTGCTCAGGTGCCTGAAGAGCGTACATTATCCCCTGAGATGCTTGGTATCACGGATTCTCTTACCGTACAGATCAAGAACGCTGCATATCTGGTTGGAAAAGGGGAGCTCACCGTGGATGAAGCCGTTGCGATGTACGGATCTTTTGAATAAGAATCGGAGGCGGACTCGTGAAGAAAGCGCTGGTTATTATTCCAAATCTTCTTATAATCGCATTCATTTTCGTATTTATCGTTCGATATGCAAACAGTAAGGTTGAAGAAAACAACCGGAACGTTATTAACGATTATGAAAAGATGACCGTCACAGTCAACCAGATCATCACCAACTATCTGGAAGATGAGCAGCATCTGTGCGATATATGGTCCAATTACGTCAACAGGTCCGCAGAGGCAGGAACACCCATGACCCCTGAGGAAGTAATCTCATATATAAGAAAGGCCAAGATTTCACCTGAAATATCAGGTCATCTTATCTTCATGGACACACCTGATCGGTCAGGTATTTCAACTTCCGAAAATCCTGTTAAACCGGGAGAGTATTCGGTTTCTTACAAAAACATCTCTATTTTCGAAAATTTGGACAGTGTGAGTGATGTTGACGGCGATGTAAATCTTACCAGGGCATACACGAATCCAATGAACGGAGTACAATCCATTGCCTTTATGAATTATGTCAAGGTGATCGATCCGGATACGGGTGATATCAAAACCGGACTGTTAATGAGAGTTGTACCATTAAGCCGTCTTGAACAGAAACTTGTATTTTTAAAGGGAGAGTATGAGAGCGTTGAAATAAGTCTTATAGACAAAGACGGCAACTATATAATCCGTGGAAAATCGTTAAAAAACAGCAATTTCTTTGAATATTACAAGTCATATAATAATGTGTCCACGGAGGAATTCGAGCGTTTTAAGAATGAGATAATAGGCGGAACGGGCTCGATGACCATCAAAAATTCGAAAGGCGAGGATTGCAGATTATCCTATATGCAGTTGGAGTCTCTGCAGGTCTGGTATCTTCTTGCTTACATTCCCATGGATGATCTTGTTGAAAACCGTGTTGTTGACTGGCTTTTGCTTGGGATTGTTTCGGTGGCTCTGGTTATTTTGCTGGTTTATAATTTCGTAGTGATGATGATCTATAACAGGAAGTTGTCGGAAGCAGCCGAGCAGGCTAATCAGGCCAATGAAGCCAAGTCTTACTTTCTGTCGACCATGTCACATGACATACGTACCCCCATGAACGCTATTTTGGGACTTAATGAAATGGTACTCAGGGACAGCAGGGATGAGAGTGTCCTCGGTTATTCAGAAAGTATCAGGACAGCCGGAAATACTCTTTTGGGCCTTATAAATGACATACTGGATTTTTCAAAGATCGAAGCAGGCAAGATGGACATTATAAATGTCGATTACAGTTTTGTATCTCTGCTGAATGACCTTATGAATATGATCCAGAAGAAAGCGGAGGATAAAGGTCTTGCCTTAAATATTGACATAGACAGTGAGATACCTTCTATCCTTCACGGGGATGAGATAAGGATCAAACAGATAATCCTGAATATCCTTTCAAATGCGGTTAAATATACCAAAGAAGGCTCCGTAACATTTACTGCCGGATTTGAAAAGAAAACAGACTCTGACGATTCGATCGTTTTGAAGATAAGTGTTGCCGATACCGGCATAGGTATCAAAGCGGAAGACATGGACAGATTGTTCAAGGCTTTCGAACGTATCGAGGAAAAAAGAAACCGTAACATAGAAGGTACTGGCCTTGGTATGACCATAGCTCAAAGTTTTCTTTCCATGATGGGCAGCCAGCTTCAGGTTAAGAGTACATACGGCGAGGGCTCGGTGTTTTCTTTTGACTTGGAACAGAAAGTTATTAAGTGGGATCCTGTCGGTGATTATGAGGAAGCCTTTAAACGTTCGCTTAACGAAAGACATGGTTACCGTGAGACGTTCACCGCACCTCATGCTAAGGTGCTTGTGGTAGATGATACACCGGTTAACCTTACGGTATTTACCGGTCTGCTCAGCCGAACTAAGATTCAGATAGATACGGCAGAGAGCGGTGATGAAGCCGTTCAGATGTACAAAACCAAACATTACGATGTGATCTTCCTTGATCACATGATGCCGGGTAAAGACGGTATTGAGACTCTTGCGGAAATGCGCGGTCTTAAGGGAACACCCAATGATGAAACCAAGGTCATCTGTCTTACCGCGAACGCAATATCAGGCATGCGTGAGATGTATATAAATGCCGGGTTCGATGACTATATTACAAAACCGATCAATCCCGACAGGCTTGAGGCCATGCTTCTTGAGTATATTCCTCAAGGCAAGATTGCTCCTCCGGATGATAATGCGGAAGAAGATGACATTCATATTCCGGATTTCATCTTTGGTATACCTGACTTGGATGTGGGCTCCGGTCTCAGCCATTGCGGGTCCAAACGCTCTTACATGACCACACTTAAGATGTATCTTGATACTGCTGATAAGAATTCGGAAGAACTGGAAAGCTTCTGGAAAGCGGGAGATCTTAAGAATACAACGATCCGTGTTCATGCACTGAAGAGTACATCAAGGGTTATCGGTGCACTTTCTCTGGGAGATCATGCCGCTGCGCTTGAAAAAGCCGGTGACACCGGAGATGTTCAAATGCTTGATAGTAAAATGCCTGCACTGCTTGAAGAGTACAGGAAACTTACAGCGGCACTTGCACCTCTTAATGCCAGGGAAGATCAAAGTCCGGAGAATGATGATAGGCCGCTTATATCGGATGATTATCTGAATGAAGCATATAATACGCTGTCACAATTCTGTGCTTCATACGATTTTGATTCTGTTGCTCATGTAGTGGAATCACTCAGCGCCTACAGAATGCCGGAAGACGAAGTAACGAGATATGAACTGCTGGTAAAGGCAGTTGATAATTATGATTATGATTTAATTCCCGGAATACTTGACAGGGGGATAGGTAAATGACAACCAAAGTTCTTATAATAAGCCGCGGTTCAGGTTTTATGATGGATGCGCTTGATTCCAATCTTAAAAAAAGCGGCTTTGAAACCGTTCATGCAGAACCTGTAGTAGCAAGCATAGAAAGCGTGAAAGAGGATACGGATATCGTTATCTTACTTGCTGATGAATATGTTTACGAGGCCGCAGATGCTCTGGTGTATCTCAAGGATCTATGCGATGAAGAGGTTATTCCGATATGTCTCATAGGTTATGGCGGTGAAATGGATGAGATCAAACAGTATATTCCCGACAGGTGTATCATCAGGGAATTCAAACGACCGTTTGATGCCAAAGATGTTACGGAAAAGTTGAAGGAAATTGCCAAAGTAACTGAAGAGAAAAAACTCGGCAAGCATATTTTGCTGGTTGATGATGATCTTACTTTCCTTAAAATGCTTCAGGGCTGGTTATCACCCAAATACAGAATAACCGCTGTAAAATCGGGAATGCAGGCAATTACCTACATTGCAAATCACACACCGGATCTGATACTGCTTGACTATGAAATGCCCATAACTCCCGGACCTCAGATCATGGAAATGATCAGAAGTGAGTTTAATGCATCTCAGATTCCCATAATATTCCTTACCGGAAAATCCGACAGGGAAAGCATTATGAATGTAATGAGACTTAAGCCCCAGGGTTATCTTCTTAAGGCGATGCCTAAGGACGATATAGTCGCATCTATCGATGAATTCTTTGAATATAATAAATGGAACAACAGACTGTAACGATGCTTTGATCTTTTGCGAGGGGATGATCACAGATGAATGAACGTGTAGTTGTTGTCGATGATGATGCTGTCATATTAAAACAGGCAAATCTGATTCTGTCGGAAGCAGGTTTTAAAGTTACGTGCTTAAAAAACGGAAAGCTTTTGATGGATTATATCAAGGTGAATTACGTTGATCTTCTTTTGCTGGATATAAGAATGCCTGAAATGGATGGCTTTGAAACCATCAGTGCGTTAAGAGCGTGGGAGAGCGAAAATTCCAAGGACGCGGTTCCTGTTATTTTTCTTACTGCAAATGGAGATTCCGATTCTGAGGCAAAGGGACTTTCACTGGGCGCAATGGACTTCATCAGAAAGCCCTTTTTCTCGGAAGCACTGAAGATCAGAATAAGAAACCTCATTGATCTCATAAGCCTTCAGAGAGACCTTCACAGCGAGGTTAAAAAGAAGACTGCCGAACTTGAAAGTTTGTCCCTTCATGTCGTTCATACACTTGCTAAGACAATAGACGCTAAGGATGCGTACACTAACGGTCATTCTGAAAGGGTAGCTGATTATGCCAGAGAGATTGCCCGCAGATACGGATACGACGAAGACAGGCTGGAAGAAATCTACATAATGGGTCTGTTGCATGATGTCGGGAAGATCGGAGTTCCCGATGCAATCATCAACAAGCAGGGAAAACTTACCGATGATGAATATGCAATGATCAAGAAACATCCGCTTATGGGAGCAGAAATCCTTGCAACTGTCAGCGAGATGCCAAAGCTTGTAACAGGTGCCAGATGGCACCATGAAAGATATGACGGACGAGGCTATCCCGACGGTCTTAAAGCCGATGACATTCCCGAAGAGGCAAGGATCATAGCTGTTGCGGATGCATATGATGCCATGACCAGCCACAGAAGTTATCGTGATATCATTCCCCAGGATCGCGTAAAGAGTGAGATAGAAAAGGGAATGGGTTCTCAGTTTGATGAGAAATTTGCACGTATCATGCTTGATATGATCGCAGAGGATACGGCATATACCATGCATGAATAATATCAGAAATATATTCTTTAGAAAGATACACTAAGGAGATAAAACTAATGTTATACTCGATGGTTCCGGCTTCGCTTTTGATAATTAATCTGATAATTAATTGGGATTATCTCAGGAAATACGGATTTCGTATAAATGACCAAGATAAGAATACGCGTGTACATGTACGCTATAACTACTTTATCATGGCTGCAAATATCTATCTTTTTGTTGATATGTCATGGGGGATTATGTATGAACACCATGATATACCTGTGTTGTTTCCTTTCATATATTCTTTTACGGTCTTTTATTTCTTGTTTATGCTCCTGACCATGCTTACATGGACACGTTATATAGTTGCCTACATTGATAAGACGCGTCGTCGCATTACCGTACTTTTAAACGGTGTATGGATATTGTTTGCGATAGGCGTATTATGTTTGATAATCAACAGATTCTATCACTTTATGTTCTCATACAATGATGCACATGAATATGTGGGTGAAACCGGAAGAAATATCTCTTTTTTGCTTCAGATAGCATTCTATACCGTAATATCCGTCTACATGATGTACGTTGCCCATAAAAGCACCGGTCGTATGAAGATCAGATATAGAGCGGTGGCTTTGACCAGTATAGTGCTTTGTGTGTTTCTTATATTCCAGATCTGTTTTGCTTTTCTTCCTTCTTATGCCATTGGACTTATGATCGGAATATGTCTTGTTCACTCTTTTGTTCAGTCGGGTGAGAAGAGGCGGAAAGAAATACATGATAATATTGCATCCGCTATGGCTGCAGATTATGAAGCTATTTTCTATATCGAAATAGAATCGGGTGAATATATGTCATTTGCCCAAAGCTCAAAATATAAGACTATGGCTGCGGTAGAAAGAAGAAAAGATTTTTATAAGGAGGCTTTGGAGAGCATTGATGAATGTGTATATCCGGAAGACCGAGAATACGCAAGGGGATTTTATGATAAAGAATCAATGCTTAGAAGTCTTGAAGGAAAGCATTCTTTTTCCTTTAAATACAGAGTTTTGATAGACGGAGAACCGAGATTCTTCCTGTTTACGCTGACCCGTGATGCAAATGGTCTATACTTTATCTTCTATGAAAAAGACATTCAGGATGAGCTTGATGCGGAAAAAGCACAGAAAGAAAATCAGAAAAAGACTGTTACTTTCACGCAGATTGCAGAGAGTCTTGCTTCCCACTATGATGTTATATACTACATTGATATAGCGGATTCATCATATATCGCTTATGAGTCTAACAATATATTCGGACAGCTTGAGATTGGTAAATCCGGAGAGGATTTCTTTGCCGAAGCTATGGATAATATACCGAATGTCATCCATCCTCAGGATCGGGAAAATGTTGCCGAATTTATTAACAGGGACAATATGATCTCCTCATTGGAAATTCATAAGGAACACAGTATTGATTACCGTATTATGGTAGACGGAAAAACCAGATTTACCAGAATGATAGTAAAAAAGCCCAGCGATGGTACGCATTTTATCATCGGTGTTGAGGATATAGATGCTGAGGTTCAGAGAGAAAAACAGCAGCTTAAGGCACTGAAGACAGAAAAAGAGCTGGCAAGACGTGATGAGCTGACAGGAATCAAGAATAAGACCGCATACAAGGAATTGGAGGAATCCGTACAGGGAAATATGGACAATGGTATGGATTATCTGGATTTCGGATTGGTTGTATGTGATGCCAATAATCTGAAGCAGATAAACGATACTCTCGGTCATGCTACGGGAGATGAATATATCAAAGCCTCAGCCCGAATGCTGTGCGACATTTTTGTTCACAGCCCCGTATTCAGAGTCGGAGGCGATGAGTTCGTGGTATTCCTTCGCGGAAGCGATTTCTCCGACAGAATTGAGCTGATGGATAAATTGCGCGGTAATGTTCTTGAGAACAAAAAAGCAGGAAAGGGAGTGATATTAGCTTCCGGAATGTCTGAATATAATCCCGAGACCGACAGCTTTGTATCCGATATATTTGAGCGGGCCGATAAGCGCATGTATGAGGATAAACAGAGACTTAAATCCTTTTAGAATTATCTTGAACTGGAGACCGGATATATTTTATGGTGTTCAAAAAATTTTGAGATATTTGTTGACTCTCACATTATGGTAGGGATTAGGGTAGTAGTGAGCTCAAGAAAAAAACATCCATGGAGGTTAAGTAAATGCTGAAAATAGGAGAGTTTTCTAAGTTATCCAGAGTAAGCATCAGGATGCTGCGCCACTACGACGACATCGGATTATTAAAGCCTGCCCAGATCGATGATTTTACGGGATACCGTTATTATCGTGAAGACCAGCTATTTGTCATCGGACAGATCACCGCACTTAAGGATATGGGCTTTGCTCTTGCGGATATAGTCCGTATCCTTGATATATATGATGATCCGGATCAGCTTGATGTTTTCTTTTCCGAAAGGGAGAAGGAACTTACAGAGCAGGCCAAAGAGACGGAGTATAAACTGATGCTTCTGGATACAGCCCGAAAGGGATTGAGAAAGGAGCACAAAATGAGTTTTGACGTAATTATTAAGACTATTCCCGAGAGATATGCTGCAACCGTACACATGATCGTTCCCCGTTATGAAGATGAGGGAATGGCATGGGGCGCAATGAGAGAGTGTAAGAATCTTGTTCCCGATGAACCTTGCTATGCAATTGCGGAATTCCTGGACAGTGAGTACAAGGAAGAGAATGTAGAGATTGTTGTTTCCATGTCCGTTAAAGGCAAGTATGAGGATACGGAGCACGTTAAGTTCAAGACGCTTCCTGCCGTAAAGGTTGCAAGCTGTATCATTAAGGGAAGTTATGATCAGATGACCGATGCTTATGCAACTCTTATCTCATGGATTAACGAGAACGGATATAAGATGAACGGCCCCATGTTCAATATCTACCACGTAAGTCCCGCACAGACGCAGAATCCGGATGAGTATGTAACCGAAGCTTGTTTTCCGGTTGAATGATGAAAAGAGTGCCGCAGAGTTTTAAGACTCTGCGGCGCTTTTATGTTATGATGTGAACATGAAACTTGGAATCATATCTGATATACACAGTAATATATTAGCGTTTAAAGAGTGCGTGAAGAAACTTGAATCAGAAAGATGCGATGAGTATCTCTTTCTCGGCGACTTTGTATCCGATACACCTTATACGAGAGAGACTATGGATTATCTGTATGAGTTTATAGATACTC
>JAEEGL014402423.1_pt1 | contig 19583 bp, 14 predicted proteins | sample 9134231 | NCBI WGS metagenome assembly JAEEGL01 (sample SAMN16246548, study PRJNA631951) | gut metagenome | biome: gut microbiome; feature: rumen; material: fiber-attached | host: Bos | place: Iran: Karaj | collected 2018-10 | reverse complement strand
TACAGCCACAGCAGCTCCTCGTTGACGCGGCTGCCGCAGATGTGCATCCAGTCGCGGGCGAACTGCTTTTTGTCGATGTGCACGCCCAGCCGGCGCATCACCGGGGAATCCGTGCAGGCGATATGGGCCCCGCGGGCCACGATGCCGTGATACTTTTCCAAAACGATGCACTGCAGCCCCAGGTCGGTGCAGCGGGCGCCCGCGGCAAGCCCGGCGATGCCGCCGCCGATGATCAGGACCTCGGTCTCCAGCGTTTCCGCGATCTGCGCCTCCGGGATGGGGTCGGGCTGCTTCGCCCAGACGCAGTCGTCATACCTTCCCCGCACGCGGGACACGTTGTTTTCGCCCGTCTCGATGTAATCCATATCGGGCGCCGCGTGATTGTCCGGCTTTCTCTTTTCTCCCATAATGATTCTCCTTATCTTTTGCGCGTCTCCGCATGGTACGGTCAAAGGCCATGGCTTGCTGAATTACCTTGCTGGATTACAAGGATTATAACATAAATCTGTATTTTGGCAATCCGTTTCCGATGCTTCGTGCGATTCTCATCCGGGGGATTGTGAAGCGGAAAACGCTGTGGTATGATAATGCCGTGAAAGGGTTTATATGAATGACTGGAGGGACGAATATGAAGATTCAGGCCGCGATCATTGAAAAGGCGGGCGAGGATTTCCGCATCGTGGACATGGAGCTGGACGGGCCCGCTTACGGGGAGGTGCTGGTGCGGGTGGCCGCCTGCGGCGTCTGCCACACGGATGAGGTGGCGCGGCAGCAGATCATCCCGGTCCCGCTGCCCGCGGTGTTCGGACACGAGGGCGCGGGCGTGATCGAGGCGCTCGGCCCCGGCGTCACCGACCTGAAGGTGGGCGACCGGGTGTGCTTTTCCTTTGGCTACTGCGGCGTCTGCGAGGCCTGCCGCACCGGCCGGCCCTACGGATGCCGGGAAAACCGCCGCCTGAACTTCTCCGGACAGCAGTTCGACGGCACAAAGCGCCTCCGCTACGGCGCGGCCCCCGTTTCCTCCTTCTTCGGGCAGGGGGCTTTCGCGACCCATGCAGTGGTGCACCGCAACAACCTCATCCCCGTGGCGGAGGATCTGCCGCTGGAGCTGGTGGCGCCCATGGGCTGCGGCATCCAGACCGGAGCCGGGGCGGTGCTGAATTACCTGAAGCCGGAGCCGGACAGCTCCATCCTGATCTCCGGCTGCGGCCCCGTGGGGCTGTGCTCCGTCATGGCGGCCCGGATCGCCGGCTGCACGACCATCATCGCCTGCGACATTGTGGAATCGCGGCTCGCAATGGCAAAGGAGCTGGGCGCGACGCACTGCGTCAACGCCGGGACGAGCGACGTGGTGGAGTTCGTGCGCGGCCTCACCGACGGCCAGGGCGTCCACTACAGCATCGACGCCACCGGGATCGGGCCGTGTGTCCGCACCAGTCTGATCGCCACGCGGGCGCTGGGGGTCTGCGCCGTGGTGGGGGCCACGCAGGAGCTGACCATCCATGTGGAAAACGAGCTCATGGGCCAGGCGAAGACGCTGGGCGGCGTGGTGGAGGGCTGCTGCATCCCGCAGCTGTTCATCCCCAAGCTCATCGACTATTACCGCGCCGGGCGCTTTCCCTTTGACAGGCTGATCCGCTATTACAGGTTCAGCGACATCAACCGGGCCTTTGCCGACACCAAAAGCGGCCGCGTCATCAAGGCCGTGCTTGTAATGGAATAATACGGAACAAAATGAAGCGCTCTTTCTCCAGAGGGACTCTCAGGAGAAAGAGCGCTTTGCGCCGCGGCAGGGAAGGGCCGGACCTCCCCGGTCAGTCGAGAACGACCAGACGGCCTTCCACGCGGGCGTCCAGCCCGGAGCGCGTGGAGAAAAGCTCCTCCAGAACGCCCAAGAGCGAGGTGGCGATGATCCGCGGCTTCATATTGGCCGCGACCTCGTCCAGCGAAAAGCCGAAGAAATCGCGGAAATTGGTATAATGATACGACTGCAGGCAGATCAGAATCTCCTGATCGTCGCGGACGGGCTCGCCGCGGAAGCGGAAGACCTTGAGCGTCCGGGTGCTTTTTTTATAGACGATGCGGATGCCCTTTGAGAACTGATAGAACTCCGTATGGCCTTCCCAGGCCTCGTCGCGCAGCATGAAGAGGATCATGCGCCGCAGCTGGGCGCCCGTGACCTTCAGCATCCAAAGCGCGTCGTCGAAGGGCGTGTTCTCCACCATGTCCTGATACTCCACAATGGGACCAAGCGCCTGCTTGCGGATGCTGCCGGAGCCCATGATCATGAGATCAAAGCTGCTGTCCTCCTGGAGGAGATCGGCGTACAGGTTGCCGAGCTCGGTCTCCTGGGTGCGGCTGGGGTGGGTCAGCGTGCGGGCGAAGGTGGTGACGATTCGGCGGTACTTGGTGTCGGTCCGGCTCTTGAAATCCGCGAGGAGCTTGCTCATGACCGGATCCTCCGGCGCGGTCTCCGGCGTGATGGGGATGCACCGCCACGTCCAGTCCGCGATCGCGTGCCGCTCCGTGTCATAGACGATGTCGAAGCGCCCGATCTGCCCGCTGCCGGTCCCGGCCTGAACGATGGGCACCCCGTTCACGACCTCCGCTTCCTCCATGAGCGTGTGGGTGTGGCCGCCGATAATGATGTCCACGCCCCAGTCCGGATTCAGCATCTCCGCCAGCTGACGGTCGGACTCGATGCCGATGTGCGTCAGGAGGACGACCATGTCCGTATCCTTCGTGCGATAGCTGTCGCAGATGATGCCGACCTGCTTTGCCGCGTCCGCCACATCGATGAACGAGCCGATGACCTTCTCCTGTCTCGTGGAGGAGATGACCTCCTGCGTCAGCAATCCGATGAACAAGACCCGCATGCCGTCGCGTTCGATGTTGAGATAGGGGGTGAAGAGCCTGGTGTTGTTCACCGTGACGAAGAGGTCCGCGTTGACGATGGGGAAGCGGGCGCACTTCTCCAGAAACAGCAGGTGGGCAATGCCGTAGTCCACCTCATGGTTGCCGACCGCGGAAACGTCCGGGCCGATGAGGTTCATCAGCTCGATGGTGGACAGGCCGAGGTATTCCGAGTCGATGATGGAGCCGCGGAACATGTCGCCCGCGCTGGCGTAGATGACGTTCTTCTCCTCCGAACGCACCTTTTTCACATAGCCGGAAAGCCGCGGCAGGCCGCCCGTGCCGTCCGGATGGGGGTGGAAGTCTCCGTGCAGATCGTTGGAGTGGAGCAGGGTGAGATGCTTTTCGCTCATAGGGGTCTCCTTTCGGGTCAATTCTGTCCGGGCTGCCGGGAGAGCCGGTCGTCCTGTCCGGCGTCAGAGCGCGTGATCGTAGAGGACGAGGTCGCCCCAGGCGTCGAAGCGCTCCCGGTTCGGGTCGCGCAGCAGCGTGCAGGCCGTATCGATGGACATGGCGGCCCGCGTCTCCTCTGTAAAGGGCTCCCAGCGCGGAGCGACGGAGGCGTTGTTGGGATCGCCGGTCCGGGCGAAGGCCGTAAACGCGCCGTGGAGCTTCGCGTGGATATCCCGCTGCGCGTCCATGGGCGTCCCGTTATAGAAGGACATGGGGGAGACGGCGTAGGTGTCGAGTCCGGGCGCAATGTCCATGGAGTGCGTGGCGCCGACGCCCATCTGGGCGCACATGGCCGGGACAAAGTCGAAGCGGTAGGCGTACACGGTGTGATGCCTGCTCTGCGCAAGCGCGCAGCGGGTGGCGTCCACCCAGAACATGCGGTCTGTCACCCAGGCCATGACCGCCGCGGGCTCCGGCATGGCGCCGTAAACCGCGCGGAAGCCGTCCAGCCGGTCTATTCCGCCGCCGAGGCGCAGGCAGGTCTCGATATCCGCCCAGGATGTCGGCACGTTGCCGAGCATGCAGAAGAGGCCGCCCTCATCCCGGCAGGTGCCGACGAGCAGCGCGACGTCCTTCGCGCTGCCCTTTTCCAGCATCCGCCAGGGGTAGTCCGGGAGCAGATCGTCGATCACGGGACCCGTGAGGAAAATGCCCTGATGGGCCGCGTTGTGCTTTGCCATGACCGCGCCGCCGCCGCGGACCAGATCCTCCACGGGCATGGTCTTCAGCGCCGCCGCGGCCTCCGCCGGCGTCAGCCCCAGTTCCTCGAAGAAGAGCGCGTTGTTGAGCTCGTGGACATAGCGCGGCGTGACGTTGCCGGCCAGCCCGCTCATGGGGATGGCCTTCTGGAAATAACCCTGTGCCGCCGGGGAGGCGAGCAGGCAGTAGACGCCGGTGCCGCCGGCGGACTCGCCGCAGATCGTGACGTTGCCGGGGTCGCCGCCGAAGGCGGCGATGTTCTCATGCACCCACTTCACGGCGAGGATCATATCCGACACGGCGCAGTTGGAGTCAAAGCCCTCGCCGAGACCGGAAAAGTCATAGAAGCCGAGCGCCCCGAGACGGTAGTTGAAGCTGACCCCCACGATGCCGTCACGGGCAAACGCGGAGAGATCGTGGTCCGGTGAAGCGGACTCGCCCATATGGTTCGCGCCGCCGTAAATGTAGACGAAAACCGGCGCGCCGTCGGCGTTTTCGGGCGCCCAGACGTTCAGATAGAGGCAATCCTCGTCGGCGGGGGCGTTCAGCACCATCATCTCCGCCATGGGACCGGCCGCGAACTGGACCGGGGAGCTGCGCATGGCTTTGCAGGGCATCACCTCTGTCCAGGGCTCCGGCTCCTGCGCCCTGCGAAAGCGCTTTTCACCCACCGGCGGAGCCGCAAAGGGGATCCCGAGCCAACGGCGGATGCTGTTTTCCTCAGCGCCCTCGACCGGCCCGTATTTTGTGTTGACGATCAGGCTCATTTGAATTCTCCTTATCTGATGTAGCTTACTTCGATGCGCTGCTCATCCGCCTTGTACTTCGGGAATTCCTTGGCCTCATAGCCGAGCGCCATGGTGCCGACGCAGGTGAAGCCCTCCGGGAAGCCCAGGCGCGCGATCAGGTCCGGGTCGTCGTTGATGCCGTACATGCTCATCCAGAGATAGATGCTGTCGATCCCCAGGTCCGTCGCGGCGACCATCATATTCTGAATGACGCAGCCCGCGTTGGTGAACTCGATTTCCGGCAGGATGCTCTTTTTGGAGGCAAGCACCACCAGCGTAGGCGCGCCGTACAGGGGATGGGAGCCGGGGCGCCGCCTGGCGGATGATTCGTCGATATCACGCAGGAGCTGCGGGTCCTGCACCGCATAGAGCTTCAGGCTCTTGAAATCCGCGCCTCCCACAGCGGCCTGACCGCCGGCGAAGAGGATGGCGTCCAGATCCGCGTCGCTGATCTGCCGGTCCGAAAAACCGCGTGTGGAATGCCTTGCTTTGATGGCGTCTAAGGTGTTCATGCTGAATCCTCCTTCATAACAGCTTCGTCGATCGTGGCTGACGGTCATTTCTCCGTCCTTGTCCTCCTTGTATTATATCAGAATGGGGGGGCAATACAAGCCGCAGTTGCGTTTTGATGAAAAATGCCCGCGGCGGGCGTGGGATGCAGACGGCAGAGAGAATGCCGGTCTTCGCCTTGACGCAATCTGCCGGCGATGCTACTATAAAAAAGAAAAAACCATTGTGGGGAGACTGTGACGATGGGAAACGAAAAGATTGCCGCGCTGCTGGCGCAGCTGGAACAGGTGGTCTACGGAAAAGGGCGGCAATGCCGCCTCGCGCTGACGGCGCTTCTGGCGGAGGGGGATTTGCTGGTAGAGGACGTGCCGGGTGTGGGAAAGACCACCCTGGCGCTGGCGCTGGCCCGCAGCCTGGACCTGAGCTTCGGGCGCATCCAGTTCACGCCGGACACGCTTCCCGGCGATATCACCGGCTACAGCACCATCGACCTGCACAGCGGGGAGCTGCGCTTTCACGAGGGGCCCGTCATGAACAACATCGTTCTGGCGGACGAGATCAACCGCACCTCTCCCAAGACCCAGGCCAGCCTTCTGGAGGTCATGGCGGAGCGGCAGGTGACGGCAGAGGGCAGGACGATTCCCCTGCCGCGCCCCTTTATGGTCATCGCGACGGAGAACCCCATCGAGTTCGCCGGGACCTATCGGCTGCCGGAGGCGCAGCTGGACCGCTTTCTCATGCGCATCTCCATGGGCTACCCGGAGGAGGATGACGAGATCGCCATGCTCCGGGACCGCCTCGCGGGGGACCGCCTTGCGGAGCTGCGGCCGGTGCTGAACGGGCCGGAGCTGATGGAACTGCAGCGGGAGGCCGCCTCGGTGCGCCTCGCGGAGGAGATCGGAAGATACATCGTGCGGCTGGCTGCCGCTACCCGGGAGAGCAGCGACCTGAGCCTCGGGGCCAGCCCCAGAGCCGTCATTGCCCTGGGGCGCTGCGCCCGGGCCTGGGCCTGGCTCGAGGGCCGGGATTATGTGCGCCCCGACGATGTTCTGGCTGTGACCCCGGCGGTGCTGACCCACCGGCTGGTGCTCTCTCTGGAGGCGGGCATGCGCTCCGCCACCGCCGCGTCGGTGCTGGAGGAATGCGTGCGCAGCGTGGCCGTCCCGCCGGTCTTCCGCAGATGAGACGGAGAGACCTCTGGCTGCGGCGGGGACTGAGCGCGCTGGCGATCCTGGGCGGAGCGGTGCTGATCGCGTTCCGGGGCGGCGTCGCGGCCTGGCTGCTGTTCTGGGTGAGCCTGCTGCCGCCGCTGCTGGCCCTGGTCTGGCGGCTGTTCGGGCTGTCCCGGCTGTTCTGCGTCGCGCGGACGGAACGGAAGGCGCCGGAGCGCGGCGAGATCACAGACTGCGTGCTGACCCTGGTCAATGACTCTTCCCTCCCGCTGACGGACCTGCGGCTGCGGCTGACGGACGGGAAAGTCCGCTTTGCGGGCACGCCCGGGGTCCTGCGGATTTCCCTGGCGCCCGGGGAGGTGCGGAACCTGCAATTGCCGATGCTCTGCAGTCACTGCGGGGAAACCGCCGCGGGCGCGGAGACGATCTGGGCGCTGGACCCCTTCGGCCTGAGCTGCCGCCGCCTCAGCGCCGAAACGCAGCTGCAGATACGGCCCCGGACCGCCCACCTGGAGCGGCTGCTGGTGACGCCGCCCTCCGAGCGGGAAAACCGCCGCAGCGCCAGGATGTACCAGGCGGACCAGATCCCCAACGGGGAATTGCGGGACTATTTCCCCGGCGACGACCTGCGCCGGGTCAATTGGAAGGTCAGCGCGCTCCAGGGCCGCCCCGTGCTCCGCGTCCTGGAGCAGGAAGACAGGGACGAGCTTATCCTCCTGCCCGACGCCCGCTCCGACCTGCCGGAGGGCGCGGCGGGCTGGCTGGCGGAAGACAGCGTGCTGGAGGGCTCTCTCGCGATCGCGGACTATCTGCTGCGGCGCGGCCTGCCGCTTCGGGTGGTGACGGATTCGGCGCAGGACCTGACGGTCCGGACCCCGGAAGGGCTGAAGCGGCTCCAGACGCTCTGTACCGGGCGCTTTTTCACGGGCAGCCGACGTCCCGACACCCTGATCGAAGAGGATATGGCCCGCGGCCGGAGCGGGCGCAGCTATGTGCTGATCACCTGGCTGATGGATGAGCCGCTGCTGCGCCGGGCCGCCCGCTGCCTGGAGCTGGGCGCTGATCTGACGCTGATCTATGTGGGCAATGATCCCGCGGCCGATTCCAGGGCGGCGGGACTTCCGCATCTGCGCTTTCACCGGGTCACGGAACAGAGGGATATCCTGACCCTTCTCGGCGGAGGGGGGGCGATGTCATGAGGGAAGTGTTCCGGCGGGAGCTGTGGAGGATCCTGCTGTGTCTGTGCATCCTGACCGCAGCCGCGGCGCTGCTCTGGTCCCGCATGGCCGAAGCGGCATTCCCGTTCTGGATCCCCGCCGCCCTGGCCCTCTGGTGCCTGCTGCTGGGATTCTCGCGCCGCGTCGGCGCCTGGGGCCCGGCCGTTCTCTGCTGTCTGGCGCTGGGCCTCTCTCTGCTGCCGGCCGCCCGAACGATCCGCGATGCGTTTCCGGACCTTGCGGCGCTGGCCGAGCAACCGTCCTGTCTCCCGCCTCTGCTGGCGCTCTGCTCTCTCCTGCTCTGGTATGCGCCGGACCGCTTCGCCCTCCGGGCGGGGGCGGCGCTGGTCTGGCTGGGGCTCTGGATCAGCGCCGCGCTGCTGGGGTGGGAACTGCCCCGGCTGACGGTCATATCGCTGATGCCCCTGCCGCTGCTGGCGGTCTGTGAGGCGTTTTTCCGCCTGCGCCGTCGGGGAGAGGCGGCTTATTTCGCGCCCTTGCGCGGATGGCTCTGCCTCGTGCTGATCCTGGCCTCTCTGCTGACGCTGCTTGCCCCTACTCCGGCGGAGCCCTACGGTTATCCGATGATCCGGGCCATGATCGATAAAGTGGAGGGGCTCTGGCACGATTACGAAAGCCGGACCGGCCACCGAAGGGAGGGGGACCGGCAGTTCGGCCTGCGCTTTGACGGCGTGGCGGAGCAGCCGGATACCGGCCTGACCGGGGAGAGCAGCTCCGAGGGTGGACCCAGCCTCTATGTGCAGCCCTTCGCCGCGACGATCGGCCCGCTCTATCTCAGCGCCAACGCCTGGGACCGCTTTGACGGGCGCGGCTGGACCCAGACGGTCCCGGAGGAGGACGAGAGCGATCTGCTCTGGAACATGGACACGATGGAGCATGTCTATGCCCTCTGGCGCTGGCAGCAGGCCCACGGCGGCACGGACAACGACCGCTATTTCCGCTCGAACCACATCTACATTTACTACGGCAGCATGGACACGCGGACCATGTTCGGCACCATGAACGCCCTGGACTTTTACTATGACGAAGCGCGCTATCCCTCCACGGCCGGTGCCGGCGGGATCCTGTTCGACTATATGCAGGAGAACGGGACCGCCTACCGCATGTACTGGCTGGAGGCCAACGCCCGGACGCTGAAGCAGCTCATCGCCTACAGCGAGGGCTATGTCTATGACCCGGAGGTGCGGCGGGGCTGGTACAGCCTCAAGGAGCGCTTCGAGCCGCGTTTCCACCTGGACATCCGGGAGAACGTGCCGATTGAGGAGCTGCTCAGCCGGAGGCAGGAACGGATCCGCGCCCGCTGTCTGGACACAGAGGAGGTCTCGCCCCGCGCCGCGGCGCTGGCGGCGGAGATCACGGCGGACTGCGGCACAGACTATGAAAAGCTCATGGCCATTGCGGCGTATCTGCAGACCAATTATCACTATACCGTCTCTCCGGCGCCGGCGCCGGAGGGAGAGAACTTCCTGGACTGGCTGCTCTTTGAAACCGGGGAGGGCTACTGCACCTGGTACGCCACCGCCGCCGCGCTGCTGGCGCGGAGCGTGGGCATCCCGACGCGCTATGTCCAGGGCTACCGGGCCGAAGCACTGGCGGCCCGCCGCTTCACGGCCATTGACCCGGATGGGGCCCACGCTTGGTGCGAGGGTTATGTGGCCGGCTACGGATGGGTGACGGTGGAGGCCACGCCGGGCTTCGCCGCCGCCGGACGCGGATGGAACCCGGCGGAGCGGGCGGTGCTGGAGGATGAAGCCCGGGGATCCGCGCAGGGGAAAGGGCAATCGGGTCTTTTCCCAGACAAAAAGACGGAAACCGCGCCCAAAGACAGGCCGGGACCGGAGACGAAACTCTGGTATCTGGCGCTGCTGCCGCCGGGACTGGCGCTGATCCTCGCCGCGTATTGGCTTGCGCGGCAGTGGAGGCTCCGGCGGCGCTACCTGAACATGCCCCCGGAGGAGCAGGTGCGGCAGGATCTGAGGCGGCTGCTGGACTATCTCAGCCGGCGGGGCTGCACCCGCGCCCCGGAGGAGTCCGTCTATTCCTGCTTCGCCGCGCATTCCTGGCTCTTCCTTCCGATCCGGCGGGAACAGGTGCTGGCGATGGCGGAGTTCTATGAAAGCGTCCTCTTCGGCGGCCATGTGCCCGACCAGGAGGAGCTGGCGGCGGAGCGGCGCTTTGTCGAATCCCTGCGCCCCAGGCGAAAGCGCTTCTTCCGCTGAGCCCATCGGGAAGAATCCATTTGACCGCAAAACTGCCGGCTCTGCCCGTTTTCGGGCAGAGCCGGCAGTTTTTCCGTGCTTGTCTCAGTCTTCTTCGCCCTCCGGGATGACGGAGGTGATCAGGGTCAGATTGGAACAGGCGTTCCAGCTGCTCCAGGGCCAGCCGTCCGACGCGACCGGGCCGGGGGTGATGAAGATCGGCTTTCCGGTGGCGGGATAGACGTCCGTTCTGGGCGGGAAGCCCAGGATGCATCCGCGCTCCTGGCTGCATGCGCAGAAGCGACGGGCAATGTATGCGGCCTCCTTCTTCTTCCCGGCCAGATTCAGTCCGGCGCACATAAAGAGCTGCACCGGCGCGACCACGCGGCCGTGGACAAAGGTGCTGGTCCCGTAATCCGAATTCGCGCTGCGGAGGCTCTCGGAGGCAAGGCCGATCTCGGTGAGGAAATGATCCTCTTCCAGCAGCTGCTCAGTGATGCGGTCGATGATCTCCTGCGGCAGCTTCTTTCCCAGTATGATGGGCTGGAAGCACGCGATGGACAGACTCTTGACCGGCTTGCCGTTGTGCATGGTGACAAACCTGTCCCCGTCCCAGTGCTCGTCGAGCAGGGTTTTCAGCAGACGGCGGCTGCGGGCGTAGTATGCCTCCGCCTCGTCGGCCTTTCCGCAGCCCGCCGCAAGGCGGCCCGTCGCCTCGAGCATATCGATCATAAAGCTCATCAGATCCGGATTCACCGTCGGGAAGCCGTCTGCGAAGATGGTGGCGTCATCCCAGCCGGAGTCGTTCGGGGAGTTGATCTGAATGACGTCGTCGCCGCGCCCGGCAGAGCGGTACTTCACCCAGAAATCCACCCACTTGGCGAACTTCGGGTACATCCGCTCGCATTCCTCCCGCGTCAGGAAGCTGTCGCCGCAGTGCTGGATCAGATAGTCCAGAGCGAAGCCCTGGATGGGCGGCTGAATGCCCGCGTTGGCGGTGAGGAAGCCCACGTTGCCGGGAAGCTGACCGGTCTCCTCGTTCTGATACTCGAACATCGTGCAGATCTGCCGCCAGCCCTCCTTCGGGTTGCCCAGCATGGCCATGCCGTTGAAGCTCTGCTGCCAGGAGAAGCCCTCGCCGAGATACTCATAATGCATCAGGATCATCGGGCTCCGGTAAATGCCGCCCGCGCCGGGCTTGGTGCGCCTGGCCCAGACCGTGTGGGTGGCGTAGTCGAACAGCCGCTCAAAGCCCGCTGCGGGCTTTCTGTAGTTCTTCCGGAAGCTTTGATAGCGCTCAAAGCCGTCCTTCCGCAGCGCCTCCGGGGAGGGATAGGTCTCCGGAAGCGGGGGGAGCTCGATCATGTCCTCATGGAGCGCGAAATCCAGCCCGCCGGTTTCGTCGGGCAGCAGAATGAGCTTGACGGCGGTGTATTCGCCCAGGTCGTTCTGGCTCGTCTCCACCTTCACGCTGCCCCTGAGCGGCCGCAGACGGAGCTTTCCGAAGGTCGAAAAGCTCAGCTCCGTGGTGCCGTCCGGCAGCGTGCACACGCCGTGACAGGCCCCGTCCACGGCGGGCGTGCCGGGCTTGTAGCGCGCGGCCTCCAGCATGAGGCTCAATCCGCCGCTGCCCAGGATCCTGGCGTATTCATCATAGGTGAAGATCAGCTCCAGCTGACCCTTCATGCAGGTGAGCTTGATGCTGCCGGGATCGCCGTGGTAGGTATAGGGCATCTCCTGCGCGCCCTGAAAAGCGCGGAGATTGAAAAGGAAGGGGTTTGCGGCCAGCCACGCGCCGGGCTTGTAGGAGGAGAGCTGAAGCAGGTGGGAATAATAGTTTTCGATCAGGAAAAACGCGCTTCCTTCCCGGGCATAGACCGCGTGGGTCAGATCAAATCTTTCTCCGGTTCCGAACATGGCTTTCAGCTCCTTTCTTCAAGCGCCAGCATGAGGGCGCAGATCTCGGGGTCGTAATTGGCGGCGGAGGGAACGTCCTCCGTCTCGATGCTGCGGTCCAGCGCGGCGGCGGCGCGCCTGCCGCAGCCCAGGGCCGCGATATCAGCGGGAACGCCGTCCGTCTCGCCCTCGGGAGCGATCCCCTCCGGCAGCTCGGCGCCGAGCGCCAGGACCATGAGGCCGTTGTCCGCCGGACAGGGCCGTTCCTCGCCGGTCAGGGCGTTGCGGATCACGAAGGCGCCGTCCTTCCACAGGCTTTTCAGCGCGGCAAGCTGTCCGTCCATCCTTTCGCTCCATGCGTCTGCGTCCTCTTTCAGGCCGAGCCGATCCGCGAGGGCCGCCAGCGCCTTGCAGTTCAGATACATCCATGCGCACAGATCGGGGAAGACCTGCGGGGCCGCGTCGGACGGGAGCGGGTGCCTGGCCCAGCCGCTTTCACAGGCATAGGCATAGAAGCAGACGCCGTCCGCGCTGCGCTGCCCGAACCACCAGTCCGTCGCCTTCTTTGCAAGCGCGTAACAGCGCGCGAGCTTCTCCGGCGGGACTGCTTCCATCCCGTCGCGGGCAAAGGCGCGGGTGAGCGCAAGGCCCCAGAGCGGCGGCGCGGCCTCGGGCAGAATGGCGGAGTCCTTTGCCCATGCGGGAACGATCCCGCCGGGCGTCATGAGGCTGAACATGCCGAGCAGCCTGTCGATCACCTGCTCCGTCTTCCGATAGGCGAGGGCGGAGGTAAACTGACCGCGGCCGAGCGCTTTGATATCGGACACCTTGTTGGAAATCAGGAGCTCCTGTCCCCGCAGGCTCTGATACCCGAGCCAAAGGATATAGGCGTACAGTTCATTTGTCCCGTAAACGCGCTCCCTGAACGCCGCGAAGGCCGCCTCTGCCTTTGCCGCTGCAGCGGTGACGCCGGCGGCGATCTCCGGACGGGCAAAGCTGCTGTCGGTGTCCCACAGCACGGCCTCCAGCGCGCCGTCCTCCGGCGTGAGCGTGATGATGGGGTCGGTGGAATGCAGCGCGGTCAGATCCCACGAGACCTGCAGATCCGCCTTGCCCTTCCGCATTTCGATGATGTATCGGGTCGCGCCCAGATTCAGCACATAGCCGTTTTCAAAGGCAGAGGCGGTTTCGCCGTGCCCGAGCCGGACATGCATGATGAGACCCAGACCGTCGGACTCCAGAAGCAGAGCCTTTCCGTCGATCGCCATGCGCAGCGTTTTCCCGCCGCAATGCAGCGCCGCCTCGCAGGCGCTGGCCTCCGCCGTGACCGGAAGCGCGTCTCCGTTGAGCGTGGGCGTGAGCATGATCTTTCCGGCGCCGCGGGAGACGCCGCCGAAGCCGAACATGCTGCTGCTTTCCACGGCAAGGGCCAGAAACAGCCCCTTTGTAAAGCCCTTCCCCTGGGGGTCCCATTCCTCAAAGAACAGATGGCGGCTCATGTACTGGCCAAACGGTATTTTTTTCAAATCGAGCTGCATGGTGTCGCTCCTTTCTTTCCTGCTGATGCAATCATATCACATTCAATGGGTTTTTCCATGCTTTTGTTGTGAAACTTCGATGGATCGGGCAAACGCTTCCGGGGCTGTGCGGCCGCAGCGCGCAGATCATGGCTTGAGGACGAGGGTCTCCTTCAACGTGTCATCCACGCTCCAGTTATCGTAATCGTAAACACGCAGGAAATACTCGATCTCTTCCACTTCCGCTATACCGTTTTCCTCGAAATCATGGGACGAAAAATCGATGCTGCTGTATTTCCGCATGCCCGGTGCGACGCCGGTGGCCCAGTACGGATCGATCATGTAACCGTTCACGCTGACACTGTCCCAGGCGAACGTCAAAGACGCATCCGTCCGGTTCTCGATGTAGCAGTCGAGGGTGTAGCCCCAGATGCTGTCGTCGCGCTGACCCAGGATAATGAAGCAGAACTCGTCGTTGTCGACAACGACCTGTTCCGACGCCGTGGTTTTCCGTTCGGGACGGACGACCGCGTCCGCGCTCAGACCGGTCGGATAAACGGTGTAACGATCCTGAAGAAGATCATCTGCGAACCAGTCACCGGAGACATATACTCTCAGGATAAAGCTGATTTCGTCGGCGCTTGTGATGCCGATCTCATCCAAATCGGAAGAAGAGAAACTGACGTCGCCGTACTTTCTCATTCCGGGGGTGACTTCAGCCATCCAGTACGGATCGATCATATACCCGTTCACACCGACATCGTCCCAGGAGAACACCAGCGTCGTATCCGTCCGGTTCTCCATATAGCAGTCAAGGGTATAGCCCCAGATGCTGTCGTCCCGCTGACCCAGGATAATAAAGCAGAACGCGTCATTATCGACAATGACCTGTTCCGACGCCGTGGCTTTCCGTTCGGGACAGACGACCGCGTCCGCGCTCAGACCGGTCGGATAGACGGTGTAAACGCCGCAGACCAGATCCTCCGCGCCCCAGTCGTCGGAATCATATACCCGCAAAGTGAAGCTGATTTCGTCGGCGCTCGTGATGCCGATCCTGTCAAAATCGGAAGAAGAGAATGTGATGGCGTCGTTGGACTTCTTTCCGGGAGCGACTTCCTCTGCCCAGAGGGGGTCTGCCATATACCCGTTGACGCTCACACCGCTGAGGGAAAACATAAGGGTCTTGTCAGAAGTCTTGTTTTCACAATATGCCTTCAGCGTGAATCCCCAGACGGGATCCACCTCTGCCTTCTTGATGATGAACGCACAGTTTTCATCATCCACGATCACTTCATCGGCAATTGTGTAGACTTCCGCGCTCTCCGCCGCGGCGGCTTCCGTTTCCTTCGGCGGTTCATTTTGATCCGCTGTGGGATCGCTTTCGGCCGGCTTCCCGGTTTCGGCCGGCTTCTCGCTTTCGGTCGGCTTCTCGATTTCGGTCGGCTTCCCGGTTTCGGTCGGCTTCCCGATTTCGGTCGGCTTCCCGGTTTCGGCCGGGGCAGCTGATTCCGGCGCCTCCTTCGGCTGGCGCGCCGGATCTGTGCCGCCGCAGGCACTGAGTGAGAACAACAATAGGATCGCCAGAAAAACTGCGGGTAACTGTTTCATCGTTCGCCCTCCGTTTGAATCATGCGTTCCTTTCTTCCGCCGCATTGCTTCAGCAATCACAGTCTAGCACAAAAAGAGCGAAACGGCAATTCTGACATGATGACGCTTTTGTGCCGGATCGGAAAAGATGCGCTCCGCCTCTAGGCAGGGCGGTTTCCGCGTAGTATAATGGATGCACCGCCGCGGCGCGGTGATTTCGGCATGGGGGATTACAAGCGCAGCTACCGGGAGACGGTGGCCAACCCCTATGTGGAGATCTGCGCCTGCAAGGGCACGGAATGGGTCCGCATCCGGGGCAGGGCCGTATTCGACCCTGACGCCAACGAGCGCATTTTCCCCAACCATCCCTTCCTGCGGGGCAAGTACGGCCCCGGCACGCCGCTGACCCACGCCCCCTTCTACCTGGAGGAGATGGAGGCGGACTTCAACAACAAAGCCGGCCTGTGCGAAAAATGGATATGAGCCCGGGGCGCTTGATCTGAACGATCCCGCGTCAAAAATCCCTCTTTCTCTGTTCCGTCAAAGAAAGAGGGATTTTGTGTTATGTAAACTAGCGGGCGCTTTCCTTCGCTTTTTTCTCCTCCGCGTCGAGCTTGTCAAAGTCGATCTCGTCGATCTTCGGGAAGCAGGCGCCGCAGATGTTGCAGCGCTTCTCTCTGTTGAAACGGCAGAAGCGCACGTTGTCGCCCATGTACTCGTAACGGTATTCGCGGTTGAAGACCGAGGAGGTCTCGGCGTCCGTGTTCTTCTTCCGCACGATCGTGCCCCAGGTCCCGTTCAGGAAGGCCGCCTGGAAGATGAGGGGGCGCTTCATCTGCCGGAACTTGATGGGGCTGTGCCACACGTTGGGCGGCAGGCGCACCACCGTCGGGCGCGTGATCATCCGCGACTCCATGTGATCCGGGTCGTCGCCGATCATGAATTCGATCTGCGCGTCAAAGTCGCCGGGATGCGTCGGGTCCGCGCTGATGAAGAAGATGTACTCGTCCACCGCCTGATGGAAGTGGGAATCCTCCATGTTGTTCGGCCCGGTGAACACCTGGAAGCCCACGTTGTAGTAGGAATCCTCCATGTAGATGTCGCCGCGGAAATACGCCTGCGGGGAGGGGCACCACGCGCCCCATTTCGTCTCCTCCCGCGGCACGGCCAGCACCATCTTCGCCGTCTCCGGCTTCAGCGGTGGCTTTGGCGCGATGAGCGTCGAGGCCGCCGTGTAGGTGTTGGTCGTATAGCCCGGGCGCACGACGCAATCGTGGGAATCCGGCGCCTTCGTGTCGTCGTAGGAGCCGTCCTCCGAATAGCGCCCGATCCCGTCCTCGTTGATCACGGTCCACGGCACGCTCCGGCAGCCGGAGCGGTAGAAATCGTCGGACGAATCCGCCTGCTCCGGACGGAAAAGATACCGGGTTTCCCCCCTGTCCTCGATGAGCTGGACATAGTCCGCCTCGCCGTTGAACAGCACGTTCTGGAAGAAAAGCGGCTTGCCGACCCGCACGATCCGCAGCGGACCGTGCCACCAGCCCTTGGGGATTTTCAGGATCGTGGGCTCCGTGATGACGATCTTTTCCATCGTGTCCAGCGTTTTGCCCATGTAGAAATGGATCTCCGCGTCATAGGATTTGAAGACGTCCGGGAAGGCCGCGCCGAAGAAGACCATGTGCGCGTTGAAGGTGTGATACACCGGCTGGTCGAAGAGCTCCACCGGCTTCGTGATCACCTGAAAGCCGCAGTGCATCGTCGCGCCGGGCATGTCCCGCGTGCCGCGGAAATAGATCTGCTCCGGGCTCAGCCAGTCCTTCCCCTCGTTGCTCTCGATCGGAAACTCATAAAACAGCTTTTCGAATTTTTTCTGCATGATCGTCCCTCCTGTTTTCTGATCCGGCGGCCCGCCGCGGATCGCGCGTCCGGCCGCCCCTTATCATCCCCCGAGATCCGCTTCAATCTACCACGGTGGGGGATTCGATCGTGACGTTATGCCCCGGTATGGTGTAATCGGTCAGATCAAAATAGGCCGGACGGTCGAATGTGCAGTTCCGGAAGACGGCGGAGGAGCGCTCGTCCATGGACAGGAAGCGGGACCAGTCCGGATCCCAGCTGTTGTTCAGAAAGACGCAGGACTGGAAGCTGGCGTTGGTGTCGCCCCGAAGGCCGATCATGTCATAGCCCTCACAGTCCCGGAAAACGCAGCCGCCGAAGCCGGCGTCGGCCACCTGAAACAGGCTCAGCATGCCGTAGCTGCAATCCCGGATGACGCTGTCCACGATCTGGATGCTGTCACAGCGCTCCGCGATGATGCCGTAGGTGCCGCAGCCGTAGAGGTCCAGATTGGACATGGCTGCGCGGCCGCAGTCTGCGAAGCGGAGGACGCCGCCGGTGCAGTTGCCCTTGCTGACGGTGTGGCCGATCACCAGGTCGGAGAGAATGACCCGGTCGCAGTCCAGGAAGGTCAGCACGTTGGCGTAGCGGGGCTCCACGACGAGCTCCGCCGTGCCGCCGGTGAGGGAGCCGCCGGTCTCGATGGAAAGGTTGCGCACGCCGATGAACAGGATCTCAAAGCCGTCGTGGACCATATCCAGCTTCACATAGGGGTTGCCGGTGCTGCCGCCGGCGTCGGCCACGATGGTGTCCGCCCAGTCGGTGAGATTGTAGGTGCCGGGCGCCAGGAAGATCTGCCGGCCGGGGCCGATGGCGGCCATCAGATCCGCCGCCGTGGAGACATAGACCGTGGCCTCCCGCCAGAGCCAGGCCACCGTGCGGCCCCGATCGCAGAGACGGTCGGGGTCAAAGTTCTCCTCGCCCTCGTCCTCCAGCATGGCGCAGCAGTAGGCCCAGTCGATGGCGTCCTTGTAGTATTTGCCCTCCCGGCCCGCGGTGAGGGGAGAGGCGAATTCCGGCGCGGGGCTGCCCTTGGCGCGCCAGATGAAGGTCAGGATCTCCGCGTAGCTGCAGGGCTTGTCCGGGCTGAACAGCAGCGGCGCCGTGGAGGTGCCGGTGGTGATGCCCTGCTCGATGGCCCAGAGCGCCGCTTTTTCATAGTAGCTTCCGGCGGGCACATCGGCGAAGGAGTTGTATGCGGACGAAGGCGCCGGCTCGCCGTGGGCGCGCCAGAGGAAGGTGACCACCTGGCCGCGGGTGCAGATCTGCTTCGGGCTGAAGGTGGTGTCGCTGGTGCCGGTGGTGACGCCCCAGGCCAGCGCCCACTGTACGGCGCGGGCGAAGTAATCGGTGTCGCTGACGTCGGTGAAGCTGCCGACATTCGCGGCCGCCGCCGTTCCGGGCAGCATGGCCAGCAGCAGGGTGAGCGTGAGGATAAACAGCAGAAAACGTTTCATTGATTTGTCCTCCTTCGATTTGTGGACCCTTCGTATTCTTTTCCGGCCGGACTTCTTTTTGCGCCGCCGGACCGGTTACCGGCGGAAATCCCGGTTGCCCGGCAGCCTGCCTGCGCTTCGCGGGACAAAAATCCCATGAGAAATGCTCGCTGTGAGGCGTGGTATGCTTACACTTTAGCATACATTTCGGATCGCTGCAAGGCAAAGAAATGCGGCCCCGATCAGCGAAAGCGTCGAACAATGTGTAAATTCGATGCATTTTCTCAGTAAAATCTGCGACAGAGATGCCGGCGCCTTGAACGCAGCCGCGCCGACGGAATGAGAATGCAATACCTTTAATTAATATGTTTTGAGGCAGAGAATAAACGGAGAAGCTGTCCGTATCGACCACGGAGGAAGAGAATATGAAAAAAAGCGCGATCATCCTGTTGATTCTGATCCTGCTCGTCGGCCTGGCCTCATGCGCCTCTCTTTCAAAAGCCGAGCGCCGCATTCAAAAAGGCGCGCGCATTGACCTCGACCTCAGCGGCTGCAGGATCGAAACAGAACATGATACCCACGGCGGATTCATGGGAGACGGGGAATACCTGCTGGTGCTGGATTGCAGCGGCGAGGGAGAGAAGATCCTTGCCCAGACCGGCGAATGGACGGCTTTTCCGCTGAGCGACAACCTTCGCGAAGCGCTGTACGAGTGGGGGCCGTCAGAACGAATCGTTCCTCCCGAAATCAGCAGCGGCGTATGGTATTTTTACGACAGATTTGCGGACGAAACCGCATTTGACAGACGCTCCGACGCGCGGCTGCTCTCGCGCCCTGCCGTAAACTATTCCCTGCTGATGTATGATTCCGATACCGGCAGGCTGTATTATTATGAGATGGACACCTGATGCACTTAAGAATGGAAACGTGATGTGTTCCGCCTTTTCACACGCAAGTGCGCATCGTTGAAAAAGTGCCTTTTGTCAGCAGACAAAAGGCACTTTTTCATGGTGGGGAGGGAGCCCTTAAACGGATCCCGGCACCCCGCCGAATCGGAGCCCAGCGCAAGCGGGTCCGATTCGGAAAGGAAGAAGGACTCAGCGGACATGGAGTTTTCGCGGCGCTTTCGCAAACCGCGGAAACGGAATGGAGCTGAGTTCTTCTGACGTGGAAAAGGACTGCGTTCCTTACCGAATTAGGATATCGCAGCATGTTGTAGTTGGCGCAGGACGGAGGTGCCGACCCCCACGACTTTACAGCCGCCCACGGTTTTCTGGACC
>JAEEGL013902585.1_pt1 | contig 19583 bp, 14 predicted proteins | sample 9134231 | NCBI WGS metagenome assembly JAEEGL01 (sample SAMN16246548, study PRJNA631951) | gut metagenome | biome: gut microbiome; feature: rumen; material: fiber-attached | host: Bos | place: Iran: Karaj | collected 2018-10 | reverse complement strand
GCTCAGTACGAGATGAGTAAGGATGCTACCACAAACAAGTGGGCACAGAAGCAGTCAACTGACTCAGCAAAGCCAGAAGAAAAAGCTCAGTACGAGATGAGTAAGGATGCTACCACAAACAAGTGGGCACAGAAGCAGTCAACTGACTCAGCAAAACCTGAAGAAAAAGCTCAGTACGAGATGAGTAAGGATGCTACCACAAACAAGTGGGCACAAAAGCAGTCAACTGATTCAGCGAAACCTGAAGCCAAAGCTCAGTACGAGATGAAGAAGGACAACACCACAAATAAGTGGGCGCAGAAGCAGTCAACCGACTCAGCAAAGCCTGAAGCCAAGGCCCAGTATGAGCTGGCTAAGGACAATACCACAAATAAGTGGGCGCAGAAACAGTCATCTGACAGCGCTAAGGCTGAGGCCAAGGCCCAGTACGAGATGAGCAAAGACCAGACTTCAAACAAGTGGGCACAGAAACAGTCTACTGACGGTCAGAAGCCTGAAGTAAAAGCTCAGTACGAACTTGCGAAGGATCAGACCACAAATAAGTGGGCTAAGACTTCACCTAAGGACAAGGAAAAGGCACAGGCAGTAACATGGCCACCAACAAGACGAGCTCTTATGGCGGACGCGTTATCAAAGAAATGAAAAAAGTAAATTTGGGGATATGACAAGATGCTGACATTAAAAGCACCACTGGAAATCAAGGCAAAAACTTCATTTATCAGGGACCCTGAAAGCTTTTATCACAGGATAACCGGAAATTATTCTCTAATGGAGACTCATGTGCAGGAGGAAGACCTCCTGCACATAGCAGCAACTCCGCCTGAGATCTATGTGACCGAAGGAGAGGGAATTTCAAATGTTCTGCAGCATTCTGTCAGAAATGAGAGCAATTACAACAAGGTTCAGATACTAAATAATGTTCTGAACAGGATAATTGTTTCAGCTGATATGGAGCTTTCCTATCAGGACAGAGTATTTATAACAGATGCACTGTACAAACTGGGAATACGTGATGACAGAAAGTTCATGGATTCCTTCTACAAAATGGCTACAGAGACACAAAATACCAATAACCTTATAAACCTCTATCTCGAGCAGGGAAGGGATATAAGAGACCTGGTAATGGCTATTGAGACACATACAGAGAAAGAAAAGCAGGCAGAGACGGAAAGTAAGGAACAGCTAAACATCAATAACCTGTATAACAGTGTCTTTAACAGATTAAGTACCGGTGCAATCTATCAGATAGTTTCTAATTTCAACAGATCAGTTTCATATAATGAAATTGACAGAAATGAGTACTCTATCTCAGAGCAGACATACACAGCTCAGAACATGCTTCTATCAAAGATGAGAGAGAGAACGGGAGTTAGCCCTGACAATCTCAACCTCTTTATGATCAACGAGAACACCTATGAAGGTAATATCGAAGAAGCGGGAGCAGATATAACCAATGTCAAAAATGAGATAACAGGAGCTGTAATGATGGATATCCTCAAAAATATCTATCACGCAGGCTTCGAGAAATTCTACCTCACAAAGAATCTTTACTACAGATTCGAGGATACTTTTTACAAATCTTCAGATCAGACTATATCAAGGCTCATCAATAACTTTGGAGCCATGGTGACAAGGAATGAGGTAGTAAATAATCTTACAGAGGAGTCAAACAAACTCGTAAATAACGAGTTGCAGCTCTTTAGCTACAGCGGGCAGAGTGTCATCAGTCCTGAGGAAGTAGAGCAGATTGGAGAGATCCTTCAGAGGATTGAAGAAAATAACAGAGAGATCTCCCAGAGCTTTGTGCAGTATAACTCCAGCGTAAGCAGGTTTAGTTTTGAGGAACTGCCTCCGGAAAAGAAGCCTCTTGATACAGGGGCGCTGACTCTCCTTCAGATAATAGGTGAGACAGCTGACAGTGAGGCGCTTCAGAATATTTCTAACAGTATCAGACAGACAGTAGAAAACGCAGGAAATATCTACGAGGTACTTACGGAATATGTTTCAAATATCCAAAAGGATATAAGCAGCGAGCAGGAAATCACAAACAGCTTTAAGACAGATATTTTCGAACTTCTACAGACAGTTGAAGCAGCTGAGAAAGCGAGCGTTGCTGCAGATGCAGTGATCAGCATCGGAAAGATCATTGAGAGCTCAGAGGCAGCAGTACCTGTACTAAATGAGTATTTAAATCAGATATCTGAGCAGAACATAGAGGCAAATGTTTCTTCAGAAACTAATATAAGACAGGATACAGAGGAACTTGTGCAGCTTATTTCAGAGGCAGAAAGCGCAGAACCTTCTTCTGAGAGCATAGAGCGAATCAAGGAGATCATAAAAGGCGGCGAGAAGCTTACTGAGAAGGAGAGAGAGTCGTTAACCTTAAGAGCTGTAGAAAAGCTCAGGGAAAAAGAAACTGCAGCCACCCTGCAGAACATTGAAAACATTAGCCAAAATGAGCTTTACGAGGCACTGGGCCTTACAAGCATCATTACCCAGAATATTGAAAGCTTTAGTCAGAGTGAACTCACACAGCTCCTTGAAGCAATAGAAACAAAGCAGCTCTCACAGCAGAGTGTTGAGCGTATAAGACAGCTCATAAGTCAGAGCCAGACGGTTTTACAGACTGAGAGAGAAAAGCTTTCCTCTGAAACTCCTTCTGATGCGGAAGAGATAACAGAAACCACCGTAACAGAAAACTATGACTACACCAAAAGGCTTGAACTCATTGGACTTTTAGAAGAGCCCGGTGAGAGCAAATTAACGATTGATAACCTCGAATACATCAAGGATATCATTCGCACCACAAATGAACTTCGGAACATTGATAAGAAAAAATATATCGAGAGACTTGCTTCTTTCCAAATAAGATCCGTACGTGAAAGCAGCGTTCCCGGAAAAGCAGTTGAAAGGGCAAAAGAGGAACTCATAAGAGTCTTAGAGAGAAGCCAGAAGGTAAGGATTTCAAGAGAAGCAAGAGAAAAACTTACTGAAAGCATAAAAGAATTTGAGAGCTTTTCAGAGAAAGTACCTGCAATTTTGGAAGGACCGGCAGAACCTGAGACAGCAGCTACTGTAGAGCAGATGGGTGAAACTCCAAAGACAAGGGGCGCTCAGCCTGCAGAACTTGTTTTTGAAAGAACTGTTGAAACAAAAGAAGGCGAAAACCTTAAGCAACTTGTTCTTAACAAGAATCAGCTGATGGAGATCATAAACAGTTCTTCGTTGTCAGTAACGAGACAGGAAACAGTAGCCCCTCAGAAGTTTAGGGATATCATCAGAGAGATCAGAGAGGAAGGTCAGAAGCAGCGAAGCGGCTATTTTGAAGGAAATGAAGGTTATCAGGCCTTTAAGGCAGAAGAGACAGCACTTGCCGAGCAGGTAACAGGAAGTGAAGAGAAGCCTACAACCGAAGTGGTTAAAGAGGTGGAAAAAGGCCGCATAACTGATGAAGAGATCAAGACTCTTACAGAGAATATCAACAGGATAGATATTCAGAATGAACAGAGAAGACGCCAGTACATAGAGGCAGTTAAGACTGTAAGAGAAAAGAAAGAGGGCGTTCCCAAAGGGGATGCAATGGGCAAGACAAGGAAGCTTGCAGCTCTTTCTCTTGAGTCTCCTGAAAAACTGATGGAGACATTAAGCAGTGAGCAGATAATCCATGAGAACAGGGAAAAGGAAATCCTTACTCAGCTTAAAGATATTTTCCCTGAACAGTCCCTTGAGATATATCAGATGCTAAACAAGTATCAGAGGGGCGGAGATCAGTTCACGCAGGAGAATATCCTAAGACCTGCAGAGGTAGGAGAGCTTATTTACGACATCAATCAGGCCGGAAGGGAAAGTGAGCCGGATGAAGGAACTTCGTGGAAAAGGGCAGAAATTGAACAGCTCGAAATACCCGGCGTAGAGACTTCGGCTAAAGTATCTGCTTTGCAGAACCAGATACTAGGGACGGTGAGAACTCCCGCTGAAACAGTTCACAAGTATACAGAGACCTTTGACAGTGATGAACTTAATGAACAGCTTCAGATGATGCAGCGCAACATTACAAAGAACATCAAGCAGGATGTTTCATCAGAAATTGTTACGGAAAGTCATCACAAGAATATCAAAGAAGTAGTTACAACTGACAATACAACAGAGCAGATAAGCGCTTCTCAGATCCAGAGGATGATCGAAAACTCAGTCCAGTCAGAGATGAGTTCGATAAGTGACAAAGTCATAAGAGGTCTTGAACGCAAAATGCTCAATGAAAAGGTCAGAAGAGGTTATTAAGTAAAAATCCAGATTAAAGAAAGGAGGGCAAAAATATGGGAATGCTTTCAGAAGCTGCAAACAGTGCAAAGGGAATGTTTACTGATGGTGCAGTAACAGAAAAAGCCATTATATATGTCCTCAATCCGTCGTGTACAACGCTTACTCAGTCAGAAATCGGTGATGCTGCAAATGCACTTTCAAAGACCCTTAGAAAGAGCGGCCCCGTTATTGAAAAAGCAGCAGAAGCCACCAAGACTGACATGATAAAAAGTGCTATAGGATATGGCTCTAAGTCTTCAAAGAGAGCTATAGGACAACTTGCGTCGGAAGATGATGAGAAAAGGTGGATCAAAGTTCCTGTTCAGTATAATCCGGCAACTATAAGGCTCTATTCAGCCATAGGTCGTCTGCAGGAATTTGATAAAAAAGAAAATGGAATAGGAAGACTGAATATCATCAATCTTACCGGTAAATCCAAACTTTCTTTTGACCTGGTATTTGATGATTGTGAAAACATTGATGCATTTATGCTTGAAAACCTTACGCCGAATGTTAGTAACGTCGCAAATAAAGCAGGCGACATGATAACACATGCTGGAGGTGAAGGACACAGTGTAAGAAGGAAGATGGACGCGTTTTTATCGCTTCTTTCAGTATTTGAGACTCAGCAGGTGGTATTCTGCTGGTCAAAGATGGTTTTCAGAGGGACTCTTACAACTGTAAACAACAAGTATGTAATGTTTAACACAAAGGGAAATCCCGTAAGGGGAACCATGCATCTTGAGATAACACAGGAAGCTACAGTAGCCAATACATTAAAGTATGAAGAAAAAGTGTGGGATGATGCCTTTCATGCAAGGTTTACCAAGGCATCTGTTGGAAATAGAAGTATAAAGAACGCATTAAGCAATAATATTCTTAATATAAATTATTAAAATGGGGATTTGCTTATGGGAATTGGAAGTTCGATTGCAGAGTCGCTGGGAGTTACGGAAAAAGCCGTTCTTGAAATTGCCGATTTTAATGTAAAAAAAGAAAAAGAGAATGCTGCTCCGAAACCTTCGGCAGGAGTTGTGCCGGGCGGTGGCTTTGTTGGAGCCGGCAGTTTTAATAAGGATATTATAAAAGGAGCTCTTAAAGGCGCAGGGCTTGATCTGGCATCAATGGGCGCAGATACAGATGCTGGCTTTGACGAATACGGAAATATCCAGCGATACAGATATAATGTCATGTTTAATCCTGAGGAGATAAGCATTACAGGATATGGCGGTGAGGAAATTCCGACAAACGAGTATAACGGCCGCAGGGGCGGACCACAGGAAGGACAGAAACCACCGGAGGGACCACCTCCACCCGGACCTCATGGACCGCATGGACCGCATGGACCTCATAGGCCATCCAGCCGAATGGCAACACCGCAGACAAGAATAGACTTCAGCGTAAGGATAGTTCTTGATAAAACAGATCCCCAGAATGCTTTTTACGGTGACAAATTTACGCTTGGACAGACTTCAATTGCAATGGGAGCCGCAAAAGCTGTTATAAGAGGTGTGAGCAAAGATAAGAATCAATACACTGTTCAGCCTGATGTCGAAGCGCTGACAGCGGCAGTAAGAGACAGGAAGAAGAGACTTTGCAGATTCATCTGGGGAGACATGATCTATGAGGGACTTTTAAGTTCTGTTTCAGCTGATTATGTGATGTTTAATATTAACGGAGAACCCTGTAGGGCTTTCGTTACAATAAATATGGTGCTGTATGATCAGGGAGATCTTCCTGCATCCAAATCCTTGTGGGAGAAGGAATACACCGACGACTTTAGTTCAGGCGCTTCGATCAGAGCAAGAGCTAAGGCACTTACAGTACATATGGGTGAAATATAAAGGGGAAATATGGCAGCACTCGATTTTGGAAGTTTATATACGACATACGACAGCTTCTATTATCCATCAGCAAAGGTATATCTTGGGGGACAGGATCCGACTGAGGATAAAAAGCTTCAGCTCTCTGTATCTGATTTTGAAATTGAACTTACAAGTGACTACAAGGCCAGTATTGCTACTTTTTCTATCTCAGGACTATATGATTCTCCAAGCGGAAAATTCCGCACTGAAGAAGCCAAGAAATATCTGCTTCTCGGAAATCCGGTAAAGATATTGCTCGGATATTCCCAGAATGTGACAGAGGTTTTCAGAGGCTATATAGCCAGAGTTGAATTCTGTTATAGCGAAAGCCTTGGAGATTCAGTATTTGCCAGAATTACAGCAATGGATGTCAAAGGAATCATGATGGCAAATAACTGCTCCAAGAGATTAAAGGCCAATTACTACTCAGATGCGGTAAAAGAGATACTGGATCAGGCACCATATCAGAATCTTACAAATAACGAGGTTATACAGAGCATCACAGTTTCTGACACTCCTGATAAACCAGCAGGCGGCGGAGCAGGTGCAGGCGGTCCGGGCGGCCAGGAAGTTGACAACAGAATAGAGATGGTTGCTGAAAGCGATTATGATTTCGTTGTAAAAGCAGCCAAAAAGTTTAACTTCGAGTTCTTTTCCATAGGTGGAAACGTCGCTTTCAGAAAAGCGAAGGCCAATACTCAGGAACTTGCGGAAATATATCCTTCCGGTATGGTGCTTAATTACGATATAAGCTATGACATAACGGGACTTGCTGGTGAAGTCAAGGTCAGAACCCTTGATATCGGCAAGGCAAACAAGATAGAGGTTAAAAAGAAAAATACATCAAAGTTTTCCCTTGGCGGAAAAGCAAAGCCTCTCATCTCATCACAGTCTATTGTTTACATCGATTCAACGATAGAAACTCAGGCTGATGCCGAAAACAGAGCAAATTACCTGCTCGAAGAGATGTCCTACAGACTTGGCAGCATCAGGATGACGATGGTTGGACTTCCGGAGCTGGTTCCGGGGAGATTTATAACACTTAAAGACTTTGGTGATGCAGTCTCCAACAAGTATTACATAACTGATGTAACTCACACATATCAAAACGGTGGAAAGTTCGTCACGTTGCTTGAGGGAAAAGCAGCAACGCTTTAACAATAAAATGCATTTCGGGGGTAGAGGATGCCATTTTTTGACGTAGTAGATGATGTGGCCCGTCATCAGCTTGAAAAAACTGCAATGGGCGATAACAGAATAATGGGCGCCTTGGTCTGTACGGTTACAAAGAACTATGACAAGGAGAAACAGGGATTTGTTCAGGTCAATGTAACTACGAGAGACTATGACGAGAGTAAGCTCGTCTGGGCGAGAATGGCTCTTCCGTATGGAGGACAGAAGTGGGGAGAATACTTCATTCCTGAGGTCGGGGATCAGGTCATTGTCATCTTTGAACAGGGCAACATCGAGAGGGCCTTTGTCATAGGTGCAGTTCCCAAAACAAATTCAACCTTCATGTCAAAAGCTTTTGATGAGCACAACGATATCAAGAGGATACAGACGAGAAACGGAAATACCATTGATATTTTAGACAATCATGAAGGCGAAGGAGATAAAGATAAGATCACTATAACGACCGCCAAGGACGGGCACAAGTTCCAGCTTGATAACGATAAAAAGATAATGCTCCTCACGGACAAGGATGGAAAAAATAAGATCGAGATGAAGACCGAAAGCGGTCAGATGACAATCCTTGCTGAAAAGAAGCTGACAATACAGGTTGGAGATAACATAAAGCTTATTATGAACGGCAGCAACGGAGCTGTAACTCTCGAAGCTACCAAGGTTAAGATAGAAGCCACAAATACAGCCGAGCTTAAATCCAATAATAGAGTTACAATAGAAGGAGGGAATGTTTCAGCCTCCGGTAACTCGATGTTAAAGCTTTCGAGCTCAGGACCGGTTTCAGTTGAGGGAACACCGGTCAAACTCGGGTGATACTTAAGCATAAGCAAGGAGAGAAAGAATGCAACAGTCATTTTTGGGAACGGGAGTTTCTTTTCCAATACAGATTGACCCGGCTACTGGGCGCTTCAAGATGAGCGTTGGCAAGCAGTCTGTAAAAGAGTCCATATATCTTATCCTTATGACGCAGGTAACAGAAAGAATTACCAGGCCTGGTTTTGGTTCACAGACTGCCGGATATGTTTTTATGGATCTCAATCAGACAGAGCTGACAATCATGAAAAGAGACCTTACTGAGTGCATATTAAAGCAGGAGCCAAGAATATCAAATGTTGACATCAGGACTGAGATGCAGGCTCAGCAGGGCTACATAATGATCTACATCGATTATGTACTTGCAGAGAATAATCAGCGAGACAACATGGTATTCCCGTTCTACTTAAATGGAACACCGGAAGAAGATCTAGAAGAAGAATACTACGAACCAGAATCTATATACTTGGATGAATCCTATGAATAATGCCTTTAGACCTCAAAGCGTTGAGGATATCGAAAACAAAATAGAAAAGCTCCGTAAAAGCTATGCTCCCGAATGGCGGTATGACAGGATAAATCCTGATGCGGGTTCTGTTATTGCAAAGGTGTTTGCAAGACAGACAGAGGAAAATAACCGTCTCATGAGCCAGATGCCTGAGAGGTATCACATGGAATTCGTAAATATGCTGGATTCCACCTTACGACCTGCTCAGCCTGCAGCCAGCATGGTTGTCTTTAATCTTGAAGGCAACAGCATCATGGGAACACAGATTCCAAAGGGGACAAGACTTACAGCCGAATCCGATTTTACAGATTCCGGATTTGTTGTATTTGAGACTGAGAGAAATCTGTATGTCACAGAATCTCAGATTAAATGCTCATTTATGACAGATGCAGAAAACGGCACAATAACTCCTATTTATGGTGATATTCAGGTCCCTGAGATCGTTCCGGCTTCAGCTTTTACAGTGGAAGAGAATACTGAAGAAGCAGCTCCTATAGAAGCACCTTCAGAGCCAATGGAGATTCTTTTGGACAAGACATCTCTCATCAAGCCTTTCACTCTTTTTGGAGAGAGAGAGAGCCTTGGCAGGAGTGTTCTGATAATGTATCACGACAGGCTCTTTGATGGAGTTGATGAGCCGATATATGTTCGTTTTGAAGGTGCCAAGGACCTTGTAGAAAGAATTGAAAACGGAGAGTTTTCTTTCCAGTATCTTGCAGACAAGGGATTTAAGGAGTTTGACTACGTAAGACTTCTTGAGGATGGCAAGACATACGAGATTGTCAAAAGAAGTCCCGGGCACAAGATTCAGGTTGGAGAAACTGAGGAGCAGGTTGTCATCCTTGAAGCCAAAAATATAATGACAGATTCACTGCAGGTTGAGAATGTTCAGATATCTGCAGCAGGAGATAAAAAGTTTCCTGAGTATGTGGGAGATGGCGCAGTGGAGTTTGATGCTTCAAAGTTCCTGCCATTCTCAGATACACTTGCAGTTTACAACGAGTGCTATATAGGCCATAATCCATGCTTTTCCAAGAAGGGCGCAAGGATAACACTGAATTTCAAGGTTAATTATCACGAGAATCAGATTCGCCTTACACCTGAGCAGGAGGAGCTGGAACTCTCGGTTATTAAGCTCAAACCCAAGAAGACACCGCTCGATGGAATGTCTCTTTCCATAGTAAATGAGATAACAATCGAGTATTTCAATGGCATAGGTTGGAAAAAACTTAAATGCGACTCTGAGTACGGCGAACTTTTTGAAAACTGTGAAGACGGTGATTACAAGCTCTCATTTATCTGTCCATCAGACTGGGAAGAGTCAGAAAACGGTCCTTACAGCGGAAGGTGCCTCAGAATGAGGATCACCAGATCCGATAACTGCTATATGAGACCTGCAATTCATACCTATCCATCAGTTGAGAAGCTGACAATAACTTATTCCTATGAGGGAAAATTTGTTGCTCCTTCCAAACTTGAAAGAATAGCAGGTACGCACAAGGCGGATATCACAGGAGTACTTGTTCAGAATAAGCCATTTACCGCTTTTTCCGGAATTGAGTACCATGAGGATGCTCTCTTTATAGGACTTGATAAAAAACTTGTAGACGGTCCCATAAGCATATATTTCCAGCTATCAGATACAAATAACCAGAATGGAGTTAAGTGCTCGCTTGAGTACTTTGGCCCCACCGGTTTTTCAAAGATGAGGTATACAGATCTTACCGAGGACTTTACTAGATCCGGAACTTTGATGTTCCTGCCTCCGCCTGATATGCAGGAATGTACACTTGAAGGCAATAAGCTGTACTGGATAAAGCTTGTGAGAAGTAAGCAGCAGGCCAGCGATGTAAATGATGTCTTTTTACCACATATCGTAAAGCTCTGTCTGAACGCTGTCATAGTTACAAATGTTCAGACCAGTGAAGAAAATGATTACTACATCGAAGAGGTCGTTCCCAATATGAGCGTTGCCCTTGGCAGCCAGAACATTCTGGATGCGATGATCTGGGTAAATGAAAAAGATTATACCCGAAAAGAAGAGATGGAGAGGCTTCTTACAGAAGAACCTGATAAGGTTCGTGTAGAATACGACTTCTTGGGAAGAGTTTCTGCATTTTACGTTCTCTGGGAAGAAGTGGAAAGCTTTGATGAGGCCACAAGCAGACGATGCTATCGCATAGACCGAATGAAGGGAAGAGTAGTCTTTTCCGACGGAGCCAAATGCGATATTCCAAGAGTTACCGATGATATAGCCTTCAAGGCAAGGATAAGAAGTACAGATGGTGAGTACGGAAACCTTGGAGAGGGCATGATAACCGATCTTATAGGAGCAGCTCCTTTTATTGATTCGGTCTCAAACCCTATCAGAGCTCATGGCGGAAGTAATCTCGAAACCTTAGATCATGCGCTTATGAGATGCGCAGGAATCATGAACTCAAGGTACCGTCTGGTATCGGAAACTGATTACAACCGATTTGTAATGGAATACTCAGACAGTATCGATAAGACAAAGGTTGTTGTAGGCGAGACGATAGACGGTCTCTCAAATCCGGCAGATATCTCCATTGTTCTTCTGATGAAGGATTTCGCGGATGGCGCCTTCTCCTATCACAGAATAGCCGGAGGACTTAAAAGAGAGATATTAAAGAACTGTGAGCTTACTATCACCGAGGAAAACCTTCATGTGGTCGAGCCGATATTTGTTGATATTTCAGTAAATATATGGGCGCTGGTCATGGATATGGATGACAGCTTTGAAGTTCAGAACGAGGCAAAAAATGTTCTGGCAGACTACTTAAATCCTGTATCCGACTCAGATCACGAAGGTTGGGAAATCGGAACACTTCCAAAGCAGTCACAGATCCTTATGAGACTTGGTGTCTTAAGGAGCCGAGCTGTTATTCAGCGAATCACCATGACTGCCAGATATGTTGACCACACCGGTGAGCATGAGGTGGATGCAAAAGATATCGAGCTTTCACCATTTATGGTTCCACGAAGCGGAACACATAAAGTTATTATTACTAACAAATAACAAAGGATAAAGCAAATATGCTGAATGTTGAGGACTTAAAGAGTAGAACATATGAAGAGCGAATGGAAGACGTGATGAGGGAACTCCCCATCATGACTTCCGAGTGGACCAATTATAACGTGTCCGATCCGGGAATCACTATCCTCGAGAACTTCACGGCATTTTTGGCTCTGCAGGGTTCTGAAATAGCAAACTTAAGCTACAGGACCAAGATGGCTCTTCTTAAGATGGCAGGCTTTGTTCCTGCAAGGGGGAAATGTTCAAGGGTACTTCTTTCAGCAGATGAATTAAACGAGGAAAGAACTCTTATCCCCGGACAGAGATTTTTCATTGGTGATATTTGCTTTGAAACTAACAGAGAGACTCTTATAGGCAGCGGAAGACTGACAGACATCTTTACCTGTATCGATAATGAATTTAAAGATATAAGTTACATTCTGGATAAAGAAATAAGTGTTCCGGCATATATCTTTGGTGATAAGCCAAAGGCCGGCAATAGCGTTTATTTCATTATGAATGGTAACCCCTCTGACCTTAGAGAGATCATCTTTTATGTGAGGATGGTCGACAACATTGGAAGAAATCCTACGGTTGACAGGACAGAGCATATCTTTGCAGATATCGAATGGGAATGCTTTACAGACAAAGGTTTTGTAAGAACTCAGGCAAGAGATTACACAAGTGCCTTCGTAAACAGCGGAGAACTCAGAGTATCTCTTTCTGAAAGTAAACTCGCTATCTATAAGGAAGCTCCGATTGAGGGCTATTGCATAAGAGCCACTTTAAAGAGGGCAGATTACGATATAGTTCCTAAGATAACAAATATATTTGGCTTTTTGTTCGAAGCATGGCAGAAGGACACAAAATCTTTTAGCCAGACCTTTGGAAGAAATGACAGTATAACCGTTAAATCTCCTATTGGAGATAACGTATACTACCTGATCTTCGGCAAAGAGAAAAAAGGTTCCTCCTATAGAAGATATGAGTTTTCAACTTCAGGGGACAGAAATGGAAGATTCTGTTTTTATAAAGACGCTCCTGAAGGTGGTATAACACTCACATTTTCAGAAAATGATTTTGGATATGCTCCTCAGAAGTTTAAGGACGCAGTGAGAGTTGTTATTTACAACGAAGAAGTAATGAGGAATTACAACGTGGGCAAGGTCATTGGCTACGATGATCAGGAAATAGAGCTTCCGATAAAGAATATTGTCCACGAGACCTTCTTTTTGATAGCAAGAAGAAAAGATGAAGAGGGCTATCTGTACGATTTTGTCCGCCCGGAAAGAGATGAGGATGGAGCTCTTTACTACCACCTTTTAGAGGGCGATGGAAAGATAATAATCGAAGATGCCGGAGATTTTATAGATGCAGACCTGTTTATGGGAAGCGTTTCTGTCACATCAGGTGAAAGAGGAAATATCAATCCCGGAAATATCCTCACTTTAGAAGGTGATGACAGCGGTATTGGTTTCTATAATCCCGGAGGTGCAACAGGCGGATGCTTTAGAGAAAAGCTTGAGGATGTAAGAGCAAGATTCCTTAAAGATATGAGAACTCCCTACAGGGCAGTTACAGCTTCCGACTATGAAAAGCTTGCTCTTTCTACACCGGGTCTTTGTATAAGAAAAGCAAAAGCCATTATGGCTGAGAATGAAAACCTTGTAAGACTGGTTATTTTACCGGCTTCGGATGAGCGTTTTCCTAAGCTTTCCAACATCTATATTGATAGAGTGACAAAGAGACTTGAGGAGAGAAGGCTTATCACCTCAAAATTTATGATAATAAAGCCTTCCTTCGTTTCAGTAGGTGTTAAGTGCACAGTTTATGTCAAGCGGCATTTTTCAGACTGTCGCAAGCAGATTGAGGACAGAATAAAGAGCAGTCTGGATTTCATAAATTCAGATCACAACTTTGGAGATAAATTAAGGTTTGAGGACGTATTCCATGGAATAGAGGAACTTCCCTGTGTAGAGTACGTATACGACCTGGCTCTTTATTCGGAAAATACGACTTTGGCGCAGCTGAAAGAATATGATATCTATTTAAGGCAGGATGTTCTTTGTTACCCCGGAGAGATAAATCTGGAGCTTGTGGCATCTGACAGATAAGGATAAAAAATGGCAAATGATGTTTGGTATTCGGTAAAGAATAACAGAATAAAAAAAGGCTGCATCAAGGGTTTTATGGTAGGGGAAGACGGACAGCTCATATTTGACGACCATGAGAGCGAGCATGGCATCTTCTTTACACCGTTTGATGGGGTTGAAGAGGAATCAACATGGGGACGATTAACTTATAATCTGGTTTTGTCAGAGCAAATTGTCTGTTATACTTATGTTATAGCGTATGATAATGTCGATTTTTCCGTTGATGATGGCAAGCATGATTCTCTGACCTCGTTCTTGTGTGACCCTGAGGTTAATACCTATACCAAGACCAGAACGCTTCAGGATCTTGGAGCAAAGAGATTTGTCAATACGGACGATGGCCTTTTGTATGAGCTGAAAGGAAGATATCTCTTTATCGCATTTGAGATGATAGGCGGCGGCAGCGCAACTGTTGGAAATATCCGCGTAGGAGTAAGAGGCGACAGCTTCATGGGAGCTTTCCCCGAAGTTTATCAGGAAAGAAATAGCTTCCTGCACAGATATCTTTCAATTTTCTCAAGCATTTACAACGATAACAGTGAGCTGAATGAGAGGCTCTATGAGATGCTTGACCTTGATAAGTGCGACGCTGAACTTCTTGAGATGTATGGTTCATGGTTTGGAATCGATCTAAAAGGCGGCTTCCTTCCGGAAGATACGCTCCGTACACTTGTAAAAGAAGCCTATCAGCTAAACCGCATGAAGGGAACCAAATGGGCCATAGAGAGGATCGTCGATATAGTTGTTGGCGAAGACTCGGTTCTTCTTGAGAACAGACTTCAGGATGGAGGCATATTTGATGTAACCATTCTGGTTAATACAAAACTATCAGAGAATTTAAGGCATCAGCTGATGTTTATTTTGGATCAGTTCAGGCCATTACGAACAAGAATACGACTTCTTCAGATGGAGAAGGAAGCTGTTATGGATGGCAACAGTTATCTTGATATGAACGCCGCTATTCCTAAACAGAAACACGTTGTTCTTGACGAAGAAGCTATCTACGATGGCGCTATAACACTTATGTGATGTAGAAGGAGAAAAGTATGACAGTTGAAGAAGTTAGGGTTGAAGATAAAATTCAGCTAAATGTATCAGGAAAGGTGGATGCCAATTCTGCCACAGAATTCCAGAATGCAGTGCTGAAGGCATTTCAAAAGAGCTCTTTCGTTATCATAAACTTTCATGATACTACCTATGTTTCGAGTGCGGGCCTTCGTGCTCTGCTTATAGGCCAGAAGACAGCGCAGTCCAAGGGCGGAAAATTTATGATCGTAAATGCCAACGAAAGCATTGTGGATGTTCTCAGAGTCACAGGACTCGAGAAAGTTTTGAGGGTGCAATGATTTCTTTTTCAAATGTATGCAAAGAGTACACAACTGAAAATGGGAATGTGTTGGTATACAAGGACTTCTCGGAAGTAATACAGGACGGGGAGTTTATTGTGCTGACCGGAGAGAGCGGATCCGGAAAGACTACACTCCTTAAGATGCTCTTGAAAGAAACCGATCCTGAGCAGGGAAAAATTCTTGTTGACGGCGAGGACATTGTAAAGCTTAAACACAGAGATGTTCCTTACTATCGCAGGAAAATTGGAGTTGTATTTCAGGATTTCAGACTTTTTCAGGATTTGTCGGTCTATGACAACCTCGTAGCATCCATACTTGCTACAGGTGGTTCGGCAAAAGAAGCAAATAAAAAGATAGTTGATGTGCTGACAATGCTTGGTATTGACTCTCTTCATAAGAGACTTCCAAGGGAGATGTCAGGAGGGCAGCAGCAAAAGGTCTGCCTTGCAAGGGCCATCATCAATAATCCAAAGTATCTTTTGGTGGATGAGCCAACGGGAAATCTTGATCCCGGTCAATCAGCGGAGATCATAAGACTTCTCGATATCATTCATGATCATGGAATTACAGTAATAATGGCAACTCATGATATGAGTGTTTTAGCTGTTAAAAATAAGCGACAGATCAGTTTAGACGAACGAACTTTTAAAAACTCATTCCAAACGGCATGATGTATGACAAAAATGTGGGGGTAACTTGAATGACTCGTGAACAGAAAACAGCGCTTATAGTGGCATGTGTGTTCTATGTAGCTACGATTTTTGGATTCTTTTACTTTAGCCTGACGCTTATTGTGCTGGTATTTTTAGCTGCAACGCTCAGCCTTTCGTATTTTGCGTATCTTTGTTACAAGACGCATAACGATTACACAGGCGCTGAGCACCTTCAGCAGGAAATCGGTCTCATTAAGGCAGAGATGGACCAGCAGAAGAAGGATTATGAGAGCCTTCTTTTAGAAAAAGACAATGAGCTGGACAGAAGGCAGCAGAATATAGAAGACCTGGAAAAGAAAGCAGAAGACCGTGAGAAGGTCATTCAAGAGACAAAGGATGAGCTTTTAAAGCACGTCGATGAAAAAAAGAGTAACGACCAGTTATATGAAAGCCTTCTTCCTCCTGATGAAGATGACTCTGCAGAAGTTGACATAATCGGAGTTGCAAGAAGAGCCATACAGGAACTTGACGCTGATGCCAGGAAGGTCGGACTTAAGATTACAATATCAAGTGCGCAGGACAGACTTATGGTCAAGGCCAGCGCCAAGAGACTTCTTATCATGTTCAGGAATATCATTGATAATTCCATCAAGTACATGAAGAAGGCAGGAACACTTGTAGTAACCATATCCACGATAGAAGACGATATATTTATCGTACTTAAGGATACGGGTAACGGACTTCCTGAGAATGAGACGAAGCATATTTTCGAACTCAACTTCCAGGGCTCCAACCGTATCAGCGGTAACGGACTTGGCCTTACACAGGCAAAAGCCATTGTTGAACATTACGGTGGAACAATCTATGCACGTAGCCCTGAGGGCAGTGGCATGGGCATATATATTCAGCTCCCAACAACATAAATTTGGAGATGAAAATCATACAGGTTTCGACTGGTCAAGAATATAAAAGCTGACGATAGGTGGGTGTATGAAGAGAAATTCGAGAATGTTCATAGTATTGTTTGCATTTTTTATCGTGGTTGCGATAGGGGCGCTTGTGATGCTGAATGGATCTCATTCGGTGTTTAACAGGGATGCAAAGTCAATAGGAGCGCAGACTGCAGTTATGAGTAAGACTGTTATAGGCGATGAGCCTACTGAAGATGCTATACTGCAGGATACTATAGAGGAAGTGACTGATATAGTTGAAGAAGTTGTGGAAGATGCCCAGGTAACTGCAGAAGAAGCAACTGGAAACTTTGATGCAGTCTCTGATGATACAGCTGAAGGCGCAGGAAGCGGTGATGGAGCAGCTGATAGCGCAGCAGATAGTACTGATCCTAAAAGAATCAGATACTTCAAGTACACAACCTGTACTACAAAGACAGTGCTCAATTTCAGAAAAGAGCCAAGTGAAGATTCAAAGATTATGTATAAGCTTGCACCCGGTACACCCGGCTATGTTCTTCAGCCCGGAAATGAGTGGAGCATGGTTGTTGTTCCTCAGTACCATGAGACAGGATACTGTGCTACAGAGTATCTCGATCTAGTGGAAATAACAAAAGAAGATTTCCCTGAGGAATATGCAGAGCTTGTTATTGCACCTGAGGAAGCTCTCACCTATTAAGCTTTGGAGGTTCTGCTTATGAAACTTGATGATCGTATAAATAAACAGAATCAGAGACAGGAAGAGATAAAACGACGTCCTCCCATTGATGAAGATGAAGAGACCTATATCTACGATATCAGGAAACCTATGCCATTCATCAACGAGAGTAAAAACGGTGTATTTGACATTAAGAACCAAACCGGCATTAACACCGCCAAAAGTGTCTTCGATAAAAGTATTTTCAACACTCAATCTTGATTAAATAACATTAATCACAGAGGATCAGGCATGGCAAATTATAATGACGATTTGAACAATAAGCCATTTAGTAGTTATAACGAATACATGCAGTATGTTTTCGACTGTGTTAATGGTGCGCTGGATGGCTATATCTCTAAGCTGAAGGTTTTGTATGCCAACGGAGAGGGCGGATACAAGAATATTCTGTATCCGGATATTGAGCTGGCCGGAGATGCCTGCCGTAACAGACTGGCTGATTCCTACAAGACTCGTATGGGAGTTGAAAAAGAGGAAGATGAAAGCGAAGACGATGATGCAGATGTAGATTCCCTTTTTAGTTCTAGTAACGATGAGGATTCAGAGAGAGATGAAATGAGTCAGGATGATGAAGATGAGGATGAAGATATCGATGATGATCTTCTGAAACTCCTTGGTGATTTTTCTTCCGATAATCCTGTTGATGAAAAAGAAGAGGAAGAATCCTCTGTTTGGGAAGAAATCGGTAAAGACGTAAAGATACCGATACTTGAGCGACTTGATATCATTGAAAAGAGAGCAGAACTTACCGTTCAGAACGGAATAGAGCTTCCGTTCTATGAACTGTGTAAGAGACTTGACTTTGAGCCTTTCACAAAGTTCTGTTTTGCCTGCGGTATTCTTTCTTCAACACAGACTGATTATGCAGGAGTATTCCACATTGTAAATGAGAACGGAAACCTTTCGGCTCCGACTATTGAGTCGGCCGCGAAGGTCTTTTATGGCGAGAAGTTTTCTATTACCAACGCCTACGGCGACATGAGTGCCGCACTTGAGCAGCTGCTTCCTGTACTACCTTTGCAGGTTCTGGGCAGCATGCCTTTTTCTACTGTTGTTTCCCCTGATAAAAGAATGATCGATTTCCTGTTTGGTCGTAATCCTATGCTTCTTGATGAAAACTACAACAGGTTTATCTATATGCTTACAGATGACAAGGAACTTGACCCCGTTATGGCAAATGAGGGAAGACTCGATGCCATGAGGACTTCTTACAATGACGGCGTCAGAATTTTCTACTACTACGGCGACGATGGCAGCGGAAGAAAATTCTTTGTTAAGAATTTCTGTAAAGAGCAGGGCCTTAGAGCTGTTGCTATCAACTGTAAAAAACTCTTTAACTATGATTTTCAGTTTGTAGACAGGGCGCTCTGGTCCGTTACAAGAGAGTGTATCCTCACAAAGGCGTGCTGCTGTCTGACAGATCTTACCTATAGAGATGAGGAAAAAGAAAAGTTCTTCGGCTATATGGATCTTGCTTTTTCAAAGCTGACAGAGAAGAATGTACTTGTTTTTGCAATGAGTAAGCTCTTTATCGACTTCAGAGAAGTTACAAAGAGCCAGTTTACTGACCTTGAACTTCCAACTCCAAATACAGGTGAAAGACAGACCTGTTGGGAGTATTTTGCAAAGGGCTATGACCTTGCAGAGGATGTTGATCTTCTGGAGATGTCCACAAAGTTCCTGTTCACATCAGGAAAAATCCACGATGCTCTTGTTAAGGCTAAATCTCTTTCAAATATGGATAAAGAGGAAAAGATATCAAGAGCAAACCTCTTTAAAGGGTGCTACGCCCAGATGAGTTCAGAGCTTTCACAGAAAGCATCAAGAGTAGAGGCTAAGTTCGGATTTGAAGATATCGTTATGAACGAGAGCCAGCGAGAGACTATATCTCACGCTATCGAGCAGATGACCTACAGAAAACAGGTCTACGAGAATTGGGATTACACCAAGAAATATCCTTATGGTCGAGGACTTACGGTTCTTCTTTTCGGTGCTCCCGGTACCGGTAAGTCAATGATGGCGCAGGTTATTGCCCATGAGCTTAACCTTGAGC
>JAEEGL013635262.1_pt1 | contig 19584 bp, 17 predicted proteins | sample 9134231 | NCBI WGS metagenome assembly JAEEGL01 (sample SAMN16246548, study PRJNA631951) | gut metagenome | biome: gut microbiome; feature: rumen; material: fiber-attached | host: Bos | place: Iran: Karaj | collected 2018-10 | reverse complement strand
TTGCAACAGAAAAATCATTTAGTCACTTAAATATTATTACAACGTTATTTACAAGTGCTATCCCTGCAATAAGCTTTGAAAAATTAAGAACAATTTTTTCAATTGAAACATTTTCAAAACCAACATTATCCATAATATCCATTGAAAAATATAGAACAGCAAAAATAGTTCCTATTGGAATCATTACATTATACATATTTAAAAAATCTGGATGTTCTAAAACTTTATTAATTGCTGTTGGAAGCATTTCTCTTACAATATCTATTCCTGCTTCGCCGCCACTTCCAATCATGGCAAAAAATTGATAAAACATACTTAGCAAGTCTTTAAAAAATCTACCTGCAGCACTCATATGTGTCCCTCTTTTCTTTATAAATTAAGTAAAAATTTCTTCTGATATTTTTTTCGCGCTTCTGATAAAAGAAATCGCTGCTAAAATAAGAATAAGCTGTAACCATGGTAATAAAAATGGATTTGCTACACCATCAAAAATTGTTGTATTACTAGCAAAAAATATATAAGATTTTAACGCAATATATACTATTAGTGGTTCCATAATAAGTGCAAGCATTTTTCTTGCATATGAAACTGCACCAGATTGCATACCGCCTCTAAAACAGTCTGAAAAGGCTACTGGTGCATATATAAACATTTGCGTTATAGCAATGGAACGTTGCCAACCATGTATATATAAGAAAAATCCAACTATCATAAACGTAAGTGGTTCAAGATATGAAACTATCAACGAAGTGATAACACCAATTAATCCTGTAACGGAAGAATCTGAATTAACTTCCTTCGAGAAATCAATTATTTCTTTAATAGTTTCTTTTCCGATAGTTGATAGTCCACCACCTGCTGTCATTATTTCACTTAAAAGCGTGTCACCAAATTCTACGATACCTTGCATAAGCTGAATGGAATTGCTAACAATTATAGCACCTATAACAAGTCTAATAAAATTTCTAACAAATATTTCTATATCTAATTCACTACTTAAAACGTCTTGTAAAAGTGAAATTGACCATCTGACTAAAAGCAACATCATTGCTAATGGCAATAATGTTTCAGCAATTGCAGTAACGCCTTTGATATAATCGGCAGCTTTTAAATATGTAGAGTCCATAATCATTTGATAGTTGATGACATTTCCTCCTGTTATTGAAAAGAAGCTGAACAATTTTTCTACAAAAGGAACTATGACTTCATAAAATAAATCTCTTTCCATACTCATATTTTATACAAAATATTTGTATATTCTCCTTCTAAAAAATTTTTATATTATTATGCACTAAAAATTGTTTGTACATACGACTTAGCACTTCCCACTGTTTTTAGTACTGTAAACAAGGCAAGTACAGTTATTAAAATTGCAGAGCCTGATTGTGAAATCCCTGCTATTCTTTTTACTACTATATCACCAAAACTAATAGTTAACATAACGAAAGGAAGCTCCATATAAACACCTAAAATTCTTTTTAGTCTTCCTGCGGCTCCTATTATTCGATTTGTGAAAATATCACTGAAAATGATAGGTGAAATTATATAATAAATGCTAAGTTCAATTGCACGTTTAATTGCAACTACCCATACAACTATGTATATAAGCATTTTCATGAACCAAGCAATTCCTACAATCGAACCCATTTCCAAACCTTCTGATTCGGTAACAGGCATGCCTACTTTATTGAATCTTGTTGCAACATTTTTTGCTTCTAAAAAGTCTGTGCTTAACGAAACTTGTGTTTGAAAACCAAGGTCAGTGGAAACAGCAATTACAAAGTCGTTAAGTGCTAAAACAATACTTCCTATATTTGTTACAATTGCTACGCCGATAATTAGTTTCATGAAATTTCTAAATAAAATTTCTACATTAAAATTTTTATCCATAACGACGTCTTGCAAACTTATCATAAAAAACACAACCATTAAAATAATTCCTACTGTACTTACTACATTATACATTGCAGTAGAATTATTAATTAAAAAATTAAGCGGTGTTTCGAAAATTTTAATTACTTCAATTTTGCCAGATGCCCATGATTCTTCGGCAACTTGTTTAACTATATTAATGCCATAATCTGTTTCGCCCATATTTTTTCCTCTTTATAAACGTCCTTCCATCATTTGTTGTGCGTATTCTGACGAACGTTTTAATGTTCCTACCAGAACACATGTCACTATAACGCCCGCGACAATTGTATCCATGCCCATAAAAACTATACTTGAATGTCCAGTAACCGACGTTCCATTGTCAAAAGCAACTATACAAGCCATTTCAGTTAAGAAAATAACAACTGTTGTTTGCAGATAATTTGCAAATAAGCCTTTAAGGAACTTCATACCAGATGAATTTATACCATTATTAAACATATCAGGAACAATTAATGGCGCAAGTGCGCCTTTAACACCAATCATAATGGCACGTTCTACACCAAGCATAATTGTAATTAATTGTAATGATACATTAAATATAAGTGCTATAAAGGAATTTAAACCAGTAAGAACACCGTCAGTTGAATTTTGATTAATTGCTGCTTGAGCTGTTATTAAATCATTATTGCCTTCAATAAAAGCAGCAAATTCATTTGATGCGGAAAATGATGATGTGATTTCACTATTAAGCAGTTTAACAAATTCATTAGTTCCACTTAATAAAGCAGGAAGATTTGAAACTACCATAAACACGAATATAAATCTTATTAATCTTCTAAGTAACGTTTCAAAATTAAAATTAATATTTGCTACTCTGTCCATTATATCTATACAAAAATATACAACGCATAAAAGTAGTCCTATTGGAATAAGGACTGAAATTACGCCTTGATATTCTGAGCTTTCTAGAATTATATCTAATATTTCATTCATGTTACTTACAAAGGCGTCGATACCAACGCCATTTTTCATTTTGCCAAATTGTGCGAGATATTTATACATAGTTCTTCCTTCTCTTTAAAAATATATTTACGAGTAAAGTATGACATTTAATTATATTAAATATGTGAATTTAATTATTTTTGAAAAAGATTTTAAAACATCATATTTGCGTAATATCATAAAATATCAATAAAATAAAAGGCAATATTTTTTATTGCCTTTTAAAAATAGTAAAATTATTTACCAAATCCTGAACCTTCTGCACTGTTGTCAGTATTGTTAATATTGTTAAATTTTGTATTTGATTTTTTAGGTTTAGATACAGTGATTTTTCTTCTTGTATCAAATTTAGAAACACGAAGTGATTTTTCGAAAGTATCTGGATCATTTATGTTGAGTGAAGCACATAATTCAAGAATATTTTTTGGTTTATAAATAACCTTTTCAATACGTTTACTTGTAAGTCCTTCTTTTATGACTTTTGCCTTGTCGCCAAGACCGATACTTTCTATATTGTTCTTAATTTCGTTATTAAATTTCTTTCTATAATCATATAAAAGGTTATCGTCAGCATCTCCTGTATAACGATAGTTTTTATGCTTTGGATAATCGTATTTTGGTCCGTAAAATGGATGAAGACCACGAATCATGAGAATACAATCTTGGTTATTCATTTTCATGATTTCATCAGGTGTCATAAGTTCACGTGCAGTTTTCTGCTGTCCTCTGTTACCGCTTCCACCTTTCCAAGCAAAAGACCTACTATGAGTATATACATAAACAGTTGTTTTACCAAGTTCTTTGCTGATATATTCAAGTGTCGAATATTCTTGTCCACCCAGGAAAAGGAATGAATCACAGTTACCGATAAGACCTTCCCAGTCATCTTTATACATAGATTTAATCTGTGCAAGGTTCTGCAAGATAATTGAACAAGAAATTTCGTATTTACGCATTGTAGCAAGTTTTTTAGTAAATTCAGGAATCTGTCCAATGTTAGCAAACTCATCAAGCATGAAACGAACGTGATAATTAAGTCGTTTTCCTTTACATTCTGTTTCAGCATGGAAGTAAAGTGTTTCAAAAAGCTGTGAATACATCATTGATACAAGGAAGTTGAAAGTACTATCTGCTGCTGGGATAACGATAAAGAGCGCTTGTTTTTCATCACCGATTGTACCAAGGTCAATATCATCACTTCCTGTGAGGTTTTCAATTTCTTTCATGTTGAATACTGTAAGACGTACAGAACAAGAAATAAGAATTGATTTAAGTGTTTTACCAGCACCCATTTTGAAAGTCATGTACTGTTTTAATGCAATACTGTTTGCGTCACGTTTTGCAACTTCGTCGAAAATTCTATCAAGTGGTGATTTAACATTAGGGTTGTTTTCATCTACTTCTGCTGCACGAAGAAGTTTCATGATAGATGTAAAGTTTTGTTCTTCTTTTGGTCTATATTTAATTAAATAGAACATCAGCGCCTGTAAAAGGGCTGTTTCTGATTTTTCCCAGAATGGGTCACCACCAGATTTTCCATCAGGGTTAGTATTTTTAATAAGACAGTTAATAAGAATAAGAACGCCTAGATCATCACGAATGTAGTTAAATGGGTTATAACAATTACTATGTTTCATTTCTACTAGGTTAAAGCATTTAATCTTATAACCTTGTCTTTCCAAAAAGCCTGCCTGGGTTTCTAAAAGTTCACCAGCAGGGTCTGTAATTACATATGAACAGTTAGCCTGCAAAAGGTTAGGTTTAACGAAGAATCTAGATTTACCAGCACCAGAACCTCCGACTACCATAACGTTATTATTACGTCTTGTCTGTCTTGTATCAAGACTTAAAAATACATCATTTGTAAGAATCATATTCTTTTCGCCATCACTATTTGGCGAGTCTTGTGGGTCTGTATATACACGGTTATAACCTTTGATATTTTTATTCCATTTTGCGCTACCACTTTCGTGTCCTGTTGCATCGTGGTCGATGCTTTCTTCATTGACTTTTATTAAGTAAAGTGCAAGTGCGAATATTAAAGTAAAAAATATAAAGTATTCAACACCATACCAAGATGGTTTTACTGCTAGTTTATTAAATATAAAAGAACTAATACCTGGAACAAATGCTGTTAAATCTAAGAAACTATTTGATGCAGCACCCCAGTGACAACCAAAAATACAAAGCATGATGTAAGAAACGGTTGCTATCATTGTATAAAATTTTCTGTTACTAGTAGTTCTCACTTAAAATTTCCCCCTTAAAAAATACATTACAAAATTATTATGATTGTTGAATATTGTGAAATACAAAAAAAGAAAGGTAGTTTTTAAACTACCTTTATAAAATTATATTATTGGGTCTTCTTTTTCGGTTTCTTTTTCGTCCCTGCTGTCCATACCTAATCCTTTTTCTTCGATTATCTTATCGAGTGTTTGATTAAGCGATCTTTCTTTAAGATTCTTAGCAATGTCAGATACTTCAATACGATGATTAACTACCTCAATGGCAATTGCTAAATCAGTACCAGAAATAATATTTTCTAAATCTTTTTTTGAAAGGTTTTCGGTATCTTCTAATTCTTTTTCATCTTTAGCACTATAAGTTGTATTAAATATATCTATCAGTGCTTTACTTGCTTCTTGTTGTTGATCTTCTTCACAAGCATTTATTATTGCATTTTTTATAGTTTGCTCTTTTTCCTTTAAACTTGCTATACTATTTTCTTCTATAAGTGATTTTAAATCAAAAGTTTGACCACCCATAACCAAAGACCTATTGTTTACTGTTTTAAGAATTTTTTCAACATTAAGCTTATTTACATCGTATGCATTAAGAATTTTTATCAGTGCCTGATTAACAAGTAATTTATTAAGATTATCTTTGATTGCCGAATAATTCTTATTATTTATGAATTTTAAGATAGAATTAATTTTATTATCATATTCTTGCTGCACTTTTATATGATATGTTATATCTGGATCGTTTGAGTCTATAACAATAGCAGGACTCTTGTCATACTTTTTATCGAGCTGCTTAATAACTTCAAACATTTGTTTTTTCTGTTCTTCTTTTGAGGCTTTTACATCAATATCGGCACTAGTAATAAAAGTTATGCCTTGGTTAATACCATTTGTAATGTCTTGACCTTTTTTAAAAATGTTTTTTACAAATTCATATGGGTCTTCGTTATATTCAATATCATCTTTTGCCTTTACAAAAGGATTTTCTTTATCATTTGGAAGATATGAATAAAATTCTGCTGGTCCAAATGCTGGAACCTTAATAAATGATTTATTATTTAAATCGCTACCATTATAAATATAAATACATTCATTACTTTTATTTTGACGAAGTATTTCAATCGCATTAGTAAGTTCTGCTCTCTTTTCTTCTGATGTTTTTGCTTCAAGTCTTGAATAGCTTCCCATTATTGTGTGTGTTGCGTAATAAATAATAGATTCAATTGCTGCTTTTGTAAATGCCGAATCATTTAATGGAACAATTATATCGTTTTTATTTTTTGGATCGATTGTGAATTTTTTATTAGCATTCGCCATCATCTCGTTAAATTCCTTCTTAAGGAACATTTTTTCAGGAACCGTTATTGATGTATTGCTAACGTCAGCAATTTCCTTAATGAATTGCTTGTGAGGTATAAATCCTTTTGTTTCTTCCTTAGCGTAATTAATATTTTTGCTTCTATAATTATCTGTAACTATTTTATCAAAATCCTTTATACCCTCAATTTCTTTTACATATTCACGATTTACCATAAGAAGAGTTACTGGAGTTGTTTCTTTTGTTCCATCTTTTCTAATGATAGGGTTTCCTTCAGCGTCTAACACGTCTTGAAAGTAATTATAGATTACATGTGGTATACCCATATTTGTAATTGTGCGGCTAAAACGAGGAGCTTTTTCATGATTAGCAATAGGGATATGCACATAATCATTTACAATACTTGTAAATCTTTCAGAATCTTCTTGTGAAATATTTGCTCTTTCTAAAACTTCTTTAATGGAAAGATCTTTATAGGATAAAATGTCAGCAGGGTTTTCTTTGCTTTCATTTATTTTTTTGCAAATTTTATCTAAAAAAGCTTTATCTTTTTCCATTTGCTTAAGGTTGCCTATTCTTTCACTTTCTTCTTTATTTAGTTCTAAAAAGTTTTTTAAAATTTTCAAAAGGTTTAATGCACTTAGGTATTTACCTTTTGCAATATTTTCTAATGTGCTTGCGCCATTTGTTTCCATTTTTTGTTTCTCCTTCTTTTTAAAAAAAAGTTTTTGTTACATATATATAATATGATATATAAATACAAGTGTTATCTTCTAACGCCAAGTCTTTCTGCCATTAAAAGTAAAAAGTTTCGTTGGTCACCGTAACAGTTTACTGAACCAAAAGCAAGACCAGCGATATATTTTTGCAGTTTTATTTGTTTTAATGTATCTTCTTTTAAAGCATTTTGTTCATTTGATATAAGTTGGTCTACAAATGCCACAATAACATCTTCGTAATCTTTTGTGGCAAGTGTTTGTTCTATCTTTGTTTTAAAAGAAAGATAATTATTGACTGCTACAAATTTTTCTTCTTTTTTATTTTCTTCTTCATCAATAATTTTTTTAATTTCATCATCGTCAATTTCTTTTTGTGACACTAAGTCTTCATCGTTAAAAGAAACAGAAAGTGAAGAACTACTTGTATTTATTTTTTTATCTTTTGAATCTTCTATTACGTTTTGATTATCAAACATATTTTAATCTCCTTTAATTTTGTTTACTTCTAAAAAGTTCTTCATATTTTTCATTAAGTTGGCTACGTTCTGTGTAATTTGTTATAATGTAATTAATATCTGCATGAACGTTGTATTCTGCTTGAAGACGCATAATCTTATTAATTACACGCATATTATCAGCAGGAATATCGCTTCTTAAATATTTTTCAAACGGAATTGGTTTTTTATCATTTTTTAAGTTATATTTAATACCAGCAAAAATTTCCTCTTTTTGTTCAAAAGTAAAGTTATTTTGTAAGAAAGTATTTAAAGAAATCTTTCTGTCCCTAAATTTTAAATTATAAATAGAAGTTACATAAAGCATTTCTGACATCTTCTTATTTTCTTGTGCATATATAAGAGGTGCATTAATCTGTGCATTAGGATGTTTTGCATTCCAAAGATCAGCAAGTTCTCCATAAGACATGTCTTTTACATTCTTTTCTATAACAACAGGAGTCTTTTTCTTAGGAACTGGTTTAACTTCGGCAATAGGGGCTGGAATTTCTGCTTTATTAGAACCATTTTTGTGGTTTTTTAAGGTTTCCTTTGCTTTATTCAAATTGTATTCATTAATTAAAATATTTAAATCAATTTTATTGTCAGGATTTAAAACATTATATTTATGTGCGTCAAAAAGAACTGCCACTTTGTTATTATTATTTCCATTTAAAAGATTTAAATCAAATTCATTTCCTGGATTTTCTTTATTAAATATTAAAATAAGACGCCTTAGAGCCATGGTTTGCGCGTTATTTTCTATATCATCATAAAGCGAAACGTCTATGTTTGCTTCAAGTCCTGCTGCAATATTGAAAATTTGTGCAGGATTATATGATTCGTATTTTTCGGTACCAGCAAATCTTTTAAGTCTTTCAAGCTCAATCTGTTTTAAAGCTTCCTTTTTTCTTGATTTACTTATATTTTTATTATCTATATTAAGAACAATTGTTTTTCTAAAATCAGGTTCATTGTGAAGTTTAACTGTTAAATCGTTATTTGTTGCATTTGATATTGCTTTTGCCTGTGTTGAAATTTTCATATTTTCCCCCTTAAAATTTACATACTTCATTTTTAATATGTCATTTATGAATATAATATTTAAAAAAAAATTAAAATAATACCTGCGGAAAAACCGCAGGATTTATTTTATCTGTCTATCTCTTCTTTTTCTTTTTGCTTTTCTTTAAATTCTACTAATGCTTCACGCATTTCTTTAAAATCAGTTACAGAGGTGCCTGTAAGTTCTTTAACAAAATTTTTGATATATTCGTATGCTTTTTCACGTGTATCTCTATCTGCAATGTATTTTCTACTTCTTTCATCATTAGTATTAAATTCTAAACGACCAAAAGCAGTAGAATAATATTCTTTTTCAAGAGTAATTTTACAAAAATCTGTTTTAAAAGTAATGGTGGCTTCTTCTTCTAAATCAAAAGAATCTATACTAGCAATTTCATTTTCTACGAAATTCATCAGATTACTTTTATTAAGCATATTCATAAAAATTGGATTATATGAACAAAATGGAAGTATACTATCGTTATCTGTTTCTGCATTTATTCCAATGCTTCTAAGGAAAGGTGTTAAGTCATAATTGCTATTAATTGTTTTTGAAAGTTCGTATGTCATGTATTCATTATCTTTAAAATAATCAAGAAGTGATACACCAGAAATTTTGTTTTCAAAAATATTTACGCTTGCACCTTTATCAATAAATTCTGCTATTTTATCTGGCGTTTCTTTTGCAAAATCTATATGTCTGAAATTTTTACAAATAAATTTTTCTGAAATAAATTTTGTTAAAAAGTCTATATTGTATTTTGGAAGATATTCGACATTTATACTATTTAATTTTTCATCACCTAATATTTGCTCGAATTGTTTAGTAAATAAAAAGCTTTCTGAAATATAATTAGCAATATCTGTCATAGAAACATCTTTTGATTTTAAGAATTTTATAAAATCATAATCTTCTAAAACTTCTTTTGGTATATAATCAAGTATATATCTTCTTCTATTTTCATTGACTTTTTCAAAAACTTTTTCAAAAAAGCTGCGGTCCGATGTTATGCTTTTATCGAAATATTTTAATCCAACCCTAGGGTCGTTTAAAACTTCAAGAATATCTTCGCAGAATTTTTTATCTTTCATAAGAGATTCATCAGCAAGGGAGAGATTATTGTCGGTCTTTTCAACAATTTTTTTAATAAATCCCTTGTCTTTATAATATTCACTTGGAAAATGTTCTACTTCATCAAGTTCCATAAAAGTATTTAAAATATCTGAATTTTTAACAGATACGTTAAAATTTTTCTTTTCTAAAAGAGTACTTCTTGACCATTTTATAGTATCAATTGCGAAGACTGGAACATTAAGCAGTTTATTATTTGAAAGGATGTCACGTTTATATTGTGTTATTCTATAAGAACTCTCATCCTTTTTAAATTCTAAAAAGCCTTTATCATTATTTGGATAAGTATAATATATTTTTAATGTTTTGTGTTTATCTGAATCAAGAATTTTTATAAGTTCATTTTTGAATTTTTTATTGTCATCTTCTAAATTTTCTTTTTCAATTTCTTCAAGTTCATGTTTTGTAAGAAAACAATTTCTATATGCAGCTTTTTCTTTTTCAACTACTTTTTCGACTGTTTTTTCAAAAAAATCTTTTTTGTTAAAATAAAAATTATCCAGGAAAAATAATTCATGATTATCATATGAAAAATAAATATTGTAATATGGTTTATTCCTGCTTACAATACAGTCAAGTGCTTTTTCACGATATTCATTTTTATCATAATCTTTTAGAAAATCACTTTCCATTTCTTTTAATTTCTTTTCAACGGCTTTTTCGATTTCTCTTTCGAATTCCCTAAAAGATTCATTAATTTTTTTTGATTCTTCATACATGTTTGACAAAGAACCATCCTTTTGAAAATCTTCACAAGCATATATATTATTAACTGATAAAAGATTACCTTTTTTATCTACAAGGAAAGATGGCATCATTTCAACGCGCTTTAATATGTTATCTATATTGTATAGATATATTATATTAATGTTTTCTGAAGCCTCAAGTTTTTGCGCAAATTGTTTTGTACCTTCTTTTGCTTCAAATTTATACATTAAATTATCTGATTTTAAAAATTCTTTAAATTTTTCTGAAAACATTTTTATTCCCCTTTAATTTTTACTTTGTTCAAAATCTTTATATATTTAATATGATATATTGTAAAAAGACTTAATTTTATAAAATATATTTTTAAATAAATATTTTTTAATTTATTTTTAAATTATTATTAATTTCTCTGATAAAATAAAAAAGCAAAGGATTTAACCTTTGCTTTAAAGTTTAGTGAAAAAGTGTTGGGAAACGTAGTTTTTGTTTTTGCTGCGGATTTGCAGCATTAATTGTATAAATACTGCGACCTAGAATTTCAGAGGCATCTCCATAAATTCTAAGGTGTGAAATTGACCCTTTTGGCCCTTTTGTAGTATGAAGTGTATCACGACCAGAAGGATTACTGTAGAAGAGTTTTTTATATTCTTCTTCATTAATTTCTGTACCGAAGATAGTCGATGGTTTATAACCATTTATCTTTTTTACTACAAAAAACACTTTTCCGTATTGTTCAACCAAATAATTCATTTTTTCTCTCCATTTCTTTTAAAACTCCAATTATCAGTAGCTACAAGTAGTATGTTATATGGAGCATAGTTATAATTTTTAACACAAAAAAAATTTTAAAAAATTTCATTGTTTTTTAAATAATTTTACATAATAAATATATAGCCGCATTTTAAAGAAAAAGGAAGAAAAATATGCAATTAGAAGTTTTTTTACAAGCAAATATTATTCCAATTGGAATTTTTATTTATATAGCGATTTTTATAATATTTAATAGAAAATATGAACCAGAACTTACTAAAAAATTTATTTCAATTACTATTTCGCTTTTTATAATTTTAATTGTTGACAATATTGATTATAAATTTATAGAAGAAAATGTAACGGATTTTTGGCACATATTGGCAATAGTTACTGGATATAATGCAAAAATAGCAGTTCTTGTCGTTTATGTTTCTATTGCACTTAGAGACGATAGGTCTAAGTATAAAAATGTTATATATGTCTTAGCAGGCGCTTCGATGCTATTAACAGCATCTGCATTTTTTACAGATTGGGTTTTTTCATTTGAAACGGGAAATGGTATCATGGTACGTGGACCACTTGCCTACATACCACATTTTATGTTTGCATCTTATTGTATGATTATAACTGTTAATGCTATTTACAAATTGTTTCACAAAAATATTGAAGAAGGCGTGATATTGCTTACTGGTGTTGCGTTCAATTCGTTTGCTGTAATGGCTGAAACTAATTATAATTATCGTGGTATACTTACTGGTACAATTGCAATTATGGCAATTTGTTACTATTTATATCTTCACACTGAATATTTAAAAAAGGATATTTTGACAAATGCATTTAACAGGATGACATATAAAGCAGATATTACTAAAATAGATGATTTAAAATATGTTATAATGATAGATTTAAATGATTTAAAAAAGTTAAATGATAATATAGGACATGATGAAGGCGATAAAGCACTTAAAGTGCTTGCTGATAAAGTAAGAGAAAACATTTATAATGGCTGCGTTCTTTATAGGATTGGCGGTGACGAATTTGCGATTCTTTGTAAAAAAGACATAAATATCGAAGAAATGGTTGAAAAAATACGAAATTCTATGTATGATACGCCTTATAGATGGTCGGTTGGATATAGTAAAGTCATAGATAATGATTATGATAAGACCTTTAAAAAAGCTGATGAAATTATGTATGAAGAAAAGAAAAGAATTAAACAGGAAAATAGATAAGCAACGATTTAAAGTCTAGATTTTCTAGACTTTTTATTTTTTTAAAAAAATATTAAAATTTAAAAAATAAAAATAAAATTACTTGATTTTATAAATTAAATATATTATAATTTAGATGGACGCATTGTACTGTTTTTAAAAGGAGAAATTTATGCGTGAAATCAAACAAATGTCTGATATCCCAATTGGTAGTAATGTAAAAATAATAGTTGATATTTCTGGTAAAAAAGGCGAAATTATAGGATGCGTGACAAAGCAATTTCCAAATGATAATAAGAATGGTAATGGTATAGGAATTAAAGCAATTTATTATAAGAATAAAAAAATTAATTTTAAAGATTATAAAGTGATAATTAGATATACTGTGCCAAAAGGTAGAACATATGATTTTCCAATTACTTTCATAAATATTGATTATAATAATGATATTATTTCATTTTTCACCAGACAAGTTCCAATTCCGCTAAATTATAAAAGAGCAAGTAGATATAATTGCGGATATGATACATGTATAAAAATAGATGGCTTAAATGATGAATTTAATGGTTATTGCAAAGATATTTCTTATGTTGGAGCAGCTTTTGTTTGTAAAGACGACAAAGGAAAATTTAGACATGGACAACATATATGCGGAAGTGTAACATTTAAAAATTTGAAATTTGAAAATTTAAATGGTCAAGTTGTAAGAATTGAAGATAATTATTTAGGGGGAACTAGCATTATAGCAGTTAATTTTGATGAAATAAATGAAAGTATTAAAAAACTTGTCGATATGCTTAAAAAACAAGAAATAGAGCGTAAAAATAGACGCATTGGAGCATAATGAAAAAAACATCTTGCAAAGCAAGATGTTTTTTATTTTTAGATTAAACAATGCAAAGTGTATCTTTTTTAAAATTATCAAATCTTTCTTTCATATTTGGGTTATCTTGTTGAAAGGCGGCAAATTCCTTTTTACCTTCAAGTGAAAGATAATTTATAAATAGGCTATTTGGTGTTTGTGTGATTATTGGGTCTACACCTGTAAATTTTATAATTGCTTCGACATCAAATCTTCTATTAATTTTATCAGCAGCACGGACAAGCCTTATAGAGTTTTGAGTGTTTCCTTCTTTATCCATTATAATATTTTTTAAATTTTTAACACGTGTCTTTAAAATATTTATAATTCTTTCCTTTTCTTTTGTGCTAAGTGCGCTATAACTAATAAGTGCATCGACTGTATCAATAGCTTCATCAAGTGCTTCAAAATCTACAAAAGAAAAGTCGTCAACAAGTTCTATTTGTCTAGAGTGCCTTTTCAAAAAAGGAAGCGAATAATCTGTATCATCATCTTCTACCTGGTTATTATAGTAATTAAATGAAGCGCCGCAATCGTATATGGGAGCAAATCTTTTAAATACAAGTGTTTCTGAATCACGAATAATTGCCATATTATCGAAACTTCTATCAGGATTTAAAAGAAGATAATCAAGAACTATCATTTTATTTAAATCTTCTTTAAAACCAAGAGAAACAAGATATTCATATGTATTAAAAGAGCTTAAATCGCCAATTTTAGAAAGGCTTGAAAGTGTTATCATTTCTTCACTATCATCTTGAATAAACAGTTCACATATAGCAAGCGGAATATTATATACGTTTCCTTCACATTCAAAATTATAGGGATAAATATAATATTGTGCACCTTCAATATCAAGTGCTTCTTCTAGAACATTTCCTATTACTTCATTAAAAACATCGAGTCCATTATTACAAACGTCACATGTTTTTACAATACAATAATTGTCATCTTCGTTTATAGTGAAATACTTTATAAAACGTCTATAAGTTTTATTTTTTTCGAAAATTTGTTTGAAATATTTAGTAGAATCTGTGTATTTGTGTATTTTATCATCTATTTTTACAATATTTTTATTGTCTATAATTTTATTATTAAAATAATTGATGTCTTCCCATTTTATATCTAAATCTTCTGGTTTAAACCAATAACAATCAGTTAAGGAAGCACAAATAAATTCACTGATATCTTCATAAGTATTTCCTATTCTTGAAAGAATTGGATTTGTAAAATTTTGTGGAGCACAAGGTTTCGGTCTTGATTTTTTCCAGTCCATAAATGTGGCATTATTTGCCTTTTCGTTATCGGTTACGATAAAAGGCATCAGCATTCCATTAATAATTTCTATATTTTTAACATAAAAATTGCTACAATCAAATTTTGCAACGATTTTGTTTTTATGCATTAATAATCTTTTCATGAATATCCCCCTTAAAAAGAACGCACCTATTTGTAGGCGTCACTAAAATTAGTATGATAGTTAGAAAAGCAGTTAACATATTTTTTAGTGTATTTAAAGCCTTTTAAAAAATAAAACTTTGATTAAAATATAAAAGTATTGTCACTTAAATGTGGCAATACTTTCACTAAGCATTTTATTTTTTATGAAAATTTTTAAATTAATTTTCTAAAAAATCTTTTTGTACTATTACTTCGCTTCCATTAAATTTTACTGGAATCATTTCTTTATATTCACGTCCTATTTTTTCACGCGATTCTTTCATGATAATTTCTTTATGATAGTTAATTATTTTTTCTAAATATTTTATTGTTTCATCGTCAAAATTAGTAATTTCTGACCAAGTAGTTTCTGGCAATTTGCAAACTGCACTTCTTTTTTTACCATTTTGATTATATCCAATTACTACTATATTCGCCTTTTCCACTCCTTCTTCCATAAAAGTATCTGAATGAAGAATATCGATTCCATTAATATTTCCAAATATACGCATATATTTTCTCCTTTATTTTTACTTTTCTTTATTTATTATAATACTTTTTTAGAAAAAATCAAACAAAAAATGTGTGACTGAATAGCCACACATTTAAAATCATTTTTAAAAATCAGTTCTATCTGAATTTTTATCATCTTGTGCTGGAACGTTTTCGTTATTTTGACTATATTTTTCGTCGATTTCATCCATTTCAGTTTTAATTTCATCAAGTTTATCTAAACTAATTTTAGAATAAAGTGCTGTAATGATTTCATTTTGTTTGGCAATCGTATCACTTTGATTTGCCATCATTTCATTTTGTTTTTGAATCATTGCATTTTGATTATTAATAATTTTCGTTAAACCATCGACTTTATCATTTAGTGCTTCAATGAAGTCTTTTTCTTTATCTTTTGTTGTTTGCTTTTCAACACCTTCAATTTCAGTATAGTTAAATGCATCTTTAATGTTTGCACCAATTAAGCTCAGTACTTTTTTAGCATCAAACTGTTTGCCTTTTAAAATCTGATTTTTGAAGTTATCTATAATTGCAATTGTATCGTCAAGTTTATGCGCAATAACAGATAAAACCTTATAAAGTTTTGAATCAGCATAGCTTTTTTCTGATGTAGTTGATTCTTTTGTTTTATCTTCTACATCTTCTTTCTTATTTTCTTGTTGAACTTTCTTTAAATAAGTTGCTTTTACATCTTCTACTAAATTATTAAAGATTTCTTCTGCCGTATTTCCACTAATATTTCTTTTATGCATATACTTTTTTGCATCTTTATAACTATCAAATTCAAGACGTTTTTTATCGCCAACTGAAATTGAAAGTTTTCCATTTGTTGCTTGCGTATTTTTCTGATAAAGTGCGAAGAATTGCTGCATAAGTGAAGGCGTATTTTCTTTATTTTCTATTTTCACAGTTTCTTTTTCAATATCTTTTTTATTTTCTGTTTCTTTAATGTTTTTATCGATATCATTTTTATTATTTATGTTTTTGTCATTAGAATCTTTTATATTTTTTTCTTTTGCGGCAGCATCTTCCGTTACAACTTCAGAAACAGGTTTTTCAACCATCTCAGCGTTTTCTTCTACTGGTTTTGGAAGTGTTTCTTCTTTTTTGCGCATTTCTTCAACGCTTAATAAAAAGTTATGATAAAGTTCTTCTACAGTTTTACCTGATATATTATTTTTTTCAATATAATTTTTTACGTCTTCATAAGAAGTAAATTCAATCTGTTCATTGTTCCCGACAGGAACAAGAAGTATCCCTTTTGTAAAGCTTGTGTTCTTTATATAAAGCGAATGTAATTTTTCCATTAAATCGGATTCTTCTGTTTTTATTTCTGTTTCTTCCTGTTCAAATTCTTCTGGATGGTTAACCATATATTGAAGTTCTGCTATATCGTAATCTCTTAAATCTTCGTTTTCGATATTAAGCCTTTTGGCAAGCATTTTTTTAGTATAGTCTTCTTGATCAAAGTTTTCATCAAATTCGTCATCAAAATCTTTGTCAAAAGGAATTTCTTCGTCATCAACATTTTTATTCTTTGCAGTATTTTGCTTTTCTGTACTGTTATCTTTTGAAGCAGTATTTTTATCTTTCTGCACAGAATTTGTATCTAAAATTTTATCTTCTTTATCAATTTTATCTGAATTTATTTTTTCTTCTACTTCTTTATTTTCAACAATAATATTGTTATTTTCTAAAAATTTAGTTATATTTTCTTCACCTAAAATTTTATTTAAGAAAATAAAAAATTGATCTCTCGGAAGCTTTTGTTTTGACTTAATATAATTAATGAAAGTATCTTCAACACGTTCTTGAATGAGTTCTTTTGCGCATTCTTCAAAACTTACTTCTGCAAGATATTTAAGACCGATTTTTCCAGGTTCTTTTACTTCTTTGCCTTTAATTTTCTTTGTTTCTGTTTTATTGATAAATTCAAACTTTTTAGTTGTTGGGTCATAAGAAATATTATTCTTTTTAAGAATTGCATTGAAAATAGGTTCTTTATAGTAACTATTCATGCTATTTTTATTTTTTTGACCATCTTTATCAATACTTGTTTTATTATCATCTAAGTACTTTCTTAAATCTTCAAGATTAAAAGAATGAGCTTCGTTTTTTTCGTTTTTTACTATATTATATTTAATTTTGCTAATTTCAGTTAATGCATTAAAAAAATTATTATAATTTATTGCACAATTACTTTTAACTAAATCTGTATTAGTAAACCAGTCGGTATAATGAATATCGAAATTTGTAGGACGATTCTTTTCATCAAAATTACATTCGATAGAAAACGTCATATTTCGTTTCATTAAATTTATCATTGTATTGCCATATTTTTCATAAAATAATTTATATGCATTATCTTTTGTGTGCCTTTTATAATAAAGCTTTAGGTCATGTCCTGTGATTTTATCAATCATATCAGGATTATCATTTAAAAGCGAAAAAATTTTGTTACCAAAATAATTTCTAGGAGCTGGCGTACCATCTTCATAAAATCTTCCTTTGTTTAAATTTTTGGCGCCAATAATATTGCCTTTTCCTACGTAAAAGAAGAAATCGCTTGGTTTATAAGGAACGATATTCGAAGGGTCTTTTTTATTATTTAAAAAAGAATAGATAGTATTTTCTTTATCTTCTATATCTTTAAAGTCATGTTTTTTCTTACTATTTTTTTCAAGTTCTTCTTGCTGTGCAACAGTTATAATTCCAAGTTCTTCTTCTTCTGGAATTTTTTCAACATATTTTCTAAAAAGACGTGTTGCATACTTTTCATCATCTTCGCCTTTAAATCTTTTATCTTTATCATCAACTTTAAGGTCATACCTTAAACCAAATCTATCAATAAGACAAATTCGATTAAAATTACCTTCTTTATTTTTTCTAAAATGTCCGTCAAGATGACGAATGTAATCATTTTCTTCAAAAGTAAATCCAAAAGAAAATATATTTTTATTATTTGGACTTTGTTCCCATGTACTCATGTTTTTTATCCTTTCTATATATGTTTTACTTTTCTAAAAAATAATATGAATGTTTTAAGAAAAACAAAAATTATTTTCAAATATTTATATAAAAAGTATGATTTTTAATGTTAATTTGTATTCTTAATTTAAAAAACATATTATTATTATATGAAGAAGAAAGGAGATGAATAAAATAGGACAAAGATTAATTATTCAAATCGTTTATGAAGATGAAGCTTTGGCAGCAGCCTATTATCACTGGTCAGGATATACTGGCAGTGCACTCGACATTGTTTCTAAATGTCTATCTGCATATAAAACTTCAAACAATTTATCACCAGAAGAAAAAGCTATAAAAATGCTTGGAGCGACAGGCGCTGGTCTTGTAGGTGAAACGAGTATTTCGGAGTATTGCAAATATAAATTTTTTAATCCAAATTTCGTTAACGTAAAACCAGCAACAGACAGGAATTTAGGACTCATAGGGATTTCACAAGAAGATATCGACGAAAACATTCGCTGGGGCGAAGAATTTGTGACTATTTCTCTTGATAAAGAAACTGTTGATTTTGGCGTTTGTTATGAACTTTATGAAGAAGATATGGAAGAATGCGAAGACGATGAGCTTGAAAGTTTAGAAACAATATCTTTTGATAGTATTGAAGATATAGCATTTGATGACTTTGATGATTTTGCAGGAGAAGTTGGAAGTGCAGGAAGTTATTTTAAGCTCAAAGATGGAACTATAATGGGAAAGGTCGAGTGAAAATGAATAAAGAATTTTTAGACTTTTTTAACCAAAAATATATCAAGATTATTTTCATTGGACGTTTTATGACAGAATTTGAAGACCGTGTAGAATATTATAATGTATTCAAAAAGCGTGACAAATTTTTTGTAATTGTTGAAGAAATGCCTTTTTCAACACTTGAAAACGTTATTAGCGATCAAAGCGGTTTCTGGGACGAAAAGGAAATTAAAGAACAGAAAAAGACTGCTTGTCTTTTAATTCAGAAAGAAATTTTGGTCCGCGAAAATTCAGAAGATATGTTACTTACTGATATTTTTTTGATAAAAAAAGAAGACAACGTTTTAAAATTTGTTGAAGATTTTCATGGATTTGAAAAGAATCTTATTAGTGAAGACGAATTTAATAAAAAAATATGTTCATAATGGAAAAAACCAATCTGTATCAAACAGATTGGTTTTTTATTTATTAAAATTATAAAAAATACGGATAGTGGGACTTGAACCCACACGGTTGCCCACTGGAACCT
>JAEEGL012733150.1_pt1 | contig 19584 bp, 16 predicted proteins | sample 9134231 | NCBI WGS metagenome assembly JAEEGL01 (sample SAMN16246548, study PRJNA631951) | gut metagenome | biome: gut microbiome; feature: rumen; material: fiber-attached | host: Bos | place: Iran: Karaj | collected 2018-10 | reverse complement strand
CGGAATCATCGATCCTGCCAAGGTTACACGTTCAGCTCTTCAGAACGCTACATCAGTAGCTTCAAGCTTCCTTACAACAGAGGCAGCTGTAGCTACAATCAAAGAGCCGGTTCCTCCAATGCCAGCAGGCGGCGCAGGAATGGGTATGGGCATGTGAGCGATAACGAGCCAAACTCACTCGGACAATAGAATACAAAACCACGTAAGTGGTTTGGAAAATAAAGGTATATGGCCTCAAGCTTGCTTGAAAGGCCATGTACCTTTTATTTTTCAGGGAAATCACGAAGTGATTTCGCTATATGAGCGATACCTCATGTAGTATAATATTTTTCATATAGAATCCAAACCAAAAAGGGGAACTCCAATGACTAGAGTAAGTGATCCGATAGTGATCAATAAGACCAAAATAAAAAACAGACTTACAATGGCGCCAACAGTCAAGTTTGACTACGCTGGGGAAGACGGCAAGGCTACCCGGAAGCATATTGACCATTACAGGAAAAGAGCTGAGCATGGCTGCGGTCTTATTTGCGTAGAAGCTACAGCTGTGACACCAGGTGGCAGATTTGGCAAGATACACATGGGACTCTGGGAAGACGACCAGATAGCCGGGCATAAAGAGATTACGAAGGTATGCCATGACAATGGAGCGGCTGTGATCATCCAGCTTAACCACACAGGAATCACATCCAATCCCGAATGCGGAGAAGCAATTGGCCCATCTTCAGTTCCCACCAGGGATGAAAATGTTCTTTCGAGAGAGATGAGTATCAGTGAAATCCATGATATGCAGGAAAGCTTCGTCCTGGCAGCGATTCGCGCAAAAGAGGCCGGATATGATGGAGTTCAGCTGCATGGATGTCATGGTTATCTGATAAACCAGTTTGTTTCCAAAAAGACAAATCTGCGTACTGATGAGTATGGTGGAAGCGATGAGAACAGAGCCAGGTTTGGCGCTGAGATCATAAAGATGATCAGGGAAAAATGCGGTGATGATTTCCTGATATCTGTTCGTACTGTCGGAGTTGAGCCTGACGTTGCAACGGCTATTAACGTTGCAGAAGAATACGTAAAGGCCGGATGCGATTATCTGCAGGTTTCCACAGGAATAGAATGGGATGATCCTTCACTTAAGGAAGAAGGCAAGCCATATAATCTCATCTGTGAAATGGGAGTCAGGTTCCATGAGCATTTTAAGGGAAGAGTTCCTGTATCATGTGTTAATGGTATATATGAGCCGGAGCTTGCAAGGTATCTTATTGAGAATGATCTGGTAGATACCCTGGATTTGGGAAAGGCTGTTCTGGCTGATCCTGCCTTTTGTGAGGCAGTACTAAACGATGCGCCATACGTCAGGTGCTTTGAGTGCCCACGTTGCCAGTTCGGCCCGTTCATGCCTCATAAGTGTCCGGCTTCTGCAAAGCGTAACGGAGGTCCTTGTGACTAGGATTGAAATAAGAGATGTATTAGTTATCATGTGACAATAGTGTGACACATTATTTGCTATCATGTATTTATAATAAAACAAATGAGGGGATTAAATGTATGAGAAACAGAGTAACCATGTCACTAATATCTACAATCGTAGTAACATTATCCATTATCGGATGCGGAAAAACCGAAGTTCAGATTGGGAATAATTCCCAATTGGCAGCCAATGAGACTACTCAGGAAACTACACAGGAGATTTCAACCGCAACATTAGAAGAGGTCATAAATTCACTTCACGCAGGGCAGTCATACGCCTATGCTCCTATCTGTGAAGGCGAGAACGCCCTTCTTGTAACAAGTTATTCATTTGATGATCTTGAAGGTCATCAGGCAGCTATTGATGCTTCAATCTATATCGAGAAAAACGGCTCCATTGAGAAAGTTACAACTGTCCAGAGTGGTGGAACAGCATATCCCATCGCTGTGACAGCTGATAACTGTCTTTTGCTGCATAAGAGAAACTCAGTGCAAAAGGCTCATATAGACAAGACTTCAGGCGAATACATTATTACAGAAGAATCTGATGTTAATTATGTTGAAGCTGAAGACGGCGTTTACCATAACTATGTTAAGGATGGAAAAGAGGTCTCAACTGACTCAAGCTTATTTGATAAGCTCAGCGATGAGTATTTCAATTCTGAAGTATTAAACTTTACAAGTGCAGGTATTATGGCAGATGGAGCACCTTACTTTGCAGGAGCCGTATACACTGCATATGAAGGGGAAGATCTCTATAACGTTGCCTTCTACATGGCATTTGATAGCGAGACTGAAGGCCATACCGAGACACCTGATGGAATGTCAGGACTTCCTTTCAGATATGAAGTTAATGGGGAAGATGTTGTATTCCATTTCGCATCAGAAGATGATACAGCAGAAGCTAAGTTTGGCCATGAATATGCTTCTTTTCCCACTCTTAAATTCACAGATGGAAGTGCATTTGGATCTGATGTAATTACTCTTTCATGTATTGGTGATACTGATCCGGAAACCTTTGATGCTGTCAAATACTATGATAATGATACAAATCTTTATATGATAGTAAAGAGCTTCGATGCCACATCACTTACCGGCGATCTGTACCGCAAAGAAAAGATTAAAAAAGAGTATGTGGAAAATGCAGATGAAGGAAGCTTTATATATTCCGTAAACGGAACACAGTTTAAAGTAGTATCCTATGAAGATGTAAAAGTAGCGATCGGATACAGCGGAACAGATGAAGAGTTCAAATATGACGTAGCAGGGTCATACAAATTTGAAGATTTCCTTGTTCAATGCGGCGATGACGACTCATATTACGCCCTTATGAAAGCAGATTATGAGGACGAGTATAAAGTTGTAGCAATGATGCACGAAGAGGATATAATGAAACGTATAGAGGATAATGTCACCTTCAAGATCAAAGAGAGCTGCGAAATAATACTTCAGAAGTTTGTTTCCGATGGCGAGTTTGATAAACTTGAGCAGGAGTATACCATTGGCCGCGAGTTTAAGGGCGATAACTATCCTCAGTGGTCTGCAGAAGCAGATGAATACTACATGACAGATGGCATGCTGGTATCACTGGGTGTCATCGATGGTGAGCTTTACAATATCGTTCAGATTTACGTGCCGTAATTTGAGGATATTTTCCTTTTATGTAAAAAGAACAAATCATTATTCGATTTACGGGAGTCTGGCTACTCCCGTAATTCTCATGTTCTGGCTCTATGTCTGCGTCTATATCTTTCTCATAGGCGCATTTCTTAATATCTACTTTAATCCAGGCGTGGTTGTGCTTTACAATGACCATCATAAGAAGGCCCGGAAAAGAAAGAGTGCTAAATAACTTAACTGTGAGATGAAAAAGAAAGGATCTGAGGAATGAATTCAATTTTGATAAAGGATACAACAAGGGAAGAAAGAGAACGTATCGTTGCTGAATCAATCGGTAATATCAACGGCAGCTGCGATGGCTGTAGTTCCGGCCTGATTGAGATGTACCAGGCGTATATAGATGGTGTTAAGGAAATCCGTGAAATCAACATGGAGTTTAGAGCACACTACGAATCCGGCGTTGAAGGGCCGGAAAAGGCTGATTGCGGTTACAAGATGTAAAAAGAATAATCAAACTTGCGAAGTCTTGCGCAATGTTATACAGTCGATCTAAAGGAGATAGAAAAAAAGATGTTTCATCTGTTACTTGCATTGCCGGCGCTCATTATCTGCGCTGTATTTATCACTATAGCTATAATCTTGATAGGCATGGTAATCACCGCTCTTATTAGCGGGATCGTACTTCTGCTCACCGGAGCCCATCTTTCAAAAGGTACAAGGCATAAGGTTGCAGGAGGCGTATGCGTAGGCATTGGCGTTGTGATCTTATTACTTGTGATCACTTTCGCCGGCGCAATCGCCGGATATGCTATGAATATATTTGGTTAAACTAGATTAGGTTTGTATGAAGAGAAAGATTGGTGCCTCTTTTTTGCTGCTGAAACTGCGGAATAATCCCATGCAGTTTTCCAAAGTGTGTATTTATCAGGGATTACACTCACTTTATACTATTGGATATAGAAAGGAGGAGCTCAAAATGGGTAGATATCGGGAGGTTCATACAGAAAAGGAGGCAAAGCGATTTGCAAGGCAATATGCAGCAACAGTATGGTGGGTGCTGTGGGCAATTTGTTTTCTTATCTTAGCTTATACTGTTAGAATGCAGTATTCTGAGTATAAAAGTATTAAAGGTGCTAATAGTGTTGTAGCAAAATACACTTCTGGAAAAGGCGTTGAGCATGCTACTTTTATGGATGAGGATAACCACTATCATTCCTATGACATAACAGGAATGGGTGCTAAACATGACGGTGATTCTATAGTGCTATATTATACAGACGACATAAATCTTGCGCAGCCACGCATAGGTGCAGCAACTTGGATCAGAACTTATGCGATATTCGGTGTTGCCTTTATACTTATATCTATAAGATTGATAGTTATTTATAGGTCAGATCACAGCGTTAATGCCGATGGAAGTTTTTCAGAAGACGAAGTTAAAATATCAATCAACGACTCATTAGGCATTACGCCAAGGCGATAAAGTCAACAATCAAGGTTTACGAACTCTCAAGAAGTTTGCAAAAAAGCAGTACACACCATCCGGAAGTAGTATAATAGTCTTGTTACAGTTGTTACTTTGTTGGAGGAGGTACGAACATGGGAGACATCACAGAAATCATCAAACAGATCAATGGTAACAAAGAGCTTATGGCACAGATTGCGAAGGCTGACCCTGCTGAGGCAAAAGAACTGCTGAAGAAAGCCAACATCGACGTTAGTGAAGCAGACATCAAGTTGGTTCAGTCCACTGTGGCAGACGGAAAGCTCGACCTGGGCGACATCAAGACTCTGGCCGGCGGATTGTTCAAGAAATAAAGGATTGATTGAATGGGGCGGTGCTTAGGCATCGCCCTTTGATATAATAGAATAATTGTATAATAGAAATTAGATAAACGAGATAGACTTAGTGGAGGTGTAACATGATTCCAAAAATAAAAAATGTAAAACCTCAGGAATTATGAAATGTAATTTCAAGAAAACATAACACAATTGAAATTATATACTTAAATCCGTACATTTTGTAATTGTTTATTATTGAAAAGTCACCATGCTTGCTTTTATAATTTGAAGCCGGAATGTTCAAAAACGGCCAATGTGTAATTATTTGGAGGCAAGAACGTAATATGGCAATTATAATAATAAACATATTAGTAGTTTTATATCTTTCACTTTGCGCAGTATTTGCCAGATCAATGGGACTTGTTAAGTGCATCGATCCAAACAAGGCCTACCAGAAAGAAAACCGCAGACATTTCCTTGATGGTTATAAGAACTGGAAAAGTGAAGAATACATAATAAAGTCTTTTGACGGATATGAACTTCATACAACTTATATTCCGTCAGCTACTCCTTCCAAAAAGTTCGTCATCCTGGTTCATTCATCTACTTACTGCAGAATCGGAGGAGTTAAATACTTTAACATATTCAGAAAAATGGGATTTAACGGCATTCTCTTTGATCTTCGTGGTCATGGTGATAACAAGAAGTCTCCATCAACATGGGGAATCAAGGAGAGCAAGGATCTTCTCAGTGTAATAGATGATACTGTTAAGCGTTTCGGAGATGATATCAAGATCGGCGTTCACGGCGAGTGCCTTGGAGGCGTAACTGCTCTTACAGCTCTAAAGTATCATCCACAGATCTCTTTTGTTATTGCTGACAGCTGTTACAATTCACTTTATTCACTTCTTTGCAAGCTTGCTCAGCAGATGGCACATGTATCACCTGTACTTTTTGATCCGGCCGTGTTCTTTTTCAAGCTTATGTTCGGATTCTCATACAAAAAGATTTTTACAAAGGACAGCCTTCGCGGCAATACAATTCCGATATGCTTTATCCAGGGTGACAGCGACTGTGTTGTACCTATAGATGAAACTTTGGAGCTTAAAAATGCAACTAGCGGCTTCACTGAAATGCACATATTTAAAGGCGCAGATCATACCCGTAACATTCTTGCTGACGCAGAGCGTTATGAGGAAATAGTCAAGAACTTTTTGTACAGAGTTAATTTCCTGGAGCTTGCAGCTTAATTGAATATATTAGCCAAACAAGGAAGAATCGGATTTTTATCCGGTTCTTTTTTGTATAATGACCGCATGTCGGTTTACAATAGCGGATATAGTGACTATAATTCTGTATTTGAACGGACTAAGGAAGCATAGAAACCTATAAATACGTTAGGAGGGTTTATGGAACATTCAATATCTAAGGGAAATTTACAGATTTCTGTTTCTGATCACGGAGCAGAACTAAAGTCATTTATGAAAAACGGAGCAGAGCTCATGTGGCAGGCTGATCCGGCTTTCTGGGGCAGGACGTCACCGGTTCTTTTCCCACTTGTTGGTAATTACTGGGAAAAGAAATCAAGGTTTGAGGGTAAGACCTATGAAATGGGGCAGCATGGATTTGCCAGGGACATGGAATTTAGTTTGGTAAAAGAATCTGCTAATGAGCTGGTGTTTGAGCTTAAGGATGATGAGAAGACTCATGAGAAGTATCCTTTTGCATTTGTGCTGCAGATTGGATACTTGTTATCAGATGACGGTCTTAAGATTACCTGGACCGTAAAGAATCCTACAGATAAGGCAATTCATTTTTCAATTGGCGGACATCCGGCCTTTAACTGTGATCTGCTAAGGGACAGCCTTGTTTACTACAAAGCCGGACAGAAACTTTCAAAGCCTCTTGATGTAAACATTATTGAAGGCGATGGAAGCGGATGCCTCTCAGACAGGTCTAAGAAGATATCACTGGAAGAGGGTGTCATGAAGCTTTCTCCAAAGCTTTTTGATGAGGATGCCCTGATAATCGAGAACAGACAGGCAGATGCTGTGGCTCTTACCAACAGCAAAGGTGTTGAAATACTGAAGGTTTCCTTCGATGCACCGCTTTTTGGAATCTGGTCTCCAACAGGCAAAAAGGCACCCTTTGTCTGCATTGAACCCTGGTATGGAAGATGTGACAGAGTAGGATTTACAGGTGATATCTCAGAAAGAGAGTATGGAAATTCGCTGGGAGCCGGCGAGACATTTCAGGTGTCATATACAATAGCCTGATCTTTAGTTGACATGTTTTTTGAGGATACTTGACATAAATAGACTTGAATATGTATAGTAAACTATAAGTAAACCGTTTTACTTAACTAAAGTGGTTTGCACAAGGAGTTTACTATGAATATTTCAGAAATAGCTAAGAAGGCCGGAGTCAGTAAGGCTACGGTTTCAAACGTAATAAACGGAAAGCTTTCCAAAGTATCTGATGAAACAAGGCAGAGAGTGGAGAGCATAATAAAAGAGGAAGGCTACAAGCCAAATGTTATGGCCAGGTCCCTTGTTAAAAAGGAGAGTCGGCTAATTGGCCTAGTTGTTCCGTATCTTGGCAAGGACGAGGACTTTTTTGCCAATCCATATAATGCCCATATCATTGCGTCATTGGAGCGTTATATCAGAGCCAATGACTATTACCTGATGCTCAGGTGCGTGGGAGATCCACGGGAGATCGTTCCGCTTCTGTCTTCCTGGAATGTTGACGGCGCATTTTTCCTTGGAGTATACAAGGACGAGGTTCCCGAGATCAAGAACGAGATTGATATTCCAATAGTTTTCCTGGATACTTATGCTCCCGGTGAAAACATAGTAAACATTGGTATCGAGGATTACCGTGGAGGATATCTTTCTGCCAGATATCTCATTAGTAAAGGACATAAGAAGCTGGCACTGGTAACGCCTGACATATCTTCAGAGGGCGTTATCAAAGAGAGATACAGGGGCTTTTCCGATGCCTGCAAGGAAGCTGGGATTCCGTTCAAGAAGGGCAACATTTATAACACCGAGTCAACCTATCCGAGTGCTGTTCAGGTAGGACAGGACATAGCCTTTGGAGGCGCTGATATTACGGCCATAGCATGTATGTCGGATATTGTTGCCTTTGGAGTTATAGAGGGACTCAAGCAATGCGGAATCAGAGTACCATATGACGTTTCGGTTATTGGTTTTGATAACCTTCCGGACTGCGAACTGATGACACCGAAGCTTACTTCTGTAGCCCAGGATTTCGAGTGGAAGGCAAAAAAAGCCAGCGACTATCTTTTCCGGATGATCGAGGAGAAGTGCGTGCTTGTTGCCGACGAGAAGCAGCATATCAGAGTGGTGGAGAGGCAGTCGGTACGGGCGCTGACGGATTAAAAGAATATTGATAAACAACGGATTTGACCGTCGATAGTAAGAGAAATACTCTGACTATTGACGGTTATTTTTTTGTTCTGAAAAACTTTGGTAATCTGTTTACCTAGTCAATTGGCATTATTTGTCAAAATTTCTAAGCCCATCGGTATGCTAATTCCCGATAATTTATCTAAAAAATGGAAAATCTCCAAAACGGATTGACCGGCAAATGGAAAGTAATTATAGTCTTGGTAAACCGATTTACTTGTTTCGTTTTTATTTCTTTAACAGTTCAAAGGAGGATAACAAAATGAAAATGAAAAGATTTGGAGCCTTGGCTATGACAGCTATGCTCGGAACATCAATGCTTACAGGATGCGGCGGGGAGAACGCATCAGCTGCTACATCTCAGGGAGGCGACACAACAGCTCCTGCTGCTGAGACACAGGCTGTAGCATCTGCTGAAACTCAGAAAGTTGAACTCAAGATCTGGGTTCCTGAAGAGGAAGTAGACATCACTGATGAGATGGTAAAAAAGTTTGATGCTGCTCATGAGGAGTTCGACATTACTTATGAGATTGCAGTTGTTGGTATTGATGAAGCACCTCAGGCCTTGGAGACAGACGCTGATACAGCAGCTGATATCTTCTACACACCAAGCGGCGGTGTTGGTGATCTTGTGGGAAAGGGACTTCTTTTACCAATTACCAAGGATTTCGATACCATTGCAGCAGACCTTCCGGAAAGTGCACTTAACGCAGTGACAATCGATGGACTTACATACGCAGTTCCATTTTCACCTAATACATTCTTCATGTACTACAACACAGACCTTTTCACAGAGGATGAGGTTAAGAGCCTTGACACAATGATGGCAAAAGATCTTGGCGAAGGAATGTGGAACTTTAGTTCACAGTTTACTAATTCATGGTACGCCGAGATGTTCTTCCTCGGAAACGGAACTACTCTTTTTGGAGCAGACGGCAAAGACGAGACAGAGTGCTCATTCAACAACGCAAACGGAGTTGCTTCCGGCGAGTACATGATCGAGCTTGCTTCTAATCCTAAGTATCTTGAGGATGCAGACGGTGTAGGCGGAAATGCATTTAAGGAAGGTAAGCTTGGTGCAGTAACAAGTGGAGCATGGAGCGCTCCTGAGTTCAGAGAGGCACTTGGTGACAAGGTTGCAGCTGTAAAGCTTCCTGTTGCCAATATTGGTGGCAAGGATGTTCAGCTTTCAAACTTCGTAGATTTCAAGACCATCACAGTTAAGTCAAACACCCAGTATCCACTTTGCGCGCAGCAGCTTGCGGTATACATGGCAAGTCCTGAAAGCTGCCTTACAAGATACAAAGAGCAGGGTGATGTGCCTGTACTCAAGTCACTTTCCGAGTCAGATGAAATCAAGAATGACTTCGTTGCTAGTGCACTTAACGATCAGGCTGCAGTTGCTACAAACCAGCCAAGTATCCCTAAGATGGGCGACTACTGGGATCCGATGAAGGCTTTTGGCGTAGCGGTTTACAACGGCGAAGTTACATCAGCCAACCTTCAGAGTCAGCTGGATGCGTTGGTAGACAGCATTACAAGTACACTCACAAACTGATGCCACAACTTAAGATATGAGCAAAGATCCATAATATGTCCAGGTCGAATATATGTATATTTTGCTCCGATTGCGCCAAAAAGAAGCGCAAAATCGCAAAATACCACATATATTTCGACTGGACAGTATTTATGGACTTTGCAGCATATGTTTATGACTGAGGAATAAATAATGAAAGTTACAAATAAAAGTAGAAATGTAATAACGACATTTACAAAGGGCGATGTTTTCTCCAAGCTTTCTTACATTGTACTTGGCGCCGCAAATATGAGAAATGGGCAAGTGATAAAGGGCCTTATCTTTCTGGCGCTTCAGGTAACCTACATCGCGTTTATGGTGATGAGTGGCGGGAGAAACCTGCACATGATGAGGACGCTTGGAGAGAATACCCAGGGAATGGTTTATAACGATAGTCTTGGGATCTATGAGGTTACCAAGGGAGACAACTCCATGCTGATACTTCTTAGCGGAGTTGTGACACTGGTTATAACGGGATTCTTTATTGCACTGTGGCTCTTTTCCATCTATTCGGGGGAAAAGGCAAGGCAGATGAGAGTACTTGGCAAAAGACCTAACAACTTCCTGGAAGATGTGAAGAGTCTTGCCAATGAAAATGTGCACTTTCTCTTTTTGTCAGTGCCGGTAATGGGGCTTTCAATCTTTACTGTTATGCCTCTTATCTACATGATCCTTATGGCCTTTACCAACTACGACCAGGATCATCAGCCACCGGGAAATCTGTTTACCTGGGTGGGAATCAAAAACTTTTTTACCCTGTTATCAACAGGCGACAGGCTTTCAGCAACCTTCTGGCCGGTTCTTGGATGGACACTTATCTGGGGCTTTGCAGCTACATTTTCCTGCTATTTTGGCGGAATGATACTGGCCATGATAATCAACTCCAAGGGGATTAACTTCAAGAAATTCTGGCGCACGGTTTTTGTAATTACAATGGCAATTCCTGCATTTATCTCGCTTCGCGTGGTTTCAACAATGCTTGGAGAGAGAGGAATCATAAATGTTCTTCTTCAGCAGTGGGGATTTACGGAGAGTGCGCTTCCGTTTCTGTCCAATGTGACCTGGGCGAGGGTATCGGTAATAGTAGTAAACTTCTGGATTGGCGTGCCGGTTACTATGCTTATGGTCAGCGGAATTCTCATGAATATACCCGGAGAATTATATGAGAGTGCCAAGATCGACGGCGCTGGCCCGGTGACCATGTTCAGAAAGATCACATTCCCATACATGTGGTTTGTGACAACACCTTACATTATTTCAAACCTGATCGGTAACTTTAACAACTTTAACCCGATTTACTTCCTTACAGGCGGAGAGCCGCTGACGCTTGATTACTTCAAAGGTGCGGGCAAGACAGATCTTCTTGTAACCTGGCTCTACAAGCTGACAAAGGACAGTAATGACTATAACCTTGCAGCAACTATCGGTATTATCATATTCGTGATTTCAGCGATATTTACTCTGGTTTCTTTCTCAAGGTCTAATGCAATGAAGAATGAGGAGGGATTCCAATAATGGGACGATTTAACAGAACAGTAATAGGTCTTAATCTAAAGCACATGCTGAGAGCTGTAATAGCTTCTTTGGTTGCGTTTGCAGCTCTTTTCCTTCCATATGTAAAGCTCATGGATGATAGCATGAGTATTGCGAAAGTATCATTATACGTTCTTTCAAACCCCGATGGAGGAAAAGTAAACTTTTTTATTCTGGGGGCGGCAGTATTCACCATCGTTTCAGTAATTCTTGCAATAATAAGCATGGTTAAGACAACGAAACTGCTGGTATATACCTGGCAGGTTTTTCAGGCTCTTTCAATAACATTTATCGGACTTTTGCTGTTTTCAACAAGAGCACTTCTTAAGGCAAACGGTATCTTTGACAACTTCCTTAATAAAAATCTTGGATTTGGATACTGGATCGCTTTCGTAGCTTCTTTTGCCGCACTTGTATTTGTAATGAACGTGACCAAGACAAATGTGGGATATATCGCCCTTACAGTTCTTGGAGTAATCTGGCTCTTTCCAATCCTCTGGATCGTACTTACAGCTTTCAGAGCTGAGCAGGGCTACTATGTTGGATATTTCATCCCTAAGGGATTTACCCTGGATAATTTCAAGAACCTCTTTACCAACCAGAGCGTACTTCCATTTGCCAAGTGGTGGCTCAACACCCTTATTGTTGCGGCCTGCAGCTGTGTTATCAATACTATGATTGTTTTGGCAACCTCATACGTTCTTAGTAGGACCAGATTTGCCGGGCGTAAGGGTTTCATGAACATCCTTATGATCATCGGTATGTTTCCGGGATTCATGTCACTGATCGCAGTGTACAACATCTTAAAGGGTATCGGACTTAATCAGTCTCTTATGGCTCTTATCGTTGTTGGAGCAGCCGGAGCAGCCATGGGCTATCACGTGAGCAAGGGCTTTTTTGACACCATTCCGAAGGCGATTGACGAGGCGGCCATTATTGATGGAGCATCAAGACTTCAGATCTTTATCCATGTGACACTGCCTCTTGCAAAGTCAATCATTGTATACACAGTGCTTGGAAGCTTCCTTGGAGCATGGTCAGACTACATCTTCCCAAGTATGCTCTTTGGTGACAAGCAGAGTTCTTACACAGTTGCTGTAGGTCTTTTCTGGCTTACAGACTTTAAGCGAATTGATACCTATTATACTCAGTTCGCAGCAGGCGCAGTCATTGTTGCGGTGCCGATTGTAATACTGTTTATCTGGCTTCAGAGATTCTATGTTGAAGGTCTCTCAGGGTCAGTCAAAGGATGATGAAGTGGAGACTTCTAGAGATGGTTATAGTTATATGGGCAGTATTGATGCTTGTTTGGAGTTTTTATGGATAAGTGGTTGAGTAGCATATACAGCGATGGCACCAGAGGGTTTGTGAGTTCCCCTGTGCCAACACTTGGGGAAGAAGTAAAGATTTCCCTGAGGTTCTTTGAAGATGCACCGATAAAAAAGATATTCCTCCGGCGCCTAAGCAATGGTGCGGAGCAGTACATTGAAATGGAAAAAGAGAGGTCTTTTTCCGGACTTTCATATTATTCGGCCACAACGCTGATGAATGAGCCCAGGCTTTCGTATTATTTTGTGATTGTCTGTGAGGACGTGATCTACTTCTATACGCAGGCAGGAATTACAACTTATGTTCCGGATGAAAAGAATAGTTTTGTGGTTTTGTCCTTATATACGCAGCCGGAGTGGGTTAAAGGAGCAGTTTATTATCAGATTTTTCCTACAAGCTTTAAGGACCACTCCTTGTACGGCGTGATGGAAAAGATTCCTTATCTTAAAGAACTGGGAATTACTGCAGTTTACTTAAATCCCATATTTACAGCTCCCAGCGAGCATAAATATGATTGTGCGGATTACTTTCATGTGGATCCGACATTTGGTGGTGATGAGGCGCTGGCAGCTCTTTCAGCTGCTCTTCACGTAAACGGAATAAGACTGATACTGGACATATCCATAAATCATACCGGCATAGAAAATAACTGGGTTAACGAGAAGAATGAGTTCTACTTTAAGGAGGCAGACGGTACATTGCGAGGCTGGGCAGGCTACAAGAGCCTTCCGGTACTTGATTATAGGAACGAGGAACTTAAGGATCTTATCTACAGAAATGAAGATTCTGCTCTGAGAAAATGGCTTAAGCCGCCCTATAATGCCGACGGCTGGCGCTTCGACGTGGCCGATGTATTTGGACGAAACGATGACGTTCAGATGGCTGATGAGCTATGGAGAGAAGTCTGCGAGGCCATAAGGGAAGTTAAGCCTGACGCCATGATCATCGGCGAGCATTGGGGCGAATGCACAGAATATCTGCAGGGCGACCTTTGGAATGCGCCAATGAACTACTTTGGATTCGGAAGAATTGCAAGACAGTTCGCAGGTCTTCCGGATCTTTTCCTGGAAAGAAATGAGGTGCTGAAGGCTGTTCCATATAAGATGACTTCTGCGGATGTTGTAGGCAGAACCGACGAGTTTTACAGTAAGCTTCCGCAGGTACTTGCCGAATGCAATATGAATCTTTTTGATTCCCATGATGTGTCGAGAGCTCATAACTGTTACCAGATTGATTACAATAGATGGCACGGCATGGCTATCATGCAATATCTGTGGACCGGAATTCCCTGCATCTATTATGGCGATGAGCTTAAGATAGATGGCTATACCCACCACGACTCGGGCTTTAGATTTAACATGCCCTGGGAAGAGGAAAAAGAGCGAATGAAAGGTGCTCACTTTGAGACCTACAAGAAACTTAATCACTTAAGACGCACTGAGCCTGCCTTTGCTGAAGGCGGAAGAAAGGTATTGTTTGCCTGCGGGCGTATTCTTTGTGTTTCAAGATTCATGGAGGACAATGTTTATATTGGAATTATCTCCATGGAAGAGGATGATATGAAGATCAGCATTCCTGTTGAACTGGTCGGAGCTGTTGGAACAGAAGGCGACAGAGATGAATTCGGAATGAAGTTTGATGGCCGTATGACAGCAGATGGAGCTTTGGAAATCGAGATTCCTGCGGGAAATTCCTATCTGATTAAAATGAGGACAGAATAATGATTACAGGGGATAAATACAGAATTACAGTTTTGACAGACAAATTGATAAGACTTGAATATAGTGAAAACGGTAAGTTCGAGGACCGCAAAAGCTTCGCTGTAGTAAACAGAGATTTTGGTGATAGCTTCGCTTATGATGTAACAGAGTTTAAGGATAGCTTGACTATTGATACCGGGAGTCTCTTACTAAAATATGACAAAAAACCTTTCAGTTCCTTTGGACTTACAATTACATTAAAGGACAGCGGGAAAACCTGGAATTTTGGTGAAGCCTATGATGACTGGTCCAACCTTGGAGGAACAGCAAGAACCCTTGACAATGCTGATGGAGCAGTAAGCCTTGAGAAGGGAATCTTTGGACGAAACGGCTATGCTGTAATAAATGACAGTAAGACACCTGTTCTTGTGGATGGAGAATTCGTCAAAAGAGCTGAGGACGCAGTTGATGTATACTTCTTTGGCTATGGAACCGACTATTACGGAGGCTTGCGAGATTTTTGCAGACTCTGCGGAAAGATGCCCATGATTCCAAGATATGCTCTTGGCAACTGGTGGAGCAGGTTCTACAGGTATACTGAGGAGTCCTATATGGAAGTTGTAGATAACTTTGCAAAAGAGGAAATCCCGATTTCTGTTGCGGTTATCGATATGGACTGGCATTTAACCGAAATAGATCCAAAGTATGGAGGCGGATGGACAGGCTATACCTGGAATGAAGATCTTTTCCCGGATTATAAGAGATTCCTAACAAGGCTCCATGATAAGGATCTTAGGGTTACCCTGAACCTTCATCCGGCTGACGGTATCAGACCTTATGAGTCGATGTATGAGGATATGGCTCGCGCAATGGGGGATGCGGGCGTTGATGTGGCAATTGCCAGTGGTGAAGATGGGCAGGATAAGGCAGATCCTAAGACATACGAGTTGGATTTTGGCGATAAGAAGTTCCGGGATGCGTATTTCGAGACTGTGATGCATCCTTATGAAGATTCCGGAGTGGATTTCTGGTGGATCGACTGGCAACAGGGAACCGGGAAAACTCCAATGGACGTGGATCCGCTGCTTCTTTTAAATCATTTCCATTATGAAGATCAGGAAAAGAGGAATTTGCGGCCTATGATTTTCTCAAGGTATGCAGGTGTTGGCAGCCACAGATATCCGGTAGGATTCTCGGGCGACACTCATGCTACCTGGAAATCCCTTGAATTCCAGCCATACTTTACCAGCACAGCCAGCAATATAGCTTTTGGTATGTGGAGCCATGATATAGGCGGACACATGCTGGGAGATAAGAATCTGGACAGGCTGGTGAGGTGGATTCAGTACGGCGTCTTTTCTCCGATCATGAGGATTCACAGTAGCAGTAGCTCGTTCGCCAATAAAGAACCCTGGGCTCTTCCTGCGCCCTACAGAGATATCGTGAAGAAATTCATGAGGCTCAGGCACGAACTTATTCCATATCTTTATACTGAGAATCAGAGGGCCTATGCAGAGTCCAGGCCGCTGGTAAGACCTATGTACTATGATGACCAGGTCGATGAGTGCTATGAAGTAGGTGGACAGTACAGATTTGGAGAGAGTCTCCTGGTAAGTCCTGTTACAAGACCGGATGATGAAGAACTTCGTCTTGGCTGTGCATGCGCGTATATTCCGGAAGGAAGATGGTTCGACATTTTTAATGGGCGTATTTATGAAGGTAGAGGCGTGCGAAAGTTGTACCGTGACCTTTCCGAGATGCCGGTGTTACTTAAAGCCGGTGGTATAGTGCCGATGGCCGTGCTTGGGCGCAGGGATTTAGCCTGTGGCGAAAAGAACGACAGCGCAGACAATTGCAAATCAGGTTGTTCCAGAAGAATTAATTATACCGGAAACCCGGCGGCACTTCGCGTGCTCGTTGGCGGCGGGGCAGACGGTGAGTACACGCTATACGAGGACGATGGCATCAGCATGAACTTTGAGAAAGGCGCATATGCCACAACAAAGTTCAAGGTGCACTACGACGCCGAGGCGAAAACCACCACATTTACTGTAAATCCGGCAGTGGGTGACCTTTCACTTATTCCGGAGAATCGTAGCTATGAGATTGAATTCTACGGAATTAAGGCGGATTCTGTCACAATCAGATTGCCGGAGGTGCCTACCGCGACCGGATGCACTGTAACACTTACAAATGTGGAACTTCTTGAAAATGACTATAAGCAGCTTGTTTTCGAAATCCTGGACAAGGCATGGATCAAGATGACAGACAAGGACATGGTTTATGGTAAGCTCCAAAATTTGGACAGGAGCTCTTTTGCCAAGTGGTTAAATGCGGCGGATATATCTGAAAACTTAAATAGTGCGATAAATGAAGTGTTGATCTGACATAGAATACCGGAGCGAAAGTTCTTGGCAGGGTCTTGATGAATCCAACAATATAGGCGTTCCTAATTCGCCGGGGACATTGTATAATAGCAGCTGTGTGCTATGTACAATTTGGGTATGAGGGGAAAATCTATATTGTTGGAGGAAATAGCATATGACAAGAGAACAAGAAAAAGAACTTATTACAGAGGAGCTCAAAAAGCTGGCAAGACCGGAGGTTAATATCGATATTGTGGATGGAACGGTGCCTTCTCCGATTTCCAGTAAGCTTGGAGGAAAGCCCGTAGTTCCTGCCGGATTCAAATGGCCAACATTTCAAATTAAATGGCTTGATTATGAAGGCGAGGAAATCAACAGACCGCTTTCTTTTTTGGCGCAGATAAATCTGGAAGAAGTTAAGCAGTATGATAAGGAAAATCTTTTGCCTGCTACAGGTATTCTGAGTTTCTTTTATTGTTTTGAATACAATAATGAAGGCGGATTTTTGGACGGACCGGATTCTCACGACTGTCTTCGTGTTTTTTATTTTGAGGATACATCTTCTTTATCTGTGGCAGACTATCCGGAAAGACTTTCCGAAGACTATGTTGTTGATGAGAAGGTCATGAAGTTTAAGCCGGTTACCAGCTTTCCGAGTTGGGATGACTTTAATGTGCCGGGAATTCGTGATGATAACAATGTTTATTCTGAATGCCAGGAGGAGCTTGGTTATCCCTACGAACTGAGCAGAGTTAAGCTTCTTGGTTATCCAAGGCTTATTCAGGGACAGCTTGGGCCTGAAGCAGAGCTTTACAGCAGAGGCGAAGACTTCGAGGATTTTTACAAGTATACTGAGGAACAGAAAAAAGAGCTGGACATTAAAGCTAATGACTGGAGGCTTCTGTTTGAGATTGACCAGGACACATTTGATGATAAGTTCTTCCTGGGAGATTGCGCAGATCTTTATTGTATGATCCGTGAAGAGGACCTGAAAAACCGGAGATTTGACCAGTGCCTGGCGCTTTCTCAGGATTATTAAAATCAATATGTCGATTGTATAAAATTTACTTTAATATTGAACTGATTTATAGTATTATTACATTACTGTGAATTAGATAATCAAAGGGGGTAGCATGCGAGCTGCATGCCACTCCTTTCATTGTGTTTATAGATTTTTGGAGGATAGTTAGTTGGATCTAAACAGACAGAAAAAAGCCCCTGTTTATGAGGCTTTGGAAAGATTCAGGAAGCAAAGAGTTGTTCCCTTTGACGTTCCTGGTCATAAAAGAGGCAGAGGAAATGCCGAACTGGTAAGTTTTCTCGGTGACAGATGCGTTGGAATCGACGTTAATTCCATGAAGCCTCTGGATAACCTTTGCCATCCCGTGTCGGTTATTAAAGAGGCCGAGGAACTGATGGCAGATGCTTTCGGAGCAGCCCATGCATTTATGATGGTAAACGGTACCACAAGCGCAGTTCAGGCCATGGTTTTGTCCCATGTCAAAAAGGGTGAGAAGATCATCATGCCCAGGAATGTGCACAAGAGTGCCATCAATGCCCTTATTTTATGCGGCGCAGTTCCTGTTTACATTGATCCTAAAGTAGATACCAACCTTGGAATTCCGCTTGGAATGGAGATGCCGGATGTTGAGAGAGCGGTAAAAGAGAATCCGGATGCCAAGGCTATTCTTATAAACAATCCTTCTTACTACGGAATTTGCTCAAATCTTAAAGCCATAGTTGAGCTTGCTCATGCAAACGGCATGAAGGCTCTGGTTGATGAAGCCCATGGAACTCATCTTTACTTTGGGCCGAATCTTCCGCTTAATGCTATGGCTGCAGGAGCTGATATGGCTGCAATCAGTATGCACAAGTCCGGAGGAAGCCTTACACAGAGTTCAATTCTTCTGTGCGGTCCCGGAGCAAACGTAGGATACATCAGCAGAATCGTCAACCTGACACAGACCACAAGTGCCAGCTACCTGCTTCTTGGAAGCCTTGATATTTCCCGCAGAAACCTTGCTCTTAACGGACATGACAGTTTCGAGAAGGTTACCAAGATGGCTCAGTACGCCAGGGAAGAGATCAATGACATCGGCGGCTACTATGCATACGGCAATGAGCTTAAAAACGGCGGCAGCATCTATGATTTCGATGAGACTAAGCTTGTAGTTAACACAAGAAGAATCGGTCTTACCGGAATTGAGGTTTATGACCTCCTTCGTGATGAATACGATATTCAGATGGAGTTCGGAGATCTGTCAAATGTAATGGCTTATATTTCCATCGGAGACAGACTTCAGGATATTGAAAGGCTGGCAGGAGCTCTTGCTGATATCAGAAGACTTTATTCCAAACCGGAGCAGACATTTTTCTCAGCAGAGTACATAACGCCTATCGTTAAGGCTACTCCACAGGAAGCTTTTTATGCGGAAAAAGAATCACTTCCAATAGATCAGACAGTTGGCCGAATAAGTGCAGAATCTGTAATGTGCTACCCACCTGGAATCCCGATTTTATCCCCGGGAGAAGTCATTACCGAAGAGATCCTGGACTACATAAAGACAGCAATGGAGAAAGGATGCTCTATGCAAGGCCCTGAAAGCGAAGATATCTCAGAGCTTTTTGTACTTAAGTAAATATATGCAATTAAATGTATTTCTATCATAAAAGGAGTAAATTATGGCAGAGATGGATTATTGGTTTTCCGATATGCACACCGGAAATGTTAAGATCAGCATTAGAATCAGTAAACAGCTCTTTTCCGGTAGCAGTGAGTT
>JAEEGL012525223.1_pt1 | contig 19584 bp, 18 predicted proteins | sample 9134231 | NCBI WGS metagenome assembly JAEEGL01 (sample SAMN16246548, study PRJNA631951) | gut metagenome | biome: gut microbiome; feature: rumen; material: fiber-attached | host: Bos | place: Iran: Karaj | collected 2018-10 | reverse complement strand
ATAAAAAATAGAATTCCAAAAGATTAAAAATCTTTATGTAATTCTTCTAGAGGACTTTGTCCTCTTTTTCTTTTTTGCTATAATTATAGTATGAGTACTATAACTAATGAATGTCCTATCATTCCACAGAATAAACAAATTGAATATGCTAGGAAATTAATGTTTACGAGACAATTAACTATCGCTGCTAAATCTGGTAAAAATGTTTATGAGAATGAATATATCAAAATAAACAATCTACCATATGCCAGAGAACTAAATGGTAAAATTACTATTCAAGAAATATTTCGTAATCACTGGGATGAATTTAAACAAATATGTAAATCTAATAATAAACCAATTAGAGAATCTATACATAAAAATGTTGAAGCGATGATTAATTGTAAAAATTTCAAGAAGGGTTATTTATGGTATGAATGCCCTAAATGTGGTAATTTTGAAATCAGAGGTCTATCTTGTCACTCAAGATTCTGTCCTTCTTGTGGTAAAAAATATAGAGATGCTAGAGCCAATGAAATATCTAAAACCTGTATTTATGCTCCACATCGTCACATCACTTGGACTATCGCTGAAGAATTAAGAGATTATTTTCAAAGACATAAGGATATGTATGATGAACTATTTGCTGCTATCAATGATGTTCTAACTTATCTTATCCAAGGTAAATCTAAAGCTGCCCGTATAAGAAACGAAAGATTAGGATTTATTTCTACTATCCATACATTTGGTCGAGATATGAAATTCAATCCTCACATACATACTTTAATTGCTGAATGTACTATTGATAAAAATGGAAAAAGAAAGCCTTATACTTTCTTTAACTATGAATCATTAAGAAAAGCGTTTATGAACCAACTATTAAAAAGAATGTATCATTTCTTAAAGAAAAATGCTAATACTAAAGAATTAAATAGTTTTTGTAAATTAAGACAAGACTTATTTAAAAATAAAGGTGCTGGCTTTTACGTTAATGCTCCTCAAAAGGAATGTAGAAGTCCTAGCCAAATCAAACGTATTGTTAATTATGTTTGTAGATATGCAGGTCATCCTGCTATGAGTGAATCAAGAATTATTTCATACAATAAAGATACTAAAACAGTCTATTATTACTATGACCCTCATGAAGATGATGCTATAATTAACGATGATGACAAACAAGGTAGACAATATGTTGAAGAAACTGTATATGAATTTATTGCCAAATTAATTGTTCATATTCCTGAAAAGTCAGTTCACACCACTAGATATTATGGTTTTTATGCTAACCATTCTTCTTTAGATACTTTTCATCAACCAAAACTATTCAAGTGGGAAGAAATATCTAAAATGAAATCTAGTTTAAATTGGAGATCAAGATTGATTCAATCATATAAATATGATCCACTACTTTGTCACTGCGGAGCTACTATGGTTATTGTTCCTGACCTATGTTTCTTCGAAGGATATACTAAGGAGGATGGCTAATGAATTTTAACACTAACAAAAGATTACTAACTTATGATGAGAAAATGCGTAGAGCTATTTTTTATTATACTTTTAATGATTATGATTTTAATCTTATATATGAGGATGAAAATAATTTATCTGACAATTATGGTCAACCTCTTATAAAAATTAAAGAAAATTTTGATAGACTAGATGATGAGACAAAGGCTCTAGTCCTTGAATTCGCTAATCGTGAAATATATGATGAAACTATTGATCTTAAATGCCTAAATTGTGACTACGAGGAACTAAATCAAGATTATGAGGAAATAGAGGAAATGTGGGATGGTATTGATTATCCCAAATTATATTGCCCTAAATGTGGTAAAGGAAAATTTGTACCACTAGATATTTGGAAACAAAAAAACAAATATAAAAGATAAAACAAAACTTTAATACTAGCATCCTAGATTTTGATATCTAGGATTTTTGAGGTTATGCGTATTAAAATACGCCTAAATAGAATTTCCTAATAAATAAAAAAGAACTATGGTTTAGTCCATAGTTCTTTTTTCATTATATTCATCTATTATATTTTTAATATCTTCTAATGTATCTAAGAAGCATACATTATATAGTTTTTCTTCAGTACATAGATTCTTTTCAATCATTTTATTTAATAAATCTCTTAATCCTTCATAAAAACCTTCATAATTATAAATAATACATGGCTTATGAAGCTCGTTTAATGATACTAATGATATAACCTCACTTATTTCTTCTAATGTACCAGTACCACCAGGAAATGCTATAAAAGCATCACCTAGTTCAATCATTTTACTTCTTCTTTCACTTATATTTTTTGTAACAATTAACTCATCTAAATCATCACGCTGATATTCCATCGCAACAAAGCTTTCTGGTTCAACACCAATTACCTTACCGCCAGAATCAATAACTAAGCCCGCAAGTAATCCCATTAAGCCACTTGATGAACCACCATATACTAATGTATGTCCTGATTCACCTATCCAATACCCTAATCTTACTAATGCCTCAAGCATTTCTCTATCCTTAATTCGACTCGCGCCTAAATAAACTGTAATATTCATAAAACCACCACCTTATATAAGATATCCCCTTATCCTATATTTAATAATTCTTCAAGATTATTATAGCATATTAAAAAACGTACCTCAATTGAGATACGTAATTTATAAATCTTTATTCCTTAAATAAGGCCTTATATAAGTCTAAGCCATATGATGTTCTTAATGGTTCGCCTTCAGTAATCTTAAAGCTTCTCTTACCATCTTCTATTCTTTCCGCTCTTAAGAAATATACATCATTATTATATTTTTCTTTAATAAGCATTGATAAATCATACATATGTGTTACTAATACTACTTTTACATTAGAATCAACTAACGCAGATATTATTTCAAATCCAATCTTAGAGCCTTCGTGCTCTGATGTTGATTGGAATGATTCATTTAATAATATTAATGAATTTTCCTCAATCTCAGAAAGCATTATTTTAAATCTTCTTAGTTCATCATCAAATTTACCAGATTCTAATTTTTTATCCTCTTCCTTATCAAAATGAGTAAATAAGGATTTAATTATAGGTAAAGATAAAGATTTCGCATTTACAAAAAGGCCTGACTGCATCAACAAATATGCTTGTCCTAAGCTTCTTATATATGTTGTCTTACCACCTTGGTTTGCGCCTGTAATAACCATAATTTTCATATTTGCCTTATGGTCATTTCCTACTGCAACACTGCCTTTCTTTAAGGTAATTGCTGCATCATATAAATTCTCATATTCCCATGTATCATTAAGAATAGGCATAGATGTTTCTGCGCCAATACTATTTAATGATTTTTCAAGATTCATTGCAGCAATATAGAAACCTAATTCAGTTGCTAAATCACTAAAATATTCTTTAATATTTTGGGCAGCACCACTAAAATTTGTAACAATAGAATCTAGTATTAAATCATTTTTTACTTCAATTTCATGAATTAACGCATTATTCATAGATTGGAAGAAAATTCTTTGTGCCTTCTTCCATCTTCTCTTATCATCTTTATCATAATAAGTTGATCTACATAGCTTATAGCTAGAAATTGCCATAGATTCATTTAGTGATGCACTTGCTTCTAGTCCCTTTGTTTGATCTAAAGATTCAACTACATCCTTTAAAATTGCTACATTTTCTTTACTAAATTTTTCTAATGCACTTTTTCTAAAAGTATTTAGCCCTTCACTTTTAATATCCTTAAACTGATATGCAAGGCTTCTTACAAAATCAATTTGATCTGAAAGATAGCCTAGAATTGAAATTGATGTTGCTATAGATGAATGAGTTGAATCAGATGCAATACCAAAAGGGAATTTACTTTTTAAATCAAGCATTACCTTTCTTGCGTGTAAATATAATTCTATTGCAATTTCTTTATATTTTTTTAAATCATTATATACAACCTGTCTATATTCAATTTCTTCTTTTATTTTTAAATGATGTAATAAGATTTTAGGGAATATTCTTTCTAAGAAAGGATCATCATTTGCTGCTTTTTTAAATAATTCCTTTAATTCTAGGTCAGATATAATTTCATTATCTCTATTAGATAATTCACATAAATTATATAAGCCCTTCCCAAGCAAATTAATTTTCATCTAAATCCCTCCTTATCTTATCATAAGTTAGGCCATATTTAGCCTGGATTGATGATGGGTATGCAGAACCTAATAATAGAGTTCTTGTAATCTTATATGTTCTTAATTCATTATTATTTGGATCAACATTACTTGATAGCACTGTAACATCATTTCTCTTTGATAATTCAGTTAAGAATGTTACGAATAAGCAAATACATCCAATGTTATTGATTTTATCTAATATTAAATTAGAAATATCTTCTCCATCAACCTTAGTTGTTGATGCAAATATTTCATTAAATAAAATTAGGGAATTAGAAGATGATTTATCTAATATTTCCTTTACAGCATTTAATTCTATTTTTAATTTACCATCTAGAGTATCAATATTTTCTTCAGTTTTATAAGATGTATAAATATTATCAATTAAATGAATTTTATTATTAATCCCCTGAATAGGTACACCTAATCTTGCTAGATAATGTATTTGTCCTAGCTGACGTGAGAATGTTGTTTTACCACCTTGGTTAGGTCCTGTTAAAATAATCATTCTTTCATTACCTTTAAGATCATATGAATTTGTAACAACTATTCTCTTTTCAAAATTAAATTTAATTGCTAAAGCTAAATCATATGATTCTGTTGAAATTTCATCATAATCTAAAGAAACCTCTGGAATTGAAAAACGTAAATTATCATTTGAAATCTTATCTATAAGCTGAATATATGTAAAATAGAATCTAATTTCTTTTACTATTTTTAATAGTTCTAATGAATAGAATTCCTTATTAGAATCAAAGAATTCAATTATTTTAATAAATTCTTTTTTATATAATTTAGATAATTTTGCATATATTTCTTCATCTACAGTTGGTGTAGGCTCAAAGTTTGCATCTGGAATATGATTATGTCTTTCATATGTAAATACACTTGTTATTTCATTTATTTTTATTGAAAAATCCTTATCATTATCATGTGTTTCATCAACAAATATTTCATTTCCTTTTAAAATAAATGTAAATTTTATACCATCTAATATTTTTTTAACTTCATCAATTCTTAAAACAAATGATTTAAATTCTTTTCCATTAATATAACCATTAAACCAATCCTTCATTCTATTTAAGGCTAAAGAATTGAAATTTACATTTGATAAATATGAATTAATATCATTAACTATTTTAATGTATTCATTCATTATCTTTAATCTTCTAGATTTATTTGAATAATTATCATTTGCTTCCTTATTTTCAATATAAGCATTATATATAGTTAATAATCTAATAAAGAATTGTTTTATCTTTTGATATATTTCTTTATTACTAAATTCCTTAAATACTTCCTGTCTATATTTAATGTCTTCTAAATTATTTAATGCAGTATAAAAGTAAGGCACTAAATATTTATCAGCATCACTATAATATAATGCATCTTTAATTTGATCTAATTTTAAATCAGTAAAAAAAGATGGCATTTTGATATTCAATTTAGTTTCTTTATCTTTAAATAAAATACTATAATTCATATTGAAACCTACCATTACTAAAAACTATATATATTATAACATATAATATAAAATCACACTACTTTAAATGAGTGTGATTTTATGTGAATTAAATTATAAAGAATTCTTTAATATTTCTAATATATCTTCTTCATTTAAAGGTGCCCAAGCATTTTCAAGTCCTTCATTTATTGCAATATGATGCGCCATTTCAGATAGCCTTTCCTCATTAATTCCAACTTCTCTTAATGACATTGGTGAGCCTAAGTCTTTAAATAAATTATATGTTTCTTCTATTGTTTTATTTGCAATTGCATATTTATCAAGTGTTGGATTAATATCAAAGATATTAATACCAAATGATACAAATCTATCAATAGTATCATCATTTAGAATATGCTTCATCCATCGTGGAGTAACAATCGCAAGACCTGTACCATGAGTAATATCATAATAACCACTTAAGGCATGCTCAATTCCATGGCAAGGCCAGCCTGATGAAGAATTACCTATAGATAAAATACCATTACATGCAAGTGAGCAGCAAACCATAAGCTCACTTCTTGCATCATAATTATCTGGTTCATTAATTGCAATTTTTACGTTCTTAATAATACTTTTTATTGTTGCCTCACACATACCATCAGTGAGTAGTGAATGCTCTTTACAAAAATATTGCTCCATTACATGGTTTATTGCATCAATTGAACCTGCAATAGTTTGTGCTTTTGATACTGAATATGTATATTTAGGATCTAGGATAGATGCTATAGGGAATACTAATTCGGATGCGTATGCAACCTTATCATTAGTCTCTTTCCTAGATATAACACCACCATCATCATATTCACTACCTGTTGCGGCAAGTGTTAATACATCAAATAAAGGAATAGCTTTTTTAGTTCCTACCTTGCCAATAATAATATCCCATGGGTCACCATCGTAATAAGAAGCTCCACATATAGCCTTACAACATTCAATAGTTGAACCACCACCTACTGCTAAAACCATATCAATTTTATTCTCTTTACAAATTCTAACTCCATCTAATACACTTGGATTATATTTTGGATTAGGTTCAATATCCTTTAATTCATATATTTCAAAATCAGATAATAATTTAATAACCTCATCATATAATCCAATTTTTTTAATAGAGCCTTTACCATATGCTAATAATACCTTCTTACCATATGGTCTCATTAAATCTGGTAATTTTTTAATTGAATCACTACCAAATACAAGCTTAGTTGGTGTAAAATAACTAAAATTTTTCATGAATAGCCTCCTTTAATTTCATATAGTAATCATACAATAATATTTTATCATAAAATATTTGAGAAAAAACAATGGTTTAAAAATATGATATAATAAATATAAGGATGTGGTATTATGTCAATCGATATGAATAGCTATAGATTTAAAAAGAAAATAACATTAACTAAAGCGGATAAAATTGGTATCGAAACATATTTTGATATTGATAAAGAAAAAAGAGAGGCTACAGTTAACCTACATTACGAAAAGCCTGATGATATTTTCGATACACATTTTTTAGCAAAAATCCCAATCATAAGTGATGATTTTATTAATGAGCTTTTCTATGCATTAAGAGTTCTTCCATCAAAATATTTTGTTAATTTTAACATTTATTTTGATGATATGAATGGATACTCAGAAAGAGAGCTTGAAAACATATTAATTAGATCTATGATGATGACTAATGCCGAATGGCATAGTGATGAAAAGAAATCAAATAAAATGGCTTTATTTTTCGCTTTATTTGGTTCAATTTTCCTTGTTGGCTTATGGGTTGGTACAGCAATTCTTGAAGCTAATTTTAGTGATGTTTCTAATGCATTACCCTATAGAGTTTTCTATTATATCTTAGATATATTAATTACAGTTATTTTATGGGAAGCTTTGACAATATATTTTGTAAAGAAAAATGAGGATAGGGCAAAGCACATATCTATAAATAGAAGATTAAATGTAGTAACATTTAAAAAGATTGATGAAAAAGAGGAATAGCAAAGCTATTCCTTTATTTCATATACTAATATTTTTTCTCTATTATCATTTAAGATAAATAAATCACCTGTTTTTATAGTATCTATTAATTTTATATTTTTTTTATTATCTAGGTATGAGATATATTGCTTAGATGGATAATAAAAGAATAATATAATATTTCTCTTATTTCTTTTATATGATTCTTCTATTCTTTTTATTACTATTTTTAATATATCTAAAGAAAATGGATTAAAGAAATAAAATCTATCTATATTATCTTTTATAATATAGTCCTTTGCGTTAGAATTAATAAATTCACATCTATTTCCTGATATTGCATTTTCTTTATTAGAAATTGCTCTATCATATAATATTTTACTTAATTCAATACCTATAGTATGACATTTAAGGTAATAAGCTAAATAAAAATCAACTCTTCCCTTACCGCAACCAAAATCTAATAAATTATTCTTTTTTTCAATATAATTAGATTCAACAAGCCTTTCTAAAACCTTATAGGGTGTAGGCTCATATGGGAAATTAGTTAAATCTGATTCGCTATCATCTCTTCCTGTAGTCCTAATATGTAGGCTTTTATCGCATAAGATATCATTATCTTCCATAATATACTCTTTTAATTAATTGGATAGTGAATTAAAATCAAAATCATACCTTTTTTGATTTCTATTTTTTCTTTTTTAGATAAGTGATCTGATAATAATAAAATTCTTGAATTAATATCAAGCTTAGCCTCAAGTGATACTTCATCCATATTTAAAGCTTGATTCATATCAGTTACTGCAGTAATTGTCTTTTTAGTTATATCAACAACCTGAGATATTGTCTTACCAACTACATTTGTTACAGAAGAAAAGCTAATATTTTTCTTTTCTTTTTCTCCAACAAATCCAATAGGTATATATTCATGATTAGATGATTTATAAACTGCTTCTATAAATTCTCCTCTAGAATTAAATTCTAGATTATTTGTTAAATCAAATAATTCTTCACTATATCTAATATCAAAGTCTAATTCTTTTTTTGTAAAATCACTCTTAGTTGAAAGTAATCCTGTATAGAAATTAGGATTATCTGGGTGAGTCATTAATTGTACTAAATATAGGGCAACCATTTGGTATGAAATAATTACATTTGTAATATTTAAAGCCTTAAGGCTTGATCTATTAGATTGATCTAATAATTCCGCAGATATTTCTAAATCACTTGGTAATCTATGTGATGTTTTAAGATTTAATAATGTAGTAAATACATTAACATCAACATTATCACCAAGCGCATTCTCATCTGATAAAATTAATATCTTTTTTCTACATTTTTTTCTATTTAATTCATCAAGTAATAAATTAATATCGAAATCAAAAGGATAAACCTTACATTCTATTTTACCTAATTTAGATGCTGAATAAGCATTTACCTCTTCAACAATAGACTTACTTCTATCATTTTCACCAATTATATATAATTCAAATGAATTATGATATAAATTCTTTTTAAAAGGAATACTCTTATTAAATTCCTTAGGGAAGAATCTTTTATTAAGCTTATTTGGGCCTGATGCTAAAGCATATATTATTTCATCATCAGCATGTCCATAATGAGATACAGGAATACAATCATTGTATTTTTTCATTGTTTCTTCTATACCAGTTATTGTAGGTATTTCATAAAATCCACCATTTTGATATGTTAATAAAGAATAATATAAGTCTGAATAGCTTGAATTAATAGCGCTTCTTGCAAGGACATGGCCAACAACACTTCCCTTAGAAAATGATGTTAATGTTAAATCTTTTAGCTCAGGAGAGGCTTTAATTAATTCCTCTATTGATTTAACAGTATCCTCATCTACTGCCTCAATTGCGATACTTGCCTTTTTAGTAATAGAAATAATACCCATTAATAATTTAAATGTATCAACATCAGTTTTAGTTGTTTTGGAATCATCAGATGGTACAAGTAAAGCAATAGATTTTGATTTTGCAATTGAAATTTCTTTTAATGCTTTTCTAGATGAAACCATACCTTCCTTAACAAATACTGTAATTCCTTTTCTTTCTGTTGCAGTTTCTAAAAATACATTATCGATTTGTTCATTAATTTCATCTCTAGATTTATTTGATAATATTACAACAGTTTTTCTACCAGGTAGGAATGATAATTCTCTTACTAAATTTGCACCTGCAGGTGACCAATTTAGAATAACATAATGATTCTTTAATTTTAGTCTACCAACATTTCTAGCTCTTCTTTCAAATACGCCCTGAAGCATTGATGTTGCAAGACCTACTAATGAACCTGTAAATGTAATCATTTGAATGACAGATAATACTATCTTCATAATTACAACACTATTAGGTGCATCATCATAAATACCACCAGTATTCATTGTAAATACTGTACAATATTCTAAGTGCTTTAGATATGCATCAAAGTTATAACCTATTGCAACTCCATTTTGTTCTACATTTCTCATTAGATATGTCATTATCCAAGCTGCAATCATCAATAATACTATGTTATATATAATCAAAAGATTAAATATAACCAAATATGGATGAGAATAATAAAATACTCTTAACCAGCTAGATTGTCCCTTATTCTTTTTTTTCATAACAAACTCCTTAAAAAGAAAAATATATATTATATTATAGCACAATATTGAAACATAAAAAAACGTCACTTTATAAATAAAATGACGCGTTAATTATTAATCCTTATGAAAAACTGGCTTTCCATCAGCAAAAGAATCAATTGATGCAGGGCAATATACCTCAACACCTAAATCCTCAAGTCTCTTTCTTCCACCTTGGAATCTCTTTTCAATTATTGCAGAAACACCTACAATTTCACATCCAGCTTGCTTTAATATTTCAATTAATCCAATTGCAGCATTACCAGATGCTAAAAAATCATCAATAATAAGAATTCTTTCACCCTTAGTTAAAAATTTCTTATCAATTCTAATTTGATTTAATGTTCCCTTTGTAAATGATTTAACTTCAGCAACATATGAGTTTGCAACATCTAGTGTTCTTGAGATAGTTTTCTTAGCAAACACAACAGGTAATCCACCATATTCAATACCTACACCTACTGCAAATGCAATTCCTGATATTTCAATTGTTACAATCTTATCAACATTATTGAAATGATTTTTAATATCCTTAGATATTTCAACTAATAATTTTGAATCAATTTGGTGATTAACAAATGAATCAACCTTCAATATTTCGTTATTAAGAACGATTCCATCTTTTAAGATTTTATCTTCTAATGCTTTCATAAAATGCCCTTTCAGTTTATAACTAGTTTATGTAGTATTATATCATAAATTTATATAATATTACTTATTATTTAAAAAATCTATGATATTATTTATAACTTTTTCTCCTAATCTTTTATAAGATGAATATGTCTTACCGCCACTACTTCTATTTATAGTAAATGTATTAGGAAGATTCCATAAATCATTATTACCAATAGTACTTAGGGTATCTCCAAAGAAAAAATGATTTTCTTCTTTAATCCATTTTTCAAATGGAGCCTGCTTGAAACCAGGACCAATTGATGTATTAAATAAAATCTTTTTCCCTTTCATTAAATTAAATTGCTCATGATCTAGCAATAAAACATTTTTATTTAATGCTAAAAATATAGCATCAGAATCCTTAACACAATCATTTAGTGATTTATATGTAATTCCAATTTCCTTTTCTAAATTTTCTTTTCTTGTACGTGAATAATATGAAACCTCTGCCCCAAAGAATTTTAATCCCTTTGCGATTAAAGTACCAGATGTACCAAGACCTATTACACTACATTTTAAACTTGAAATTTCTTGAGGATAATTATCCCAAAGCTTAGTATCATTATAATCTTCTAAAAATTCAGTAAGCTCATGAATAATATATTCTAAAACACCCTCATCTCCATAGTCTCTTATCCCTTTTACAACAATTCCCTTACATTCTGCAGCATCTATATCTACATTTGCAGATTCCTTACTATAAAGGCTACAGCACATACCAATATATTTAATATTACTGCAATTATCTATTACATATTTTGAGATTTTAGATGTATATGACAAAAGAACGCAATCAGCGTCATCAATTCTTTTAATTATTTCTTCATCATCCTTAGGTAGATCTTCATAATATATAACTTCCTTTGCAAATTGATTTAATCTTTTTAAATCACATTCAAGCATATTAATTTTTTCAATAATTACTAATTTATTAAACATATAAATCTTTACTCCTAAAATATTATTTATAATTATAAATGTTTTATTCTCTTTATTCAAATATTCAATAACATTATTGTATTTTAAAAGCCAGCAAATGCTGGCTTCCTTAATTAAATACTATTTTCAAGTAACATGTCAATTCTATCATTTGAAGAGCTCATCTGAATGAAATTAGAATCATTAAATATGTGTAATGCTTTTTTATTATCCTTAGAAATAGCTACTCTAATATTTGAAATATTATACTCATCATTAACATATTTAATAAATTCCTTCAATGCTTTTTTACCATTACCCTTATTTTGATAATTACAATCAATTGCGTAATTAGATAAATTAATATAAGACCCATAATTCTTAATCATTACAAAACCAATTATATTACCATTTTTTATAATATCTAACGCAGTAACATTATCTTCTTTTATTGCTTCTTTTATATCGTCACTAGAAGACATATATTTAGATTGAAAAGGCAATAAATTAACATGCAACTTTCTTGTTTTAACAAATTCCATAGTTGCCTCCATATATCACCTTAATTATAGCACAAAATAATATATAATAATTTCATTATTGATATTTTTTTATAAAAAATGTAGTATATTAAGATTAGTAAGCAAAATGGGGGTTAATTAAATGATCGAAGTTAAAAATTTAAAAAAGACTTATGTTACTAAAGGAAATGTAGTAACAAAAGCATTAGATGATGTATCCATTAAATTTCCGGAAAAAGGATTAGTATTCCTACTTGGTAAATCTGGTTCTGGTAAATCTACATTATTGAATATGCTTGGTGGACTTGATAAGGTAGACTCAGGTGAAGTAATTATTATGGGCAGATCTTCTTCTTCATTCTCATCAAGTGATTTTGATAGCTATAGAAACACATTTATCGGTTTTATTTTCCAAGAATATAACATTCTAAATGAATTTAGTGTTGAAGAAAACCTTTCTTTAGCATTAGAACTCCAAGGAAAAAAATCTAATAAAGAAAAAGTAAAACAGCTATTGAAGGATGTAGATTTAGAAGGTTTTGGAAAAAGAAAGCCTAATACATTATCCGGTGGACAAAAGCAAAGAATTGCCATTGCAAGAGCTTTAATAAAAGAGCCTAAAATAATAATGGCTGATGAACCAACTGGTGCCTTAGATTCTAAAACAGGTAAGCAAGTTTTTGATACATTAAAAAAATTATCAACTGACCACTTAATAATTGTAGTATCTCATGATAGAGAATTTGCTGAAGTATATGGAGATAGAATTATTGAGCTAAAGGATGGTAAGGTTATATCAGATGAAACTAAAAATCATATACCTGCTAAAGAATTAAACAATAATTTATCAATAATAGGTAATAACACATTATCAATTAAGGATTGTAAAAATCTATCCGAAGATGATACTAATGAAATTCTTAAATTTATTAATGAAAGTGATAATTTAATTATTGCATCATCTAGTGAAGATATTAAATCATTTAAAAAATCTAATAGAATCACTGATGATAATAAAACCGAAACATTCACTCCTACTATAGAAGAGCCTATGAAGGAATATAGTAAGGAAGAATCTAAATTCATTAAATCTCATCTTCCACTTTCTAAAGCAACAAGAATGGGATTATCTTCACTTAAGATTAAACCTTTCAGATTAATATTAACAATGCTATTAACCATAGTTTCATTTTTAATGTTTGGTGTTTCATCAACATTAATGGTATATAATGAAAACACTGCATTTAAAAATAGTTTTAAAAATTCAGAATATAAAACTGTAAATGTAACAAATAATTTCAATTATATTTCTTCTTATTATCGTGATGGTAATAAACAAAGTTCTTATACTTCTTCAGCTGAAACATATTTTACAGAAGAGGAATATCAAAAGCTAGCTAATGAATATGGTAAAGATATATTACCAATCTATTCTTTATCAAATAATGAAATAAGAATTGAAAATATATCATCTAATAGTGAAACACCTCAAACTCTAACTAGCCAGTCAATTACAGGTCTTGCAACTCAACAGCCTGGGGCTAAATATGAGGATTTATTATGTGGTACATTACCTTTAAATGAATTTGAAGTTGCAATACCTGAATTTATTGCAAAAAAATTATTATTAAATAACTTTTATGACAAGAGTAATAATAAATATCATGTAACATCATATAATGATTTAATAGATAAACTAATTCTACTTTCAATAAATGGTTATTCATATGATTTTACAATTAAAGGTGTCTATAAAAATGATGAAATGCCTTCAAAGTATTCGAGATATGATGAGTATGAATATGCATCAAATTGGTCAATGAGTAATGTTCAATCATTTAGATTCTATATTTCAGAAACAGGATATGATGTAATTTTAACTCCAAGATCAACATATGAAGCTATTATGGATAATAACTACTATCATCAAAGTAGTTATGTCTTAAGATATTTATGCTTCCATCAATCAAAGCAATATGAATTAAAATATGATGATAATTTCAATTCATATAATTATTATGTTGAAAAGATATCTAATGCAAACTATCCAATAACATATCTTAATGGTTTTGATTCTAATACAACAGATGGTATTGTAATTCCTTTATCAACTTTTAGAAATCTTGTTTCTTTTAAATTTCATGACTTTAATATTAAAGATGATGATATTACTAGATTTGAAAATGCAACTTTAAGTATTTTTAATTCTTATATAACATCTAAATATAGTGAATTAGAAGAATATATGGGAGATAAATGGGAATATTTCTACAATAATTACTATACTTATATCTATAATAATAATATTGCTGATTTATATTTAGCTTTAATGAATTTAGATTCTAAATATAATGATTTATATGATGAAATTGTTAATAATGAAGAATATATAAATCAAAGAAATGCTTGGGATAATGATAGTTATAATTCTAATGAAGTAATTGATAAATATAATAATTTCAATTCTTCTTCTAAAACAGTTAAGAAGTATATGTTATTAAGATTTTATACTGGTTTATTACAAAACTCTAATTATTATGAAATCATAAGATATATATCATGTGATTCTTTTACAGAACAACAAAGAAATGATTTAATTTATTTCATTGGTCAAATATATCTTAATGGTAATTATGGTATTACTATAAATGTATCAAATGATGATACAGTAACATCTTATCAAAGATTAATCATTGGATTCTATGATGATAGTGATGCATATGATTGTGGTATATATACTATAAATGATAGTGATTATGATTTATTACTTTCAACAAGCTACTCAGAATATTCTACTAATTATAAGGAAGAAAAATCTTCTACATATTATTCTTATATTTTTGTTCCACTAAATTCCCAAAAGAATATATTAGATAATATAAATAAAACAACTGAAAATGACACATTTTTATCTTTAAATAATACATTAGCAGATAGAATTAGAACTATCTCTTCTATGGTTTCAATAATGAAGCAGGTATTCTTCTATGTAGGTATTGTACTTGCAGTATTTAGTGCATTGTTGTTATTTAATTTTATAACTGTATCTATTTCATCAAAGACTCATGAAATTGGTGTCCTAAGAGCTGTTGGTGCAAGAGGTAAAGATGTATTTAAGATATTCTTTAGTGAATCATTATTTATATCAATTGTATGTCTTATTATTGCAATAATTGGTGCAATTATAATTGTTAAAAATTTAAATATTTATATTACAAATGAACTAGGATATCCATTACATTTATTATCATTTGGATTAGTATCAACTGGAATAATGCTTGGAATAAGCTTACTTGTTGCGTTCTTAGGTACTTTTATTCCTGTATTCCTAATCGCAAGAAAAAAGCCTGTTGATTCTCTTCGTTCTAACTAAAAAAAGCCGCTGTTTTATAACAGCGGTTATTTTTAATATTTATTAATATATTCCATTGCTTTAGAATTTCTAAAATCATGCCTAATTGTCATATCAACTAACTCAAGATATTCATCAATAGTAACCCATCTATATTCTATGTGTTCAAATGATAGTTCAATATCTTCTTTTTCAGTAGGCACAAAGTATCCAATAATAAAGTAAGGATGAGTTTTTTCATTATTAACACTTGTATATAAATACTCAAATTCATTTACAACAATACCTGTCTCTTCAAGTATTTCTCTTTTTAAGCAATCATCCATAGTTTCTCCTACTTCTTTTTTTCCACCTGGATTTTCCCAAAAACCTGCATCAGTATCATAAACTGATCTTTTTAATATTAATAATTTTCTTAACTTCGTGTTGAATACAACGGCTTTTGCACCAACCCAATACTGAATTGCCATAATAACACCTTCTTTTTATTAAAATAAATATAGAATATCCTTTAATTTATTTTAACAAATAATAAATTTTCTGTCAATAAATTATAAATCTATATCTTTTAATTCAAAGCTATATGGCTTTCTAACATTATTTATATATTCTTCTTTACATGCATGAAACTTTTTATAATTATTTCTTGCTTCACTTAATGAAATTTGATTTAAATCGGATATAGAATTAGAATCATTATTGAATTTGCAAATTTCCATTTAAAATTTTTATATTCCATAAAAACTCCATAAAACACATTAAAAAGGTGAATAATTCACCTTTAATAATTTTATTATTAATATTTTAATTATTTAAAATAATTAATGGTACAAGCATTTCATCTGTTAGAGATGTGTGATGTCCCTTATGTCTTTTTGATATTGGTGTTAATAAAGCTATTTTATTAGTATATGTACCTATCGCAATATAATCACCTAGTAATTCTTCTTTATCACCATATGGTCCAAATACACCCTTATCTATTAAATATTTAGTTTTATATAATATGAAATCTTTATTATATTTATTATTAAAATATTCTTCAAATTCTTTCTTATATTCTTCTTTTACTAAGAATGAAACAGCTCTTGCATCTAAATAAGGGTATATTTTTAGCATATTCATTAATTTATCATCATGATATAAATCTATGTATCCAGCAATATCTATTTGACCATGATCAGCTGTAATAATAAATAAAGTATCCTTTGTTTTCTTATATAATTCTTCAAATAAATCATTTATTTTATTTATTACCTTTTTTGCTTCCGTACTTGATACACCAAATTCATGCATTGTTGAATCTGGTTCATATAAATATGCATAAATAAATTGTTTATCACTTTTATTTATTATTGTATTTATATTATTAAAGAAATCATCTATTGTTTCATATTTATGATTATTATTTTCTTTTTTTACTTCAACATATTTAGGAAATACTGTATTAATATTGTAATCTGTATTAGTATTATCAAAATAATATTCTTCTCTTTTTATTGGTTTATCTTTGATAACAAGCTTTAAATCATTTAGAGATTCTCTATCTAAAAATATATCTACATTTTTATTTATATTTTTATAATATAAGCTCCAGCCAAACCATCCGTGCTCTAAAGGATACATGTTACACAATAATGAATTAGTTGCGTTAGTTGTGGTTGATGGGAATGTAGATGTTAAAGTCATTTTAATATTTTTCTTTAAAATAGTATTATCATCTAAATTAATATTTATTGGATTAATACCCAAACCATCAATACACATAAATACTACATTTTTATAATTCTTTTTCAATTCATTCATTAATTCATCTAATATTGGCTTATCATTTTTACAGCCTAAATAAGTTGCTAAAGTAGATGAAATATTTAAATTTGATTTTTTAAAATCAGGAAAAATAAAATCTCTCATTGTAAAACCTCTTTAAATATATTATATTTTTTTGCACTTTCATTTCAATGAAAAAGTGCATTTTTTTCACATCATTTCGTTTGAAAGTGTAATTCCAGTATTCCATTAATTACATACATCTAATTCTAATATATATTATGTTTAATAATATGGTATAATATCATTATAGAAAGTTGGTAATATTAATGCTTTATTTTAATAATATAATAAAACAATTTAACAAAAAAAATTTTAAGCCTTATTGCAAAAATGCAGTAAGGCTTTTCTTTTTGAGAAAAACTGGAGGAAAATATGATTAATAGCAACGAAAAGAAATATGAATTGATAAAATTTGAAGATGGAGAATTTAGCTTAGATGTAAATGTATCACCTAATGAAGAGACTGTATGGATAAATGTTCATGATCTTGCAAAATTGTTTGAACGAGATGAAAAAACAATAAGAAAGCATATTAATAACATTTTAAATGAAGAATGTGATAATTCAGCTGTCGCATTTTTTGCGACAACTGCTTTAGATGGCAAAACATACAATGTCGCTTATTATAATTTAGATGTAATAATATCATTGGGATATAGAGTTAAATCTAAACGAGGTATTCTATTTAGGAAATGGGCTAATTCAGTCTTAAAACAATATTTATTAAATGGATATTCTATAAATAACAAAAGATGTATTGAATGCCAAGAAAATATAATTACATTAAATAATAAAGTAAATAATTTAATTGAAAATACATCTAATATAAATACTAGATTATTATCACTGGAATCAACTGATAATGTATTATCAAATATGCTATTTTATGAAAATAATATATTTGAAGCATATTCTTATATTAAAAAACTTCTTCTATCTGCTAAGAAAGAAATAATAATTATTGATGGATATATTGATATAACTGTATTAGATATGTTAAATGAAATAAATATACCAATTACTATTTACACATTACCTTCAGCTAGTATTTCTATACAAGATATTAATAAATTTCAAATTAATCATAATTTAATAGTAAAAAGAACAAATATAATACATGATAGATTTTTAATAATAGATGATGATATATATTCTATTGGTTCTTCTATTAAAGATGTAGGTAAGAAGAGGTTTGTCATGACTAAAATTATATCCATATCAAAACAAGAATTATTAAAGAATATATAAAATGTAATAATCGTTAAAAAGTATGATCAAACGTTAAAAAGTATCACTAATTGTTAAAAAGTATATGCAATCGTTAAAAGGTGTGCGGTTGCAAATTTATGACTTGCTATAGAAAAATAATAAGGTGCTTTTTTTGACATTTTTGAAGCATTAATAAACACCTTAATTATTCAATTTATGGCTTTTTAAGCCTTATTGTAGAAATACAGTAAGGCTTTTCTTCGTATACTAAAAGGAGCTGTGAAAAAAACTAACTTTTAAAAATTTGGTTTTTCACAGCCCATAAATCATAATTATAGAATTTCTTCTAATTTCTTTCTATTATCCTCTATATTTTTTATTATTAAAGAATAATCTATTTCTTCTTTTTTTCTTAATAATTCTGTTATTTTAATAACAGGATTTAATATTGGATCTAATGATAAATTAGAAAGTATTCCCTTTAGGCCATGAGCATTTGTAAATGCTTCTGTTAAATCATTTCTTTTTATTGCCTCATATAAATTATTAAAGCCTATATTAGAAGGCACTGTAGCTACTAATCGTAAATATAGGGCTTGATTATTAGCACATCTTTTTATTCCTGATTCTATATCAGCTCCATATTCCTTTAATTTTTCTATTGTTAGCATTTATTAAAATCCTTTCTAAATAAATTTTCAAATTCTATGCTATTTAAAGGCTTAGAGAAATAATAGCCTTGAATAACATCATATTTTAATTCCTTTAACTTTTCTAATTGCTCCTTAGTTTCAACACCTTCAGCTATTAATTT
>JAEEGL012276154.1_pt1 | contig 19584 bp, 24 predicted proteins | sample 9134231 | NCBI WGS metagenome assembly JAEEGL01 (sample SAMN16246548, study PRJNA631951) | gut metagenome | biome: gut microbiome; feature: rumen; material: fiber-attached | host: Bos | place: Iran: Karaj | collected 2018-10 | reverse complement strand
GGTGTGGAGTATATGACCGACCAGACACTGAACCTGACAGAGAACCCGCATACGGACTACGACCTGATTTGCCTCGACGAGTTCCACCGTATAGGTGCTCCAGAGTGGGGCGCTGCCGTTGACCGTCTGCTGGAACTGAACACCGGGGCCAAGGTGTTCGGCACGACCGCCACGCATATCCGCTATCTCGACAACGAGCGCAATATGGCCGACGAACTTTTTCACGGAAATATTGCCAGTTATATCACCATTGCCGAAGCATGGAACCAGAACATCCTGCCTATCCCTCGCTATGTCAGCGGGCTGTTCCGCTGGGACAATACCGTCAGTGAGGCACAGGAGCGCATCGAGCGCAGTCGCAGTCTGAGCGACAAGGAGAAGCGTGAGCGCATCTTCCGGCTGAGCAACGCGAAACTGCGCTGGGAACTGTCATACGGTATGCCCGCCATCCTGAGGAAGCACCTTGACAGGGATGCCCGCCGCGTCATCGTGTTCTGCGGCAACATCGAGAGCCTGGGACAGATGTGCGACGAGGTAGTGGGCTGGTTCCGCGAGGCAGGCTTTACGGTGGCCAGCACCTGTATCATGCACAGCGACCTGACTGACCGCGATCAGCGTGAACAGATGTACCGCTTCGAGGACGATACCGACGGCAAAGGCGTGAAGCTGATGTTTAGCGTGAATATGCTCAACGAGGGCGTCCACGTGCCCAACGTCAATGCCGTGCTGATGCTGCGCACCACCAGCAGCCGTATCATCTACATGCAACAGATGGGCCGCTGCCTGACCGCCGCCAATACCGCCAAGCCGCTGGTGCTCGACATGGTGGATAATATCACTACCACGACGGCCATCAAGGGCTTGCTTGAAGAGTTTGATGCGATAGAGATACCGCAGGCAGAGCGCGAAGGCCGCGAACCCCGAAAGTTTGAGGTAAAGGACTATACACTGGGTGTAAAGAACCTGATAGAGAAATTGTCACCACGAGAACTTGCCGACATCCCGTTTGAAGAACATATTGCCATTATGCAGAAATTCTGCGAAGAGCATAACAGACAGCCAAGAACTAACGAGTTGCCTATGTATCGGCATTGGGCATTCATCAACCTAACGGAAGAGCGCAGGCAGCATCCTGCGGTCAAGGCGTTGCGTGACAAATACATCCATCCTTGGGAAACGAAAGATTACGACGAACGTGTAAAATCTCTTACAGATTTCTGTGAGACACACCAGCGCTTCCCAAGAAAGGGTGATGATGCCGAAGAAGTCAAAAACTGGGCAAGAGCCTACAATAAATACCAAACAGACGGAAGAAGAGACCAACGTATTACGGATTTGCTATATAAGTACAGTTCATTTATGACTGACGATATGCTGGTATGGCGCATCGTTGAATTTGAGAAACAGAACCACCGCTTGCCATCGCACGGCAACAATGCGCCAAAATACGAAAAGAAAATGAGGCAGCAGCTTGCCAAGCGCAAACACCTGCATAATCGACCGGAGATAGCGGCACTATTAGAGCAATACACCACCACACGTACCACGCTCGACGAACGACTGCAGATGGTTGAAGCATTTTGTAAGACGCATAATCGTCGCCCTGTTGTTACAGACGGAAAGATTATGAACATCTGGAGTAATTGTGTTATATACAAAGATGACCGGCGAGTGAAAGCGTTGCTCAAACAATATCCGCCAAGCAAACACAGGATGAATGACGAGGAACTGCGCGATTACGTCCAGCCTGTAATTGACTATATCAACCGCCACCATGCCATGCCGTCTGCGGCGGACAATGCTACGGAGGAGTCAAAGGAAATGTTCAAAAGAATAAGGAAGCTCGGCAAGATGTATGACAGCCACCCTTTAATGGCTGAAGTCAGACGGCTGAGAAGTCTGTACGGAAGGACATTTCTTACTGTTGAGCAATCCATCCAGATGATGCAGGACTATACCGACAAACACGGTTGCATCCCGCCCTGCGATGACGCTAAAATGCGCAGAATATGGATAAATATGGTACGCAACGGTAAAAACGACCCTCGTGTCGTAGCAATGTCAGAAAAGTATGGCAAACCAAAGAACTAAAAGAAAATTCACTAAGTACAATAGATAATATATAAAGGTATATGAGGACAATACTACTCAGTCACAACAAGGTGGCATATCAGAAGGTGATGCGGGCTTTCGAGACATCCGACCGCACCTGCGTGGTGCATCCGACGGGAACGGGCAAGTCGTTCCTGATTGCCGCCGTCAGCGAGAACTACAAGAAGGTGATGATTCTTGCACCGAACGACTTTATCCTCGATCAGCAGAAGAAGGAGATTGCCTGGCACAAGGGCGTGACATACCGCAACTACCAGTGGCTGATACATAACGTGACTGAAATCACCGATAAGTACGACCTGATAGTGCTCGACGAGTTCCACCGCACGGGTGCCGACGTATGGGGCGCGGCTGTCTGTCTGCTGATAGAGAGCCAGCCGCAGGCAAAGATACTTGGAACGACGGCAACACCCGTTCGCCATCTGGACGGCAACCGCAATATGGCCGACGAGCTGTTTGCCGGTAATGTAGCCAGTGAACTGACACTTGGCGAGGCGATGAGTCGCGGCTACCTTCCTATCCCTACCTACGTGACGGGGCTCTACGACTTCACCAGCACCGTTGCAGGCATTGAGAACAAGATCAAGAGTGCCACCCGCATCAGCGACAAGGAGAAAACCTTGCGCCTTGAACGTCTGAAGATTGCCGACGAGGAATGGCAGCGGTCCATAGGCATGCCGGTCGTCCTGCGCAAACATATTGACCCAGACACGAAGCGCATTATCGTGTTCTGCTCGGATGTGGCGACACTGGAGAATATGTCAGAGACCGTTGGCAAGTGGTTCCGCCAGGCGGGCATCAAGGTGCATAGCATCCTGTCTATCCACAGCAAGATGGCCGACGAGCAGCAGAAGCAGGCGATGGCCGACTTTGAAAGTGACGATGGCGAGGGCTGCCGCATTATGATGTCGGTGAACATCCTGAACGAAGGCGTTCACGTGCCGCGTGTCGGTGCCGTGCTGATGCTTCGCTCCACTGAGAGTCGCATCCTGTTTCTGCAGCAGATGGGACGTTGCCTGACTGCAGCAAACACCGAGCGCCCTGTCATCCTCGACATGGTGGATAACATCAAGACCGTTGACGCCATCCACGGGCTTCGTCGGGACTACGAAGATGCTGAGCAGAAGCGCATAGCTGAAGAAGGAGGACCGCCAAGGGAGTTGTGTATCAAGGACTATACAAAGTCTGTCAAGGAGCTGATTTCTATCCTGCGTCGTGGTACGATGACCCGCCAGTATCTTACTGCCGAGGAAATTGCCAAGGAGATACTGGAATTTGTCGCCATATACGACCGTCTGCCGAAGAAAGGCATTAATGCGTCGAAATACGAGCGCCTGCTTGTGGCACGTATGACACAGCATAGAGACGAGCTGATGCAGATAGACGAGTATCGCAGGATGATTGAAGAATACCGCGAACGTGACAGGATCACCTTTGATAAATACTATGCAGACGTGCTGGCTTTCTGCGAGGTTCACAAGGTGATGCCGCAAAGTAAAAGCGAAGATAAGGAGGAACGAAGCACATACTTCAAGTTGAAATGGATGCGCATGAACTTCCCGGATGATGACAGACTCAGGCAGTTGAAGAGAGACTACTGCAGATGCTTTCTTCTTGATGACAAGGAGATACAATACCGCGTAGGCATACTCATTGACTTCATCAAGACCAACAACCGGCGCCCGAACACCAGGCACGGCGCCGAAGAAAAGAAACTGACAGGGTGGCTCGGCACGTTCGAGGACAAAGGCAAGTGGATGGAACACCCGTTGACGCAGGAATTGTTTGCCCTGCTTGATGAAAGGAAGAAAGCGGTAGAAGAGGAAAATAAGCGTCTTGCCGAGAGGTATTGCGCTTTCTGTGAGAACAACAAGCGGCTGCCACGCCTTCGATCAAAAGATGCAGAGGAAGCGGGCTTGGCTTATAACTATTACAGTCGGGCAAATCTGAGAAGGGACCCGTCCGTCAAAAAGGCACACGACAAATACAAGATCGAACCTGTGTCGCTCGACGGTATGAAACATATAGTAGAGAAGCATCTTAAAACCGCCAACGGAAGGCTGGCTATGGAACATGCTCCGAAAGAAGTTAAGATGGCTTGGAAATACGTCTGCCGCGTTGACAAGGACTATGCCGATGTCATCAGAAAACAATATGCTTCAGGAAGGACTATCACGGAGGAAGACGTGCAGTTACGCATCGCAGCAACGAGACAACTCGTCGCCACTCATCACCGCCGACCGAACACAAACCCCAACAGCGGCTATAAAGATGAATATCTCTTGGCAAAGAATCTGCAGAGCCTGATTCAGAGTCGCAGAGACCATCCCGACGTGATAAAACTAAGAACGGAACTTGACGCACTGCCGAAACCGGAGTGTCACGTCAAAAGATACACAGACGCGCAGCATAGATGCCGCAAACGTGCCACCCATGAATATAATTACAAGGTGGTGCCCAGCCTCGAAAGTACCGACGATAACCGCTACGTCATCTTCTACACTGCTGAGACGAAGCGCTCTGAGCCTTTTGAGGAATGCTGCATCAAAGCTGGATTAGAGATTAAAGAATGGAAAAAGCAACAAAAGCAATAACGATTATGGAACAGAAGAAACAAGAGAGGGAAGTGAACGATGTGATGTTCTGCCAGTGTCACATGCCAGAACATATTATGCTCATCGGCTACTGGCCTGACGAAAAGGAGTGCAAGGAGGTCTATCTGACCATACACCTCTGCCCGCTGCCGTTCTGGAAGCGGCTGAAAAACGGCATCAAGTACATCTTCGGTCATCGCTCGAAGTATGGCGACTTCGACGAGTTCATCCTAAAACCCGAGGATGCTGGAAAGCTGCAGCGTGCGGTTGACTACCTGCGCAATGCCGAAAATGACGGAAATGCCTTCCGTGAACTGCTCGATATCTATTATGCCGACGGCTTTGAAGCCATGCTTGAAAAGGTAAAGGAGTTGAGTGGCGCGAACATCCATAATAATGAATAATACACTTTGAACGATATGATATTAGGAAGTCACAATTCTTGGAGCTATCTGCCGCCGCGCCGGTGGTGGATGCGACCAATCGCCTTTATGGCACGCTGTCAGCGCATCGGCATCAAGGAGCAATATGAGAAATACGGCGTGAGGTGCTTTGATCTCAGGGTGAGATTTAACAAGTACGGTCTTGGCATCATCGCCCACGGCATCGTGGAGTATTGCTTTACGGCCTCGAAACTCTATGAGGATTTGGCGTGGCTCGACGAGAAGGGCGATGCCTACGTCCGTGTCATCAACGAGGTGCGCACGATGAAGCAGTATAAGAACCGCAAGGGCTATCTGTTCCGCCACTTCTGCGAGAGGCTGGAGCAGGATTACAGGGGAATCCACTTCTGGTGCGGCAGGGAGCTGTTCTGCTGGGGCTATGACTATAGCTTCTCTGGCCTTGAGCCGACCTGCGACGAGCAGTATGCCTCCGTCTGTCCGCCGAAACTCATCGACGATTGGTGGCCGTGGTTCTTTGCAAAGACCCACAATCCATCCATCCTCGCCGCCCGCACGAAGAAGGACATCCTGCTGATTGATTTCGTGGACATCGGCAACGGATGAACACGGACAGACACGGATATAAAGACAACGCGCTCGGCGACGCAAGGAGACGCTTGCTACCGCAGGGACGCAAGAATTAAACGAATTATGAGAGTTATTAAATTCAGAGCAAAGCATATTACGACGGGCGAGTGGCTGTACGGCAGTCACTACAACGATTGCGGCGAGGAATATGTCTTACCCAACCAGCTTAATAGTGCCGTTGATTACGAGGATTACCAAGTTAATCCCAATACCGTCGGGCAGTTCACTGGTCTGGCAGATATCAACGGCAGAGAGATTTACGAGGGTGATATCATCGTGCAGTACGCGGAGGATATGCCGGACATACGAGGGGCGGTCGTTTACGACGAGGTGAACGCACGCTTCGGCATGTCATACGCGAGCTATTGGGAGTCTGGCAGCGTGACCCACTTCGACACACTGGAACGAGTGAAGTGCTATGCTGACTGCAACCGTGAGCTGACATACGAGGTCATCGGCAACGTCCACGACAATCCTGACTTGATGCTGGAAAAGGGCATCAATATTTTCAAAAGCGAAATGTGAACAACGTATGGGAGAAGAAATGAACCAGCCCATGAAGATTTATGTGGGCGGCCAGCCGCTGAACCTTGACCAGTCGGCGGCCTGCGAGATAGAAACCGTGCCGTTCAAGGAGACGGTGCCGATAAGGATGTTTCACTGTCCGACATTGCACGACGGACAGTTTGCGGACGAGGGATGTGCGAACGACATGCCAGGGCTGCATCGTACTTGCACGATAGAGATGGAAAATGTCAATCCGCTGTTCCGTCGCAAGAAGCCGTACCCGCGAAAGCTGAAGAAGGCCGTCGGCCAGATATGCAGCATCAAGGAAAGACGAGACGGCGTTTCCGTTGCCATCCACCTGCGGCAGAAGACCAAGTGGCAGCGCAAGGCATTCCGAATGGTGGAGGTCAAGGACAACACCATCACCGTGCCGACGACCAGTGGATTTACGATGACATTAGAAATGAAGCGATAATACACCTCACAAAAGGGACAGTCCCCTTTGTGAGGCAATCCGTATAATCTGTGAAATCCGTGTTAAGAAACAAAAAGATATGGCAATTCAACATTACGATTATCCGAACGTGAAGAGCGTGGTGATTTGCGGCGATATCCACGGCGAGTTTGAAAAGCTGGTGTATCAGTGCTGCGTGCGGTACAAAATGCGCGACACGCTGATCATCGTGGCGGGTGACTGCGGATTTGGTTTCAAATATCCTGCCTATGACATTGATTTCTATTACAGCCGGACGATGGACCGCATTATCGACGCCAACAACTACATCGCCTTTGTGCGCGGCAATCACGACAATCCCTGGTACTTCGACGGCGAGCATGTCGGCTACGAGCGGTTCCATGCCGTGCCAGACTACTCGGTGCTGACGGCTTGCGGACATCAGATACTCTGCGTCGGCGGGGCTACGTCGGTGGACCGCATCAAGCGCACGGTAGGCAAGGACTGGTGGACTGACGAGCAGCCCGTGTTTGACCACGACAAACTGGTGGATCTGAAATACGAAGGCTATCAGATTGACACGGTGGTGGCGCATTGTGCCCCGTCTTTCTGTGAGAACATCACGCCGCCGGACTGGGTGTTTCAACTGGCAGAGGAAGACCCGATGCTTCTGGAAGATCTGAAATCCGACCGCATGGCGATGGACAATATTCTGAAGGACCTGAAGATTGACCGCCACCCCCTGCGCCGATGGCTCTACGGACACTATCACCACTCGTGGCAGTCCACCATCGAGGGTGTTGACTACACGATGCTCGGGATTATGGAAATGAAAGAACTGAGATAACTCACATATTAACAAAACAAAAAACATTATGAACAAAGAAACTATTTTGTTGACGGACGGCTACAAACTTGGCCACCGCAACCAATACCCGAAAGGGACGGAGTATGTTTACAGTAACTGGACGCCGCGCTCAGCCCATTGGATGAAGGGCGGCGACGAGGGAGCCGTGGTCTTCGGACTGCAGTATCTTATCAAGGAGTATCTTATCAAGCAATTCAACGAAGGCTTCTTCCAGCAGCCGAAGGAGAAGGTGGTGGGCGAGTTCAAACGCCGTGTTGACACGTTCCTCGGTCCGCAGAACAATGTCGGCACGGAGCATATTGCCGAGTTGCACGACCTGGGCTACCTGCCTATCCGCATCAAGTCGCTGCCCGAGGGTGTGGTATGCCCCATCCGCTGTCCGATGCTGACGGTTGAGAACACGCATCCTGACTTCTTCTGGCTGACGAACTACTTAGAGACGCTGTTCTCCGCATCGCTGTGGCTCCCCTGCACGTCGGCCACATCAGCACGCATGGCAAAGAAGGCACTGATGCAACATGCCCAGAAGACGGGGTTTGCCGGCGACGACCTTGGATTCCTGTGTCACGACTTCTCGATGCGCGGTATGGCTGGCATCGAGGCAGCCATTATGAGCGGCATGGGTCACATGACGGCCTTCAACGGCTCAGAGACGCTGCCCGCCATTGCCGCATTGGAGACCTATTACAATGCCGACGCTGACAAGGAACTGATTGCCGCTACCGTTCCCGCAACGGAGCACTCGGTGATGTGCGCTGGTGGCAAGGACACTGAGATTGACACCTACCGCCGACTGTTGACTGAGGTCTATCCGCAAGGCTTCCTCTCCATCGTCAGCGACACGTGGGATTACTGGAATGTCATCACCAACATCGTACCTCAGTTGAAGCAGGAGATTATGAGCCGCGACGGACGTCTGGTTATCCGTCCCGACAGCGGCGACCCCGTGAAGATTATCTGCGGATGGGATCGAAAGGACTACGACGACGAAATGTCGTTCCAGGAAATCCACGAGATTCCCGACTGCGAGAAGCGCGGCACCTACGAACTGCTGTGGGAAATGTTCGGTGGCACGGTGAACGAGACCGGCTACAAGGTGCTCGACCCGCACATCGGCATGATTTACGGCGATGCCATCACGCTCGACCGTCAGGCTGAAATCTACCGCCGACTGGAGGCCAAGGGTTTTGCCGCCACGAACATCGTGTTGGGCTTTGGTTCGTTCACTTATCAGTATAAGAGCCGCGACTCACTCGGATTCGCCATCAAGGCCACATGGTGCCAGATCAACGGCGAGGGACACGACATCTTCAAACAGCCCAAGACCGACAGCGGCACGAAGAACTCGCTCAAAGGTCTCATTCGTGTGGAGCAGGACGAGCGTGGCCGCTACTATGCCAAGGACTGCGTGACCCGTGAGGATGAGCAGGGCGGCTGTCTCGTGACAGTGTTCGAGGATGGCAAGCTGCTGCGCGACTTCACGCTGGCCGAGGTTCGTGCCAACCTTGACAAGAGTATTGAGGATTCCATCAAATACGGCTGGAAATGATATTATAAAGAATAGATTATGAAGAAACTGACTTTAAACTTGCTGAACCCCGACCGCAGCGACATTGGCTACCGCACGATGACCTTCAACGACGGCGAGCCACATATATGGATTGACGAGTTCGACCGCAAGAGCTATGTGAGCGTACTGTGCCGTGCGAGCAACCCCGCCGACCTTTTTATACTGATGCAGGTGGGCGACGTGCTGCGCCGTCAGGGCGTGGAGTTCACGCTCAAAATCACCTACCTCATGTCGATGCGCATGGATCGCGTCATCAGCTTCGGCGAGGCATTCTCGCTGAAACTCGTTGCCGACGTCATCAACAGCCTCGGTGCCGACAAGGTGGCCGTGCTCGAACCTCATTCAGGACGTACCGACAGGGAGGTTTACAACATGATTCCCGTCTGCGGCATCAACCAGTCGCCGGGCATCGTACATGACAACGACATCATCGTGCATCCAGACGCAGGAGCCGCCGAGCGGTACAAACACGACGACCACCTGAAAATCATCGCATCGAAGAAGCGCGACCTCACCAACGGTAAGATTGTTGCCCTCGACTTGCAGGACGATGCCGACGAGATAGTCCGTGCCAACCCAGACCGCCCGTTTCTCGTGGTCGATGACCTATGCGACGGCGGCGGTACTTTCGCGTGGCTCGCACAAGTGTTGAAGGAACGTTATCCAGACCGCCAGCGTCGCATCTTCGTCACCCACATGGTCAACGTTAAGGGCATCGGTGTCCTCGCCGACAACTACGACGAGGTAATCTTCACCAATTCCTTCCGCGACTGGAAGACTGAGATAGGCCAGCTTCCAAATAACGTCCGCCAGATTGATATTGATAAGGAATGGCGTTTTTGAAGAAGGAGAACTGATGATGGCAGAGAACGAGAAGTTTAATGGCGATTGCAAGCTGTTGCAAGACAGATTGCGGCGGTTCTGCGAGTTGACTGGCAGGGATGTGCGCGAATTGGAGGACGGCAGCATCTTTAGTGAAATGGCCTACGATACCACGCTCACGCTCTATGCGGAGCCTTTGTATGTAGGAACGTATGGAGAGTGTAAAATTTACGGATGTGTCGGCTATACGGAGCGAAAAAAGCATGACGTATATATCGACGCGAGCAACGTTCAGTACTACTACGAAAAGATAAATAAGGTAATCGCGGAAATTGAGCAAGGAAAGGACAGAGTATGAGAAAAGGATTAGGACTGCTTGCTGTTACACACGGGGACAGGAACGCTGTGTAAAAAGAAGGAGGACACTATATAAAACAGTCAAAATGCTGAGGAGCGAAACGGAAAACGCTGACGAGCAAAACGCAAAATGCTGTGCAGCAATTTCGGAACTGATGCGGACGCATTTTTTGAACGATAGTATAGAAAGCCCCATTTGATACGCATCAACCGTTTGCACGATAGCGTTGAAACGACCAAACGTCGTAAGTGAATGCTACAAACGATGCGTAAGGAATCAGAAATCAATCAAAATGAACAAACGAAAGGATTATGACAAGATGGAGAAGTTATGAAGGAGTGAGGGTCGAACGATGCAAGAAGTCGCACCCGAAGACGCGGCGACTGGGCTATTCGGTCTGTGCGGTGGCCAACGAGCAGGTGGACTTCGGCGACCTGATAGACGATGCGCTGGGACGGACTGGATTTGCCGACGGCATGGGCGAGGGTATCGTCATCCAGCTGACCAACGCCGTGCGACAACACCTGTTCGACGGCAACTCAGTGGAGATACGCGGTCTTGGGCGTCTGCGCTTTCAGGCGAAGGCTCCGTGGAAGGCGAACCCGCGAGACCTGCACAAAGCCGACGTTAAGCTATCGGTGCGCTTTGAGCCCTGCGACGAGATACGGCGATTCATGAGGCACCCGATGGTGCGCTGGACGGGCAGAATGACATTCCCCGAGGACAATCAGGAGAACGAAGAAAGGGGCACGGATTAAAGGATTAAAACAACGAATTAAAACGAATTATGGCGAAGGAGAAAATGACGATGGATAGTCCGGAGTTCAAGGCTATCAAGGATGCAACGACCGAACTGTCGGCGATGATATGTGAGTACATTGCTGGCAAGGGACTCAGCGTGCCGCACGGACTGACGGTGATGGCAGGGGCTACGATTGCGGTGATTGAGACCGTATGCGGGGTGATTGGCGACGATGCAGGCGAAATGATGCAGACGTACATCGGTGGCTTGCAGGAGGGATGGGAGAACGAAAAGGACGCAAAGAGTATATGATTGAAGTAAGGAATGCAAAGGGCGGCGTGGTGAACATCTATGACGGGCTGCTAAACGATGGGAAGGATATGCAGAAGCGGTGGATCAAGCGTTGGCGCATATTCGGACTGACGGTGGCCGTGAGCAACTGCCGTGTGAAGATGCGCGAGCCGTCGAAGATGCGCTGGCATTATGCCTGGGACGGCAGTGGGGGGGGTAGAAGTCCGATGTCGAGACTGAAGTATAAGGTGTATCGTCGCTCGGACGGTCACTGCGAAATCTGCGGCAAGACCGTCGACTACAAGGGCTCGCAGTTGCACCACGTGTTGCCGTACTGCCGGATGAGCCAGTTCGCAATCGACGAGCGCAATGTCTTACTGCTCTGCCACGACTGCCATCAGGAGATACACAGCAATCCCATGAAGCAGGTCGAAATGATGCAGGCCAAGGCAAAGGAATTGGGCGTGGATTTAAAGGACTATTACGACTATGGCAAAGAAGGGTAGCGCATCTGGAGCGGCAAAGGTCAAAATCACCCGCGACTTGCTGGCGAAGGCTCTGACCTACCATTGCCCGTTCTACACTCGTGAAGGCGTGTTCTCCTGCTGCAACCAAGGCGGCAGACGGACGAACTGCGGCGGCGCGGCAATGCTCTGCACCCACGTCACCGACATCTTCCGGACTATGGCGAAAATTGCAAAAGGCGAATTGGAGGTGTACTGATATGGCATACGGCGAACTGACGTTACCTCCCGCTTGGACGGGTGTCAACAAGAAGACTGGGCGCTACCTCAAAGGCCACGTTCCTGCCAACAAGGGCAAGAAGTGGTCGGAGTGGATGTCGAAGCGTGGAGCCAAGCGCAGTACAAAGGGCTGGGTGAACTTCGACAAGTATCGTTGCAAAGGGCATCCCAATGCTGGCCGAAAAAAGAAGCCGGTGATTGCAGTCATGGACGATGGCCGTTGGGTGATGTTCCCCTGCCTCGGTGCTGCAGCCGAATGGTGCGGTGGAAGAGGGGAAAACATCGGGCGATGTTGCCGAAGCAATCAGTCTCGCAAAGTACTGAGGAAGTCGGCAGGTCATAAGCCTGGCCACGTCAACACCGACCATCGCTATATGGGCATCCGCTTCTACTTCGAGAGCGATAACGTATGGACTAAAAAGATTAAACAATGAAATTTACACACGGGGACAGGATCGCTGTGTAAGACTGGGTACAAATGATTAAAAATTGGCAAAACGGAATAATTGCGATATATGGAACGGGAATGGCCGTATAAGGCTCCCAGAGAAACGCAGTATCGTTTCTGAAGAAATGCAGTATCGTTTCCTAAGAAACGCAGTATCGTTTCTTTTTGAGGCCAAAAAGGGCATTTCCGCGACCGACAAAAGTTGAAGATAAAAATAACAGACAGTAGTAATTATGAAGACGATTCAACGAAACGCATCCGACGCGGAGATATTTGGACGGATGATGAAGGTGGCACAGCACGGGACGTTCGACGGGCTGATGCCAGACAACGGCACGCTGCCACCATACCTCGACGAGTGCCGCTGGTGGATTGAGCGGTGGGACTGCCTGGCAATTCTGACCCGCGACGTGGGCTACCATACGAGTGGCTGGTGGAAGAACCCCGACTACGAGCGGTGCTACCATCTGAGCGTGTCGTTCCCCGGCGGCTTTAATCGCAAGGCCGTGGAACAGATGTTGAAAGGGCTGTTCGGCGACAACCGCCGCTGGACGTGGTGCGAGGGGCCATACACCGCCGAGGGGAAGCAATGCGGTGTGTTCCATTACCGCCTGTTCTGCGATCCGGCATGGCAGCCGCTGAAGCCCCGTGGCGAGGTCTATACCCGCGAGTTCACCGAGGCGGGGTGGAAGAGTTATTCAGAACTTCACGGAATATAAAACATCAAGACCGAACAAGGATAAGACGTTGGCCCAGACTTGCTACGGCACCCTACCACAGACCACGGTCTTTTAGCACACTATCATTATGGCACAAAAGAAACCATACGAAATCAGAACGGCCAGCGACGGCATTACGTCGCTCACCATTAGCGGACTAACTGAAATGTTCCGCAGCCGCAAGGCGCTTAACAGCTTTGCCAGTCAGTTGGCCGAGCAGATACAAAGCCGGCGTGTCGGGATGTTCCACTTGCAGGACACGTCCGACGGCGGTCTGACCATCCACTTTCACAAGACAGGTCACGTCCTGAGATGCAACGGTTACGACCAGGCTGCACGGCTGGCTGAAATGATTTACGAAGAAACTAAGGAATAAAGGATTATGAACTACGAAGAACTGACACAGCAAGTAAAGGCGCTGGAAAAGGAGCAGAGAGAGATTGAGCGGTCGATAGAGGCCAAAATCCGTCGGCGAGACAAGAAGATTCTTGACCTGAAACTGCAATACATCGAGGAACATCAGCCACTGGCGCTGAAACGCTTCCAGCGGATTAAAGTGAGGGCAAGGGTGACGGAGGCATCGCGCAAGATGTTGACCGATGAAGCCAGCAAAGAGAAGAGGTACGCATTGGGAGCCACCTATACCATTATAGGAGTGTTTAACGGCTATTTCATTAACGACAACGGAGAGGTCGCGCCTTGCTTCTACGGCAAAGGCGATTATCGTGGCCGTTACGACGAAATACTCTCCGTGGAGCTGACGGAAAGCCAGCCGGAGGGCAACTGCAACAAGTGCCTGAAAGCAAAGGACGGGCATTGCTACATGATGGGCGGCAAGGACATGGGGCCAAAGTATGCCGTTTGGAAGATTGAGGAAGACAAGATGGTGCCGTGTCCTAAGTACGAAGAGGTGGTCGAAGGCGGCCTCTATGGCATCAAGAGCAGGATATATCCGGCAAGGTATTACCCGAAAGTCACCAAGGTAAGGACTGAGGACGGCAAATGGAAGTACCGGCTATATGAAGGCAACTCGTCCTGCTATTGCGAATACGGAGAGCAGCATATAAAGAACTGCTATACTCACGAACCACAGAACTACGATGATGACAAATAACGATATCACACGGGGGTCTGACCCTTTGTGAGAAAAAGGAATAAGATATGAACGAGATTCAAGAGAAGATGCGGCAGGCCATCCGATTCAAGGAGAAGACGGACAAGGTGGTCATTGAGAGCGCAAAGTACAACGTGGCGATGACCGTGGGCATCTGCGACGTGAGGGTGACGGCCTACGTGGGCGACGACATGGATAGGCACGAATACACGATGGACTGGCACAAGCAGACGCGGCAGTTCGTCAACGTCCGCAGAAAGTCGCACGGGCTGTTCGACGACTTCAAGCGGCAGTACAACGAAATGAAGATTGCCAAGATGCCGCCCGAAATGATATTCCAACTGCTGCAGAAGGCCAACAGGCGGCGGAAGCGGGAGTCGAGGAAATGGAAGAAAGAAGCGCGGATGTATCGCGGTCAGTTCCTCAGAGAGCGTGATGCTCAGGCAAGGACGTGCGCCAACTTCCGCAAGTATATGGACGAGGTGGAAGCCCGCGAGGGGGAACTGCGTCGGCGCGAGGACGAGGTAAGAAAGTGGCGCGACAATGTGAACGAACTGGTGAAGCAGGAGAATCAGCAGTTCCGCTTGCTCTACTCGGCGCAGGAGTGTTCCTGCTGCAAGGAGAAGCGCTGGCGCAAGAAGTACCGCGAGACGTACAGCGGCATGTCGGAGTTCTGCGGCAAGTACATCAACATTGTCGACGACATGATGCGTCAGAAGAACCTGCCCGACAACGTGAAGGCCCGGCTCTGTGATATGCGCGTCGCCTTTATCGAGAGCCGCGAGTTTTTGGATAAGGTGATGAAGGAAGAAACGATTAAGGAGGGCGAACAATGAACTGGTACATCAACAGCTGCGACGGCATTTACAATTCCTTCGACGTGCATTTTACGTCGGAGTGCGATAACCGTTGCAAGCATTGCATCGACGCAAAGTAGTCGGTGGTGTAGGGCATTGCGGATAATATACAAAGTAATATGGAAATAACAAAGTATTTATGCGAGTTCTTTTTCACGAACTTCTGGCACTGGCTGGGGCTGGTGGTCATCCTGGGCATCGTGTTCAGGTTTGGTCTGGTGTCGTTCATCACCGACAACTCCAGGAAAATCGTGAAAAGGGATGAAGAAGAGGAGGACTGACCGATGGACCTGACTGAGGAACAGGAGCGGATGCTGCGGGAGGCGGCGGCAGAGAACGAGGCGAAGGCGGCCAAAAGGAAAGATCGCACGGCGCTGCTGGCTGACGTGATCAAGGCGCAGCGGAAGAAGGGCTTCCGTGGCGACAGGAAGATCCGTTGGCGGCTCGATGCCGACGCAGAGACCGCCCGCGACATGGCTACTGACCTGCTGATGCGCGGGCTGGCGTATGTCGTAGGGCCGACGGTACAGTGGTTGCCGGAATACGACGATGTGGCGGCATGGCTGGCCGACAACCAGGGCAAGGGACTGATGTGCATTGGCGACTGCGGCAGGGGAAAGACCGTCATTACCCGCGACATCCTGCCGCTGCTGTTCGAGAACACCATCCGCGTCAGCTTCGGCGACGGCACCACGGGGCACCCCGTCTACAACTACTTCCTCGCCAAGGAGATGAAGAGCCGATGGTCGGAGATAGAGCGGTCGAAAATCGTCTGCATCGACGACGTGGGTACCGAGGCCATCGCGAAGGTCTACGGCGAGACGCACAACTACTTCGCAGAGCTCGTCGACCTGTGCAACGACCGCGACAAGCTGCTCATCTGCTCGACCAACCTACGGCGCGTGGAACTCTTCGGCGGGCGCGACGACGACGAGGAATCGCCCACCTACGGCCAGACGTTCCCACAGCGCTACGACCAGCGCATCTTCTCACGGCTCTTCGGCAACACCGTCCGCGTATATTTCGAGGGCGACGATTTAAGACTTAAACAATAAATCACTAAATAAAAAGATATAAGACTATGGCAATTAACCCAAAGGACTATCATTACGATGATAAGGAAATCATAGAACGGGTGAGGGAGAATCTGAAGCAGCACAAGCCGTACCAGAAACTCAAAGCCGAGTTGGGGCGACTCGACCCGCGACGAGACTTCGTGAAGCGCAACCTCGTGCAGACACAGATGCGGAAGATAGAAGAGGACGAGACACACCGGCTCGTGGACCTCGAAGAGAAACGACGCATGGACGTGAACAATATTGCGGACATGCTGAAAGGGCTGAACCCCGACGATTACCGGCGCTATCAGGAGCGGATGGCGGGGCTGGCGATGGCCGTGGACCTGCTCGACTGGACGTTCTCCGACATCAACGGCCTGCTCTACCGCAACGGCATCGGCGTGCAAATGTTCCAGTTTCCAGAGGTGGCGGCGGCGTGGAAGATGCTGAGCGACCTCGCCGACATGGAGGCTGAACACATGCCAGAATACAAGCGCACGGAGTACGTGGCCGAGAGCGACCGCCTGTGGGAGCACCTGAAGCAGCGCACCGCCGTCTATGTCCGCAAAATCAACCGCATCGAGGCCGCGCACCCAGAGCTGACGGAGAAGAAGTAACGACAACGCGCTCGGCGACGCAAGGAGACGCTTGCTACCGCAGGGACGCAAGAATTACACGAATTTCACGAATTGAACATAAATGGCAAATGCGACGTTTACAATGAAGGAGGACGGCGGGCTTGAGTCGGCCAACCGGAAGAAGATGAAGGCCATCATTGAGGACTTTCCGTACTTTACCAACAAAGACTTGGCCGCGAAATACGGGTTGAAAGAGAATACGATAAACTCCTACGGATCATCTCATGGTGTGAACAAGGACAAGACGTTCCGACGCGAGGTGTACCTGCCGGTGATGAAGGAACTCTGCAAACGACACCCCGACAAGAGCAACGAGGAAATCGTCTGTTCGCTCGGACTAACGAAGGAAATGCTCTATGCTTATGCCGACGAGTTCAGGGTGACAGACAAGGATCCGCTCAGTCAGACGGAGGCGGAACTGCGGAAGCAACTCAGGGAATGCCAAACGGAACTCGACCGAGAGAAGAGGCGGTTCCTTGTCGCGCAGGAGTATTTCTTTCAGACGCTGGTTGTCATCAGGAGAAAACTTGGAAACGATGCGGCGCTGAAACTGCGTGACGGCTACCGCAAGAAGTTGCAGGAGGATAAGTGAACACGAATTACCATAAATGACCATCAATTTTTCATTAATGAATTATTCGTGTCGATTCGTGGTAATTTGTGTTGAAAAGAAATCCGCCCGCAGGGGTCTCGGAGGGAGACGTGCGGGCGGGGACAATTATAGCTAAATGAAAAGAAGTTATTTCTTGGCGGGCTTCTTCGGAGAGGGTTTCTTGTCTGCAGACTTGGCCGAAGGCTTCTTTCGCTCTTTGGGAGCGACTGACACGGATGGGGACAGTTCCTCTGTAGTTCGCTCCTGAGCGTCGCTGCCCACAGCAGGGACAGTCCCCACGGTGTCAGTTGGTTTGTCCGACGCGGGCTTCCCCTTGGCGGCACGCCAGGCGAGGTTGTCGGCCCTGGTCTTTTCGAGGACGGGGAGATAGGTGTCGGCCACGGCATCGCCGGCGAGTTCGCGGATGCGGGCGATTCTTTTTTCAAGCGTGCGGCAGCGTTCGTCCGAGGGGTCTTTGTCCTTGCGCATAATATATCTATGGAGGGCTTGGAGCTCTTCCTTTTCGGCCTGCTCCTTGGCGAGCTTTGCCGCATACTCGGGGTTGTCGCGCTCGATGAGGTTCTTCACGCGCTGGTCGATGGGCTGGTGGTCGGCGAGATAGGCAGCGACGGCCTGCTCCTCGTTCTCGCCCTTCGCCTTGGCCTTGGCGCGGACTTCCTCGGCGGTCTTGCGCTCCTGCTCCTTGACCTTCTCGTAGTAGGGGCGGGTGATGTAGAGGATTTTTTCGACATCGACGCCCTTGAAGCGGGCACGGAAGCGGTCGGTGAACGGCTGGTCGATACTGAGGCGGCGGAAGAGGATGGCGAGTTCCTGGTCGATGTCGGCCTCGGTCTGCTTGTACTCCTTCAGGTTGTCCTCGGCGACCTTCGCCCACGGCTCGATGTCCTTCGGAACGGCGCCCATGTCGGCCATCGTCTTGGCGCGGGTCGATGCGTCCTCGAAGGTGGAGCGCTGGCCGTGGTACATTTCAATGCGGCGTTTCAGCGCGTCGGAGCAGAGCCATTTCAGCTGATCCATGTGCAGCTTGCGGTCGGTCTCGATGCGGTCGGCATAGACCTCGCTCATCGTGGGGCAGGATAAGCCACCCTCGGCAGGCTGACCTTCGCGACGGTCGGCACTGCCGGCGGGTGGGGTCGTGACTTCTTGACGGGCGGTGACAACGTTTGGCGCGGAAGTCGCTATCGCGCCCTTGGTGACAGCGGAGGGCTGTGTGTCGGTCGGAAACAGACTCGGATTCTGTTTCTCATATTCGGCTTTCTTGGCGGCTTTCTCTGCCGCAATCTCGGCATTGTTTTTTTCTCGCGGTGCATCGCCGTGGATCACCACTTCCAAACCGAGCATCTTGGCGATGGTGCGGCGCTTGCGAGCTTCGGCGTCATCGCCACCCTGCATGGTGATTGTTTCACCGCGCAGACGGGCTGCGACTTCTTCCTTTGTCGGTCGACCACGGCGGCGAAGCGGTGTGGAAGGATTCACGTAAGCTACTATCCTACCCTGCGCGTCGGTCATGGTCAGTCCGTCAGCCAGCTTTTCCTTTACCTTTTCTATATATATAGGCAGTCGCGGCGTCCGCGCCATGTAATCGCCATAACGCTGCGCTTTCTCGCAGAAGTCCTGTGCAAAGGGCCATGCAGCCAACAGTGTAAAAATACGTCGGATGGCGGCAGCATCGGCGGAGGTAGCCGTGGTCTTGCCTTTCGTGATCGGTGCGAGTCGTTCGCCGTACTGCTCCATCATTTCGCCGAACTCAGTCACCCACCGCAACTGTTCGTCGGCATTCATTTCCGTGTAAAGTCTCTGTGTCATAATCTATATCGCCTTTTTGTTTGATTTCAATGGCAAAATTACACCTTTATATATTTATAATGGGACTAAAAACTGCGTGGTATGTCCCAAATCCGACAGAAAAAGCCGTATATTTGTGCCGTAGTAATCAAAAACAGAGAAAGTTATGGCATTTGTAGAACCATGTTGCGTAGAAAACGTTTTGCCGCGAATGCTTAGAAGTTCCGGCGGTGCCGCCCTGTTCCAGACGCAGGGCGACG
>JAEEGL013896596.1_pt1 | contig 19585 bp, 16 predicted proteins | sample 9134231 | NCBI WGS metagenome assembly JAEEGL01 (sample SAMN16246548, study PRJNA631951) | gut metagenome | biome: gut microbiome; feature: rumen; material: fiber-attached | host: Bos | place: Iran: Karaj | collected 2018-10 | reverse complement strand
TGCGAGTTGGCAGTATCACGAATACGGTCCACACACTCCATAATGGTATTCATAGTCGTGTCGTAGCCGATGGTTGCATCAGTGCCATAGACATCGTTGTCGATGGTGCCGGGCAGTCCGATGCAGGGGAAGTCGTGCTCCATAGCAAACTCGCGAGCACCTGTCAGCGAACCATTGCCGCCAATCACTATCAAGGCGTCAATACCCTCTTTCTTACAGGTCTCGTAGGCCTTCTGTCGTCCTTCTACTGTCATGAAATCCTTGCTGCGAGCACTCTTCAGAATGGTGCCGCCACGGGTAATGATACCGCTGACGTCCTCAGTGGTCAGTTCCTTCACCTCATCATGAATGAGTCCCTCGTAGCCACGATAGATACCAATGATTCTAAAACCGTTGTAAATACCCGAACGTGTCACGGCACGGATGGCTGCGTTCATACCTGGGGCATCACCGCCCGATGTCAAAATACCGATAGTCTTAATCTTTCCCATAATAGTTTTTATTTAATAGTTCTAGTTTATTGATTTTTATTTCTTATTTCTTAATTCTTATTTCTTATTGCCCTTAGGCTTACGCCGCTTCCCGATTAACGGGAATGCTCAAATATTTCTTATTTCTGTTGCAAAGATACGAAATACTTTGCAAACCACCAAATTGGAACGGCAAAAAAGCACTTCTCGGTCGCAGAGTTTTAGGTGTCTATTGGTAAGAAGGTGAGTGACTAACTTGTCGCTCACCTTCTTTTATTGTATATAGCACGAGAAATCTTTTTCAGATGATTTTCTTTACATGGTACATGATGCCTTGACTGGTGCGTTTGTGGCTGAATCTGTACTCAGGACGCTTTAGGTAGTTGCCTATCTTGATGAAAGAGCCTTCCTCCTCTTTATATCCTTTATAGCTGGTTTTGAGCAGGGCCGAGATGTCCTTTAGTGACATCCATGTTCCTTCTTCGTTCTTGTAGGGCTTCCGGATGACGGCCATCAGCATCTCACCGAGTCCATTCAACTGTTGGTACTGCTGGTTGTGGAGCATCAGCGTCTGTTCTTCGTCCTTGTCGAGCCAGTAGCGCTCACCGTGGTTCACCTCATGGAGGAGTTGTGAGAAGAGCTGGCGATGGTCGATGGGAGTCTGGAAGTCAATGTCGCCATCGATGCTGACGCAGATGAAACGACGGCTACCGGTAGGGTCGGTGAGGGGTGTCGTCTCATTCGTGGTGCCAATGAAGGAGGCATAGCGGCGATTGGCGGTATAGGCTTTGCCATAGGGTGGGCGGTATTTCAGGTCGGCTGTGCTGACGAGGTACTTCAGCACGATTTGCTGGCGCTGGGTAACACGGTCGAACTCGTCCAGGTTGATGAGGGCGAAGGATGTCAGTGCCAAATTGAGGTCGTTCTCGTTCTTGAAATTGATGCGGTCGTTATAATAGTCCTGCAAGTCGGTAGGAATCAGAATACGACAGAAACTGGACTTTCCGCACCCCTGAGGACCTATCAGTAACGGAACGAGGGCATTGCCCGTCAACTGTCCCTTGCCTAACCACATGGCCACCATGCTGCGTAGCCAGATATGGAAGAGTTTGTTCCAGTCTTGGTAGTCGGTGGGGATGCGCTGTGCCAAAGGTGTCACGCGGTCCTTGCCGTCCCATTTTGGCAAGTGCTCCAACCAGTCGCCTACGGGGTCGTAGTGTTCAATGTCGTTGGATTCGACATAGCGGCGAATGTCTTTGTCCCAACAGCGTATGCCCTGTTCCAAGGCCCGGATGGTGATGCTGTTGCGAGCCTGCTCCGTCAGGTCCTGAAAAGCAAAGCCGATGCCTGTCCGCTCACGATATTCTGCCACACCACGCATCACGTTGCGACGCAGTTCATAGTGCTGACTCAGGAAGATATTGACCTTCATGGTTAACAGCGTTTCTGGTGGAATGTTCTTCGTTCTCTTTACTCCCTTGCGCTTCATGTAGCGTTTTACCAGTTCTTCGCGATAGGCATTCTCGAACACCTTGCGACAGAGCTCTTCTTCCTGCCTGAAGTCGGAGTGCCATAGTGCCAGACGAACGGCAATGCCCTGCGACAGACCCGTTTCCATGCAGTATTCTGCCAAACGGACGAGGGTGGCGTGACGACGCTCGTCATCGTCGTCGATACTCGTCGTGTCGTCATAGGCTTTCGATAGGTTATACTCAAAGATGGTATTGATGCTGCTGTAGCGGCTGTATCCCATCTCGTCGGTAGTGCGCTCCAGGTTGGACGTCTGATGGACCATCGCACTGGTTGCCGCCTCAGCTTTGGCATAGATAGGCGTTGCCAGCGGGTGATAAATGATTTCCGGGTCGTAGCTGATATAGCAGATGCGGGTCAGTCGAGGCTCCATCTTCTCCACCGTGATGCCCAACTGACCATTATAGATGAGTCGTGCGCGCTCGTAAAGGTTCTCATGGAAGAGGGCTATGGCCTCGCTTTCAAGGGTGGCAGGATCAGTAGTACTATTGGTGGTATGATTCAGTTCCCCTCGGCAAACGATTTTCACGGACTGCCCGTCTGCACCCACGAAGGCCAGCAGCGTCTGGGGCATCTCTGCAGCTCCACGTCTGACGGCCTCGGCCTCGTCCTTACCTGTCAGGTTGTTGACCTCCAGCAACACCAATGCTGTGTAGCCCTTGGTGCGGCACTCGCCCTTGCGGTGCTCCTGCTCTAAGGCAAAGCACACTCGCGGCAACTCCGTAGCCCAACCGGTGTAGCCTCTCAGCGTGCCGTCTTCATCGCTGTGAGTAATGCCGACGACAGGGTAAATACTGCGGAATTCTCTTACCTGCTCCTTATAGACACCCGTGCGGATGTCCTCTACCAACTGCTCCAGTTGCTGAAGCCTAAACGTCTCTTTGTTTCTGTAGCTCTTGATGATTGTTATCATAGTATTTATCTCCTTTTTATCTTCTTTGATTTTCATTGCAAGGTGTGCTTGCAGATTTGTTTGCAAAGATACAAAATAAATCGCAAACCGAAGAAAGAAAAACCATAAAAATGTGATTGAAATTTAAAAATGTTTTTCTCATTGAAAAAATCCTATTTACCTATACATCTATACACTACACTATTTAACATATTTATAATCAATAAGATAGTTAGTGTATAGAGCCTACACAACTATACACTAGCTATACACTAATTGCCTTTAAGACGCTATTTTTACCCCCAATTTCGCATAAATTCCCACTATAGAAACCGCGAGTTACAACTATGGATAACATTAGTTCCCACCGGAGGAACTCGCAGTTCCCTTAGTGGAAACTCACAGTTCCCACCGTGGGAACTATTTGCAATGTTATTGCTAATTGCTTGTAAATCAGTGATTAAAAAGAATTATGAGCGCTTTTTTGATGAAATTTCCCTATTTTGTGTATAGTTAGTGTATAGTTGTGTATAGTCTATACACTAATTAACTACTTAATAATCAATATGATAACATGCTTAGTGTATAGATGTATAGTTATTTTAAAACTTTTACTTGATTTTGAATTTTGTAGGATAACAAAATTATGCCTTAAATTATAGATAATAATGAAGAAATATTAAAATATATTTGGTTATTTGGCTATTTTTTTGTACTTTTGTAGGCATGAAGAACAAAAAAGTATTGAAAGCGCAAGAAGAGACTGCTTTCCGCGAGAAAGCAGCTAACTATTTGGTATGTTTCATCGACCATTGTCCACAGCATGAGGAGTGTCTGCGCTGGCAGGCGGGTCACTATGTAAGCTCCAGTCCTTATGCCCAACAGTCAGTTAATCCCCGTCATGCAGGTGTGGCTACGGAACAATGTCCCTTATTCCGCAAGAAGGAACGTGTTACCTTGAAGCGTGGACTGACGCGTTTGTATTTAGACATGCCTTCACGCGTGGAGTATGCCGTCCGTCAACAGCTCTATCAGGAGTTTGGTCGCAAGTACTATTTTGAGATGCGCAAGGGCGACCGTCCCATCACTCCTGAACAGCAGCAAGTCATCCTTGACACCTGTCGCCACTTCGGTTGGCAGGGCCCTGTCGTCTATGACTCTGAGGAGGAAGGCTTTGCGTGGTAAGGTCAGGGGTTAGTTGATTTTCTGCTCAAAATATTTAGTGATTTGAGGGTTTAAATGATAGCGCAGGATCAATTTCTGCCATTTTCCCTCTCACCACTTTTTTAAGCTCCATATTTTTCCATCCTTGCTTAGGATGAGGCGGTCGCTGTCGATGGCGTCAATCTTTACGCGGATGTTGTTGAAGGGCTTGAAACCGTAGTGGTTTTCTATCATATCGATGTTATCAGGTTCTTCATCTTGTTTTTTACTGTAGCACTGGATGAACAGGCTGTCGCCGACGTGTTGGAAATTGCCGAAGATTTCTTTGGCTCTGCTGTTGTCGATGCTACGGAAAGAGACAATGGAACCTGAGAAACTGGTGTACTTCGATTCCGTCAGTCGCCACTGACCAAACAGATCACCGGCTTCTCTGCCCTCCTGACAGGATACAAAGAAGCAAGAGACAAGAAGAATTCGCAACGCTGCACTCTGACCTCGGTCAGAGAAGAAGCAAGAGGATAGCTTGAACTTATAGTATCTTTCCATGATAGCCGATTTTAAGGTTAAACGTAGAGCAGTCGCCATAAATGTTTCCCTTGTCAAAGGCGTAGGCTGCTGATACCTGCCAAGGTCCTTTGGTATAGGTTCCTTGGAACATAGCATCGAAGGTGTGACTTTTGGGGTAGATGGGAATATCGTACGTGCCCATTCCCTCGCGATATGAACCTTTTACAAGATAGGAGATATGGTTTGTAAGTTCTCCGTTCACAGCCACATGCCATACCTTGACGCGGTTGTCTTGGTACATGTTGAAGCCGTTCGTATTATAAATAGGTGAGGTGATGAGGGCAATGCCTGGCGTCATGCCGTAATGTGAGTAACTAACGTAGTAGGAGTGATTGTAGTACTCATCCTTACCTACCACCATGTCAGTTATCTGGCTGCGGATGGGTTCTGGGTAGTCGCCGCCGTCGAAATGTAGCGGTCCCGACTGATTGGTGCTTTGGAAGTACTCTATGACGGCACCTCTTACCCATTGTCTGCCCATGGCTTTGTTGGTATATTCCACGCCCCACAGACCATCCCAGCCGTTGCTTTTTCGTATGCCGGAGCCGTCCTCGAAGATGTCGTCAACGTAGGCCTGCACCTGATGCTGCTTGTTGATGTTCCAACTTACCTGGATGGTCATCGAACCAAGGTGGTTGCCGTAAACCCAGTCTTCCATAGCGTCGTTCTCGTAATAGTTCTTGTCGCCTATGGGCAGGATGACATCAAAAAAATCTTTCAGACCAACAGATTTCTCCTTGGTAAGCATGCTACCATCGGCTCTGCGTTCGTAGCTGTTGCCACCAAATTGTGCTACATGCTCAATGCCGAAAGTGACGAAAAACCGCTTGTCAGGATTCGTACGGAAGTAGAGGTGCTTTTGGTGGTACCAAATCCCAGTAGAATAGCGATAGTTGACATCGGTGTGGTTGTTGTACATGTCCTTACGATAACGGCTGTCGAGGAACTTGCCGTAGCCTCCGTTGAAGTGCATCTGCAACCAGCCTTTTGTATAGGGTATCGTCCAAAAGTCGGTGGTGCCAATGTGTACCTGTGGGATAGGCTTAGCGTTGATGCCCTTGGCGAAGTGACCGACGCTGAGGCGCTGGTTACGCAGTACGGAAGGCTGTTCTCTGGTGCCTGCCTCCAGGAAGAAATTCTTCCAGCTGAGATTGGCATAGCATTGTTGCAGGTAAATCTTGTGGTCAGCATGTACGGAAGCAATGACATCGACGGCACCCGATAGGGTGAAGTTGTGACCTAACGGCAGCTCGGCAGTGACGGCTCCACGCAGGTTGGCTGTATTAGGTCGTGTGGACAATGAGTGGTAGCGGTTGGTGACTAACTGGTAAGCCGTATGCCGACCGGTACCCACGGCAGCCTCTGTTGATAAGTCGTAAGTAATGCTGGTAGAGGTAGGAGGCGAGGGAGTAGGGGTTAGCGATGAGTCCTGTGCGCTGATGTTGTTTGCAAAAAACAGACAGGGTGTCAGCAGGAAAATTTTACCTGATACAATGCTGAAGAAGGTCTTGTACAGAATCTTGATGTCGAACCATAACGACTGGTGTTCCAGATAGTAAAGGTCCAGGTCCAGTCGGCGCAACATCTTTTCCATTGTGTCTGTATAACCATTGTGCAGGGTGGCATAACTGGTGACCCCAGGACGTATCCGGTAGAGGTCTGTGTAGTGTGGATTGTATTGTATAATCTGATTGATATAGTACTGACGCTCAGGACGGTAGCCAACGAAAGCCATATCGCCGATAAATACGTTCCACAACTGAGGCAATTCGTCTAAATGATGCTCACGCAGGAATTTTCCTATCTTGGTCAGTCGCGGGTCGTCTTCCTGTTGCAGCAGTTCAGCGCCCTCCTTCTCAGCATCCACCGTCATGCTGCGAAACTTATAGATGAAGAATGGACGTCCTCCTTTTCCGATGCGCTCCTGTTTGTAGATAGCAGGGCCACCGCCAATCTTTATCGCCAGATAAATGATGAGCATCAGCGGTGAGAACAGTAGCAGGCAGAATGCCGATATCAGAATGTCGAAGGTGCGTTTCATGAGGCAGACTTCTTGATTTTGTAGTTTAGACATTCGTTGACCGCTAAGTAAAACGCGATGTCTGTCAGCAGCAGAACGGTAGCCGAGAGAGTGGGGAAGAGGTTGATGTTCAGCACGTCAACGAAAAGCACGAGTGCTAGAATGGCCACCAGTGTTTGATGCTGGCTCATTCCGCAGCGCATTAGTTTGTGGTGGATATGATTCTTGTCGGCATCGAACAGCGGCTTGCCATGAAACAGACGATAGAGCGTCACCCTGACGACGTCGGCAGCAGGAATGAAGAGCAGTGTCATCGGCACCAAAAGGGCTTCAGGACGCATGGGCCAGATGAATTCAATATGAGCAGCACTCTTGATAGCCAGGAACCCTAAAGTAAATCCTAACGACAACGAACCGCTGTCGCCCATGAATATCTTAGTATTATGTTCAGGTTTACCAAACAGATTAAAGTACAGGAATGTCACAAGGGCTCCCATCATACCTGCCGCTAAGATGGCATAGGTCTTCATGAAGACATCGTACTGTACGAAATAGCATAGGAAACCGCCTAATGCCACTAAGGAAATGCAGCCTGCCAGACCATCGATACCGTCGATGAGATTGATGGCATTGTCGATAAAAACAATGATAAAGATAGTTAGTGGAATGCCTACGTATGCGGGTATCTCATTGATACCGAACAATCCGTAGAGGTTGTTGAGGTAGAGCCCAGACAGCGGCAGCAGACAAGCGCCAACAATCTGTGCGGTGAATTTGGTCTTAGCCTTCAATCCTATCAGGTCGTCAACGAATCCTGTAACATAGACTATAGCCAGACCTACCAGGAAACTTGCACTCCAGATATTGAGCGGGTGGTCAAACGCATCAGAAGAGGCTATCAGTGCCAAACACACAGCAAAGGCCAGCACCATGCTGGGAAAGAACGAAATACCACCTAGACGTGGTGTTTTTTTATGGTGAACTTTTCGTTCGTTAGGTATGTCGTAAATGTTCTTGCGCTTGCAATAGTCTAAGATTGCTGGCGTAAAGACAGCCCCACAAACCATGCTTAAGAAGAAAGCGCCGAGTAGATATGTAATCATGCAATAATCTCCGTTTTTTTATTTACAAATCAAGGCGATGGTATATTTCTAGATGTTTGTTAACTACATTTTTTATAGAGAACTCCTTTTCTGCCTTTAGCCGTCCACATTTGCCCATTTTTTCTCTTAGGTTTTTGTCGTTGATGAGTATGCGCAATTTGTCTGCCAGAGCCTTTGGATCCTGTATGGGAATAAGAAAACCGTTTTCCCCATCATCGACAGTATCTTTACAGCCGAAAGAATTGGTGGTAATAATAGGTCGTCCGATAGCTGCCGCTTCAATGAGCGATTTAGGCAGTCCCTCACGATAATAGCTGGGTAATGTAACGATATGCGACTGCCTCAATAGTTCTCGAACATCGCTCCTGTGTCCAAGCCATTGGATGTATTTGCCGTCGCAGAGCTGTCTTAATTCATCTGCTTTGTATCCTTTGGGATTATTGTGAAGTCCGCCACACAATAGGAAAACGACTTTGTCTTCCATTTCGTCTCTTAGGCTTTCTGCAGCTTCAATCAGTGTGTCAATGCCTTTCTCTCGGACCATTCTTGCTGTTAAAATTACTTTTACAGGTGGAATGTCAGGTTCTGGTGTATAGGTATAGTCTTCAAGATTGACTCCTGAGCCTTTGATGTATTCACATTGTTCGGGCGATGCGATATGTCTGTCAATAAACAATTGCTTGTCCTCCATGTTTTGGAAAATGAGCGAAACGTTCTTTCTGTTATTCGCAAATCGCATAGCTTCCATTATCAGCTTTGTTTTCAGACTATAGCCTTCATTAGAGAACAAAACACCAAGTCCGCTGACTGCATTCACAACGCCATTGATCTTTGCAAGCTTTGCAGCAATTCCGCCCCAAAGTATGTTTTTTAATCCGACATGATGAACCACAGTGGGCTTGTCTTTGCGATAAAGATTGTACAAGAACCACAAGGTTCTAAACTCTTCCTTAAGATTAGTACCAGTGGGGTTGATGGGCAGTTCAATCATTTCTAAGCCCAAGGCTTCAACGTCTTGTCGTTGACCTGTATTTTTACAATATATCCTTACAGCCCAGCCGGCTTTTTGCGCAGCCAGAGCTATATCTTTGCGGTGAGATAAAAAGAAACGGTCCTCGTTGACTACTATGTAGAGTTTCTTCATAGATACTATATTTATATAAATACAACGTAAAATGACCTTGGTTTATTGTCTGTATATCAATTTTCTTTTAAAAATTTGTAGCATTGAAAAAAATGTCGTAACTTTGTCCGAAAATCAAAGAAGATGAAGTTACAGTATCTAGTACGTTTGGACGATGCATGTCCTACTATGGATAGGGCAAAGTGGCAACGGATGGAGAAGTTGCTTGATTGCTATAATATTAAACCGCTTGTTGGTATCATTCCTGCAAATGATGATCCAGATACCATGATAGACAATGCTGACCCTGACTTTTGGAATAAGGCGCATCTCTGGGAGGGAAAAGGCTGGCAGATAGCACTTCATGGCTTCAGTCATGTTTGTGATTCAAACGATGGGATGCAGGGATTAAACCCCATGTGGCAGCGCTCGGAGTTTGTTGGTATCTCCCTTCATGAGCAACGAAGGAGAATCAGACAGGGATATACTATCTTAAAAGAGCAAGGCTTTTCGCCTCATTACTTTTTTGCTCCTAGCCATACGTTTGACGAAATTACCCTTGAAGCCTTACGACAAGAAACAGACATCCGCATTGTCAGTGATACTATTGGACGTTATCCGTATCTCAAGGACGACTTCTTCTTCATTCCACAAATTTTGGGTCATGCGGCCAAGATACCTATATCAGGGATATATACGTTTTGTTTTCATCCCAACACGATGAATGATGAGGCCTTCGCAAGATTGGAGTCGTTCCTTCAGCAGTATGCAGGTTTGTTTGTCAGTTTCAAGGATGTTGATCTCGATTGTGTTTCCAGCAAGACCTTTGCTGACAAGCTGCTTTCGTGGCTGTTCTTCGCACAAAGAAAAATCAGGGGGCTACGTTGATATATGAGAATACTACAGGTCATAGAATCATTGAAGATTGGAGGTGCAGAGCGTCTGTTGTCAGATATGTTGCCACTTATGGCAGAGCATCATCAGGTGACACTATTGGTCAACAGGGATATCGATAATGATTTCTCCCGTCGGGTAAAGGCTGCTGGTGTGAGGGTAGAGGTGCTGGAAAATATTGGGCTGCACAGTCTTAAGAATATCTTTCGTCTAAGAAAGGCTTTCAAGGATTATGATGTTGTACACGTCCATTTGTTCCCAACATTATATTGGGCAGCCTTGGCCAGTCTGTGTTCTTCTGTCCCGCTTGTCTTAACAGAGCATTCTACGTCAAATAGAAGACGTGGTAGATGGTATTTCCGTCCCATAGAACAATTCGTCTATAGCAGGTACCAACGTGTGATATCAATCAGCCAGCAAACTCAGGATGCTCTTACTGACTGGCTTCGAATCTCTCATGATTCGTCTCGTTTCGTAGTCGTCAATAATGGTATTAACCTATCCGCTTTCAGTCATCATGAAAGACAAAAAGACTATCCCCATACACTTGTGATGGTGTCGCGATTCGTTGCTTCAAAAGATCAGATGACTGTGATTCGTGCTCTTTCCTTGTTGCCTAATGATGTGCATGTGATTTTTGTGGGCGATGGAGAAGCGTTGATTCATTGCAAAGACCTTGCTTCTGCTTTGGGCGTTGCTGATAGAACACATTTTGTTGGCAGTCAGTCAGATGTGTCCTTATGGATAGCCCAAGCCGATATAGGTGTGCAATCCTCTCATTGGGAGGGTTTTGGACTCACTGCTGTTGAGATGATGGCTGCTGGCTTACCCGTAGTGGCTTCTTCTGTTGAAGGCTTGCGGCAGGTAGTCGAGGGAGCTGGTGTTCTTTTTGAGGCTGGTAATGCTCCAGAATTGGCCAACGCTGTCAGCCAACTCTTAAGTGATGCTGATTATTATAAGAAAATAGCCAATCAGTGTGCTGCAAGGTCGGCCGACTACGACATCCGAATGATGGTCAACCAGTATCTTAAGACATATTCTTCCTTGTCTTCAATAGAATAGAGTAAAGGAATGGCTTGACATCGTGACTGAAGTAGGTGGTGAAGCAGTCTGCTCGTCGCATGTTTCGCAGCCACTCCCCGAAGCCAAACTCTTTTTTCAGGAGTCGCATGGTGTAGTATATCTCTGGCATTAGGTAGGTAGTGTGCACTTTCGAACGGCTCAACTCTTGCTTGTAATCACCTCCCGTCAGATACAGATAGATGATATATGGGATATTTGTGCCTGCTTTGGTGACGCAATAGGCATTGCCATCGTTGCGGAAGTTCATCTCCGTGAAATAATCCCTACCGTTCTTGTCTCTCAAGAACTCGATGCTGAATGGTCCGGAATACTTGGTGCATTTGACGAACTCTATGGCTTTGCTAACGGTGTCGTTGAATTCCTCTTCATATTTATCGAAGCGCAGGAAGAAGGTGTTGTCAATTCCGTTAGGGCGATCTATGTGTGTACGACCAGGGATGATGACCTCTTCACCACCGTTCAGCGAACACCCTAACAATTGAAATTCATATGCTTTGTTTATAAACTGTTGAATTTGCAATTGCTCATAGTGGTTTGCATTGATAAATGCTTCAAGTTCTTGGCGGTTTTTGCATATCTTGATACCCTTTTTGCCACCTTCAACACTTGATGGTGACTTGGTGATGATAGGGTAGGTGATATTGTCAGGAATCTGCCCCTCAGTCATTGTCCACGATGTTGGTACATTGAGATGTACTTCCTTGGCCAACTGAGTCATCCACTCTTTTTTCATCATCTTGTCCAGATGCCCTGCCGGAGATGCTATTGGCAGAAAGAAGTAACTATCCAATCTGGCATGGTTCCTGTCCACTAGGCAGGCAACCTCGTCGTTGGTAGCTATTAGAACGGCTTTGTTTTCCTTATCCGTAAAGTTTTTTAGTAGTGTGGTGACTACATCCTCCTCCCTCTGGCATACCCATCCATTGGCTATATGCTTGCTGTGTAATACAAACGACTGAGGATTATTCTCATATATCAATACATATGGCTTGATGCTTTTTTCTGCTAGACTCTCTACAACACCTAATGTGTTGTGGTGATCTGCTCCAATGATTAAAACTTTGTTGTCCATTTCTTCCAATAAGTGTTTGACCTTCATCGCTGAAGGCGCAGATTCTCAATTTGTAGGTCTCCTGGTATTGATTGATTGGAAGAACGCTCAAATCTGTTTCCTCCGAATATCCAGTCCTTAGACTTTCCATTGCCGACGAATTTGTAAGGTGGCGTGTCTGCTGCAACATGGTTGTTGCGAATCACAAAGTGTTCAGTAGTGTCGTCGGTTTTCAAGTAGATATAAATACCCAGATTGGAATTGCTAATGTCGTTGTCTTCTACATAGATGTGATGACCAGGCCCGCCATCAAACATACAAAGTTCAATGGCACCGCAACTACCGCGAGATCCAGATATTTTATTGCCTATAATCCAAATATTTTCGATGGTATAGGCAGAGTTGTTTGGCTCCACATCAATGGCACCAGGCATATCCTTTCTGGAAGTGTTGCGTATTGTGTTACCTTTAATAACAACATTCTGACCATTTATTACTGATATACCGTTGCGGTTGTTATGAGAGCCACCTGTGATAGTGCAATTCTCAATTCGGACATTTTGGTTCCTGGCACGTTCGCCAGTCTCTGGTGTATCTCCATAATGATCCAAACAGATGCCATCGCCCCAGAAATCTTCTATCGTACAGTCTTCAATAGAGAATCCATTAACCCCCATGAGCTGTATGGCATGTGTCCATTCTAAAAACTCACTGCCGTCATTTACTGTACGGAATGTGATGCCTTTCAGCCTGATGTTCCTCACGCTGCCTTCAATGTCGTAGGGCTTGCTGAACACACACACCATTCCCAGATGCTCCTTAGTCAGGAACACAGTCCCTTCTTCACCAGTGAGTGCAACATCATCCTGATGGATGCCTATATGGAATTTCTCATTTTTATATGATGATATCAGGCGATATGTGCCACGAGGAAAGAAAATATTCCCGCAAATGGTAATCATTTCATTGATGCTCACCGCATCGTCAGTTATGCCATCCATAGCACAAATCCAAGATGCGTCAAACGTAGCGTTACACACATTGCCAAATATATGAGATCCTCTCAAGTTTACTTTACCTTCCAAAAAAGTGTTTTTAAAAACGATGGGACCTGTAAGCCTCCCACCTTCAAATATAATCTCACTGCCTTCTGGAATGTAGAGAGTGTCGTTAAACTCATGATGATAGCGGACTACATAGTTGCCTCGTCCATGCATGAAGAGTTGCTGTATATTCCCGTTGGCTGTATCATAATGCGTAGATACCGCATCTGCCGACATTAATACTGAGAGACCGATAATGGATGTCAGCAACCTGTATTTAGTATTGTGTTGTAGTCTCATATCTTGCTGTCGTACACCTTTTCTAAATATTCGATAGTGCTATTAATAGAGTATCCTTTTTGTTGGATCCCCTTGCTTTCGTCTGTTCTGTGATAATTTTCTAGTAGATGGGTTGTTTCCTGAGCCCAGTCTGTAGAAGACTTCTCTAGCGGGTAGCGATGGATGTTGTCCGTCAGGCAGATGTCGCTGTTTACGACATCTGATACGATGCAAGGGAGTCCTGCACATTGCGCCTCAATGAGCACAAAGGGTTGCCCCTCGAAAGTAGATGGCATGAGGAAACAGTCCATTGCCTGTAGTAGTTGGTTGACGTCCGAGCGCTCGCCCAAGAAGATTACCTTATCTTTGATGCCTAATTGTTGTGCTTTGTTTTTGGCGTTATCCATGAGCCTTCCAATGCCTACAAGTAACAACTGAGCATCGGGATGTAACTGGAGAAAGGCAGCAAAGATGTCCAACAAGAATGTATGGTTCTTTTCAGGCTCAAAGCGTCCAACATGACCGATGACAGTTGTCGAAGGGCTGATGTTAAATGTAGCCCTGATTGTTTGTCGTGTTTGAGGGTTAAATGCGAAGCGTCCTGTATCAATACCGTTTTTGATGATAACTGCTGGAGTTTTTCCGTAAAACCACTTGGCAGCAGCCGATGAACATGCAAAATGGTGAGTGGTTATGCGTTTGACAAAAGAACGGTGCAATATGTGCAGTACCTTATTGTGAATCCCTGCTACCGAGGAATTATGTGAGTGAACAATGCGGACCGGTATCTTATATAAGTATGCGAGGACAAAGGGAGCTATCGCTGATAGTCCATTGCCATTATAATGGATAGCAGTATATTCTCTGGCATGTTCCTTAAAGAATATATATAGCGTCCGATACCAGTTAAAAGGAGATTCCCTTCGACAGGGAACGCGCCAGACCTTACATCCAGTAGCTTCTACCTCTTTGCTATAATCTGTGTCTTCCCATGAATATAGCAGGAAGTCTGCTTGAAAACGCTGGTGGTCAAGGCCCCGGAATACGTTCATCATGAAAGCTTCGGTGCCAGCTCTTTGAAGGTATTGTGAGATGAAGAGGATTCGTTTCATTGGAATTATTCAATATTGCGTACATTTTTATCCGACTTTTCTATGTTGGTCGCCTCGGCGTGTGCAGTGGCACGATAATATACATCATCGTTTTCATTAAGAATACAGGTGTAAGGATAAAAAAAATCGTAATAATGTGTATTTGTTGTCTTGTAATGAATGAAATATGTTAGCATGATTAGAAAAACTGTTCCAGTCAGTGTGCCGATTCGAATAATAAGATGCTCCTTGGTTCGAAACAATAAATATATGAAATCAGCCAACATGATGAGATAGAAAATTTGTACGTAATTGTATAGTCGTACGAAACCTGCAAAAGAACTTGCTAAAATACCTAAAATGAGCAGAAATGAAATAATCTTTTCTTTGTATTTTTTTATTCTATCTGATGACTCATAATACATAGAAGTATATGCAATTATAAATGGGAAAACAAGATATGTGAGTACAGAGCGCATGAATCCGAAGAAAGTACTTGCCTGAATGGAATAGAACAAAACTTTTTGTACCATAGCCCCCATGCCGCCAAGTACACCCATCATTACTTTACCTAGCACGAGATCGCTGAAAAGCCAAATACCAAAAGCAACGGATATGGCATATAGCAATGACATAGGCGTGATTTTAAACCGAATAAATGGAAAAAGAAGCGCTGTTATAGCAGAAATGTGAAAAAGTATTGCAATGGGCATAAGGATATAGAAAGCCCATCGACGTCCAATTAAATAATTATGTATACCGAAAAGTACGAAAGACATTGCAAAACCTTCGCGCATAATCTCTGTATTGAAAATGAAATACTGAAGTGAAAAGAAATATACCAATAAGAAAAGAAAATAGCGATGAGTATATTTGCTTACTAAAAAACATACTGCGATATTGATAGCAGCGCTTTCTAATAACTGTACAGCATAGAAAGAATCGAAGATGACTTTACATACCATATTGGCCCATGTCCATAATGGCATTTGTCCTTTTAACATAAAACATAACCAGATGTAGTTCTCAGACTCATGAAAACTATTCGGGTAGGATTCAAATTCTTCCATATAGACGAATTTGTCACCTCCTAGACCATAGCTGAATCCTGTCAGTAATATCATATAGGTACACATGAGCCACAAACGATGCCGCTTGTGACGGTCATGTTCTTCAATTCCATCGTAACGAAACGAGAAATAAGCAGCAAGGAAGACAAATATAACATAAAAGATGGTCATGTGATAATCTGGATTTGGAGTTTGTTTTCAATAAATGAAATTAGTGACTTTGGACTTATTAACGTTATGAAAGGATTTTGACCTGACACAAAGGTAGAACCTCTCTTTACGATATTCCAGTCAAAATCATTCTCGTCATGGAAGAAAGAAACGTAACCGCAGTCATAAAAAACTGAAGTTCGTAATGATTGGTTGTTTGTAATTAGCATTCGCCCGAACATAATACATTCCCATGTTCTAAATGTTGGACTTGATGCCTCATCTTGAAGTATTTCAATAATGCATCTACTCTCAGCGATGTGATTTAGATTATCTTTATAATCTATTGGCTCATCTACATAAATAATTCCTTCGCAGGGAATGCGTTGACTTTTCGGAACTTCTGGCAAAATGAATAAGCAGCGAAGTCCTTTGCGTTGGGCTATAGAACAAATACTGATTAATGTCTTAAGTCGTCCTTTGTCACGTCCTAGGAAATAAAGGTCATATTTATATGAAAAGTTGTGCGTATGAATAGGTGAGTATACCGTAGGGTGGTAAACCAAGTGATGCTTTACAGCATCTTTTGAGTCATAACTTATAAAAAGGTCAGATCCATTTTTTAGTGATTCTATATCTATCGGCCGATGTGAATAGTGATCAATGATAGTGCCAACTAAGTCTTGAGCGTAACATACTATGCGAGATAGGGGGAATTTTTTCCTAAGATAAGGAAGTAGATGGATACCGCATTCCATACGCAGCCATTTCTCTGTAATGAGGAAACAAATGCATTGTTCATTAACACTTCTTAAAAAGTATGGATTCCACATGTGCTTTAGTGGAATTGTCACTATACTGTTTATCTTGGGATTGAATTGAATGCGTTGAACTAATCCTAGTAAACCTGATGGTCTAAAAGTTGAAATATAGGTGATATGGGGATTCTCTATCCAGTCCCTGTGGGCAACTTGATAGACATCCCAGTCGTCGCCAAATATGACTAACCGATATTTCTTAGCTGCATCCATTTTTTGTGCTTTTGTGATAATAGTATATGATACAGAAAGCGTAAATGACATCGCAGAGGATAGTTGTTGCAATAGCACCATTGGTGTTCCACAGATAAACCAATGCAGTGTAACCAAGGATTTTTACGATTCCATTAGCAATACTTGCATTTCGTACGTATACTCCAAGTCCTTGAGAGCAAAGATAACGATTGAACATGTCGCCAAGTCCGTGAATGCAGGCTCCGATTGAGAGTAAAGAACCGTATGTTGCTACAATAGAGTAACTTGGGGGATATAGAAAAGCAACGATAGGATGAATCAGTAATAGAAATATGATATTGCTTCCCATCGTAAGTAAGACAGTATACCATATAATCTTTTGGGGAATGCAAGAAAGACTAGCAAACTTCCGGAAAAAAGCAGTCCCGACAATAGTAGGAAGAGCTACCAAGGGATTAATAATGGTAAGCGCCAACGTAAAGAATCCGACTTCACTATTGTCGCTGTTGAAAACACCTAGTGTAATACCTGCAATATAGTTGGTCGCGACCATTACCAAGGAACCTATATAAAGTTGTATTCCATATTTCTTGTTTTCTTCTTGAATACTTCTCCAGATAGGTTTGAGATGGTTAAATAGCGGTTTAGTAGATATAATGATGACAATGTAAATAATTGTGTATACTCCCCATTGTAATAATACCATTCTTCCTGAGGTGGCACCAAATTTTGAATACAATATATATGCTAATGGTACATAGCAGAGGAATGGTAACAAACGGGCTAAAGAAAGTCGTCCCATCTGATTGTCTCCTTGTGTTGTCTGCTCAATGTAATTTAACAGCAAAGGATATCCACATACAGGCATTGATAGAAGAAAGAGATATGCTGTTGTCGGCCTTTCATTGTGGAGAAAGAAACAAACGGGCATGGATAGAACAAGAATAATAAATGCATAGAGTAATATGATGGCCATTACTCCCTTAATTCTTCTAATATGTATTAGGTCTGCAGATAATGCCATCAGCCTGGAACCTGATAGAAAATATCCAAACAATAAAAAAGCAGATATGAAATTAATGATATTCTGGACATATCTGACATCTCCATATTCACTCGGTGGAAGGAAATGGGTATTTACGATAGAGCATAGCATTCCCAATACCATCCCACAGAGGGTGGAGATATAAAGAATAACTATTTGCTTGCTCTGTTTTGAAACCATCATAGAAACTGATGTTAAAACCATTCTTTCAGTTCTCTACGATATAGATGTATAATTGTTCCTATAGTGGAAAGAAAGAGCCAAATAGCCACAAAAATCATACGTTTTGGTCCTGCGGGCTTAACGGGTACTGTAGCGTTGTTTAAAGTTGTGAAAACCGGTGTGTTTTCTTGAACTTTGGCTTGTGCCGCCTCAAGACGGGTATTCATGGCAGAATAAACATTATATCTCAACTGCATTTCATTTTCTAAGTCTGTAATCTTCGACCTTACGCTCTGTAGAATAACATCCTCGTTAGCATCTGAGTATGAAGCGTATCTTATTCGTGCTTTGTCATAGTTGCTTTTTGCCTCAGCTGTTAGTTTTTTATAGTACTCGTAGTCAACACGTGATTTCTTGGTCCTGTAATTAGTAATAAAAAACTGTAAGTGTTCCTTTATACTGTCTGCTAATAGTGCACAGGCCAGAGGATCCTGGTCTTTGACGGTTATAGTAACAACATCTGTTGTTCTACTATAGGTACAATTGATGTTTCCTGATACACTTTCAATTACATCCGTTGTTTCTTGGTTCAGTTGGAAGGGATTAAAACGTTTTCCGTTCTTCCCTTTAATGGGGGCTTCTTTCTTTGTTGTTAAGGAGCGAATCCATTCTTTAAGACGATTCCAAGGTAAAAGCAGAATGTTTTGCTTTTGCTTATCTTTTAAGTAGGTGTAATAGTCTGTTTTTATTTTTCCATCTTTAGTTTCTATTTGTATGTCTAATAATCCGACAAGAAATTCTGTTGACTCAAGCAAGTCTGGATATAGTTGTGGATAAATAGCATCGCTGGAACCATTACCGAGATTGAATCCAAAGTTTGATGCCATTGAAGCCAAACCACCCATGCTTTTTGTCATGTCTGAGGATTCTGGTGCTATTGAAACAGATGTAGTATAGTATCTGGGTTGTGGGAAAATCCATACGCATGACAAAATGAAGGTGACGATCCAGACCTTTATAAACAGTCTTTTTTTTGCCCATATTTTCTTGATTACCAGTTGCAGGTCTACTGTTTTTTTTTCTTTCTTTTCTTCCATAATCCTTTTCAATTGCTTTACTTCAACAGATTTCCGATGGTGGCGCCCATGGTGGCGATAGCTGCTGCGGTGCTACCGATGGCGAGGTATTCACTAAGACCGGCTTTGCGATTCATGGCCTTCTGAGGAACGACAATTTCACAACCTGGACGGATTTCTGCACCGTCGTTGACTTTGGCTACCGTACCGTTCATATAGATGACATAAGCCTGATTCTTCTTGGCATAGCGGTTAAAGCCACCAGCCTGATTGATGTAGTACTTGGCCTTCTTGCCTTCGATATAGGAGACGGAGTTGGGATACATTACCTCACCATCAATCTTTACTGTACCGTTGTAGGTGGGAATAAAGATTTCGTCGCCTTCACGTAGTACGATGTCGTAGTCGCCGCCAGGATTGGCGAGCGCCTTGTCGAGCTCAATACCTACAGGATAGGTCTCGGGAATCTCAAGAGTTTGTTCCTTCTCTTTCTCGCTCTGTTGCATGTTGACACCGAATTCAGCAATGGAACGGCTGTTGTTGATAGCCATCTCCTGAGCTACGCGCTCTTTCTCCTCTTGGCGCATCTTGGCCAGTTCCAGCAGACGCTTGTATTCTGCCTCGTTCACCTTGCGTTCCAGACGGGCTCCAGGGATATAAGCCAGGTCAGTAGCACCACCGGCACGCTTGAAGAGGTCGCTGAGGCGTTCGTTCTTCTTGGCCAAGGTATAGGTGCCGCCAAACATGATTTCACCGCCG
>JAEEGL015546365.1_pt1 | contig 19587 bp, 12 predicted proteins | sample 9134231 | NCBI WGS metagenome assembly JAEEGL01 (sample SAMN16246548, study PRJNA631951) | gut metagenome | biome: gut microbiome; feature: rumen; material: fiber-attached | host: Bos | place: Iran: Karaj | collected 2018-10 | reverse complement strand
CGAGTTCCTGCACGATACCACCGGCATCATCACCAAGAAGATCAAGCCCAACTTCAAGACCCTGGGCAAGATCTACGGCAAGCAGATGAAGGAGATCGCCGCCGCCTTCGGGCAGCTCTCCCAGGAGGAGATCGCCGCCATCGAGCGCGCGGAGGGCGACTACGTCCTCGCGCTCCCGTCCGGCGACGTCACGCTCCGCAAGGAGGACTACGAGATCCACTCCGAGGACATGCCGGGCTGGCTCGTGGCTTCCGACGGCGCCCTGACCGTGGCGCTGGACATCATCCAGACCCCCGAGCTGCTCCGCGAAGGCGTTGCGCGCGAGTTGATCCACCCGATCCAGAACCTCCGCAAGGAGAGCGGGTTCGAGGTCACCGACCGGATCGGCACCGTCATCTACGCCGAAGGCGCCGCCGGCGAGGCCATCGCCGAGGCGCTCTCCGAGCATGCCGCCTACGTCTCCGCCCAGACCCTGTCCGTCTCGCTGGAGCAGCGGCCCCTGGCCGAAGCCCCGCAGGAGGCCGCGCAGGTCGAATGGGAAGATACCTTTATCCGGATCAAAGTCACTAAAACTAATAATAACTAACCTTTCATAGTCATGGCAGAAACTAAGACACGCTATTCTGATGCCGAACTCGCCGAGTTCAAGGCCATCATCGAAGAGAAGCTCGCCAAGGCGAAAGCAGAGTACAACACCCTCCGTCACATCGTGATGCACAACGGCACCAACGATATCGAGGACACAACGCCTTCCTTCCGGACCGTCGAGGACGACGGAGCGTTCCAGCTCTCCAAGGAGGAAGCCAGCCAGATGGCGCAGCGCCAGTACAAGTTCATCCAGAACCTCGAGGCCGCCCTGGTCCGCATTGAAAACAAGAGCTACGGCATCTGCCGCGTGACCGGCAAGCTCATCCCCAAGGAGCGCCTCCGCCTGGTCCCGCACGCCACCCTGACCGTCGAGGCCAAGGAGATGCTTGCCAAGCAAGGTAAGAATTGATATGAAAACCAAACGGGGGACACTCCTCCTCATACTGGGCGTCGTGCTCGTCGTCATCGACCAGGTCATCAAATACCTGGTCAAGACCAACATGGAGCTCGGCGAGCAGATCTACGTGATCGGGGAGTGGTTCCGTCTGTGCTTCGTGGAGAACGAGGGGATGGCTTTCGGCATGTCCTTCGGCGGACAGGTCGGCAAGTTCCTCCTCTCGCTCTTCCGCATCGTCCTCAGCGGCTTCCTGATCTGGTGGATCCGTTCCTTGAATAAGAAAGGTACGACCCCGACGGGTGTGCTGGTCGGCCTGACGCTGATCACGGCCGGCGCCGTGGGCAATATCATCGACTGCCTCTTCTACGGCTTGATCTGGGACTATGCCCCGTTCATGTTCGGCAAGGTGGTCGACATGTTCTTCTTCCCGATCATCCGGGACGGCGCGCGTGTGATCTTCTTCAGTCCGGTGTTCAACTTCGCCGACTCCTGCGTGACGGTCGGAGCCTTCTACCTGGTCCTGTTCCAGTGGAGGTTCTTCGCCAAGGACGAGAAGAAGGCATAGCCGTCATTCCGGGCTTGACCCGGAATCTAATTATTGCTATCTTTGCAGCCCCTTTCCGGAGGTGTGGCCGAGTGGTCGATGGCGGCAGTCTTGAAAACTGTTGTACGGCAACGTACCGGGGGTTCGAATCCCTCCGCCTCCGCTTCAAAGCGTCTGCTTCGCAGGCGCTTTTCGCGTAGGCCCTACAGTTTCTTGATGAGGTAGAGGTGGTTCTTGCCGTCGACGCGTTCGTAGGAGACTTCGTCCATGATGCTGCGGACGAGGTGGATGCCCAGGCCGCCGATCGGGCGCTCCTCCAGCGGCAGGTTGATGTCCACGGCCTCGACCTGGGTGGGGTCGAACGGCTGTCCGCTGTCGCTGATGATGAAGCGGATGAGGTCCTTGCGGATGATGGCTTCGATGTCCACGAGCCCGTCCGTCCCCTCCGGGTAGGCATACACGATCACGTTGGTGACGGCTTCTTCCAGCGCCAGGTTGAGGCTCATGGCGAGGGGCTGGCTGAGGCCGGACTCCTCGGCGATGGTCTCCACGAAATCGGCCAGCTGGGGGATCTGCTGGATGTCGTTGTGCAGGATGAGGTGGCGGTCGCTCACCTGTTCGGGCTGGCCCAGGTAGCGGATGCAGAGCATCGTCAGGTCGTCGCTTTGCGGCGCGTCCTTGACATGCCGGCGCACCGCTTCGTGGATGCCGGCCACCTGCTCGCGGGCGCTGAGGGTGCTCACGTCGGCGGCCACCTTGAGCAGGCGCCGCTCGCTGAACAACTCGTGCCGGATGTTCTCCGCCTCGGTCAGTCCGTCCGTGTAGAGGAACAGGGCGCTGCCGGAAGGCACCGTCATCTCCTGCTGGACGAAACGCATGCCGCCGGCCACGCCGAGCGGGAGGTTGGGCTTCACGCTGACGGGCGTCACGGCTCCGTCGTGCAGCAGCAGGGGAGCGTTGTGCCCGGCATTGCAATAGCGCAGCACGCCGGTCGTCATGTCCAGCACGCCGACGAAGAAGGTGACGAACATGTTGCTGTCGTTGCCCTCCGACATCGAGTCGTTCATGTGCGAGATGATCCGGGCGGGATAGATCTCGTGGCCGGACACGGTGCGGAAGAGGCTGCGCGTGACCGCCATCACCAGCGAGGCGGGCACGCCCTTGCCGGAGACGTCGCCGATGCAGAAGTAGAGCCGTTCGTCGCGGATGAAATAGTCGAACAGGTCGCCGCCCACCTCCTTGGCGGGCACGAGGGAGGCGAAGATGTCGATGTCCTGGCGGTCCGGGTAGGGCGGGAAGATCTTCGGAAGCATCGCCATCTGGATGTTGCTGGCGATGCGGAGTTCGTTCTCGATCTTCTCCTTGGTCTCGGAGACGTTCTTGAGCTTGTAGAGGTTGCGCGCGGTGCGGTGGAGGATCAGGCCGAGCAGTGCGAGGCCGATCATCTGCAGGAGCAGGACCAGGCCGCCGATGCGGTTGGCGTTGCCGTAGACTTCTTTCTCGGGGAGGACGATGGACATCTTCCAGCCGGTATTCTCGATCTGGGACTCGTAGCGCAGGGGGTTGGCTACCTGGAGCGTCTCCGCCGGGGCGGCCATCAGCTTGCCTTCGCGGCTGGTGATCGTGCCGAAGGAGTCGGGGTAGGGCTGCACGCCGACGATCATTTCGGTGAGCCAGGCCAGGGAGAGGTCCGCGGCGACGACACCCACCGTCGCTCCCGACGTGTCACGCAGGGGGAAGGTATAGCTGACCAGGGTCGTCCGGCCGCCGCTTTCGTCGAAATAGGGCTCGCTCCAATAGCCCTCCTCTGCCTGGAGGCCTTGCTGGAACCAGTCCGTCTGGAAGTAATCGTGCGACTCGGACCCCAGGACCATCTCTTCGTAGGAACCGTCCGTCCGGCGGGCGATGAGCGGCTCGAACCAATGGCCCTTCGCGGGGTAATAATCCGAGACGAAGGCCATGCCGGCATCGATGATGGTGGGATTGGTGTCCAGCATCTTGCGGATGTAGGCGTTGAGGACTTCCGGATGGGAGAGCGTGTCGGTCAGGGCCCAAGCGGTGTTCCGGACGGTGGACTCCACGGAACTGGTCACCTTCTCGATCTGGAGCCGCGCGATGGCGAGCTCGCTCTCGGCGCGCCGGTCGGCCTCTTCCAGCATGCCCTTCTTCATGAAGTGGTACTGGATGAGGGAGGTGGCCTCCAGCAGCGTGGCTACGACCAGGATGAACACGAGGCCGTGGATGGCGAACAGACGCCGGAATGTATTCTTGACTCTCATGGGTGTCTATTTGAAAAGGGGCTCGAGGGCCGCACGGAATTCGGGCATCGGGCAGCGGGTGTCGCGCTCGATGATCAGGGTCTTGAGGCCGGCATAGATTCGGACTTCGCGCTCGATGGCCTGCGGGTCGGCGTCCGGCCCGAAGTAGGCGGGCACGAAGGCGTCCCAGAACGCGATGGCGGTGGACTTGTCCATGTGGTAGGTCTCGCGGATGAAGTCCTCGCTGCTCAGCTTGCTGCACAGGTAGACCATCCCGAGGTCGAACAGGGGATGCCCGTAGCAGAAGTCGCCGAGGTCGATGAAGTAGCGCTTGTCCCCGGTGAAGATGACGTTGCTGAACTGCAGGTCGCCGTGGATGGCCGTGTCGGCGTCCGGCGCCTGGCGGATGAACTTCACGATCCGGCGTTTCTGGAAATCGGTGAAGAAAGGATTCTCGTCGAGCAGCCGCAGGTAGCGGTCCTTGACGTTCTCGAAGCGCGATGTGTCGAGGCGGGTGGCGTGCAGCTGCCGGCACATCTGCGCGAACAGGGTGGCGAATTCGCCCACGCGGGAAGGATCCTCGCCGATGGCGCGGGAGAAGGACACCTTGCCGGGGATGCGGCGGAAGCGGATGCCGAGCCGCTCCCCGTCGGTCACGAGCTCGCCCGGTTCGGGCGTCGGGATGCCGGCTTCGAACACCTTGCGGGCCACGTCGACTTCGTCCATCGGCTGCCGGGTGACCCCGGGCTTGTAGAGCTTGAGCATCACGTCCGGGTCGGTGCGGTGGTTGTAGCTGCTGCCGTTGGCTCCTTCGCCGGCGGGCTCGTAGTCCGCGAGGTCGATGCGGACGGGCTGGCAGAACACCTCGTCGATGAGGCGGACGAACTCCTGGTAGGCGGCCGTGCCGGAGAGCTCGGAGAGCGAGGCGGCGAGGCCGCGGTAGTGCCATTCGTGCTCCCGGCGGTCGGTGACGTGGAAGATCTTCCACAGTTCTTCGCCCCGGGCGGCATAGTCCTGCGCGATCGCGCGCATGTTGGAGAGCTTGTCTCCCATCGCCACGATCTTGGCGTCGTGCGATGCCCGGGCCAGCCGGTCGATCGCGGCCTGCTTGCGGGTGTGCCAGCTGGCCGAGGCGGGGAGATGCTCCATCGGGTCGTCGCTCTCCGCGGCCACCAGTTCGGCGATCCGGTCGCCGAACTCCGCGCGGAGCGCCTCGACGGTCACGTCCGTGTCCTCGACGGTGTCGTGCAGGACGGCGGCCGCGAGGATCTCCTGGTCCGGCGTGATCGTGGCCGCGATGGCGGCAGCCTCGAGCGGATGGAGGATATAGGGGTAACCCTTGCCGCGGCGCTCCGTCCCGGCGTGCGCCTGTACGGCGAAGCCGATGGCCCTGTCCAGCAGGTGCGTGTCGAGGGGACGGTTGGCCATTATGCGCTGTGCTTGATGTAGTCCAGGATGATCTCCACGGCGTCGTCTTCGCTCATCCCGCCGACATTCAGGACGAGGTCGTAGTTGCGGGCGTCGTACCGGCTCACACCGGCGAAGTGCTTGACGAAGTTGTCGCGCCCTGCGTCGACGCTGTCGATGAGGGTCGCCGCTTCCTCCTGCGAGACGTTCTGCCTGCGCATGACGCGCGCGATGCGCTCCGCGCGCGGCGCACGGATCAGGATGTCGAGCTTGTTGGGCCGGTCTTTCAGGACGAAGAATCCGGACCGGCCGGCGATGACGCAGGAAGCCTCGTCCGCGATGGCATTGAGGATCTCGGTCTCCGCAGCGAAGAGCTCGTCGGAGGTGGTATGGTGGGGATACGGGTTCTCGGTGGCCGCGGCGCGCGGGCCGATCATCAGGTCGGCCCGGGGGATGGGGGCCACCTTGTCGAGGAAGTCGGACAGCCAGTTCTTCTTCTGGCCCTTGATCTTCTCGATCTCATAGGTGGTCAGGTTGAACTTCTCGACCAGGGACTGGACCAGAAGCTTGTCGCAATATCGTACGCCGAGCTTCCCGGCGAGCTTGCGGCCGATGGTCCGGCCGCCGGAGCCGAGTTCGCGGCTGATGGTGATGACGAATTTTTCTTGGGTTTGCATGGGTCAGATCAGTTTGAGGTTTTCTGCCTGATGGTAAATCATCTCTGCCAGGGATGCGTTGGCCTCGGACTGTCCGTTGATCGTGTCGAACAGGGACTGCAGGCCGGGCTTGCCGCCGCCGTTGCGCAGGATGGTGACGATGCAGAGGTTCTGGATGGCCACGGCGGAGGTGATGATGTCGATGTCGGTCACGCCGAGCTGGTAGGAGGCCAGCCGGTAGGCGTCCTCCTGGCCGCCCCGGATCATCTGCTCCACGTCGCCGAGGGTGGTCATGCCCAGGCCCTTGAGGACGGGGAGGTAGCGCTGCAGGGGGACTTCCTGGATCTCCGCCTGGTTGAGGGCGGCGATCCGGCGGTTGAGGGTGTCGAAGGGCTGCATCGCGAGGTAGCTCTTGAAGGTGTCGCCGTCGAGCGCGACTTCCTCCAGGCGGCCGTCGGAGACGAGCGACTGCACGCGGCGGCGGTAGTCGTTGATGTCGCGGCGGATCACGCAGAACTGCTCGTCCGCCAGTTCGAGCATGCCGGCCAGGCGGTTCATCTGCCGGAGGTACTGGCTGGGTACCTCCACGCCGGATTTGTAGCCGGAGTCGTGGTAGAGGGTGGCCCAGACATGCTGCAGGGAGGTGCGGATCTGGAGCTCGAAGCGGATCTCGTTGATCTCCGGGAAGTCCGGGTCCTTGTAGAGGTATTCGGGGATGCGGCAGATGTAGTGCAGGGAGTTGTAGCCGAAGCTGTCGAGCTGGTGCATCTTGCGCTTGTCCACGGAGTTTTCCCGGTCGATCCAGAAGAGGTTCTCGGCCATGGCGGCGATCTTGTCCACGTCGTCGCTGTAGAAGGTGATGACGCGTACGCCCAGCAGGTCGGTGATGTCCCGCGCCGTGGCGTACTTGTGGCCTTTGAGCGCAAGCTTGCCGGCCAGGCTGCCCTCCTCCTTCACCCGGGCTTCCGTCGCCGTGACCATGAGGTTCTTGTCGGCGATGTCCTTCCGGATGATGGAGAGTGCGACCTCCTTCATCTTCTGCAGTGCCGGGCGCATCTGGCGGTACTCGTCCAGGATGAGGTTCCCGTGCATGTCCAGTCCGTAGTCCGCCATCAGGAATCCTGGATCTCGAACAGGTTGTAGAAGCCGGTCATCAGGAAGACCTGGCGGATTTCCTCACGGATGTGCTTGAGGATTACCTTGCCGCCCTTGCGGGCGGTCTCCTTGCGGATGCCGAGCAGGATCCGCAGACCCGAGCTGCTGATGTACTCCAGGTCCGTGCAGTCGAGTACGATCTCCTTGTCTGCGTTGTCCAGCAGGGGCTGGATATCCTTGGAAACCTGCAGGGAAGCGGGCGTGTCCAGCCGTCCCGCGAGGGTGCAGACCATCGAGTCGCCGTTGTTTGTGATATTGATTTCCATGTTATCAGGTATGGTTGTTTTTCGTGTTAACTTACAAATATACGTTTTTTGCCGAAATTATGGAAGAATGAGATTTTTTCCTACCTTTGTAGTCCGATTCGATGGTGAGTTGTCCGAGTGGTTGAAGGAGCCTGCCTCGAAAACAGGTGTACGGCAACGTACCGGGGGTTCGAATCCCTCACTCACCGCATCAACGCCAGCATTTTTGCTGGCGTTTCGCGGTTCGTGAGGGATCCGCGCTTCGCGTGGTCCCCATCTCGGCAACTGCTTTTCCCTGCTGCCAGGGGCGCTGAAGGCCTTCTCTGCCCTCGGCAATTTTTGACCCGACCGTTTCCATTTGACTGACACCCTTTAGTGGACCAGGTCCACTTTGAAGGCCTGCACCAGGTCCACTGTCCCAGCCCCAGAAGCCCTTCGGAGCCATACTCGGTGTACCAGGTACACCCCCTGAAATCCCACCTCGTCCACCTGACAACGAAAACCATCACCACCAGGGGCGCCAGCCCCCTTTCCCGCCCCGGGCAGCCGTTTGTCTTGTCCGCCAGGGGCGCTGAGGGCCTTCTCTGCCCTCGGCAACTGTTTTTTCCTGCCGCCAGGGGCGCTGAGGGCTTTCTCCGCCCCCGGGAGCCGGTTTTCTCTGCTGCCAGGGGCGCTGGGCCCCTTCTCCGCCCCGGGCAACCGTTTTTCTTTGCCGCCAGGGGCGCTGAGGGCCTTCTCTGCCCTCGGCAACTGCTTTTTCCTGCCGTCAGGGGCGCTGAGGGCCTTCTCTGCCCTCGGCAACTGCTTTTTCCTGCCGTCAGGGGCGCTGAGGGCCTTCTCTGCCCCCGGCAACTGTTTTTTCCTGCCGCTAGGGGCGCTGAAGGCCTTCTCTGCCCTCGGCAACTGCTTTTCCCCGCTGCCAGGGGCGCTGAGGGCCTTCTTCGCCCTCGGCAACTGTTTTTTCCTGCTGCCAGGGGCGCTGAGGGCCTTCTCTGCCCTCGGCAACTGTTTTTTCCTGCCGCCAGGGGCGCTGAGGGCTTTCTCCGCCCTTGGCAACTGCTTTTTCCCGCTGCCAGGGGCGTTGAGGGTTTTTTTACCCCTGGCGGTGGCTTTTCCTTTTTGCCGGGGGCGTGTGGTTGAGGTGGGAAACGATGGAACCCCGCAGAAGATCCCTGTCGGGCATCGTTGTTTCCCATGGGCCCAATTTCGGCCTGTGGGAAACACGTGGCTGCCGCAGAGGCCGCCAGGACCATGTCTTTGTTTCCCACTGCTGCGGATGCTCTTCCGATGGCAGACGCTCTCCCGACGATGGGCGGTCTTCGGATGGCGGGCGGTCTTTTGGTGGGGCGGACGATTTCTCGGGCGGCGGACGGTATTCGGATGGCGGACGATTTCTCGGGCGGCGGACGGTATTCGGATGGCGGACAATCTCTCGACGGCGGACGGTCTTCCGGCGGCGGGCGGGACGGAATCGGGCGCGAATGTGTGTGAATTTGGCGAAAAATGATTATCTTGAACCTGGAAATCAATCCTCCTTCCGTGCAGCATGACCACACACGGACACGAACAGGGAATAACCGTTAAGTAATTCATATGAGAAAGACCCTTCTGGCGGCATTGTCCGCCGCATTGTTCTTCGCCGGGAGCGCCGCGGCGCAGCAGCCGCAGCAACCGCAGCAGCCGGCGCAGCCCGACCTCTCCAAGTATGTCAATACCTTCTCCCGCCCGTTGCGCGAGGTGCTCGCGGATGTGGCGGAGCAGTTCGGCGTCCGCATCAATGCCGGCGCCGTCCCCGAGGACCTGATGGTGGACTTCGCCGATTTCCGGATCCGTCCCTGGGACCTGGAGCAGACCCTCGAGGCGCTGCTCTGGCCGCTGGGCTACAATGCCGAGTGGAACAACGGCAACGGCAATCCCTACTACGGCATCTCCAGGATTCGGCATTCCCGCCGCAACCCTGACGAAGGGCGCGCGCTGCTGGACTACCTGTCCTCCAAGTATCACGACCAGTCTTCCTGGGAGGCCCGCAAGGCCGTCCTGAAGGCCGACATCCGCCACAGCGTGGGCCTGGACAAGGTCCCGGCGCATTTCGACGGCAAGGTCTTCCTCTCCAAGAAGCGCAACCACGGTAAGTACCTCGTGCAGGACTTCGCGCTCGAGATCCTTCCAGGGCTGTACAGCTTCGGCGCCATCTACTGGCCCGCGAAGACCTCCCGGGGCGCGCATCCGCTGGTGATCAACCCGCACGGCCACAGCGATGCCGGCCACGGCTCGGAAGTGGTGCAGCGCCGCTGCGCGATGCAGGCCAGCATGGGGTGCATCGCCGTGTCTTTCAGCATGTTCTGCAACGGCCCCAGCCCCCAGTTCGCTCCTGCCTACCACAAGACCGGTCTCGCGCAGCCCTACAACATCCTCTGCGCCGAGCGCCTGCTGGACTACGCGCTGCAGTTCAAGGAGGTCGATCCTTCCCGCGTGGGCATCACCGGATGCTCCGGCGGCGGCAGCCAGTGCATGTTCGTCACCGCCATCGACGACCGCATCACCCTCTCCATCCCCGTGGTGATGATGTCTTCGTACTTCGCCGGCGGCTGCGAATGCGAAAGCGGCACCCTGCTGCCCCTGAGCGGCGGCGGCACCTCCAACCCCGAGATCGCGGCGATGTGCGCCCCGCGCCCGATGCTGCTGGTCTCCGACGGCGGCGACTGGACTGCCCTCAATCCCGAGATCGAAGTCCCGTATGTCCAGCGCATCTACGGGTTCTACGGGGCCGGGGACCGGATCGAGAGTGTCCATTTCCCGCTGGGCCAGCACAATTATGACTTCGACAAGCGCAACGCGGCCTATGGGTTCCTCGCCCGCCAGTGGGGCCTGGACACCACGGGCCTGGTGGGCCCCGACGGCCGTTTCGACGAGAGCGGCACCGTGGTCGAGTCGCTCGCCGACATGAATATCTGGAACGCCAAGGGCGTCACCAAGCCGGCCGACATCATCACGGACATTGACGGCGCCGTCGCGGTGATGCAGTGGACCAAAGATGCACGGTAGCACAGAGAGTATGAAACGTATGGCAACCTTGATGTTGGGCGCGCTGGCGCTGCTTGCGCCCGTCGCCGCCAGCGCCCAGACCCTCACCCAGACCCGGACGCTCGCCCAGGAGGTGGAGCAGGACCTGACGGAGGGTATCCTGCCCTTCTGGCTGGACCATACGGTCGACCCCGCCGGCGGATTCTACGGCACGGTCGCCAACGACGGCACGCCCCAGCCCGGCGCCGACAAGGGCGCGATCCTGAACGCCCGCATCCTCTGGACCTTCTCCCGGGCCTACCGCACGTATGGCCTGGCATCCTACAAGGAGGCGGCCGACCGGGCCGCGGCCTATTTCAAGGAGCATTTCATCGACCCGCGTTACGGCGGCGTCTACTGGACCGTGGACAGCGAAGGCACCATGAAGGACGGCACCAAGCAGATCTACGCCAGCGCCTTCGGCATCTACGGCCTGTCCGAGCACTTCCGTGCCACGGGAGACCTCTCGAGCCTGGCGGCCGCGCAGGCGCTCTTCCGCTTCGTCCAGGACCGGGCCCATGACGCGGCGCGCGGCGGCTACCGCGAGGTGCTCGCCCGCGACGACGCGCGTGCGGAGATCAAGGGCGTCGACGGCCATGCCGGCGCCACGAAGACGATGAACACCCATATCCACCTGCTCGAAGGCCTGACGGGCCTCTACCTCGCCTGGCCCGACCCGGAGGTAAAGGCGGCCCTGACGGAGCTCCTGGATATCCTCCAGACCCGGCTCTACGACGCGCAGACGCACCACCTGATCCTCTACTGCGACGACGACTGGAAGCCCATGGACCCGGTGGATTCCTTCGGCCACGACATCGAGACCTCCTGGCTGATGTGCGAAGCCGCGGCGGCGGTAGGGGAGCCGGCGCTGCTCGAAAGGGTGCGCCGCCAGGCCGTGCAGATGGTGGACACGGCCCTCGCCGAGGGCCTGGACGCCGACGGCGCGATGCGCTATGAGCGCACGGCCGCCGGTTACAGCGGCACCCGCTCCTGGTGGCCGCAATGCGAGACCGTGATCGGCTGCATCAATGCCTGGCAGATCACGGGGGAGCGCCGCTACTTCGATGCCGCGGCGCGCTGCTGGGACCATATCAAGGCGCATTTCATCGACCGGACGCACGGCGGCTGGTACAAGGGGCTCGCCCGGGACGGCTCGCCCTCCCGCGAGCCCAAGGCCAGCCTCTGGAACTGTCCCTACCATAACGCGCGCGTCGGCATCGAGCTCCGCACGCGCCTGCAGCACCCGGCCGTCCACACGGAAGTGATGGCCTGGAGCAATATCACCGGCGTGCGCAGCGAGGGCGAGCTGATCGACTTCGAGTCATCCCTGCGCGTCGGCACGCCGGGCGGACGGATCGAGGCCAGCGGCCGCGAGCGCCAGTCCGGCATCCACTACAGCCGCACCGGGGACGTCCAGACCACGATCACCCCGATGCTCAGCGGCGCCACCATCACCCAGACCGTGGAGGACGTGGACGCGTCCACCGTCCGGCTCGGCTGGGAGGCCAAGGCCGACAGGACCAGCGAGGGCGGCGTCTATTTCTGCATGGCCTTCGGGCCGCGCTACTATGCCGGCGCGACCGTCAAGGCCGCCGGCCGCAAGGTCACCGTCACGGCGCCGGACCGCAGCGTCTCGCTGACCTTCAGCAAGGCCGTCAAGACCGCCGTGCGCGAGGAGAACGGAGACAAGGTGCTCTATGTCACCCTGTTGCCGCGTCTCAAGGAGGGCGCCAAGGCCTCGCTCGCCGCGGAGATGAAGGTCTCCGGCACGCACCACCACGAGGCGGCGGCCATCGCGCTGGACCTCGCGCATCCCGGGCGGGAGTTCGCCGGGTTCGGCGGCAATTTCCGCATCCAGAACGTTCGCAAGGACCCGACCGTGATCGACTACTGCCTGGAGAACATGCGCGTGGCTTTCGGCCGCGTCGAATTCCCCTGGGCGCAATGGGATCCCCAGCAGGCCGCGCAGCCCGGCGCCAACCCGACGGACCACATCCGCCGCAGCGCGGAGATGGCCCGCCGCCTCAAGCAGGCGGGCATGCCCGTGATCGTCAGCGCATGGTTCCCGCCGGAGTGGGCGGCCGAGCGCACCACCCGCTCGGACGGCACCTCGCGGGCCTGGGCGCTCAAGCCCGCCCTGCAGGAGCGGATCTTCCGCTCGATCGCCTCGTACCTCCTTTTCCTGAAGCAGGAGTACGGCGTGGAGGCGGACTATTTCTCCTTCAACGAATCCGACCTCGGGATCGACGTCGTCCACACCCCGGAGCAGCACCGCGACTTCATCAAGCAGTTCGGCAAATACTTGATGGACAGCGGCCTGAAGACCCGCATGCTGCTGGGTGACAACTCCGACGCCACGACCTACGACTTCATCGTCCCCACGCTGGAGGACCCGGACGCCCTGCGCTACGTGGGCGCCGTCTCCTTCCACTCCTGGCGGGGCTGCGACGACGCGACGCTGCGCCGCTGGGCCGGCGCAGCGCAGCGCATCGGCGTGCCGCTCCTCGTCGCCGAGGGCAGCACGGACGCCGCCGCGCACCAGTACCCGGCCATCTTCAACAAGTCCACCTTCGCCCTCTACGAGATCAACCTCTACACGCGCATCTGCGCCATCTGCCAGCCGCTCAGCATCCTGCAGTGGCAGCTGACCTCCGATTACTCGCCGCTCTGGGGCGACGGCATCTACGGCTCCGAGGGGCCGCTGCGCCCGACCCAGCGCTTCTGGAACCTCCGCCAGCTGTCCCTGACGCCGGCGGACGCCTTCGCCATCCCTGCTTCCTGCGACAAGCAGGACCTCAATGTGGCGGTCTTCGTCAACACGGCCCGCGGCGAGGGGGCCGTGCACATCGTCAACAACGCCGCCTCCTGCCCGGCCGAAGTGTCCGGGCTCCCGGCGTCCGCGACGCGTGCCGTCGTGCACGTGACCAACGCCGGCACCAACTCCGTGGCGCAGTGCCTGCCCGTCCGGGACGGCCGCGTCGCGCTCGAGCTGCCCGCCGAAAGTTTCATCAGCATCTTCGTCCGGTAACATGAAACGAACCTCCATCCTTTCCGCGCTCCTGGCCGCGGCCGCCGTCCTCCTCTGTGCGGACGGGCTCCAAGCCCAGGATTTCCGGCTCAACGCTTCCGGTTATTTCAACCGCGAAGGCGTGGACGTCATGGCATTCAACGACTTCTATCCCGAGGGGCATCAGGGCGGCATCTCCATCCTGATGCACGGCCGGCGCGTGGCGAGCAACGGCGACATCCGTTTCGAGCCCACCCCCGGCCAGTGGCAGCCCGTGCCCAAGCAGCTCGACCGCAAGGTGGAGGGCAGCCGCATCGTCACGACGCTGTGCTACCCCGACTCCAGCCGGCATTTCACGGGATTCAACCCGATGATCTACCCCGACGTCCAGCTGACCTACACGGTGTCGCTGGAGCCGTCGGGCAAGGGGTTCCTGGTGACTGTGGACCTGGACCGGCCGGTGCCGGAGGCCCTGGCCGGCCGGGCCGGATTCAACCTGGAGTTCTTCCCGGGCGACCTCTTCGGCAAGCCCTGGATCATGGACGACAAGCAGGGGATCTTCCCCCAGCAGCCCAACTCGCCGCTGCTGACCCAGGAGAGCTACGTCTCCCGGAGCGTCGGCGACTTCCGCCCGGCCAAGGCGCCGGACACGGACGTGCAGCACCTGATCGGCGAGGGCTACAGCCCTTTCACGGCGGATGCCGTGATCGCGGAGCCCTACGCCGTGGGCCGGAGCTTCACCGTCCGTCCGGACGACCCGTACAGCCGCCTGACCATCAAGACCTTGACGGATGCGGAGCTGAAGCTCTATGACGGCCGGATGAACCACAACAACGGCTGGTTCGTCCTCCGCTCGGACATCCCGGCGGGGGTGACGGAGGGTGCCGTCAAATGGTACATCGAGCCCAACGTCGTGCCCGGGTGGATCTACAAGCCGGTGGTGCAGACCTCGCAGGTGGGCTACCTGCCGGCGCAGCGCAAGGTCGCGATCGTCGAGTGCGACCCGCGCGACACGCCGCGCGCCGCGGTGGAGCTGCTGCGCATCGACGCCGACGGCGAGCACCTGGTGCGCCGTTTCCCGACCGAGCACTGGGAGGGGCATTTCCTGCGCTATGAGTACCTGAAGGCCGATTTCTCCGAGATCCGGGAGGAAGGGCTCTACCAGGTGCGCTACGGCGACAGCGTCTCGCCGATCTTCCGGATCGCCCCCGACGTCTATGACCGGGGCGTCTGGCAGCCGGTGGTCGAATATTTCCTGCCCGTGCAGATGTGCCACATGAAGGTGATGGAGAAGTACCGTGTCTGGCATGACACCTGCCACCTCGACGACGCCCTGATGGCCCCTGCGGGCAACCATATCGACGGCTACGTCCAGCCGGCCGACAACGGGACGCGCTTCAAGGCCCTCGATCCCGTGCCGGGGGTCAACCGCGGCGGCTGGCACGACGCCGGCGACGACGACGTCCGCCACACGACCGGCAACGAATGCTACATCCTCACGATGGCCCTGGAGGCCTTCCACCCGGAGATCGACGCCACGGCCATCGACCAGGAGCGCCGCACCGTCGAGATCCATGAGCCCGACGGGCGCAACGACATCCTGCAGCAGGTCGAGCACGGCATGCTGCACGACGTCAGCTGCTACCTGGCCCTCGGCCGTTTCGCCAAGGGCATCATTACCAACAACCTGCGGCAGTATACCCTGCTCGGCGACACCTCCACGATGTCCGACGGCGTTCTGGGTAACGAGGATGACCGCTGGATCTTCCCGGACACGGGCGACGGCGTCGGCCATGCGGTCAACCTGGCCGCTTCCGCCCGCGTGCTGCGCGGCTTCAACGACACCCTGGCGACGCACTGCGTGCGGATCGCCCGGGAGACCTTCGCCCAGGCGCAAGCCGCTGCGGCGCGCTCCGGCCGCGACCGGCCGATGGGCCGGATGCAGTTGGCCGTCGAACTGTACCTGACGACGGGGGAGGCGCAGTACTTTGACTTCATCCTGCGGAACTGGGATGCCGTCGTGGCCTCCGCGCCCAGCTGCGCGTGGTACATCGCGCGCGTGGAGAAGCAGATGGAAGCGCAGGGCAGATACGTCAAGCAGTGCGAGCGTTTCCGCGACGCGCTCGTGCGCTACCGCGCCCAGCTCGACCGCCAGAGCGCGGAAACGCCCTACGGCGTGCCTTACCGCCCGAGCATCTGGGGCGCCGGCTGGGACATCCAGTCCTTCGGCTACCGCCATTATTTCCTGGCGAAGGCCTATCCGGACATCTTCGAGCCGGACCAGGTCCTGGATGCCCTGCACTTCATCCTGGGCCGCCATCCGGGCTCCAACCAGGCCTCCTTCGCCGGCGGCGTGGGTGCCCAGTCGGCCACGGTCGGCTACGGCCTGAACCGCGCCGACTGGTCCTACATCCCCGGCGGCACGGTGTCGGGCACGGCCCTGATCCGCCCGGACTTCCCGGAACTGCTGACCTTCCCGTACCTCTGGCAGCAGGTCGAGTACGTGATGGGCGGCGGGTCTTCGCACTACATGTTCCTGGTGCTGGCCGCCAAGGACCTGGTCGGAGAATAAATTTGGGGCAAACTCTTGCGGGTTTGACAAAAAACCACTACTTTTGCAATCCCGCAATGAGACAGGGGCGTAGCTCAGTTGGTTCAGAGCGCTTGAGTCACATTCAAGAGGTCATCGGTTCGACCCCGATCGTCCCTACCAGAAGCCGCAGACGGAATCGTCCGCGGCTTCTTCGTTACGGGTGTCGTCTTGCCCCTTCGATCAAGGCCTCCGATCAAGCCTTCGGTCAGGTCTCCGATCAAGCCTTCGGTCAGGCCTCCGGTCTGCTCCGGCGGTTAGCTCCGGTGGTCACACCTCCCCCTCACCTCACCTCACCTCACCTCACCCCTCCCTCGCACTCATCCTCGGCGGTCACGCACCTTCGGTCAACCCCGGCGGTGGACCAGGTCCATCGGGAGGGACCTCAGTCTCTTCTGGGCGGGAGGAGCAACGTTTCCGGGCAAGCGCGGCCGCCAGGAGCCTCCAAAGCTCCCGGCGAGCCACGCTAACCGCCGCACCGGATTATGCGCGGCGGTGGTGCACCATCGGAACACACCATCTTCGGAGAAAACACCTGGTGAGACCCCCCGCAGGGAACAGCCGCGCCGCGTATTGCGCGGCTGTGATTCGCCCTCTATCATCCCATATCAAATCCCATCTGCTTCCTTCCCAAAAGCGTGATGAGGGACTATCTGATTCTCAATAAAAACGAAAATCTCTAGTACCTCCCGGAGGGACTAGAGATTTTCATAAAACATTTATTGTCAAATGTTTGCTCATCACGCCCACGAAGGAGTAAGATGTCAGGAGGGGGCGGGGTATGGTTAGATGTATGGTTGGGTGCATGGTTGAATGAGTATTTGGTCTATGAGCTACGATAAGAGGGTGAGTCGCCCGCATAGCATATCATGTTCTCTCCTGTCGCCAAAAAGCGTAAAAAGAGTGAGTCGTAAACACTGATATTCAACTATTTAGCCGTTACACTCCCGGCGAGAGGGCGACTCGCCGCCGCGCATAACCAGGCGCGGCGGTTCACTGCGGGTCCAGTTTCTGAGCCAGGAGACAAGAGGTTGGTCAAAGTTGGGGCACCGCCGCCGCTCAATACTGAGAGCGGCGGCTGCCGGAGGATCCGGACGAGCTTTGAGGGCTCGTCCGGACCTCCGCCTGCCCGGGTTCGTGCAGGAAAGGGCCTTCATCCGGGCCGAAGGGTGGGTGACGGAGGGGGATCGGGCAGGATAGGGCTCAAATCCGGGCCGAAGGGTGGTTGTCAGCAGGGGTCCGACAGGATAAGGCCTGTATCCGGGCCGATGGTTTCTTCCAGTTTGCTGCAACCATGCAAGCGCGGCGGTGGTGCATCCAGCATTATTTGCGGGGCAGGAGGAGGCGGAGGCTGTTCGAGACGACCAGGACCGAGCTGCAGGCCATGGCGGCTGCGGCGACCATCGGGTTGAGCACGAAGCCGAGGGTGCCGGACAGCACGCCCGTCGCCACGGGGATGGCGATGAGGTTGTAGAGGAAGGCCCAGCCGAGGTTCTCGCGGATGATGCGGATCGTGCGGCGCGAGAGCGAGACGAGTTCCGGTAGCTTCGACAGGCTCGACGAGACGATCGTGGCCATCGCCGTGTGGATGGCGATGTCGCTGCCGCCGCCCATGGCCACGCCGAGGTCGGCCTGGGCGAGGGCGGCGCTGTCGTTGATGCCGTCTCCGACCATGGCGACGCAGTGTCCTTCGGATTGCAACTTCTTGATATATTCGACTTTGTCGGCGGGCAGGGCGTCGGCGCGTACGTCGGCGATGCCGACTTCGCGCGCCACCGCGGCCGCCGAAGCGGCGTGGTCGCCGGTCAGCAGATGGACGGTGATGCCTTGTTGCGAGAGCGTGCGGATGGCCTCGGCAGAGTCCGGCTTGACGGCGTCGGCGATGGCGATGGCGGCCAGCAGCCGCTCCCCGTCGTGGAAGTAGACGACGGTGCGGCCGGCCTCGCGCCAGCGCTCGGCCACCTCGAAGCGTTCGGGGGTGTGTTTGCCGACGTGGTAGGTCTTGCCGTGCCAGACTGCCTGGACCCCTTCTCCGAGGAGTGCGGTGACGGATTCGGGTTCGGGGGATTCGCCGGTCGAGCCGGCGAATGACGGAGGGGTCAGGCCGGCGAATGACGAAGGGGTCGAGCCGGCGCATGACGGAGCGGCCGCAGCAATGGCGTCAGCAATCGCTGCGCCCAGCGGGTGGCCGGAGCGGGACTCCATTTCCCGCAGCAGCGGGGGGAGGGAAGGGTCGTCCGAGAGCCAGCGCAGCTCGACGACCTCGGGGTGGCCGCTCGTGACGGTGCCGGTCTTGTCGAGCACCACGGTGTCGATGCGGGCGGCGACCTGCAGGCTATCGGCGTCGCGGATCAGGATGCCGCGCGAGGCGCCCCGGCCGATGCCGGCGGTGAGCGCCGTGGGCGTGGCGAGGCCCAGCGAGCAGGGACAGGCCACGACGAGCACGGTGACGCAGGCCAGCAGGCCGCGCACGAACCCGTCGGGCGTCAGGAAGGTCCATCCGAGCAGGGCGAGCAAGGCGATGACGATGACCGCCGGCACGAACCACGCACAGACCTTGTCCACGGTGTGCTGGATGCGGGCCTTGCTGCCCTGCGCGTCCTGCACCATCCGGATGATGGCGGAGAGCATCGTGTCGCGGCCCACCTGCGTGGCGCGCACCTGCAGGGCGCCCTGGCCGTTGAGCGTGCCGGCGTAGACGGCGGAGCCCGCCTCCTTGAAGACGGCGATGGGCTCGCCCGTGAGCATGCTCTCGTCCACGTAGGAAGTGCCGCCCTCGACCGTGCCGTCGGCGGGGATCCGCTCGCCGGGCAGCACCTGCACGAGGTCCCCGCGGCGGATGCCGCGGCGCTGCGGCTGCAGGCCGGTCAGCGCCCGCACCGCCTGCGTGGTGCGGTGCTTGGCGCGCTCCTCCAGCAGGCGCCCCAGCAGGATGAAGGCGACGATCATCGCCGAAGACTCGAAATAGAGTCCGGCCTCCAGCCCGCGCGAGGTCCACACCTGCGGGAACAGGAGGTTGAACAGGCTGAACAGGAAGGAGATACCCACCGACAGGGCCACGAGCGTATCCATCCCGGCGTGGCCGTGGCGTGCCTGCTTCCAGGCGACGCCGAAGAAGCGCCGCCCGCACCAGCCCACGCTGACGGCGGCGAGCGCGGCGAGCACCCAGCCCTTGGCCGGGAAATCCGGCGCTGCCATGCCGACGGCCATCACGAGGACGGCGAGGACGATGGCGAGCAGCGCGTCGCAGCGCAGGCCGCGGTAGGCGCTCTCATGCGCCTCCTCGGCCCGCGCCTCCAGCGATTCCTCCTCGCTTAGGTCCGAGTCGTCCTCGTCGTCTCCTTCCGGGACGATGAGGTCGTAGCCGGCATCCTGCACGCACTGGCGCAGGGCGGCGGGGGAGGTGACGGCGGGATCGTAGTCGATCCGGGCAGAGTTGGAGGCGAGGCTGACCTCGGCTTCGTGGCCGCCGGCGCTCTGCAGGAGCGCCTTCTGGACACGGGCGACGCAGGCGGCGCAGCCCATCCCGGTCACGGGGAAATTCTTTCGGACGGTATTGGACATAATCGTATGATCTTTTTTGCAAATTTAGCTAATTTTGGGGAGAAATAGATTCGCCGGTCGAGCCGGCGAATGACGGTAAGTATGAAAAGAAGAGAATTCCTCAAGGCCGCAGG